>Ga0265797_10005207_pt1 | contig 19150 bp, 18 predicted proteins | sample P2T30metagenome_FD_192433 | JGI IMG/M metagenome (GOLD analysis project Ga0265797, IMG submission 192433) | Plant litter microbial communities from East Loma Ridge, Irvine, California - P2 T30 | ecosystem: Environmental > Terrestrial > Plant litter > Unclassified | place: USA: California... | reverse complement strand
TGATTTGCTTTCACTTTTTTGCTCTTCACTGTTACTCGGGCAGGCAGGCGGGCAGGTACTTACTTACCTACCTACATCACACATCAGTACAGTAAATGTATACTCTAAAAGCCACAAAATTCACATTATAGGTACCAATCATTGCGCAAACAGACTGCATGTTCGCCACACGCTCTCGATTCAAAGGAAGAATGAGCACTTAAATCTGAAGTTCTACAACCGTCGGTTTTTCTTTTTTTTTTTTGGCGAGACACTATCATACCTACTCATTACCTGCGCGATGAAAAAGAAAAAGCAAAAGCAAAAGGAAAACTCCACTTCTCCTTTGGAAGATCCGAAGCTCGGAATTGCATACATATTGTTACTTGGACTGGACACAGCACATGCATCAACAATACTACAAGTACATGTACTACTACGTAGTTAACGAAAGGAAAATTTCTCAATCTCCCGGGAATCGCACAGCTCTATCGATCGAAACAAACGACACCAGGATTCTCACGCTATTTTTAAGTTGCAATCATGAGAAATCCAACAGTTTCGGCCGATGGGCTTTAAGATCGTCGGAACATGCCAGAGAGAGCTCTCCAGGAGAGAAAACCTAGATGATTCGTGCTTTACGCAGCTCTCGAGGGTTTAGGCAATAGCATACGACATGCACGAACATTCTTGGGGAGAAAAATCTTCTTTTTTCGAGAGATTTCTCGCTTGGTCGTTTGAATTGATGGAGGGAGAAATTGTGAGGGAGAGAGAGAGAGCAGAAACGCAAAAGACGAAGACGAAACGTAGGCGAAGATTTGAACGATTCATACCGGGCATTTCATACAAGGAATAGGTAAACCAAGACTCCCACAACAGGCATGGCAAGGCATTTCCTACCCTCGCCTGACACCCCCCTTGGCTCCTTTCCAAAAAAATTGACAACACCACCAAAACACCAATACCAAACAAAGGACACAGCTCGCGAAATATGATGCAGCCCACACACACTTACCTCCCCACAAACCTCAACTCCAACCACCTCAGCGGCACATACGCCACCAGAGTCATGGCAAAAGTCATCTCGTTCGCCACATCCCCTCCCCCCTCCCCAATCAATCCGCCTACGGGCCCCACAAACCAAGTCTCCACCATGCCCATGCACCACATCACCACGCCGAGCAAGAAACTCGCCAGAGCCGCCAAACCCCAAGGCAAGCGCGAAGGGTCGTTCCAGGCTTCCAGATCATAGTTGAGAGCGACGTTCCCGCGCCGGAACAGGAAGTGTTCCGTGGCGACGATGACGAAGTAGGAGGTGCACCAGTAGCCAAGCAGCGAGAGGAAGTTCTCGAGGTAGGACAGCAGGCTGTTACGGCCGGCGAGGGCGATGGCGAGGATCGCGGCGAAGCAGGCGAGGGTCCAGAGGACGCGGGGGATGCGCGCAAAGGGGCGCGCGAACTGCTGGCAGCTGAGCGCGGCCGAGTAGGTGTTGATGATGTTGCAGTTGATGCCGCTGAGGACGAGCAGGACGAGCAGGAACTTGGCGAAGCCGGACGGGTGCAGGGCCGTTTGCAGCAGGAAGCCGAGGCCGCTGCCGCCGTTGTTGTTGTAGGCCGCTGCCCAGGCGGGTTGGTTGTTGAGGGCCGAGGAGACGACACAGCCGCAGACCATGCAGAAGGCAGTGGGCAGGGAGACGCCGAGGGTGGTGAGCAGGAAGACTTTGGTGCGGCTTGTGGTGGGCGGGTAGAGGACGTAGTAGTCGGACGCGCACGAGCACCAGGAGGCCGAACTGCCGTAGACGATGGCTAGCAGGGAGAGGACGGTGCCGCTGAGCTCGAGGCCTTGGAGGGAGGTGCCGGGTGTTGCGTCGGCTGAGGATCCGGTTTGGCCGAGAATGATCAGGAAGACGACCAGGTAGACGAGCCAGGCATAGCGTTCGAAGGGCAGGATGGCTTTGATGCCGAAGAACGACACGATCAGACTGCAGACCGCGATGATGACGATTCCGACGGTGGTGCTGACTTTGCCGTCTGCCACGGCGTTCAGAGCAATGCCACCGGTGATGCAACCAGCCGAGCTCCAGCCCACTTGTTGGATCGTGTTCAGGACCGCGACCAGCTTGGTCGGCCACCAGCCAAAGCTATACCTGCTGATGGAGATCTGGCGCAGACCGGTCGGGGCGCCCAGACTCGCGCAGAAGCCAGATACCTTGGGACATCGGTCAGCTTAAACAGTCTCACACTTTCTCCGGGGAACTCGCTAGGATGGACCTACAGATCCTCCTAGAATAGATCCGAAGATGCAGATGAGAATGCTCTGTCTGCGTGGAGATGTCAGCGTCCGAGCCTAGAAGAGTGTGCAACGAAGCTCTCGTCAACCCAAGCGAACGAAGATTCGCATGTACCGACTTCGTCCGTGACGGAAACACATCTGCAGGGCGAGAGAGAGAGCTCACTTCAGATCCAGGCCGAACTCCCAGCCAAGGAAGCCCGTAGCGAAACAGCTCAGGTTCATCGTGCCGGAGGCCCACAGGGAAGCCATGGTCAAGCTATCCTTCCACGTCAAATCGACTCTGTCTTCGGGCAGTTTCCTCTCAATGGCCTGGCTCTCGATCCCCAGTTTCCTGTCCATCGCGGCTTCCCATTCGCGCATCCGTGCGAGTATTCCGGTTTCTTGCTCTGATGCTGGCTCCGTTTGCGTCTTGCTCATGTCGACGTTCCATTCTGAAGATTTCGGCGAGGCTTCGATGTCGAAGGAAGTCTGGTCGAGCTTCTCTTCCGTCGTGAGAGCGTGTTGTGGTCTAGACGAGCCAGAAGCGGCGAAGATCTCCGGGTCGCCATGTGATGCCATTGTGAATTGTCGGTGTCGGTGTCGTTGTCGTCACGGTCGTCTTCGTAGTCCTTGTCTTCGTCTCCAGTATGACTAGCGCATCCAGGCCCGAAGCACTCACTCGCAAGGGCAGTCCGGGCGGCAATCTCAAACAGCACAAAGTTGGAAGAGAGAAGTAAAGAACACTAGCTAGCGACAGGACGAGACAGGACAAGACAAGACGGACCTACTCATTCCCTCGGTCGGTGACATCGCCCACAATGGCGGCGGCTCCCACGGCACCGACCACACCGTCAAAACTCGGCTCTTATCTTTCTGCGGTGCGCCAAAAGGCGAGCCTGGGCCTCGTGGTGCACCCAGAAGGTGGAAAGGGTCCAAAAAATGCGAGTCTGTGAGTGGGGCAGAAGAATGGATGGAAGCGAGAGAGAAGGCAAGCCTTGTGCCTCGGGCCAAGCTTTGACTGGGCGAAAGCTTGCCGCGCGTGGCAGAAAACGCTTCATTCAGTCAATCCTTATAAAAGTTTGTCGGTCCCTCATAGAGGTATGTAAGTTATCAGCGACTTTCGCATATCCAAAAAACATCCTCTTACCGGCGAAATACTGACAAAGATTTAGAGGTCAATGTACAGTATCCCGCTGGATCGAAGTTCTGTAAACATTGATACTAGTAGTAGCTTAAGCACATTATGTATCAACAGATCGGTACTAGTGAGGCAACTGTTCATCCGACAAACTTTGGCATATTCGGAGGCGTGTGGGTTGGGGCCTAGATCTGCTGTGTTACGATTGCTATTTCCGAATGACCACATCTAGATAGCATGGCCAACAATCAGACGAGCGCCGTAATCCAATCACACTGCAAGCTTTCATTCATCTTCGTATCAAACGCATTCGCGCTTATATTACATAGGCAGGTAAGTACGTACGTACGGTAGTGTTCGTTATCTCGTAACGTTATTGGGCGGCGAGAAGCGAAGCGAAGATGCAAAACCCAAAATCCAGCAAACACAATCCAACGATAAGTGAAAATCGTTAAAAACCGGCTCCCACAGCTGCCGAGTCTCTCTCTCAGCTCGGAATGACTAGCCCCAAAAGGGTGCATTGTTGCTGTTACTTTCCTTTTCCCGCCAGCGCCTCGCTTTGTAGGTGAAGATGAGACAAAACACAAAAAGATCAACAAGAAAGCAATACCGTCGCTCGGAACAAATGTGATGCCCGCGACCAAATGCAGTGAAATGTCAAAGGGAAATGAGGCATCCATGAAAATGCCTCGGACTTGCTTTCTTCCTCCATGCTGCGGTCCTCAACAACCCCTTCAGGGCAATCTCTCCATCTCCTCTCGCTGTCGCAAGAACTCTCTCGCAAGGGCGTCTCCTCCTCTGGCTCCAAGGACCATCCAGTGATGCGCGACGCACATCGTTCTGGGGTCGCATCGCTCGGGATCTCTGTCCCGCTTCCATCTGCCCTCGATCTCGTCCCTGAACACATCACCGGGCAATGCGAAGGGTGAGATGACGTGGTCCATGAGCTCGGGATGCGTCAAGTACAGGGTGGCAAGCTCGCGCTGCGCTGCCGCATCACCCTCGCGTGCTGTGATCTGGAGGAGGTGGGCGGCATCCGCCATGCTGTAGTGGGCTATCACCTCCGCAGACGGCGTGCGTGACGGCGCGGTGAAAGTCGCCGAGTCGCGTTGTTGTTGCGCGATCGAAGCAGAGCGGCCATGACCACGATTGTTGGTGTGATAGTCGATGATGTTGTCGGCCGTCTCGACGAGTTTCTTGCGTGCCTCAGACTTGAGACGGATTGCAGCTGCTGCAGCGTTCCAGAAGGCTTGGCCGCGGGATGGGCTGTCAAGGATCGAGCTGGAGCAAAGTGACGAGATGTACTGCAGGTCGCGGAAAATTGCAGGTGGGCGAATGCCGCGTTGGCAGAAGAGTGTGTAGAAACCCTCTGTCAGCAGCTCCGAGTCCGGCGTAGTGTGCTTTGCAGCGACTGACTGCAACAACTTAGAAGACGTGTCTTCATCCGGCACGAGGGCATCCATACATCTATCCCTGCGCGCCATGTATGGTCGAATGAGTTTCTGGATGGCATTGAGATGTTCGAGTTTTGCATAAGGATCGCAGTCGATGGCGAAAGACTCGAACATGGACTTGAAGGCGTGTTCAAAGTCAAAAGATAGGCGTTGCTTCGATATTCGGTTGTTGCAATGGATGTCTGGTACTCCATGCGAGTGTTCGCGATTGGCAAAGTTCATCTTCGACGCAAGGTGTTTCTCGGTTAGATCGGCGCCTAGGCCGGCGAAAAAGGCCTCGTCTGTTTCACTGCCCTGAAGGAAGAGAGTCGCGCCGACGTCGCTCAGCAGGAGACCAGTCACTTGTTCGCGCAAGATGCCGGTAGTCTGCGACTCCAACGAGGGAGACTGAGACGCAAAATTCGACTTGCGAGGAGAAGTGTCCCAGCCTCTTCCGATGTGTGATGCAACGCTCGTGGCGCTGGAGGGCGATCGGACTTCAGTGGCAGCGGGCGACCAAAATGCTGAAGACGACCTGGCCGCCAATGTCGGACTTCTGTCAAAGTAGTCTCGCGAGCTGGTGCTCGACAATGTCTGAGACGCGTTGGAGATGTTGTCGATAGTCGTGAACGGGTTTGTCTGCAAGGAAAGCATGTCGAAGCGCCGATGAGGCGGCTCTGGTGCGAAAAGGCGCGTACTGTCAATTGGTGGAGGTCGTGTATCGTTGGAGTCGTGGAAGAATAGCGCATTCGACCACAGCAGGGGGTTGTCTTGCCGAGAGGGTGTCACAACTTGATCGACGCACTTGCGAACTTCCATGCAGAGCTTGTGGAGCCTCTCCTCTCCCGCGCAAATCAATTGGATATCGTTGCGTCTTAGCCAGGTAAGTGTCAACTTCGATTGATCGTCACTGAGCTTGTTCGGTCCGCCATACTCAGGATTCGTCCCCAGCAGTTCCAAGATCTGTGCCTCGGACTTGAGGTGGACGTTCTGACTGGACAGCCTCGTTCCGCTCCAGTGTCGTAAGGGCGGTGCTTGTTTGATGGCGCCGGCACGCTTGGGTTTGCCCATGACGCGCAAAGCGGATGTGATCGCGCGCACGTTGTCGTAAGCAGATGAAGTACGAATGTCAGCTGTGTACCACATCTTAGTTCTTAGTGCTTTGTTGGCCTCGCATGAGAACACCAACTGCGACGATGCCAGGTCCAGTGCGGGCCGGACTGTTTCTAACCACTCTTCACACTGGGCGATGGCTGACAACGAGGTAGCGATTAAGGTCTTCGCGGACTCTTCAATGTCCAACAGCAGAGGGGAGACCGAGTCTGAGCCGTGGAATCTGATGTAGTCTTCAAAGTCCTCCATGTGAGATAGCCAAGTGTGACTTGCAACAAAGTCGTGTCGGTCCTCGCATGCCGCAATCCGAAGATCGAAAAGTGTCAATATTCGTTCAGACAAGGCAAAGATACTCTCCGGTGTCGATAATATGACGGCGTCCATGAAGTCCGCGGTCTGTGGTAAGCTACTTATCAGACTCTCGATAGCAGCCTTCCCAGAATGAGACAACTTGGAACTTCCCTTGCCGGCAGTGGAGTGGGCGGTCCCGTTGCTCCCGGTCGTCTCTTGGTCGAGCAGCCTACTGTAGCTTCTAACCTGTTCGACATCGTCAGATGCTACCAGCAGCGTCCAGTGAGTACCATCGTTAGTCCCGTGCGCAGCAACATATTCCTCGAGTTCGGATCGAGCATCCATGACCTCTAGGTCCAGCTGCGGCTCAGGTGCGAGGTACGATTGGGGCCCATTCACGATCTCAAAGGGTGAGGACAGTCGACCTGAGGAAGGGGGTGTGACTGCGCTCCATTGGGGTCCCGTCTGATCTGTTGCGCGAAACAGGGAGAAGCCAGACATCGAAGACGCCGACGATTGCAAACCAGACCGAAGCGTGTCATGATCTGAAGAGACCGACACTGGTCTCCTCGCTGGAAACAGTGCATTCATAACAGTGACGGTGTCAGTAGCCGAGACGTACAAGAGGTCGGAATCAGAGGGAGGGGGGTCCACTGGATGGTGAATGGAGGATGATTCTGTCCGTTGGTTGTTGGACACCTCGAAGCGGCTGATAACTTTTTGGACACGTCCAACTGTTTCAGCTGACAAGATACTGCTGTGTTTCCTACAAAGGGCAGGTTAGTATGGAGTCATTACGGTCAGACGACAGGAGGAAGACTACCAGGCATAAACGACATCATAGACGACTTTTTGACATCGAGCAGCGACCTCTTTCAGGATCTTTAGCCGAGCAGGTTCAGAAATGTAATGGCCGTTCAATAGTCCGTGGCTTTCCGGAAGTATGATCAGGTCCATCAAGAACGAGCCAAAGAGCCAGCGCGTAGTCACGAAGCTTGAAAGGTCCTTTTGGTGATCTGGCCTGGCGCCTAAACTGGCATGTATCGCCATAGTGAGGTCCACGGCTGCATCAGGTATGACACTCGGTCCATGCGGGTCACCTAGAAGCTCAAGAAGCTGATCCACCGAATCCTTGTAGAACGCTTCCGTGCGCACTGTCTCATCCGCGGGCAAGTCCACTTGGCCATGAACCCGCATCCGAAATGATTGTCTGCTTGGCTGGTCCAGAAGAAATTGGCCGCGCTGCAAAGTATGTAGCATCCATGTTCGCAGACGGTTCTTGCCTGGCCAATCCGATTGATGAGACCAGATGTCCAACAAAGCGGAGGTCAATCGATCGCCGCCAGACTTCCGATCAGAAATCACCCGGGCAGCCACGTGAGCCCAGAGTTCCTTTGAGCGAGCACAGTCCGAGCGACCAGGGCTTGCACTGCTGTTCAAATGGACCAGAGTTTCCAGGGAGCTTCTGAAACCCCCGCCAGATATGTCGTCAACAACACGGTCTACAACGAACCCCAATGGTTTCGCACTTCGTGTGCTCGTCCTTTGAGATCCGCCGAGCACAGATTCTGCGCGCCGTGCCGAAGTGCCGTCAGATAGCAAGGCGGTCAGCTCTCTTTGACTGAGCAAAGCTATACGGTCAGCAACAAATTTTTTATCATAGCGTAGTCGCGTGAGCAACTGAATGGTGGTCTCGCGGGAAGAAGAAGAGATGTCATCCAGGAAGTCGCCAGGCAAGCTCTCCGAGGGCTCCAAATCCTGGGCACCTGCTGGGGGCAGAGATGACGACTGGTCACAGGCGAGGTGAAAAGTATTAAACAGATGTGCAAAGGAATGCTTGTCCTCGAAACGCAGACAGTCGGCGAGCGTCCGACGCACGTGGCGCGAAGCGACGGCCAGGCGTTGGGTCCGAGATGCAGCAGTCTGCAAGCGATGGAAGAGACGTTGAGTCTGCAGTCGCCGTTTCTTGTGGTACTTTGCCTGGCTCAAGAGATGGGATATTTGGTTCAAATCCGGGATAGGAATTGGAAGTGGCAATGGCTCCTGCACAGCAGGCGACTGGATAGTCGCATCCGAAGCCGTGCTTGTATGAAGAGGCACCGAGTGAGTGTGGCCATTTGCAGGTTTCGCGTTGGCAACGCGCTCAGAGTGAACGGAAGCATCATCCAAGAACGATGACCTGATCGCCATGTCCGGCAAGGGAGCAGAGGCCGGACGGCTCAGCGGGGTGAGGCACTGGTTAGTCAGGATGGAGGGAGTGGGAGAGGAGAGTTGCGCTGAGGCGTGATGCAGCAAAGGTGCAGAGAGCCCGGGCATTGATGAGGGTCGAGGAAAGGCATGACGAGAGCTCATGGGAGGTGACACGGCTGCACAGAGACGAGGACATTAGCGGGTATGCTTGGCACAAATGGCAGCGGCAGCGGCAGTGACAGCAGCAGCAGTAGTTAGCAGCAGATCAGAGCAGTGCCAGCTCATCAGTACATCAGGTGACGATGATTGGAGGAGAGACGTACTCGCCGGAGCGGTTGCCTCGATCTCACGCCGACGTGGACAGCCCGAGGGCTCCAGAACCAGCGGCGGCGACGGGAGCTCCATTTCCTGTCCTGTCCAGCAGCGTCGGCGCGGTGGCACGATGCGACGACTCGACTACTGGACGCGGGGAAGGGAGGGAAGAGGTGGGTTGAGAAGAGTGGAGAGCTTGGGCTGGCTGGACTCTGGCCTTGAGAGGCTGAGAGGCAGGCAGGCAGGCAGGCAGTCCACAGGTTGGAGGACTCGGAGAACTACTGGCCGGTCTTACATGGCGAGCATGTCGCACGGCAAGGAACCGAGCACGGCGGCATTCCTCTTGGCGATGTGATCGGGGGAGAGAGAGGATGGAGAGGTTGCGGAGGATGAGGTAAGAGGAGTAGACTGCTGTAGACAGGCAGAGGCAGTCGGCTGGAGAGTTCAGCCGAGTGATAGTGATAGTCCAGTCTCAGAGTCACAACCATAAACTGAAAGCTGCCTCGCGACGGATATGGCCGGGGATGGAGGATGGGATGAGGTGGAGGAAGAAAGTCAGTAGTCAGTCCGACGAATGGGCAAGAGATCAGAGCGACGGGAAGGGACGGCAGGGCGTTGTTAGCAAAAAGTGAGGAGGGAGAGAAGATGTGATTACTCTGTAGGTACAGTACTGTAACTAAAGTGTGTGATTCCCTTTACATGACAGGGTGGAAAAGGCAACATGTCATGGCATCACGAGCGCAGGCGGGTGAAGCAGTCGAGGGTTGCGCGGATGATGGCCTGATTTGCTGATTTGCTGCACCCGTGAACAACTTGGAGCCGCTTGCATGCCTGCCGACGTGGCAGCTGCGCGCTAATGCCAGCGTCTCGTCCTTCGATTGGTGCTACTCCGTGTCAGAGCATGCTACAGAGCGAGTGTCGTGTTGAGACATGCATGCACTACGCTGCCTGCTGTTGTTGTTGCCGTTGCCGTCCATCTTGCTACTGTATGTACTGCTGCCGTCGATGCCGCCGTTGTCTAGCGAGAGAGCCAAGCAGCGGCCGCGACCAGGCGGCCGACATGCCATGCCATGCACCGTCTCGTATATACAGCTCGAGGAGTACGGACCGACTGACTACTTGCACGATGCATTACATACATGATGTCTCTGTGCATACATACGCGCCCGTGAGCCATCGACCTGCCACTCCTGCCTTCCCTGCGGAAGACGCATGCAGTCGTAGAGATAGCAACATCCCATGTATCAAATCCAGCCGGTCATGCGCCGAGAGCAGCGATGGAAAAACGCATTGGATGCCTCGATCATGCAAATTGCCATTGGCGCGCTGGCAACGAAACACGTCCCTCGCTATCTCGCATGTACATGGTAGCTTGCACGGCGGAGAGTTTGATAGGTGCCGTCCAGCGTGCGTCTGCAAAGATCTCTTGGAAGCTTTCCAGAGCTTCTCCACGATTTCCCTCGAATCCAAGATGGTTGTAACGTGGATTAGCGTTATCGCTCATGCACTCTCAATCACATGTCCAATGCCTGGTGCTTCCCGTGTCAGTGGTCGCAATGTTGGATGCGATGTGATGAGTGTAGTAGGGTTAGAGTTGGGGTCATGTCCGCCAGCAAGACGTCAGTACCTGAACACCTGTACGAGTGAACTGTCTGAGCGTGACCCGGCTACCTCTTTCGAAACACCTCGTACATAGCAACACCCATTTCGTTCGTGCCACCTTGTACTCATGGTGCCTGAGTTCAGTGTCCAGCGTGCTTAGGCGCATGTGACTCGTGAGCAGATGGTGATTGAACGAACTCTCTGTCGTGAGGTGTAGACGTGGCCTCGCGCAAGTAGTCGCAACAGATGCTGGGAGACATACTCTCGCAAGGATAAGTAGGTACTAAAGATAATAATTAGCAACTCCAATCAAAGATGACTTTTACGATTGCTCACCTGCATTGACAGGACTGCGGAAGACCATAGCAGCATCTCCACCACAAAAAGTGCCCACCTGCGTTGACGTCACGGTGGAGGGCTCGATGGAAATCACTCAAACCACGAACACTTGAAGCGGCCGGTCGAGTCAAATGCCTTTCGATACCAACACCAGAAACACCGTCATCTTCCTCGGCATCTTCATCCTCGCTTTCTTCCCAAGGTCAGTACCTAGCACCCACGAGAACGAAAGGATCGCTACCAGTCTACTACCTACAATCGAACAACCCATCTAACCGTCACTCAATCCAACAGCGCCTTCCACCTCCTCCTCAAACCAATAACCCTCCCCTTCGACCTCCTCGGAACACCACTCACACCCACCCCAAAACTAAACCTCCCGACCTGCGCCTGCTGCCCACCAGCCTCTTGCTCTACCACCAACAACCCACCACCACCACCACCACAAACAATGGCCTTCACCCAAAAAACCTTCACCCTCCCCTCCAAATCCCGCGGCTGCTACCTCATAACCGACGAAGTCACCCGCCAACTCCCCGAGCTCAAATCCTACAAAATCGGCATCCTGCACCTCTTCATCCAGCACACCTCGTGCGCCCTCAGCCTGAACGAAAACTACGACCAGGACGTGCGCGAGGACATGGCCGACGCCCTGGACCGCCTGGCGCCCGAAGACACCAAAGGGAATTTGTACAGGCACGACGCCGAGGGCTTGGACGACATGCCGGCGCATATCAAGAGCTCGCTGATGGGGGCTAGTGTGAGCGTGCCGGTTACGAATGGAAGGCTGAACACGGGGACTTGGCAGGGGGTTTATTACTGTGAGTTTAGGGCGAGTAAGCATGCGAGGAAGGTGGTGGCTACAATTCAGGGGGAGAAGTTTGAGTAGCTGGGCTTTGGTGTTGTTTGATCATGGATGGAATTCAAGAAGTTTTGATTATCAACTCAGCCTCCAGGGCTAAGTTTTGCTGAATCGTCATTTTCGTCATAGGCAGAGCAGCGTGATGACCTTGGAGAAGGCGTATGTGTGACGTTAACAAGAAAATAATCGCATGCGTATGTACAAATCTACAGTACATTGTATCCCATCTATCGCTGCTCCAAAGGCTTGCCAGTGGCGGACTGGTAGGGCTCAGTAGAGCCAGTCTTTGCGTTCAGGGTCTCGAAGTCAGAGGCAGGAAGAGTTGCCGGGTCGTTGGGAGCCTCGAGAGGGTAAGGTGTGGAGGGCAGGCTCTGGAGGTGTTTGCGGTGGTGCTCGTTGGCCTGGATTTCGTTTAGTATTGCTGCTGGCTAGAAGTGAAGGAACTCGAGCATATCGAGGCCTATGTACTCACGTATGGCACGCCACAGTAAGTGCACGCGCAGATCTGGGGCTTGTCTGTGTTGATGAAGATACGGGGGTGACCGAGAGGGCCTCCGCCTCCGTCGCAGGAGACGACTTTCTTCTGAGTCCAGCGCACGGGCTGCTTGTGAATGAGGTCGATGGCAGCCAGAGGTCTCGGCTGCACTCATTTGTTAGCCAATGCTCTCTCGCTCTACACATCTCTCACCCAAGCGTCCCGAATCCCGCCCTCTTCTATTTCCTCTTCTATTTCCTCTTCTTCTTTCTTTTTCCTCATCCTCTCGCTCATCCATTGGTGATTCATACCTGATCTTCCATAATCGTCTGCTCGAACCTAGGCCCAACCATAGCCTTCTCGCGCGGCGCCTGGCTCCGGCTCCAGATGCCCTTGCGGTTGGGCGCCTGCATGGTACGCATCTGCTCGCCGGCCTCGACGCTCTCCTGCAGCACGCGGTCCATGCTGCCCTCCGAGGACGTCGGGGTGGCATTGGTGGCCGAGACGGGGGAGCGCGGCTCGCGGGCTTTGGGGTCGTTGGCCGGCACCGGGTTGTCGTTGGCGGTGCTGTAGGCGCTGCGCAGCGCAGGCATGCGCCTGGGCACGGCGCGGAGGGTTCGTGAGAGCATCTTTGGGGGGCGTGTGTGTGTTGGGTGGTTTGTGGTATCGCGATCCCGGTGGGTGAAGTCGCTGGCGTGGAGAGCTTGATGGCGGAAAGCGGCTGGGGCACGGGCCAATGGGGCTGTTTCGTTGCTGCTGCTGCTGCGCTCCAATGGTATTGGACACTTTACACATCATTTCTTGAAAATGAGCTGCATGGGCTTACGTAGGATTGATATACTGGACGCTCTGTGCAACTACATGCCTGATTGGTGTAATTGTTGCAATTGCCCAAACATCATTGTTCTCGATATCCACTTTCAATCCCATCTTTCCAGCCGTGAATTCGATTCAAAATTGACCAAACAGCGAAAACATGGGCAGCAATGATATTATAGTTTCATCCAACACTTCCACCCCAACCCATCTAGCTCAACTCCGCCAACCTGGGAATAGCAGCCATAGCCCCCTTCTTGCCGACCGTCTTCCCAGCAGCCAAAGTAGCAAACTCCAACGCCTCCTCATACCCAAACTCCCCCTCGCCATCAACATGCTGTGCCTTTTTCGCAGCATAAGCTCCCAAGAAAGTATCCCCCGCAGCAGTCGTGTCCACAACCTGCACCTTCTTCGCAGCGACCTTGCCCTGCTTGCCCGACGCCGTGGCGTACATGACGCCCGCACCGCCGAGGGTGATGATGACTGCGTCGCGGACGCCGAGTTGGAGGAAGTGCGAGAGCAGGGGGGTTAGGTCCGCGCTCTCTGTTGAAGCATCGCTGCCGCTGAGGATGTGCGCTTCGCTCTCGTTCATGATCAGCGTGTCGATGTCTTTGTACGAGGCCTCTGGGAGCGGGACGGCGGGCGCCGGGTTGAACATGGTGTGTTTGCCCTGCTGGCGGGCGAGGTGAAGGTTGTGGAGGACCTGTCATGTGTTAGTACAAAGACCATTGTTAAGCCCTCGATAAGAAAGAGGGAAATCGATCAAGTAAAACTTACAACCCGCATCGGAATCTCCAACTGGAAAACCACAACCCCAGCATCCTCAGGGACCAAATCCCACTCCTTCCCATCTCCCTTCTTCGTCTCAGCATATGAATTGTTGGCTCCAGGCGTAAACATAATCCTGTTCTCCCCCGTCTCCTCCTCGACGATGATGTTCGCCGCGCCCGTCGTCTCGCCCTTGACGGTCGTCACGCCGTCGGCGTTGATGCCCTCCTTGCCCAGAGCTTCGAAGTAGTCCCTGCCGAAACCGTCGTCGCCAACATTACCGACCATGGCCACTTTCGTGCCGGCGGAAGCGAGGCGGGCGCAGGCCACCGCTTGGTTGGCGCCTTTGCCGCCGAAGCCGGTCGAGAAGGAGTTGGAAGTCAGAGTCTCGCCGGGGCCTGGGACGCGAGGCGTGCGGGTGATGAAGTCGATGTTGAGGGAGCCGATTACGGCGATCGAGTTGGAAGGCATGGTTTTTTGTTGTTTCGGCTTTGAGCTTTTTCCAGGCAATGATGTTTCCCTTGTTTTGGTTCTTCTTTTGGGCTTTGATTTTTCTTTGCTGTCTTGTTTTTCTCTATTCTTCAAAGGTGTCCTTTTGGTTTTGGGAAAGGATGTGGAATATCTTTATGGGGCAAGAAGGCTGGGGAATTTGTGGGAGAGAGTCAGTTGTGTTCGGCTCCACATCTGGGGTTGGTTGAATATTTCACAAGGTTACATCTGACTAACGCGATTCACAATGACACTTGGATGATATTTGTGAAAGGCTGAGTTCAATTGCCAATGAAGCTATTAAAGCTGTTGAACTCGTTATACCACAAGACATCATCTCCACACGGAGACACTGTTCCAACCTATCAACTCAGCTCCACTACTCATCGCTTCTACTTACACCTCTACCACGCATCCAACGAAACGCAAAGGCAACAACACATCTCTCAGGGCATAACGCACCCACCTTCACCACATGTTGTGACCTCCAGGAACATGAAACCCACCTCTCCCCTCCTCAGCATCCTCCAAGTTCTGCCACTCCGCCGTGCCATACGTGACGTGACTCTCCGCTGGACCAAACGACTCTCTCGACCCAGCAGAGCCTCTCGAGCTACTCGCATTCGAGCGCAGATGTGATCCAATAACGCCTACCCCTCCAACGCTAGCGGTGTGTCTACTATTCCTCGACGAACCAGCAGAGGACGACACCTGCCTTACCGGAACAGCAGATCGAGCATTTACCTGACTCACAGTCGGATCCCAGGGCATAGGCAGCTGAGACTTGACGCGTGGGTACGAGAGGTTTGGCGGGAAGTTGTGGATCGAGTGCTGAGAGGGAGATGAGCGGCGCGATGAGCGATGGCTTTGTCCACTGTTCCAGACTTCGTAGTCGGGTTGTGGCGGAGTTTGTTCGCGCTGGACGTGCGAAAGCTGCGAGGAGTAGCGGGAAATGGTGTTACCCAGTTGGTTTTGGTAGCTTAAGAGTTCAGCAGGGGTCAGACCGACGTTGTAGGCAGGTGAGTGGTTGGAAGTCGAGTTCTTGTCTTCCGGTGGGAAACTCCAGCCTGCATTCTGGGACGTGGCGATGGGAGTTTGGTGGACGAGTCGGTTGTAGTGTGAGTTGTTGTGCGCCGTGCTTGTGTTTCCCGAGCGACTATGGACAGGGCTGTGGCTTCGCAGAGAACCTTGCTGACTGTGAGCTGAGCTTTGGCTTCTCAGGGAGCCTCGATGACTATGACCAGAGCTGTGACCCCGTAAAGAAAGCTGTTGACTGTGCACAGAAGCTGGAAGCTGCATCACATTGGCTCCCTGTAGCGGAGAGAAGTGCTGACTGATCCACGCAGGCTCTCCGTCCATCTGAGGCACAGGCTGTAGAGAGGCATACCTAGGATCAGGATTGTAACTTCCAACATAGCTAGCAGGAGGCGGGTGGCCGTACGCCTCGTCCGGCAAAGGTTGTAGACCTACAGCACTGGGCACGCGAGAGCCTGCGTAGCTCTCTATGTCGGAATCCAAAGCCTCTCTGCGAGACCTCCATTCGCTGTACGTGAGAGTGCCGCAGTGGCCTGGACCGTCGGCAGATATGTACACAGCGGTGTCATGGCTGGGGATTGTAGTGCAAGGGTGCGGCGAGATCCAACCACCGCCGGCAAATCTCGTCTGTTTTGGGTCAGGAGTGATCAACTGAGGAGTTGGAGCCAGAGGCGAGAGTGGTGAGTGACTAGGATAGCGCGTTCCTGATGCCTGGCTCAGTCGGTCGCTCCCAGAATGGGGCGTCATAGAAGTAGCTTGGAAGTTTGATGTTTTTGGCGTAGAACTGGAAGCAACAGACGCGTGGCTTGCGACACTCTGAATAGAGCCACCTCTGTCGCTCCGGTTGCTCCTAGAGTGATCTGAACGTTGAGCCTGGGAGCCGGATCGAATTTGCTCGACATTAGAGACGTAGTTCGCTCCGCTGTGCACAGAGCTCCCTCTGTCGCTTCGAATACTGATCGACCGTTCTGAACGATGGCCAAGGGAGCCATACTGACCGTATCTAGAGCTCGCCGCATCGGAAGCGTTTTGCGCACCGTTACGCGCGGAGCCGCTTCTGACACTCCTCGACCTGTCTGAGCCGCCATCACGAGAGTCGACGTCTCCCTCCCGCCTCAAAACCGTAGGCTGATCTTGTGGAACAAAACCCTCCTGGTAGAACCCGCCAAAAGAGTGGGTAATGCTTGCAGAGCTTGAAGCAGAAACTACTGTCGGCGGCTTGTAGTTTGAGCGCACATTTCCCTGTTCGCTACCCTCATCATTCTGCTGCACTGAGCCGGAGTCTCTCCTGACAGATGGCTGCGAGCCGTGTCGAGAAGAAGACCCTTTCCTGGCTCGTCCGTGGTCGCTCCGGTCGCTTGTTCTCTCTCGTGGTGGAAACCCAGTAGTCATCCCTAGGCCAATCTCCTTGAAGCCTTCGACAGTCTTCGGTTTGGAATTCCTGACGCTACCATTCGCGGAACGCATCTGTGCGATATGTTCCGCAATGCTGAGTGCGCCCGCAGATATAGCGGCTTCAGACCTGACTGAGCTAGCTCTGTTCGAAGCCTCCTTCACGCTGGCAATGAAGTCGCTCATTGCAATCCCAGAGTCTCTCAAAGAGTTGGCGGCGGATTGTAGAGCTTGCGATGGAGCCTGCGATTGCGCTCGAGAAGACGCTGGCAATGCGCCAGAAATGCCAAAAGAAGCGGCTTGCTGAGATCCTCCACTGTTGTCTTGAGGTGACTCCGTGATTAGCTGCTCGACTTTGTCCTGCGGCTTCTTCTGCTTGTTGTTCCTCTGCCTGTTCTTGACCCTCGGTTTTGGCTCTTGCTTCTGCTCTTGGTCTTGCTCCTCAGGTTGTGCCACATCAGGAACAGCCACCTTCTCTTGGATTTCGCAGTTTCCAGTGGATCTTTGTGACCCGTTGACAGATACCGCCGCCTCTGAGCGTTGCTGTGTTCGGTGTGATGAAGCATGCACACTCTTTGCAAGCGAAGGCAGAGAGATGAAAGCCTCTTCGCCATTCCTGCCCAGAATCCTGACCGTGCTTCTATCTGGCGTGAACCCTCGCGGTGAATCAGATTTAGCCTTTGCGACTTCTGCCTTTCGCGTCGTTGCCTCGCGTGTTGCTGTATCCCGGAACTCACTGTTTGCTTTAGGCGGTGGGCGCATCGTCGGAAGTGGATCTCGTGACAGCTCTTCGTAATCCCCCTGTTTCGCCATTACCGCAAGATTGTAGGCTTCATTCCGCAGCGGCGGGACGAAGAAGGGCCTCGAGACCTTCACGCTTGGTGGTGCCGACGGGACCTGGACGTCCTTTGCGGGTTCGCCGCCAGCAAACACGTTCTGCTGAGCGCGAGCGGCGGCTTCCACGCGCTTGTGCTCTACGGTGGCCTGCATTAGTCTCTTGACCAGGCCATCATCAATACGACTCTCTCTGCCTTCAGGGCGAATTTGAGGTCTGTAGCCGTAGACTGTGGGGCAGCGGTCGTCGACAAAGGAGCCGACGCTGCTGGCCACCTCCCAGCGGCCGTCTCGAGGCCCATTGTAGGCGTTGTCGAAGAGGCTCTCGTCGTCGGTTTCCTCGTCCTCGAGGGGTTGTGGCAGCGGGTCGAAGGAGTCGTCTATGGCACTTTCGAAGGCGGACATGTTGGTAAAGGTAAACCTATGAGGCTCGGCGAATGATTCAGTGTAAAGCGATAGGGATGACCGAGCGGAGAGTGAAGGTATAGTGAAGTGGTCGCGGCGCAAATGCGTGGTGGTGGTCCGGTCGAGATATTCAGATTTACCGTGGCGCGAAGGGGTGGTGGATGGAGCGAGGAAAGTTTGCTATCGTGAGGTGAGGTCAAGAAGACCAGTGAGTGAGTGAGTGGCACGGACGAACGAACGAATGAACCAGCCCAATGCGCCCTCAAGGCTCACAAAAGTAACAAAAGACAAGATAATCCACAGCACCGAAGAAGAAAAAGCAGATCATACCTTCGTAGCATCGTAAACATCGTCCGCTAAACACAACAAATTCACTCACATCACAGCTTCGCCTTCTCCCTCGCCTTCTCCTGCTCCCACTGCCTCTTAACATACCAACTCCTCACATAACTCCACCCCCCACTAACCAACCCCAGCGGCGGGAAAAGCAACAACAACCAAGCCCACCACTGCGGACTGCCCTCACTAACCCCCTCCATCACCCGGTCAATCTCCCGCCTCAACTCCTCCTTCCCCCCGTCGTTCCAAACCACAACCCCGGCCTTCTCCCCCCTCCTCAAACACCGCTCCGCCTTGTCCCGCACATCCCACTGCGCCTTAACCCGATCCCGCGCCTCCTCCTCCGTCAAGTGCTCGTCCCTAGCCCTCAGCCGCTGCATCTGCACGGCCGCGTCCTTGACAGCGACGACCATGATAGTCCCGCAGAGCGGCTCCCAGCCGCTCTCGAACAGCAGCGGCACGTCCAGCACCACGGCCCAGTTCCCTCTCACATAAGCGGCCAGAATCTGCTTGTAGATCTCTTTCCTGACAGCCGGGTGCACGATGCCGTTCAATGCTTTGCGGTCTTCATCCTTGCCCGAGGCGAAGACGCGGCGGCCCAGGGCGGGGCGGTTGAGGGGCGCGCCTTTGCCGTTGGCGTTGTTTTCGGGCGTCGAGGGGAGGACGAGGTCTGGGGTTGAGGGGCCGAAGTGGGCTACGATTTTGTTGTAGCCAGGCGTTCCTGGCTCGACGACTTGGCGGGCGACTTTGTCGGCGTCGACGATGGGGAGGTTGTAAGGTGGGGAGGAGAGGATCTGGGAGACGGTGGATTTGCCGGTTGCGATGCTGCCGGTTAGGCCGAGTAGGAGCATGGTCGAGTGTGATTGAGAGAGTTGGTTGTGTGGATGTTGTGAGGTAGGTAGGTAGGTAGAGCTTCGAGGTAAGTGAGCTTGATGGAAGGAGCTCAATGGGAGGTGGAGTTGAAGTCGTCCAAGCCGAGGCTTCCTGAAGAACGGGCATTCGTTTCCGACTCTTCGATAAGACATCCAAAAACATACATACTTAGGCAAGTCGTTGTTACGAAAGTA
>Ga0265797_10005205_pt1 | contig 19161 bp, 17 predicted proteins | sample P2T30metagenome_FD_192433 | JGI IMG/M metagenome (GOLD analysis project Ga0265797, IMG submission 192433) | Plant litter microbial communities from East Loma Ridge, Irvine, California - P2 T30 | ecosystem: Environmental > Terrestrial > Plant litter > Unclassified | place: USA: California... | reverse complement strand
GAGGGGCCATGAGAGCGCGATGATGCTCGTTTGTGGGTACAGTCGGTATGCTCGAGTAGATGTTTCTTCTCTATAGTTAGCTGTTAGTGATGGTTGTTTGTCATACACAAACATAGTATATACCGTGGTTGTAGTCGTATTCAAGAGCCTGTGCCGGGTGAATTTATCGCGCGTGTCGCTGGGCAGAGGTGAGGTGGAGGAGGGAGCGCCGGTTCGTAGATGAGGACATTGAATGGCCACCCGAGAAGGCAGTACCAAACACGGCGATTGTTTTGGTGAGAGTTGCGGCAATGACGCAGCGACAACGGGCGCGCCTTCACGAGACAGTGGGCGAAGGCAGGCGCAACGGCAAGCGCCGAGGGGCGGCAGCTGCCCCACCGGCGCCCGCGTCTCGACTACACCTCAACCACGCCGATATATCCTCAATACCCCGAACCTCGCGCTGCCCACGACGCAGCGAATTGCCGCTGACTGCGCACACTATCACTGCGAGCCACGCTGACCCATGATACCCTATAGCGCATCCCTCAGCACCCCCATCGGCACACGACCCGCCTCCCTCCCGCCGCCATTGTCGCCTATCCCGACCTAAACGCATCGCATCGAGCTTCCCCTATTCATTCTGAGCTAGAGCACGACTGAAAAATGGGCAAAGATAGCGACGTACCACAGCCAGGGCCCGCGCGCCTCGCAAAGGGCGCAGGGCCGGATGAATGGCTGGAGCAGGCCAAGCAATGCAAGTACCTGCCCGAGGCCGACATGAAGCGACTATGTGAAATTGTCAAGGAATGTCTGATGGAGGGTGAGTGAAACAATGCCGCATGATCCACGCAAGGGAGGAGAAGCATGCCTATTGTGCGGCATGATATCTATATCCATATATAAGACTAACCTCCGTCTACCAGAATCCAACATCCAACCTGTACGAACACCCGTCACAGTATGCGGAGATATCCACGGCCAATTCTACGATCTCCTCGAGCTCTTCCGTGTCGCTGGCGGCATGCCCAACGACTCCCCTGCCGCGCCCCTCGCACCGCCAGTCACATTACCAAGCACAATCAACCCCGCCGATCTCGAGCCTCCTACCAGCATAACAGACCCCAAGGTCAAGCGCAAGATGAAGAGAAGATTCCAGCGCGATCCCAACTACACTGGGCCAACAAGTCCTCCTGGCGGCGATGGCGATGAAGAGGGCGACGACGAAGAGGAGGAGGAACGCGGCCGAAGCAGGAGCGTTCACGACAGGCGGAGTCTTGGCTCGGCATCGGACGCAGACTCTACCAAGAACACAGTGGGTGGAAATGGCCAGCAGAACTTCATCTTCTTGGGTGACTTTGTCGACCGAGGATACTTCAGTCTGGAGACCTTTACCCTTCTCATGTGCTTGAAGGCGAAGTAGGTCAACTGGCACACAGAACTACATTAACGGTACTAATTGAAATAGATTCCCTGACCGCGTCACTCTCGTCCGCGGAAACCACGAGTCGAGACAAATCACCCAAGTCTACGGTTTCTACGAGGAATGTCAGACCAAATACGGCAACGCTTCGGTATGGAAGGCCTGCTGCCAAGTCTTCGATTTCCTTGCCCTAGCCGCTATCGTCGACGGAAAGGTGCTCTGCGTACACGGCGGTCTAAGTCCGGAAATCAGAACACTAGACCAGATCCGCGTTGTTGCGCGAGCCCAAGAAATCCCTCACGAGGGAGCCTTCTGTGATCTCGTATGGAGTGATCCGGAAGATGTCGACACGTGGGCTGTCTCACCCCGAGGAGCCGGCTGGCTTTTTGGAGACAAGGTGTCTTCAGAGGTATGCATTCATCTTCCTTCCCCCATTACCCCATCGCTGACTGTTGCAGTTCAACCACGTAAACGGTCTCCAACTCATCGCACGCGCCCATCAATTAGTCAACGAAGGCTACAAATACCACTTCAAAGACAAAGACGTTGTCACCGTTTGGTCCGCACCCAACTACTGCTACCGCTGCGGAAACGTCGCCTCCATCATGAACCTAGGCGAGGACCTCAAGCCCGAGTTCCAAATCTTCTCTGCGGTTCCAGATCATAAGCGCGCCGTCCCCGCGGGTCGTGGAGGTCGCGGAGAATACTTCTTGTAGAAGACGCGTATACCGATGTTGTGTCCATGGACCGGAGGAGAGTGATGTTGTCGGCTGCTGTGTATATGCAATCTTACGATACGATGAGAAGCGGAGAATTGAATACCCCTGGGAGATGAACGAACGAATGGCATGTATACAATCTTTGCCTTGACATGGCTTGTACGATATCGCGTTGATGACATTTTCTGGTAGTACAATGGTACAAATACGTTTCGCATGCTCATTCAAACGATTGTTGAGCTGCTTGTCTTTGCGCTGGCCGACTCGGTTTGGCTGGCTTGTCCATGTCTGCCCGACCGTAAACCCAGGCTAGCAAATCGACTCAAAGCTTCCCAAGATTTTCGTCCCAAGTCCAACACGTCGACGGTCAGAAAGAGATAAGACACCAAGAGCAGAGGAACGGTGGCAACGAAGTACACCCATATACTGACGGTATTACCATCGAGCTCCCGAACGTTCATCCCGAACAAACCTGCGACATATGTCGCAGGAATGAAGATAAAAGCCAAACGCGTCAGCCGAATTACGCCCTGCTGCTGCAACATTGCTCGCTGGTTTTCTCGAATGCTTGTGTTGGTCATGATGATGCTGAGACCATGCGTACATTGGTCCTTCAATAGTTTCGCCCTCTCAAGCAGATGGTCGAAATCTCCTTCTAATTGCTCTCTTGATTTCTTGGCCTCCTTGATCTGGGACTTCTCGCTTGCGGTTGGCCAGGCATGTCCACCACGACATGCAATGATGCCTCTTGTCTCTTTCAAAGCGTCAATATGGCGACCCAGTAGACGCTCGAGATGAAGAAGGTTGGCCATCGAGGGAGTCTCTTGATCCAAGAATACTGCAGGGTCCATCTCCTTCAAAATGATACCTTCGACAATGTTGAGTACTTGTTTCTGCGTAGTTGCGGCGAACCTCATGAGAGGACTGACAGCATAGAACGCGTCTGTTCTTGCAAGTTCGGTATTGAGCCGCTTGGTATACTCAGCTGGTAAGCATGAGATGGACTGGAAGAATGTAGAGTCTGGTGCTCCTGTGGTATTCGATCGAGCGGGCTTGCTTGAGGATGTGCCATTTGAGCGGTCGTGTTGTTCGAATTGGATGGCGGGGAAAAGTTCGTCAGGGGCAAAGTGCGCTGATGACCATGGACCGCCCGGGCTTGTGCCTAGATCCCGACCGTTGTCGAGCCAGAGAAGCACTGGGTACAAATTTAGTACTCTTAAGACTCTAAGAAGGATTGCCTGGCACTCACGACTCCACTCGCCCTTGGACTTGCTCAAAGATACTGATACTTGCTGTTCCAAACACCAGTGATCGTCATCCAAGACATCGAACTCTCTAACCATGGAATCACCCATCGCCCATTTCTCCTCCGACTTTGCTAACATGTCTTTGTATGTTTGCATTAACGAACGACTCGTAGCTCGCCTCTTGTCGAGCTGCTGCTGTCCTGTTTGTCCTTTCCTGCGCTTGTACCCCACAGTGTAAACGGGGAGCCGGAGCAAAGGACCTGTGCTTGAAGGTAAATTGGGCAAAGAGCCATAATCTGGTCGGCTGATGCACGATCGGAAGATGAGGTGGCGATACCAAAATTCGTACTCGATCTTGAGGGCACTCCCTATCGCGTTAAGCCACTGTCGTGACGCATGTCCATGTAGAAAGACTACTCGAGACGAGCCATGACCAGATGCATAATCTTGACACCACTGTCTGAAGTGTTGGACAGAGGTAAAAGCTTCTCGTTTGATCTCGCTGTTACGAGATAGAACTAGCGCGTGAACGTAGCTTTGGGACCCTGTGTCAGGTTGGCTACGCTTGTGTTCTTCGTTTGCATAGCGCTGATACTGCGAAAACAGTAGCTCCGAAATGTATTGGTAGTGCGTTCCGGAGTAGAGGCTGCCGCCTGCCTTGGATCGTGCGACAGCCTTACTGGCATACTTCTGTTCGGCTGTAGTAGCGTCGTCCGAATCGGTGATTGCAGGAAGAGATGGGGATGGCAGCGGTGTAGTCGCCATAGTAGCGGTTTGCTTTCCATTGCTGTACAGAAGACGCGGCAGGAACTCATTTGTAGAATACGTCGCACGGCTGATGACGGTACGAGCCTGTTACGTGGGTGTAGCGAGAGTCGTGGCTGGGGCAATCGGATCATTACACAGCCCACCTACCCCCAAACACACGCTCTCCTACCACCTCCAACCTATTTCTTACCACCCCACATGTGAAATTCGCAATGGGCGCATCGGCATCGAAAGCGCGCGCTAGCAGCATGAACTTCCAAGTTTGGGAGGCTCTATTACACACAGCTGAAACGCAAAAACCCCATCCCGTCAGCCCTAATCTGACTTTCGACACGACATCGTACGCCATTTGGTCCCAGAGCCACTGGAGACTGACTTTCGAGAATGCACCGCCTCCACAAGATGCGCAATTCCAGCCCTGCTTTCTCTTGAAGATCCCAGCAACACAGCCTCTGAATTTCCCGCAAATCATACAGCAATTAGAGGAAGTCCAGGCCGAAGATGACGTGACCAGCTCAAGCTTCCTTCAACATGTTGTGGTCGCATCTCACGGCCGCTCAAGCCCGGAACTCGACGTCGGGGTCGCAGCTGCGCTGAACGCTCGAGGGCTACAGACTCTCACGCTTGCGACCTTGCAAAGTGGCTGTGACATTGAAACTGGTCCTCACTTGCTGCATGGTAACGACCTCTGGAAGGTGGCTAGACTATATGATGATACAAATGGTGCTTTTATGGCCGCAATTCATCCAGGTCGAGAAGAAAAGTGAAGTGTACTCCGCATTCTAACGGATGATGTACTAACCTTGTACCAAGCAGATATGAGAATTTGCGGCTGTGTAGCGACCAATATCAGACGCTGAGCGTTGCCATACCGTCACGAGCGAGAGCTCTCAATCTGACTGAGCAAGGATCGGACTTGCGACTGAGCGGTATGAGATTCGCAGTAAAAGACATGTACTCCGTCGCTGGCTTGAAAACTTCACTCTGCAGCCGACCGTACTATGCGGTCTCGAAACGAGCGGAAGTGACCGCTCCATGCATCACGAGATTGTTAAGCGAAGGTTGTACTCTGGTCGGGATGCTAAAGTTGAGTTCCTTTATTGGACGTGAAGAGCCGACTGAGGCCATAGACTACCAAGCACCGTTCAACCCCCGCGGAGACGGCTATCAATCACCGGCTGGCAGTAGCAGCGGAAGCGCAGCGGGCCTTGCGTCTTACGCGTGGTTGGACTTCACCCTTGGATCTGATAGTAAGTCAAAGTCTCAGCGGAAGATTCGACCCTAAAGCATAGTAGCTACAGGAAGCGGGCGTCGCCCAGCATTTGTGAACGGCGTGTTTGCACTGCGCCTTTCTAAAGGACGTCTGCCACTCGAAGGAATGGTGCCTACTTTCGAGTAAGTTCATACCATTGCGTGATTGATGCGATGGGTTCGCTGATCGTCAGTCGCTTCGACACGCAATGTATCTTCGCTCGCGATATCAACAAGCTGGATACCATACTCCAAGTATGGCTCGACAATTGCGACATCGCAAAACCCAAGGCTAATGTGAGTTTAATCTGGGCGGGTTGCAATCATACCGTCGGCTGTTTCTGATCATGATTAGATGCCGAAAAGGCTTCTATATCCGGTGGACCTCTTCCCAGTCGATAATGAAGTACAGATGCAGCACGTGAAGAGCTTCGTCAAGGATTTCAGCGACTATCTGCAAGCGCCAGTCACGGAGATCGACTTATCACTGGAATGGGAAAGGTCGCACCCAGAATCCGTGGATGAAGATTCACTAGATGGCTATTTGAGCGAGGTCTGGCTGCATTGAGTTGTCGTGATATCGATGCTGACGTGCCCTAGGTCGCCACAAGAACCTTTTTGTACGACTTCTATCATAGCTTCGACGAATTCCGCGAAACGTACAGGCGCGAGTTCCAGAAGGAACCTTACGCCAACGAATACACACAGTGGAGATGGTGCGCATCGTTGTTTCGGATATTGACATGATCTAACTTCACGCTAGGGATGTCGCCAAAACAGTAACGAGAGAAGAGAACGAGGATGCTGTGGCTCGCCTCGACACTTACAGAGACTGGCTACTCTCTGAAGTGTTCCAAGCGGACAGATACGACACCCTGATGATACTGCCAGTCTCTGAAGTTGCAACAAACTACAGAGATCGGAAGACAGAGCCGCCGAGCAAGCAGAACGCGTTCGATGCGCTGTATATCTCACCCACAATCGAGGCTCCCGAGATTGTCGTTCCAAGTAGGTCACGTGTCTGTAGTATGAGAGGCTGGACTGATAAGCCCGTGTAGTTGCAGAATTCCTGTATGAATCTCGGGTGAGTGAGCGCGAGGAAAAGCTCCCAATTGCGATATCGGTAGTAGGAAATCCTGGTGAGTTCTTTTTCTTCTGAATCGACTGGTGAAGGTAAAGTTGACTTATGCTGCTGTAGGTACTGACCTAGCACTCGTTGCTCTTATGAGAGATTTCCTGAAAGCCTCCAACAGACCTATGCGCGTTTCTACGGGATCGTCGATGTTCGATAGTACCTAGGTAGCAGCCTTTGGAAACCTGCAAGGCTGGAACGCCGAAAGGCGCTTTATGCATAACAAGCGGGGAGTCTGCGTCGTGCGCCGAAAGTATTGTCGTTTATTACTTCTTTTGCTGTGTTGCGCAAGCAAAATTGTTGGGATTTCGATGCAGAGCTTGCTAACCACTTATGGTTCTGTGACGTCGCGATTTTTCAGCCCCAAGCCACATACCTGACAGCCCTACTCAGGCACCCCCCTCCCTCGTCTCCTACACCCAGATCGCGCAACATGTCCGAGGGGAATCAACAGGCCGAGTCCCAACCACTCCTTCCACCCGTCGCGGACACCGCAATCGTAGAGCCCACTAACAGACAGCTAGCTTTAGTTTTAGGGAGCATCTGGGTAAGTGTTACAAATTCTACACCCGTGCTGGCAGCTTCACATAGAGTTCTACTAATGCGCTCAGATTGGTGTCGTCCTTACTGCGTTGGGTACGATCGTTAACCTCAAGACGTTTAGCGGCGGGCACTAGCTGACTCCTATCCCAGATTCCACCATCGTCGCAACACTTTCTGCCCCGATCTCCGACTCCTTCTCCTCACTCAAAACCCTCTCGTGGCTCGGAACCTCTTTTCTCGTTGCGACCGCGGCAACGCAGCCGATCAGTGGCCGCCTGACAGACATCTTTGGCCGACGCGCTGGCCTGCTCGTATGTAATATACTGTTCGGCATCGGCACGTTGCTATGCGGCATAGCTCAACATGAGTGGGTCTTCATACTTGGACGTGCAGTTGCGGGAGCTGGTGGAGGAGCCATGGTCGCAATATCAACGTTTGTCGGGTCAGATCTGGTACCACTTCGAAAACGGGGCGTCGTGCAAGGCATCAATAACATCGCCATGGGCGCTGGAGCAGGTCTGGGCGGCTTGCTAGGAGGGTGGTTGGATCACATCATCGGCTGGAAAAGCGCTTTCCTGGTTCAGCTCCCCTTCCTCGTTTTAGGCACCATACTCGTCAGCATATTCGTCCAGGTACCCGTCAAGAGCACTGAAACGCACGCATGGCGTAGAGTTGACTTCGTTGGCTCCACGACCCTTACTTTCGGCCTAGTACTACTTCTACTCGCGGTGAACACCGGTGGAAACATTTTGCCCTGGTCTCATGCGCTGGTGATCACGACACTGGTAGCTGGTACTATCCTTTTGGGTGTCTTCATGTGGTACGAGTTACGCATCGCTACTGAACCCGTCATTCCGCTCCGCTTGATGACGGATCGAACCATAGCTTCAGCTTGCGCCACGTACCTGCTCACCTACATGGCATCCTTTGGCATCATGTACTACATACCTATCTACCTCCAGCTACTTGGCCTATCCCCAATGTCAACGGGCCTTCGTTTCGTACCTCATAGCGCTGGAACCGCTCTGGGCGCTCTTACGACCGGAATCACCGTGCGTTACACTGGAAAATACGTACAGCTCAACATACTAGGACATGTGTTGCTCGTCGCCGCATCTGTCATGTTGCTCTTCCTCGGATGGCAAACGCCCCAAGGCTATGTCATGGTAGCACTTGGCATATACGGTCTAGGCTTTGGTATCATGCTGGTCACCACATTGCTTGCCTTGATAAGCTCTGCGAAGAGCGCTCAACAAGCGGCTATCACATCTGCCTCGTTTGCCTTCCGGTCAGTCGGCTCTTCACTCGGCCTGACGGTATCGTCAGCAGTCTTCCAGAATGCTTTACGGGACCTTCTTCGTCGCAATTTGGAGCACTATCACAATGTCGATGAACTAGTGGAACGCATCCGCATGAGTTTCGATGAGATATCACGACTTGATCCGACGCTCATTCCTCCCGTCAAAACCGCTTATATGCATGCGATACAGCGAGTCTTCGTTTTGACTGCGGTTCTGAGCGGTCTTGGTGCGTTGACGGCCTGTCTTCAGCGACAGAACGTATTGCATAACACTTTGTCGCGCGAATAGCCTGGGCGGTGGTGTGCCGGTCATATTGGGGGCGTTTCCATGACCAGCGGCGATGATTTGACAACGTCGATTGTGCAGATGCAGCACGCTCAAGTGGGACCAATTTGGTATGCAGGAAGGTATCAGCAACGGTGTCTGGGGCCGCAATGAACGGCATAATTGGTCATGGAGACCGCAATCACATGCACTGCGATATTGGATACATCAGGCTGTGAGAAAGTACTGCTACAACATATCCTATTGGCCTGATCTATGCGCCTCAGAGCGGGGTAGGTGTCACACGCGTTCCTTTTGGTGGAATCGCGGGTAGTGACAGTCCCCTCACTGAACAAGAGGTGGTCTGCCCTACTTTCAAAATCCGCTATTCATCTGTCCTGCATCCCAAATATTCTTCACAAAACATCAATTCCATAAACAAAGTACAATTCAACAGTGAGGCGTCGTGCTGCATTGATCCCTTCAAAACTGACATTGAAGAGATATGCCTTGTGCCAACGGTCCAAAACAGCAACCTTGGAAAGCTTCCTGGCCCCCGGCGAAGGTTGATTCAGGCACGATGCACGGGTTCGCGAAAGGACAAGTTGTTGTGATGGATGGCAATGCTGGCAATATTCATCCTACCCCAACAAAGGACGATTCAGCAGAGTAATTTGGTATGTGGTTTCTTTGGCAGAAGATCATGGCTAACATTATTCCAACAGTTTGTTCCTACTTGCAGGCAGCTCTCATCACTCGATCCGCCATCGAAGATGCGCGTCGAAGCAATTTGCATAGCTTCGGGGGATTCACGACCGTTTAGTGCTCGTAGAGAATAGAAACCTCGCTGCTCAAGTGTCTCTAATGAATATTATGTTGCGTGTCTCAATGCTTTCCCTCGGTGGCTCCGATACTGGCGTTGCCGGATTTTCAAATGACGTGTGAGGTACACCTGTCGCTAGCGTCAGTATTCGAAAGGTGAGCTGTCTTATTCGAACATACTTGGGCATGCTCCATCCTTCGAGTCGGACTGCTTGAAGATCAGAAGCTCTGAAGGCGTCTGACAAGAAAGGTAAAACCACCTTTGCTGCTCCGAATGGTGTAGCCGGTAGTTCTCCGTCACATGCGTCGTGTACACAATGTCTCCACGCACAAAATCCTCAGTCTCGTTTGCCGTGCTCGCATCGCATAAAGCGAGAGGCCAATCGTACAGCGGCCCTTTGAGAGGCTTCCAAGAACTGTCCCGCATCAGGAGAGGTTCACAGGCCGTTCCATTGATAGGCATACTTCACTAGCATGTATCTCCCTTTCTCCCGCGCCGCGTCGGGTCCCTTTGCCTTGATTACCTCCTCCATGGTATAGTCATGAGTCGAGTCTTGGTAACATCAGCAATGACGGTGAGTAGGTTAGATCCACGAACCAATGTGAGCCATCAGAGTAGGCTGGTATGAATTGTAGTCCGACCCAGTGGAGATTGGAAACTCAGGATGACGTTGCCGAAGAGTATGCTCCAGAACGTGTACCCACGTCGCGCCAAACATGTCTTTCAGTGCGGACTGCAACTCTGCATAGTATATCTGCCTCACTTTTGCCTCGTCGAAATAGTCCACGTATTCAAGCTGTGATTGCAGTTGGAGCACCGCGAAGCCTTGCTTGTCCATCTCGGGCGGCTTATCCTCGCCGCGAATATCGTGTATGTCGATGACGTGCGTTTCACGGATCGCATTAGTTCTTGGGAGGTGGAGGTCAGCGGCGGGCTGATAACGAAGAGTGTACGGCTTCTCCTGGTTCCATAGTGGGTCTCGCTTCAGGAAATAAGCAGTTGCTTGTAACATCGCGGAGGCTATAGAATTACTTCACCAACAAACACGATAGCGAAGTCTTGATGGAAAAACCCAGGAGAACCTACGGGCTACGCGCCGTCTTATACGCGGCAAAATGCGTTCTCTCGACACGAGCCAATCGTGCTCATATCGCATGTGTAATCAATTCGCATTGGAATTGTAGCGCGGGGTCTACCTCCGGAAAGGGCCAAATGCGTGCGGGAGCGCAGCTGGCCACCGTGGCGTCGTGTCGTAACGCATTCGGCATAGCTATATGCCCAGGTGCCTCGCCGTGACGCAACCGCATCCTGACCCACAGCTCCACATTCCAACGTACAGCGATGTCGTTCCAAGTACTGTCGGGCCATGGCGCCGTAGAGTAAGTAGAAGCATGTGTCTCGAATAGTAATGGTGCTAACGGTATCGCTTTCCCCTCAGTCTGATCTTAGTGCCAGGCTTTGGCAATCACGACCCAGCCTCGTGGGCTGTCATCAATCCACCGTGGACGAACTGTCCTGAGAATCCTAAGACTTCTGCAAGAATACTAGTTTTCACACACTTACTTCGGCTGGACGACAATTTCTCATGGCGAAGTCTGCTCGACTGTGGAGAAAAGCTTCTCACGTGCATGCAAGACGTACGGACAGCGGCAGAGGCAAGTCTCCAGTCGGTATCAACCACATAGAATCTAACAATCAAATAGCATCGCAACCGACCAATAGTGTTTGTTGCACATAGCCTGGGTGGATTAATCGTGAAACAAGTTACGTGTCCATCATATCCTCAAATAACATTGCTCGTATTGATACCGCAGAATATAGGCGCTTGTAGTCGCAAATCAGCAACACCAGAAACATCGACATTTCCTTGATATGCTGAGTGGGATCCTGTTTTTGGGAACACCGCACAAGTCCCAAGACCTCGCCGTATTATCCGAGAGAAGTAAGCAAGTCCTCAGATCATGCATGCCCAACATCCCGCGGAGACTTCTCAGCTCTTTGGAGGACACATCCGGTCTCAGATTGAACGCTACACTATTTGAAGACGTCAATCTCCGTGTGGACATCATTTCCGTCTTCGAACTTGTGCCCACAAAGCATGGTAAACCCTCATCGATGTGGAAGAGGAGGAAGTCTTCAGTTGTACGTACACTCTCGAGAGCGGAGATAGTGAACTAATAGATACCGATACAGCTGCTCGATGAAAGCCTCACTAGAACAAATGCCATGAACGAGAAAAGGATAGGGCTTTCACTCGGTCATCAAGAGCTAGTACGACTGGTGGGTGAAAATGAAGATGCGCCTAATGAGCTTCTGGAGTTATTCCTACGAATCTTGGAGAACGCTCAGGCTAATGCTGAAGCGCGACTCACATACAGTAAGTTGAGTGTATCACAGTGGATACAACGCTGATCACATCTACCTAAAGGTCGTTCGTCGCCAAGTTCACCAGCAGAGACAGTCGATCTACCAGGGTCGCCAGACTCGGGTCAGCCAGACGAGGCAGCGACGAAAGGTAAGAGCATCTGGATAGTTCGGCTCTGGGGTATGAAGCTGACAGAACTCAGCTTTATCGCATGGGCTTGGACAGCAATCAGCAGAAGCGGAACAAGGCTCCTCAACAGTGGACTGGGAGTTGCTACCGCTCGTAGGAGATCTCGCTATTCAGCGCAAAGAGGCCCGGCTGCCGTGCTTTTCTGTGGGAAGTCACTTGCAGAACGACACTTTCCATGAGCGCCAGGACGTGCTCGCCAAGATCGATGAAGTGTGTTTACCTGATGTGCTTTACACTTCTTCATCGGACAACAAAGAGCTCAAAGTATTTGCACTGTGCGGCATAGGAGGTCTAGGAAAAACGGAGACCGCCATTGAATACGCCTTTTCACGTCGTTCTCGGTTTGATGCCATATTCTGGATCCGGTCAGATGAGAAATCGAAGCTGGAAGAGGATCTCAGTCAGATCGCGTTGGCGCTGGATCTCGCTGATACGAATGAGCCGATCAACCATTTCGCTAACCGAAGTATTGCTCGCGGATGGCTTGCCAGTCCGCGAAAGCTTCTTGATGCCTCGAGCGACAGTATCTCTCAAGCGGAAGCTACTTGGCTACTAATATTGGATAACGCAGACGATCCAGCGGTCCTGGATGAGTTGAAACCATTGTTTGGAAGTGGGTCAGTCCTGATTACAAGCCGTAATCCGTTGTCCAAGAGCGCTCTCGCCACGAACTTGATAAGTCCAGTCGGTTATGATCTCCAACCATTCACCACGGAAGAAGCCACTAGCTTTATTCTCAAGCTTGCGCCTGGCGATTCGCAAGGTGCAAAGCAGATTGCAGAACGTCTTGGGGGTATTCCACTTGGTCTTGTTCACATGGCGGGAATCATCAGAAGCACATTCGTGAAGCACAACGAGTTCCTGGCTTGGTACAGTGACGAGTTGGAACTTCCCGAATTACATGAAATGGCTGTCGACCTTCCTCGACCAACCGCCCGCGGAAATCTCGCAACGATATGGGCGGTGGAGAAGCTACCGCAAGATGCTCGAACGTTCCTCGAGTACCTGGCATTCTTGGATCCAGATTGTATCCAGGAAAGAATCTTCATCAACTTCAGTGGCTCTCTAGCGCTTATGCAGGACTTGCCGCAAAAGAAAGGCGAATGGCTCAAAGCAAGAGGCGGGCTCTTGCGTGCGTCTTTGGTGCATCACAACGAACAGGAAGGCGACCTTCGGATACATCGATTACTCCAGGATGTCGTGCGAGCCAAACTGCCCGACGAAAGACAGAGTCAGATACTCAGTAACCTCATTGTGTTGTTGAACGCGGCATTTCCTAAAGTACCTCTCGACAAACGAGCAACCACGAAACGGTGGCCAGAGTGCATTGCCATCCACCCTCATATCATATCTATCATGCAATATGTCCAGCATAAAGTCAAGGGAGGTCTCATCCAAGTCAACCTCGAGATGGCACAGTTGCTTTCGGAGGTAGGCTGGTAAGTGAAAGCTTCTAGCCCTTTCTCTCAAACTTCTGAAGTTCTGACACTATAGGTTTGATACGGAGCGAAGTGAAGCAGAGTTAGCGAAGCCCATCCTGCTCTTCGCGCTCGAGCTATGTGGGATGCTCCAAGGAGACGACGTCACAGGCTTGACCCTAGACATACACTATGCCCTCAATTCGGCCGGCAACGAGACGAATGACCTTTCGCTTTGCGTAAAACATGCGAAGGCAGGCCTCGAACTCGCAATCGCGACGTATGAAAGAACGAATATACCTTCCATCCGACTTGGAATCGCCTACAACCAGAGGGGTGTCAGTCTCATTGCTACACAAGATTACGACGGAGCAATAAAGATGCTTGAGCACGCCCTGAGTGCTTATGAGAATCTTCCTGACTTCAACCTGGGAATGACAACCCTGCCGCTCGCCAATTTAGCCTGCGCATTCTGGCTGAAGAGTGACTTTGAGGGTGCGATTCGGGCCTTGCTACGCGGATTGGAAGGGAGAGTGAAGTTGACCGGCATGATCGACGACACGGAATCGTTCCGGTAAGTCGAGATTACCCATCTCCAACTTGGTGCTTACTGACGCCAACTTAACTAGCTGTGGAAGGCTTTTGCATGGTATGGGCAATGTGAAGTGGTCGCAGAGCGAAGCTGTGGCTAGCAAAGACCCAGTACTTGCCCGGCAACTAATGGAAGAAAGCGAGTCGTATCATCGACGCACCTTGGAGCAATACCTCAAGACGATTGGCAAGACTCATCACCGCTACGCAGATGTATCGCATCGTGTAGCGAAACATTGCTTGCGTCACGGCGATACCAAGAACGCAAAGTGAGTACTCCTAGTGAACATATTGTACTGGTTCCGCACTGACGATGTGATACCAAGACTCTTTGTGGATAATGCATTGGCAGTGTGGCAAATAGCTCCACGCTCCTACGAAGCGGAGATAGCTCGGACGACCTTCCTGAAGGCCAAGATCCTTTACCAGCATGGGGATCAGAATCAAGCGAAAAGGCTCTTCAGACAGGCCGTTCGCTCGAGATCAAAAATACGCGGCGAGGCTTCCGTAGATGATGGTAGCTTGACTGAAGAGGATTTCGACGGACTAGTCACATTTTGGTCTCGGTAAAGTTAGGGGCCTAGAGCAGTCCTGGGAAGTTTGTTTGCTGACCTTGAACAGATACCCGTATGCTACGCCCATCACTTCAACGTATCAACCAACTCCCTATAAATCTTCTTCAAATCCCTCACATCGCCCTCCAACTCCTCGACCCTCTCCGTCTTCTCCCCCAGCATCTCCAACGCCGTCATCTCCCTATTCTCCATCTCACCCAACCTCTTTTCCAGATCCCCTACCTTCTCCCCCTGTTTCCTCGTCTCATCAACCTCACGCATGAGCTTAACAACTTCTTCGCGAGCTTCGTCGCGCTGGGCAGTCAGACGAGCAAGTTCCTCTTTGTGCGTCGCTTTTTCAGATTCCAAGCGGCGGACTGCGGCGCTCATGCGCTCGACGAGTTGAACGGAGGGGCCGGCGCCGGCGGTGGAGACGCTGATCATGTCGTTTATTGTGCGGTGGGGGGAGGATGTGTTTTCAAAGGGGTCGTTGTCGTGGTCGATGGTGTGGATTGACGGTGTTTCCAGGCCGCCGTTGAGGTTGGACATGCTTGATGGGATGGAGTCTTGTCGTTGGGGGGTGCCGAGTTCGGGGGTGCGCACTTTAGTTGCGTTGCTGGATTTGTTGTGGCGGGAGGAAGAGGGGCGGCGCGAGGCTTCGTCGAACATGCGGTCCATGGGGGACATCATGTGCATGTCCATGCCGCTGGAGATGGAGCGAGGGTTCGGTCGCCGGCTGTATATGCCTAGTGGGTCGGGCGAATGCCGGCGTTGCGCTATCGAAGGTGAGTCTGTTCGTAGATGATGTGAATCACCTAGCAGAGACGGCGTCTGTATCTCCACCTTCCACTTGTTCTTCTCGTCCTCTAGCCGTTGTTGAAGCTCGACTTCCCACACCTTCTTTTCTCGTTCAAGTTCGGCTCGCGCATCTTGTGCTGCCGTCTCTGCTTGTGTGAGCCTAGCTTGGAGCTTCTGAGCTGCGGTACGCTGTTCTGTCAAGTCATGTTCGAACGTCCTAGCTCGCTCGTTGATGCTCTCCAGCTCGTCTTCCAGTCGACGTGCTTTCGAGTTGACTTCTCTTGCTTTTCGTCGGACGTCAGACTCGCGCTTTGCCGTTTCATCGCGGTCTTTCTCAAGAGCTGCCATACGAGACGTCAAAGTGGTCTCGATACCTTGCCAGTTCTCGGAAGCCAGCGAGTACTGGGTCTGCAGCGTCTCAATCTGCCGCAGAAGCTTGGCTTGCGAGTCGCCAGTCGCGGATGATGACGCCTCTTCTGTGCGGCTGCGGAGCAGTTCGAGCTTAGATTCTAGGTTCTATGTTTCGGTCAGTGTCCGTCTGGTTTTCGAACAGGCCATCAAAACTTACAGCAATCTCGCCGCGCAATTCAAGCTCGGCGACCTTTGCTTTCTCTTGCTGGCTCTTCGCTTCGTCCCTGGCCGCCTGAAGCTCCCTCTTCGCGCGATCTTCGGCAAGCTTCTTTTCTATCCGGACGTTCTCGATATCTTCCTTGAGCGACGCAGTGGCCCTCTTCTCTGCTTCCAGCGCTCCAGATTGGGCTCTCTTCTCAGCATCTTCGGCCCGTGAGAGCGCATCGTTGAGTTGCTTCCGCAGCTCAGATATGGTAAGTCCAGCCTCCTCGCGCTCAGCTCTGATGGTCTCGATGTCCTTCTCGATCCTACCCACAATCTTCAGCTTTTCTTGCGCAGACTTTTCCGCCGCCTCTGCACGCCGTGCCCTTTCCGACTGCTCAGTGATGCTCTTTTCCGCCTTTGTCAGCCGCTGTTTGAGAGTCGCAATCTCCTTGTCCTGCTCCATTGTCTTCGCGCGCATTTTCTTGATAGTGGTCAGATGCTTCATCTCCGTCTTTGAGAGTTTCTGCCCCTCTTCCATGAGCGCAGCTATCTGTGCATCCTTGTCCGCCAGCTTCTTGTCCACTGGGGTCGCTTCCGAGTCGGACTTGGCGGCCTTTGCAGAGGCAGCAAGCTGCTCGGAGAGGTATGTGAGTTTCGACTGTAAAGCATCGATTCGCTCTAGGTGAGAGTTGAGCTCCTCGCGATTGTCTTGCATCGTCTCCTCGTATGTCTTCTGCAGCAGCGATAGCTCAGCCTGCACTTCTTCGGGGTCTTTGGTCTCGGTAGCCAGCGCTGGGAGGAGTACGTCGGTTGAAGGTCGCGACGGGTCGCTGTCGAAGGACTGGCGGGGAGACGAGGTTTGCGGGGTGACGATGGAGGGTATCGAGGGCATGGACATGGTGGGAACGGGCGTCGAGGTCGGTTGCTCGGCTACTAGAGGCGTAGGCGGTGGTGAAGTCGCTGGAGGAGAGACTATGGGCGCAGGTGCCTCTGAGGCGGGTTGTGGAGGTTCCTCGACCTTACTTTCATCCGGCTTGAACGTCTCATCTTCCTTCACCGTTGTGGTTTCCTCTTTCACAGCTACCGCCTCCGTCGCTGGCTCGGGCGCTTTCGAGTCTATGCTGGCTCTTGGCGATGCGGTGACAGCATTCACGGCTGGACTCGCGGGTCTTGATCCAAGGTCCGACGAGGTTCTTGCTTCGGAGCCCTTGTTCACGGCCTTGGCTAGGCGGTCTTGTAGTCGAGAATTGGGTCGGCTTCGTGACGAGGTGCGCGAGATGCCTGTGTCGTTAGCCCTCTGAAAGCTGGTAACAGCAAGTGTCTCCAAGGCCACCCACCTGGTTCGACCGCAAGCTTCTTGTCCGTCGCTGCCTTTTCTGTCGCGTCTGATTTGGCGCCTGCCTCTGTGCCCGCCGGCTTGGTGGTGGTGGTGCCATCTTCAGCCAGGATACCGTCAAGGCGCGACTCGAGGCCCGAGATCGCGCTGTTCCACCAGTTCTTCCCACTCATCTTGCCTCTACAGCTGTATGTGTCCTGGGGCGATCCGTCGTCTACGATGCTTCGCTAGCGTTCAGCGTGCACTCGTTCGGCGCCTGTGTCTGTTCATAGCTCAATTGCGCGAGAGGCCAGGTTGGTCTGTTGTAGGTCGTACGCGATCAGTAGGGTTCGCGGGGTGTCACAGCAATGACCATAAGGTGAATGTCGTAGAGGGCAGTGAGGCGAAATTAGTCGTCGCAGCTAGATCAGCTCGTATCATCGGAAGGCGGCCCCAATCGCATGCGTGTCCTCTTGCTCCCAAGGTTCCTGCCGCGCAAGCCCTCGAGATGACGGGCGCGGTTGCAGCATGCCAGCCGCACGCCGATTGGCCGACCAAATGTTCCGCAACTCCGCTCTCTGCCCTGACGCAATTCCCACCACCAAGACTTAATGCAGGGGACTTCCGCATGTCGATCGGTCTATGGACATCTTCACTTTTCCATGCTGTCACCATGCCATATGCTTTTTTGGCATGCGTTTCCAGATGCAACATGCATCTCACGATGACTGCTACGATTGAACTAGCCTCTAGTGGCATCGCGCCTGCCGTCTGTGACGACAGCAGTATTCTTTCTTTAGTTCTGTTTGCTGTCTTCATATAGATCAGAGGTACCTTGATTCCTTCCACATATTCAAACACACACAATCAAACCAATCAATACCTTCAAGATGCCTCTCGCAGTAAGTTGTTCCCAGTTATCTCTCGTTTCCTTGCCATCTAAACTGTTTCTCAATGTCCATCATCCCATCGTTGCCAACCAGTACCGTCAATGTACAGATTTGAGGCTTTGTATTCCATTCTCTTGACTTGGGTACCTTCCATATATCATCCCAAATCTTGTTCAATGTTGGCTCTTATCTAGAACAACTCGTGTTGCCCAACATCCCGTCACATCTTCACACCGCTCAAGAGAGTACTCGCGAGTCGATATGGACTGCTCTGTACAAACCAACCATCAAACCCCTATACTAACACCCCCAGGCAGTCGGACAAATGCGCTCCCAGGCCTCCATGGCCGACAACCTCGCACAAGCCCAATCCCTCTGCCGCAAAGCCCACGAAGCCGGCGCAGCCGCCCTCTTCCTCCCCGAAGCAGCAGACTACCTAACCACCTCGGGCGGTCTCAAACTCTGCAAATCCGTCCAAGACTCCGAATTCGTCCAAGGCCTCTGCGCCTCCGCAAAACAATACAGCCTCCCCATCTCCGTCGGCATCCACGAGCCCACAGACGACGGCAAGAAAGTAAAAAACACATTAATCTGGATCACCGCCTCGGGCGAAATAAAGTACCGCTACCAAAAACTCCACCTCTTCGACATGGACGTAAAAGACGGGCCCCAGATGCAAGAATCCGCGGGGGTAGAACGCGGCGTCCACTTGGGCGACCCCTTCGACAGCCCCGTAGGAAAACTAGGCATGCAAATCTGCTTCGACCTGCGTTTCCCCGAACCCGGTCTCGCCCTGCGCGCCCGCGGCGCAGAAGTCCTGTTATACCCCGCCGCCTTCACGACGCCGACTGGAAAAGCAGGACATTGGGAGATATTAATCCGCGCCCGTGCGATCGAGACGCAGAGTTATATCATCGCTGCGGCGCAGGTGGGTGTGCATGATGAGGAGGGCAAAAGGCGGAGTTGGGGTCATAGTATGATTGTGGATCCGTGGGGGAAGATTGTGGCGGAGTTGAGGGGTGATGAGGGGGAAGGG
>Ga0265797_10005204_pt1 | contig 19163 bp, 21 predicted proteins | sample P2T30metagenome_FD_192433 | JGI IMG/M metagenome (GOLD analysis project Ga0265797, IMG submission 192433) | Plant litter microbial communities from East Loma Ridge, Irvine, California - P2 T30 | ecosystem: Environmental > Terrestrial > Plant litter > Unclassified | place: USA: California... | reverse complement strand
TACCGATAATTCTGCCCATGATGTATTCCTTTTTATATGCTGAGTTTCTGATGGATTCAATATTGGGAAAAACGGCGTGCTTTCAAGAGCATTACGCGGCACGCGGCCATTCTTATTTTGGTGCTGCCGCTGTCACGATGGCAGGCCGCAGCAGGCGGTCGGCGATCATGTAGCCCTTTTGCAGCACGGTGACCACGGTATTGGCTTCCTGCTCCGCCGGCACCACGGCAACGGCCTGGTGCTTGTTCGGATCGAGCTTGTCGCCCACTTGCGGCAGCACCTCGACCAGGCGGTTCTTTTCAAAGGCGCTGGTGAGCTGCTTGAGCGTCATCTCGACGCCTTCCTTGATCGACTCGACCGTCGGCGCTTCGACCTTCAGTGCCATTTCAAGGCTGTCGCGCACCGGCACCATGGCCTCGGCGAAGCTTTCGATAGCAAATTTGTGGGCCTTGCTGACATCTTCCTGGGCGCGGCGGCGGATGTTCTCCGCGTCGGCCTTGGCGCGCATGAAGGCGTCGTGCATCTCGGCCAGCTTGGCTTCGGTGGCGCTCAGTTGTTCTTCGAGGCCGGGTTCGCCCGTCGGCGCTGCGGCTTGCGCACTTGCGCCAGCGGCGTCATTGACGTCAGCGGCAGGTGCCTGTGCGCCCTGCTCATTGATCATCTCTTTGTTTTCTTGGTCTTGCATCGGAAAAACTCCTGGAATCAAGGACTTGGCTGATGTGGAAACGTATCCTGATTGATACACAGCGCACCAGATGGGGCGATCTCCTACAATTTCAAGGGATATTGCAAGAACGCCATCTGAAATTCTGGTAATCAGCGCCAACAACCTGCCATTTTAGCAGGTTGTCAACAGGCAAGCTCAGGATGGCGTTGGCTCAGACCGGGGCGCCGAGGCTGGCGGCGCGCGCGGCGCCGCGTTCGGCATCGATGCGGCGCTCTTCGCGCTGGGCCGGCGTGAGAATGGTCGGCCAGCCGATCAGGTGCTGCTCGGCTATCTCGGCCAGGCCACGGATCCAGGCCGGCGACGCGTTCAGGCACGGGATGTAGTGGAATTCCTTGCCGCCTGCCGTCTCGAAATCGTGGCGCACTTCCATCGAGATTTCTTCCAGCGTTTCCAGGCAGTCGCTGGTAAAGCCGGGACAGATCATGTCGACGCGTTCGAGGCCATCGCGCGCCAGTTGCTGCACGGTCGGCGCGGTGTACGGCTGCAGCCACTCGGCCTTGCCGAAGCGCGACTGGAACGTCACCAGGTACTCGTCCTGGGTCAGGTCGAGTGCATTGGCCAGCAGGCGCGCCGTCTTGTAGCACTCGCAGTGGTAAGGGTCGCCCAGTTGCAGCGTGCGCTTGGGCACGCCGTGAAAGCTCATCACCAGCTTCTGGCCGCGGCCGTGGTTGTCCCAGTGGGCCAGCACGTTGTCGCGCAGCGCATTGATATAGCCTTCGTGGTCGTGGTAGTGCTTCACCAGGCGCAGCTCGGGGATATTGCGCACCTGCGCGTAGTGCTGGAATACGGCGTCCCAGATCGAGGCAGTGGTGGTGCCGGAATACTGCGGATAGGCGGGCAGCACGACGATGCGGTCGGCGCCTTCTGCTTTCAGGCGGTCGAGCACGTCGGGCAAGGATGGCGAGCCATAGCGCATCGCCATCGTCACGGTCACGTCTTCATGGCCGCGCTCGGTCAGCATCGCTTGCAGGCGCGTCGCTTGCTGGGCCGTGTTCACGCGCAGGGGCGAACCTTCACGGGTCCAGATCGTGCGGTATTTGGCGGCCGACTGGCCGGAGCGAAACGGCAGGATGATCAGATTCAGAATGCACCACCAGACCAGACGCGGAATCTCGACCACGCGCGGGTCGGACAGGAACTGCTTCAGGTAGTTGCGCACTTTGGAGCGCGTGGGTTCGTCGGGCGTGCCGAGGTTGACCAGCACGATCGCGCTGTGCGGCACGGTGCCGTGGGTGTGAGACGGTTCGGGACGATATGGCATGAGGGAATGTTGAAGACAGGATCCAACCATTATATGGGTGGCATGCCCTGGCTGCAGGGAGGAACAGCGGGTCAGCGGGCTTTGTGCTGCCGGTCCGTGGTTCGAGCACCACGGACCGGCCTGTTCAGCGAAAAATCAGGTGCTCACGTGCAGGCGCACGTCGATATTGTTGCGGGTGGCGTTCGAGTACGGGCACACGATGTGGGCCTTGTCGACCAGCTCTTGCAGCTGGGCCTGGTCCATGCCCGGGCCCTTGATGGCCAGGTCGACTTCGATGCCGAAGCCGGTCGGGATCTGGCCGATGCCGACGTCGCCGGTGATGGTCAGGTCGGCCGGCAGCGCCACCTTGGCCTGGCCCGCGACAAATTTCAGGGCGCCGAGGAAGCACGCCGAGTAACCGGCTGCAAACAGCTGCTCAGGATTGGTGCCCGCACCGCCACCACCGCCGAGTTCCTTCGGGGTTGAGAGGGCCAGGTCAAGAACGCCATCCGAACTTTTCGACGTACCTTCACGGCCGCCTTGCGAGGTGGCTTGGGCGCGGTACAGGACTTTTTCGATGCTCATGCGAGTTCCTTTCAGTGGGGTGATGGGTCAGGATCGAACTCGACTTTGCCACAGTTTGAAGAAAGGCGTGTGACCAGGTAGAAGACGCAATGACGTGCCACTGCGTCGGCGCGCCAGCGTGGCCCCGACGTTGCCATCGCCCACGTACACCAGCACGTCATTCCCGCGGAGGCGGGAATCCAAGCTCGTTAGCGCAGATGCGAGCTTGAACGTAGGCACTGTGCATGCAATACTTGGGTTCCAGCCTCCGCTGGAACGACGTGTTTATGTACGTAGTAGAGGGTAACGGCATGGTCTTCGTAATCAGTGCTCTTCACCTGATCACGACGCCAGCAATTCCCTCGCATGCTTGCGCGTCGTCTCCGTGATCTCGATCCCGCCCAGCATGCGCGCCACTTCTTCGACCCGCGCGCGCTTGTCGAGCACGTCGATGCGCGAGACCGTGCGGCCGGCGTCGGTCGTGCCCTTGGCCACCTGGAAGTGCTGGTTGGCCTGGCTCGCCACCTGCGGCAAGTGTGTCACGCACAGCACTTGCCGTTGTTGGCCAAGGCGCTTGAGCAGGCGCCCCACCACCTCGGCCACGCCGCCGCCGATGCCGGTGTCGACTTCATCGAAGATGAGCGTCGGCACGGTGGTTGCATTCGACGTGATCACCGAGATTGCCAGCGAAATGCGCGCCAGCTCGCCGCCCGAGGCCACCTTGGCCAGCGCGCGCGGCACGACGCCCGCGTGACCGGCCACCAGAAATTCGATCTGCTCCAGCCCGTGCGCCGTCGGCTCGCCGCGATTCAGGCCAATGGCGAAACTGCCGCCGCTCATGCTCAGCTCTTGCATCGCCGCCGTCACCTGCGTGCCCAGTTCATGCGCGGCCTGTTCGCGCCGCGCCGACAGCCGTCCGGCCACGTCCATGTACGCCGCTTCGGCTTTTTCTTCCTGCTTGCGCAAGCCGTCGATGTCGGTGGCGTCGGCCAATTGGCGCAGCTTGGTGGCCAGCAGTGCATGTTCGTCGGGCAGTTCTTCGGGCGTGACGCGGTACTTGCGCGCCGCCGTGTGCAGCGCTTCCATGCGCGCGTCGACTTCGCGCAGGCGCGCCGGGTCGAGCTCGACCTTGTCGATATAGGTGTTCAGTTCGGACACCGCTTCTTGCAGCTGGATGCGCGCCGGCTCCATGCAGTCGAGCACCGCCTGCAACTGCGTATCGACATCGACCAGCTTACCCAGCTTGGCGTTCAGCGTCGACAGTTGCGACAGGATCGGGTGATCGGATTCAGAGATGGCGGCCAGCGCTTCCTGCGCGCCTTCGAGCAGGCTGGCGGCGTGCGACAGACGGCTGTGTTCGTTGCCGATGTCGAGCCACTCGCCGGCCTTCGGGGCCAGCTTGTCGAGTTCGGCCACCTGGTACTCGAGGCGCTCGCGCTCGATCAGCACGTTCTTGGCGTCGGCTTCGTATTCCTCGCGCTGGCGCACCAGCGCTCGCCAGGCGCGCCATGCCTGCGAGACCTCTTGCGCCTCGATGCGCGCGGCCGGATCGCGCACGCCGATCTGGTTGTCGAGCAGCGCGCGCTGGGCGTCAGGCTTGAGCAAACTCTGGTGCGCGTGCTGGCCGTGGATATCGACCAGCATCTCGCCCAGCTCGCGCAGTTGCGCCGCTGTTGCGGCCACGCCATTGATATAACCCTTGGAGCGGCCGGCGTTGTCGATTACGCGGCGCAGCAGCGCCCCACCCTCGTCGGCGCTGAATTCATGCTCGTCGAGCCACGCGCGCGCCACCTCGGTCGGCGCAAAGTCGGCCGTGATGTCGGCTTTGGCCGCGCCTTCGCGCACCATGCTGGCGTCGCCGCGCCCGCCCAGCGCCAGCTGCAGCGCATCGATCAGGATCGACTTGCCGGCGCCGGTTTCGCCGGTGAACACCGAGAAGCCGTTCGAGAATTCCAGTTCGATGGCGTCGACGATGACGAAGTCGCGGATGGTAAGTGTGCGCAGCATGAAAAATCGGGTCTCCGGCGGTTAGGGCGTTGCTTGGCGATTCTGTGGCAAATGCGGGCGGCTGCGAGGGGTGGATTATTTGAGCTTGCCGTCGTTGGTGGGGTACTCGTTCCAGTGCAGTTTCTGGCGCAGCGTGTGGTAGTAGCTCCAGTCCAGCGGATGCAGGAAGCTGATCGTGTGCGGCGAACGCGAGATCACGATCTGATCGCCCAGTTGCAGGCTCGTGAATGTCTGCATGTCGAAGTTGACGCTGATGTCGCGCCCGCTGACCAGCTCGACCACGATCTCGCTGGTATCGGGCACCACGATCGGCCGGTTCGACAGCGCATGCGGCGCGATCGGCACCAGCACCACGCCGCCCAGGCTCGGATGCAGCAAGGGCCCGCCGGCCGACAGCGCATACGCCGTCGAGCCGGTGGGCGTGGACACGATCAAACCATCCGAGCGCTGGTTGTACATGAATTGACCGTCGACGGAGAGCTTGAGTTCGACCATGCCGGCGCCGGTGCCGCGCGCAACCACCACATCGTTGACGGCCACGCTGGAAAAAATGAGCTCCCCGTCGCGCATCACGCGCGCCTCGAGCAGCGTGCGCTCTTCGCGCCGCGCGCGGCCCTTCAGGATGCCGCTCAGTTCGGGCAGCATATCGTCCAGCGCGATATCGGTGATGAACCCCAGCCGGCCCAGATTGATGCCGATAAGGGCGATATCGTATTGGGCCAGCTGGCGCGCGATGCCGAGCATGGTGCCGTCGCCGCCGACCACGATGCCGATCAGCGCCTGGACGCCGATCTCGGCCACGGTCATGGACTCGATGTTGTCCAGCGCGAGATTGGCGGCGGTGTCAGCCTCGAACACGACGCGGTAGCCGGCTGTGACCAGAAAATCGCGGATGCGGCCGACCGGCTCTTCGACGCCTGCCGTGTTATGCCGCACCACGAGCGCGATGATCTGTTGCGGTTGGGGCGAAGCGGGCATAGCAGTCTCGGCAGTAATAAGTTAACAACACGCTGGAGATTAACCGATAATCCCGGCGGCTGCCATAGCAGCGCTCGGCAAACACTGTACAGAAGCACAGTATACCGGGCGCCGCCCTACTCCCGCAAGTTCAGCCCATCAGTGCGAGCGCCATGGCGAACGTGACGGCCAGGACCAGGCTCAGCAGATGGAGCAGCATCAGCACGAGCCAGCGTATGCCGGTGACCAGGCGCCGGCCGCCATACACGCGCTGCATCGCCAGCGGCAAATACAACACCAGCCACAGCGACAGCGGCAGTTCCAGGAAATCCAGGCTCGGCGGTATGAGAAGGAGCACGCTGAACATCAGGAACGCGAATGCATTGGCGTGCAATCCGAACAGGAAGTGCTCGCCATAGCGCCGCCCCGTCCGCACATACAGTATCCGCAGGTAGAACGCGAACACCGGCATCAACCCGAACACCGCGTACGGCGTATAGCTGAAGAAGGCTTGCTTGAGGGCGGCTTCCTGCGCGGTGCGGGGCAGATCGAGGAAGTGCTGGACTTTCTGGCCCATGGTTGCATTCACGGAACCGACGTGGCTGACCCAGGGGGCAATGCTGCGCTTGAACTCGGTAGCATGTTCGGGCGTTCCGGCCTCCATCCTGGTGGCCCGGGCCGCGTCGCCAGCCACGACCACGGCCGCCTCCGGATTCTCGTTGCCCAGGCTCACCACGTCGATGCCGCTGAACTTGAACAACGCAAAGAAAATGATGCTGAAGGTGAGATACAGGCGCAGCGGCTGGAGGTAGCGTACGCGCCGGCCCTCGATGTATTCGCAGGTCAGGGCCCCGGGCTTGAAGATCAGCAGCCCGAGCGACTTCCACAACGTGCCCTCGAGCGCAATGTAGTGAGCGATGAATTCGTGCAGGAATTCACGCGCGCTCGGCACATGCAGGTGCGCAGCCTGGCCGCACTGATGGCAATAATTGCCGCTCGTGGCGGCGCTGCAGTTCTTGCAAACGCCGCTCGCGTGCTGTGGCAGGGTGTCAGGGATCACGGCGCGCCTTCGGTCAATACGTTCAAGATCACATCTTATCCATGTAATTGCAAAAAAGCATCACATTTGCAAGATTCAATTGAGCGACTGTTTCAAGCGCAGGCAGTTAGGATGGGGATGACGAAAATACAAAAAGGAGATCGCCATGGCGACCAATGCAAAAGATCGCGCCGTGAATACGGACGAACCGATGGGCAACGACGGCGTCAAACGACAGCCGCATGAACGCGATGAAACGCCGGACGGCCAGGATACCGAGCCGCGCGGCGTCATGAAGCAGGCAGCCAGCGACCTCGAACAAGGCCTGATCGACACCGAAGCACGCGGCACGCCGGGTATTTCGCAGGCAGTCAATGCCGCGCCCGGCGCCAGTGGCCAGGCCACGCCGCTGCCCGACCGGCATCGCGACATGCGCGACCACGAAGCCGAGCCGGCGCCCGAAGCAAAAGACGACGAACCCGACAACAACAGCGAAAGGAAATAACACATGACGATCAAACGCGATGGCAGCGCCGTATGGAGTGGCGGCATCAAGGACGGCAAGGGCCAGGTATCGACCGGCAGCGGCGCACTGAAAGACCAGCCGTATGGCTTCAACACCCGCTTCGAAGATGCGCCAGGCACCAACCCCGAAGAACTGATCGGTGCGGCGCATGCCGGCTGCTTCACGATGGCGCTGTCGGGCCAGCTCGGCGCCGCCGGCCTGACCGCTGATGAACTGCGCACCAAGGCCACCGTGTCGATGGAAAAAGTCGAAGGCGGCTTCTCGATCACCGCCGTGCACCTCGAACTGCGCGCGAAGATTCCGGGCGCGACCCAGGAAGCCTTCGACAAAGCCGCGACCAATGCCAAAGAAAATTGCCCGGTATCGAAGCTGCTGAACGCGACCATCACGCTCGACGCCAAGCTCGAGAGCTAAAACGCTCAACCCGATGCGCATCGGCCCCTGTCCGGCAAGGAAACCGTCAAGCGCATAAAATGACGGTCTTTTGCGAACCAGATAAGGCACACACGATGCGCATCCTGCATACCATGTTGAGGGTCGGCGACCTGCAACGCTCCATCGACTTCTACACCAATGTGCTTGGCATGAAATTGCTGCGCACGAGCGAGAACGCCGAGTACAAATACAGCCTGGCCTTCCTCGGCTACGGCAGCAATCCCGATCACGCCGAACTCGAGCTGACCTATAACTGGGGCACTGACAGCTACGACATGGGCACGGCCTACGGCCACATCGCCATCTCGGCCACCGACATCTACGCTACCTGCGACCAGGTGCGCGCGGCCGGCGGCAACATCACGCGCGAGCCGGGCCCGGTCAAGGGCGGCAGCACCGTGATCGCCTTCATCACCGACCCGGACGGCTACAAGGTCGAGTTGATCGAGCGCGCCGACCATGCCAGCGGTGGCGGCCTGAGCAACTAAGGCAACCAAGCGCCCCGCCGGCAGAGATCGCTCGGCGCTGCTACAATCGCCGCGCCTGCACGTCGCAGGCAACAACTTAATTACGTCTTCGGGGCGGGGTGCGATTCCCCACCGGCGGTATGACCGGCAACGGTCGAGCCCGCGAGCGCCTGTCCGGCATTGCCGGGCAGGGTCAGCAGATCTGGTGCGATGCCAGAGCCGACGGTATAGTCCGGATGAAAGAAGATGTGCGCTTTCACGCGCCCAGCCTGTCGCAAGTCTTACTTGCGGCCGGTCGGGTGCGCGGCTTCGCTGTGCCCTGATGCGTTTTTCGCCAACTTTTGCGAGGAGCGTTTCACATGCTGGTCCCTACCTATACCCTCTACAGTAACGATCTCGAAGGTCGCATCGCCACCGCGTTGCAAGCCGTGCGCGCCGGCGTGCCGGTCATCCTGCTCGACGATTTCGACCGCGAGAACGAGGCCGATTTAATTGTCGCCGCCGAAAAAATCACCGATGAAACCATGGCCCTGATGATCCGCGAGTGCAGCGGCATCGTCTGCCTGTGCCTTTCCGATGAGAAGGTGCGCGCACTGGAACTGCCGCCGATGGCGCCGGAAAACGGCAGCCGCTACGGCACGCCGTTCACGGTGTCGATCGAGGCGCGCCATGGCGTGACCACCGGTGTGTCAGCCGCCGACCGCGTCACCACCATCAAGGCCGCCATCGCGCGCAATGCCCAACCGGATGACGTCGTGCGCCCAGGCCATGTGTTCCCGCTGCGCGCAACCACCGGCGGCGTGCTGGCCCGCGCCGGCCACACCGAAGGCTCGGTCGACCTGGCCCGGCTGGCCGGCCTTCAGCCGGCGGCAGTGCTGTGCGAACTGATGAATGCCGACGGCACCATGATGCGCGGCGAGCAGATCGAGCAGTTCGCCGAGGAGCGCGGCTTTCCTATCCTGACGATCGCTGAATTGATTCAGTGGCGCCGGGCGCGCGCTTTGTAAGCGTCGAGGTCTGCTGAGAGAACTTGGGCTCCCGCCTCCGCGGGAGCGACGTGCGAATGATCTTGCAGCAGATTTACTCGGCCAGCAAACTGTTCACCGGCATCAGATCGGCCTCGCGCAGCGAACCTGCGGCTGCCTTCAGGCGCAAGCCATTGATGATCACGTCATAGCGCGCACGCGACAGGTCGGTACGGGTCTGGTACAGCTGGCGCTGCGCATTGAGCACGTCGATATTGATCCGCACGCCGACCTGGTAACCGAGCTTGTTCGATTCGAGCGCCGACTGGCTCGACACTTCCGCCGCTTCCAGCGCCTTCACTTGCGCCAGGCCGCTGTTCACGCCCAGGAACGATTGGCGTGCCTGCAGCGCTGCATTGCGGCGGGTCGCTTCCAGATCGTTGCGCGCGCGGTCTTCCAGCGCGATCGATTCACGCACGCGGCTGGTGACGGCAAAGCCGCTGAAGATCGGCACGCTCCACTGCAGGCCAATGGCATTGTTCTTGGTGTCGCCCGAGCTGCCGGTGCGGCCGTTGACGTCGCGGCGCGTCGAGCTGGCCACGAGGTCGAGCGTCGGCAGGTGGCCGGCGCGGTTGCGCGAGATGTCGCGCGTGGCGATTTCCACCTGGAGCTGGCCGACGGTCACGCCATAGTTCTGGTTCTCGGCCGACGACACCCACGGATCGACCGTGGCCGGCTGCGGCACGGCCAGCGTGGTGCCAGGCTTGAGCGCCGCCAGGTTGCCCGGCGCGGTGCCGATGATCGCCTGCAACGCGTTGCGCTTGTTGTCCAGATCATTGACGGCGGCGAATTCCTGCGCCAGCACCAGATCGTACGCGGCTTGCGCTTCGTGCGTGTCGGTGATGGTCTGGGTGCCGACCTCGAAGTTGCGCTTGGCCGAGGCCAGTTGCTCGGTGGTGGCGTCCTTCTGGGCGCGGGTCGATTCGAGCGCGTCCTGCGAAGCCAGCACGTCAAAGTAGGCCTGGGCCACGCGCGTGATCAGGTCTTGCTGCGCCTGCGCAAACTGGGCTTCGCCGATGGCTTGCTGGAGTTTGCTTTGCTGGTACGTTTCCCAGCGATCCCAGCGATACAGCGGCTGCTGCAGCGCCAGCGTGTATTCGTTGGAGCGCAGGTTCGAGCCGCTGCTGCCGATGATGCCCGGCTGGCCGTTCGGCAAGGTACCAAGCTGGCCCACGTTCCATGGATCGAAATCGCTGTCGTTCTTGGCCAGTGCACCGCTGATGCCAACGGTCGGGAGCAAGCCCGCACGCCCCTGTATGATCCGCTCGCGGCTTGCCGACAACGAAGCACGCGCACTCGCATACGTCGCATCGTTGGCCAGCGCCTGCTGGTACACCTGGATCAGGTCGGCAGCACTGGCGTTGAGCGAGAAGCAGGCGCTCGCAAGCAGCACGGCGATAAGGGGTTTCTGCATTGCTATCTCCACAGGGGTCATCAAGTTTTTTCGATCAGGTCAGTACGTCGGCATCGACGGATCGACCTGCAGGGCCCAGGCGTGTATCCCGCCCGTCAGATTGGTTACGTTGCTAAATCCATTGCGTTCGAGGAAAGCAGCGACCTGCATGCTGCGCGCCCCGTGGTGGCAGATGCAGACGACCTCGCGGTCGTCGTCGATCTCGGTCACGCGCACCGGAATCAGGTTCATCGGAATCTGGGTCGAGCCGGCAATCTGGCAGGTTTCGAATTCCCAGTTCTCGCGCACGTCGAGCAGCAGCGGCTGCTGGCGCGCCGGATCGGCCAGCCGGGCGGCCAATTCGGGAGCAGTAATCTGTTGCATCGCGGCGCCCTTAGAACGTGAAGCCCGACGGCTTCGATGCGCCCGTCAATGGCTTGGCGACGGTTTCGAACACGGTGACCGCGTCGTGCGCAGTGGCCGACGTGCGGGTGATCAGCTGGCACGTCATGGCTGGCGCTGCGCCGACGATCGCGATCATGCGGCCGCCGATTTTCAATTGCTTGATCAGCGCTTCCGGCAGCAGCGGCAGCGCGCCCGAGACCACGATCACGTCGTAGTCGGTGCCGGTTGCCCAGCCCTGCGCGCCATTGCCCACTTCGACCGACACATTGGTGATGCCGGCGGCGTCCAGGTTTTGCTTGGCCTGGGCTGCGGTTTCCGGAAGGATTTCAACGCTCGTCACATGACGCGCCTTGCTTGCCAGCAGCGCGGCCAGGTAGCCGGAACCGGTGCCGATCTGCAGCACGTTGTCGCCCTGCTTGACCGCTGCCTCTTGCGCCATGCGCGCTTCGACCTTCGGATTGAGCATGGCTTCGCCGCCCGGCAGCGGGATTTCGGTATCGGCAAATGCCAGGTTCTGGTAGGCCTGTGGAACGAATTGTTCACGCTTGACCACGTGCAGCAGGTCGAGGATGTCCTGGTCCAGCACATTCCAAGGACGGATCTGCTGTTCGATCATATTGAAGCGGGCTTGTTCGATATTCATTTCAGTTCTCGGTGGAAAAATAAACAATCCGATATTCTAATCCGTGAACGGTGCTGGAACCTATCTGAATAGGTATCTCGATGCACATCTTATCGACGCACGCCTTCCCCAGCGGAAAATTGCGACAGTCTGCAGTTTGGAGGGGATGAACGCCAGAAAACCGTCCCTGGCGTGAAGGGCTGCTAGTGGGAAATTGCAGGGGTGGCCGGCACGAGGCCATTGAGGGTGATATCGAGGAAGGCTTCGAGGAAGGCTTCAGGCTGCAGGTCGCAGCGTTCGCATGGGGCGATGGTGTGCTTCCAGGTCGAGAGCATCAACATCGGCGCGATCAGCACCTGGGTGGTTTGAGGGATATCGATGGCGCGAAACTCGCCGCGCTGTACGCCGCGTTCGAGCATGTTCGAAATCATGCGCATGCCGCGGCTCATCACTTCGGTCTGATAAAAGCGTGCCAGTTCAGGAAAATTATCGGCTTCCGCGAAAATCAGCTTGCTGATGCCGGACGCCTTGGTCGCGCCCACGCTATGCCACCACGACAGGATCACGTTGCGCAACAGCTCGGCGCTGTGTCCTTCGAACTCGGCCACCGAGACTTCGGCCTGGCCCAGCATCGGCACGATGCTTTGGCGCACGACAGCCTTGAACAGGTCTTCCTTGTTGGCGTAATACAGGTACAAGGTGCCCTTGGAAACACCGGCGCGCTTGGCCACGTCTTCCAGGCGGGTCGAGGCAAAACCCCGTTCCACGAACAGCTCAATCGCGGCAGAGAGCAGCTCTTGCGGCCGCGCTTCCTTGCGACGTTCCCAGCGTGGCTTACCGTCTGTTTGGCAGTCCATTTTCCCACCCGGAAATTATCTAAGGAACAACCAATATAGACCTGTCTTATTGATGTCGTCAAGCGACCGTTGCGCAACCGAAACTATATTATTTACGCGCCACAAGCGGTCGCTAAAACCGTCCTCGCCTGACAGCGCCGGGTCCGATGTATACTTGCGCTCTGCCCAAGCTCACGATCCATGCTTTCCACCTCCGCCCCCTTCCAGTGCCGGCCCCAATGCGGCGCCTGCTGCACCGCGCCGTCGATCACCAGCCCGATACCGGGAATGCCCAATGGCAAGCCGGCAGGCGTACGCTGCGTGCAATTGGGAGAGGACGAACGCTGCCGCATCTTCGGGCAACCCGAGCGGCCAGCCTTTTGCGGCGGCCTGCAACCGTCGCACGAGATGTGTGGCGATACCCGCGCACAGGCGATGTTCTGGTTGAGCGAGCTGGAGCGACTGACGGCGCCCGACAAGACATAGCTCGGGGCTTATACCACCGGCTTGCCGCGCGCCTGCTGCACCCGCTGGAACAGACCGCCGAGCGTCAGGCCGTCGTGCCAGATATCGCTGAGCAAGACACCGTAGCGTTCGCGCAGCGCGCGTGCCAGCGGTTCGATGTCGGCGGCGTCGGGCATCCAGCGCGACGGCCTGGCGGCGCGCACGACATTGAGCACCGGATCATCAGGGCGCAGATGCAGGCGGTCGCAGTCGCCGAAGGCGCAGGCCTTGCCGAACACGGTCAGGAATTCGCGGATGTCTTTACGGGAAGCGGAAGGGAAAGAACTGCGCCACGCCCGGCCTTGAAAAGGACGGTAACGCAAGGCGTTGGGCAACTGCCAATCATGAAATGCTACCCAGGCCAGCGCAGCAAGAATGAGGACAAGAAAAAGACTCATGGGTCGAGTGTAGCACGCGTTTTTGCGCATGACACATCTTTACAGCGAGATTAAAAACGCCCCTGCGGCATGTCCGTCCGTCTTGTACGGTTCAGTTAGACCGACGAGAGCCACGCTGCTCATGGTAAGCTTTGCCGCCGCGCATTTACCTTCCACAGTTCCACTTCCACAGCTAAAAATAACCATGGATATCGTTCTCGCCATTAAGGCAATCATCATGGGCCTGGTCGAGGGTTTCACTGAATTCCTTCCGATTTCGTCGACCGGCCACCTGATCCTGATGGGCAGCCTGCTCGACTTCACTGGCACTAAAGCAACCGTGTTCAAAATTGTGATCCAGGCCGGCGCCATGCTGGCCGTGGTGTGGGAATACCGTGCGCGCATCGCGACGGTGGCCAGCGGTCTGGGGTCCGATCCGGTCCAGCAGCGCTTTGCGCGCAATGTCGTGATCGCTTTCTTTCCGGCCGCGATCGCTGGCGTGCTGTTCAGCGCGGCCATCACCGAAGTGCTGTTTTACCCAGTTCCGGTGGCCATTGCCCTGGTGCTCGGTGGCGTCATCATCCTCTGGGTCGAGCACCGCAATCGCCAGAACCCCAAGCCGGCGCGGGTCGAGACGGTCGACGACATGACCATGCTCGACGCGCTCAAGGTCGGCTGCGCGCAAGCCTTCGCGCTGATTCCCGGCACCAGCCGCTCAGGCTCGACCATCATCGGCGGCATGCTGTTCGGCCTGTCGCGCAAGGCGGCCACCGAGTTCTCGTTCTTCCTGGCCATGCCGACGATGCTCGGCGCCACCGTCTACTCGGTCGCCAAGGAACGCGAACTGCTGTCGATGGCCGACGTGCCGCTGTTCAGCCTGGGCTTTTTCTCGGCGTTTATTTCCGCCTTCCTGTGCGTACGCTGGCTCCTGCGCTACATCAGCACGCACGACTTCACGATCTTCGCCTGGTACCGTATCGTATTCGGTATCCTGATCCTCGTGACCGCCCAATTCAACCTGCTCACCTGGGCGGAATAAACCTGCAGCAACATCCGCTTTCACACACAGCTTGAACACTCTGTCCGACATTGAACGTATGAATTCCGATCACGGCGCCCATCACGGCGCCGATACTGGCGCCGACCTGAGCACGCGCGCGCTCCACGTGCTCGAGACCGTCTTCGGCTATCCCGCCTTCCGCGGGCAGCAGGGCGAGATCGTCGAGCACGTGGCCAGCGGCGGCGACGCGCTGGTGCTGATGCCCACCGGCGGCGGCAAGTCGCTGTGCTACCAGATTCCGGCGCTGCTGCGCGATGGCGTCGGCGTGGTCGTCTCGCCGCTGATCGCGCTGATGCAAGACCAGGTCGACGCGCTCGAAGAAGTCGGCGTGCGCGCCGCCTTCCTCAATTCGACGCAAACGTTCGAAGAAGCCATGCGCATCGAACGCCTCGTGCGCACGGGCGAGATCGACCTGGTCTACGTGGCGCCCGAGCGCCTCATGACCACACGCTGCCTCGAGCTGTTCGAGGCATCGAATATCTCGCTGTTCGCGATCGACGAGGCGCACTGCGTCTCGCAATGGGGCCATGATTTCCGGCCCGAATACATCCGCCTGTCGATCCTGCACGAGCGCTTTCCCAATGTGCCGCGCATCGCGCTCACGGCGACGGCCGACCAGCAAACGCGCGCCGAAATCGCGCTGCGCCTGCAGCTGGGCGAAGCGCGCCAGTTCGTCTCGTCGTTCGACCGCCCCAATATCCGCTACTCGATTGTCGAGAAAGCCAACGGCCGCAAGCAGCTGCTCGACTTCATCGCCGGCGAACACGCGGGCGACTCGGGCATCGTCTACTGCCTGTCGCGCAAGAAGGTCGAAGAAACCGCCGACTTTTTGAACGAAAACGGCATCCGCGCCATGGCCTATCACGCCGGCATGGAATACGCCGTGCGCGCAAAAAACCAGGCGCGCTTCCTGCGCGAAGAAAACATCGTCATGGTCGCCACCATCGCCTTCGGCATGGGCATCGACAAACCCGACGTGCGCTTCGTGTGCCACCTCGATCTGCCAAAAAGCATCGAGGGTTACTACCAGGAGACCGGCCGCGCCGGCCGTGACGGCGGCCCCGCCAGCGCCTGGATGGCCTACGGCCTGCAAGACGTGGTGCTGCAGCGCCGGATGATCGACGAATCCGACGCCGACGAAACCTTCAAGCGCGTGCTGTCGATGAAGCTCGACGCTATGCTCGGCCTGTGCGAAACGCTGTCATGCCGCCGCATGCGCCTGCTCGACTACTTCGGCGAACGCTCCGGCCCGTGCGGCAACTGCGATACGTGCCTGATTCCGCCGGTGAGCTTCGACGGTTCGGTGCCGGTGCAAAAGCTGCTCTCCACCATCTACCGGGTCGACCAGCGCTTTGCCGGCGGCCACGTGATCGACGTGCTGCGCGGCGCGACCACCGAGCGCATCACCCAGTGGCACCACGACAAGCTCACCGTGTATGGCGTGGGCGCCGACCGCAGCGAACAAGAGTGGCGCGCAATTTTGCGCCAGGCAATCGCGCTGGGCCTGGTCACGGTCGACCACGACGCCTTCAGTTCACTCAAGCTTACCGACGCCGCGCGCCCGGTGCTCAAGGGCGAGCAGACGGTGCAGCTGCGCCAGTACCAGAAGCCGGTCAAGGCCAAGCGCCCTTCCACGGCGCGCTCGACGTTTGTCGAAGTGGAGCTGTCGCGCTCCGAGCAAGGCATCTTCGACCGCCTGCGCTCGTGGCGCATGGGCACCGCGCGCGAGCACGGCGTGCCGGCGTATGTCGTGTTCCAGGATGCGACGCTGCGCGAGATCGCCAAGGTCAAGCCGACATCGATCGACCAGCTACGCGGCGTAACGGGCGTGGGCGAGAAAAAGCTGGTCTCGTATGGCGACGAGATTGTCGCGATCATCAACGAGATGCTGTAGCGGTCACTCGCGAAACAGATGCGTGAAACTGCGGCTGACGGGCAGCACTTCGCTGCTGCCGCGCAGCAGCACCTGCATGCGTTCGGCATCGACGCGCTCGGCGGCGCGGATCGCCGTCACCTTCACCACCGTGCCGCGATGGATTTGCCAGAATTTGTCGGCATCGAGCCCGCCCAGTAAATCCTTCAGCGGGATGCGCACCAGCGCCTCCGAACCATCCAGCACCACGCGCGTGTACTTGCTGTCAGCCTGGAAGAACAGCACGTCGTTCACATCGATCAGACGGATCTGCTTGCCCACGCTGGCCTTGAGCCATTTCAGCTTGTCGCGCGCCGGCGCGGGCGACGCGGCCTTGACCTGCCGGATGGTCTCGCGCAGATCGTCGGGGCGGGCGTCGAGTTTTTCACGCAGGCGCGCCAGCGCTTTATCGAGGCGGCCCGGCTGGATGGGTTTGAGCAGATAGTCGACCGCGCCGGCATCGAACGCGTCGACCGCGTACTGGTCGTAGGCGGTGACGAACACCACGTGCGCCTGGCGGCCGATGCGCTCGGCCACTTCCAGGCCGGTCAGGCCGGGCATGCGGATGTCGAGGAACACCACGCGCGGCGCGTGCTCCAGATAGGCGTCCCAGGCATCGAGGCCGTTGTCGACGGCGGCCACCACCTGCGCTTCGGGCCAGGCGCGCGCCAGCATGTCCGTCAGGCGCGCGCGCATCAGCGGTTCGTCTTCAGCGACCAGTAGCGTGACTGTCATTGTGCTTCCTTGCGCGGGATGAGGATTTCGGCCAGCAGGCCCGGTTCGGCTTCGCTCAGCGCCAGGATTGCATCGTCGCCGTAGGCCAGGCGCAGGCGGTGGCGCACGTTTTCAAGGCCCGTGCCGCTGCCGGGCGTGTCGCTCATGCCCACGCCGCTGTCGTGCACCGCGATGCGAATGTGGTCCGCGTCTGCATGGGCGGTGACCGTGATTTCGCCACCGCGCAGCGATGGCTCGATGCCGTGCTTGATCGCGTTCTCGGCCAACGTCAGCACCAGCATGCTGGGGATGGGCGTGGCTGCCAGCGCAGGCGGCAAATCGATGCGCACGCGCAGGCGCTCGCCCATCCGGATCTGCATCACCGCCAGGTACGATTCAACCAGCCCGAATTCAGTCGCGAGGCTTACCTGCTCGCAGCGCATGTCGCTCATGCTGGCGCGCAGGAAATCGATCAGGTGCGCCGTGAGTTCGGCCGCGCGCGGCGCTTTGTCTTCAGCCAGTTGCTGGACCGCGCCGAGGGTGTTGAACAGGAAGTGGGGCTCGATCTGGGCGCGCAGCAGGCGCAATTGGGTTTCACTCAGTTCGCGCGCCAGGCGGGCCTGTTCGGCGTCGCGCTGCAGTTGCGTGGCGAGCGCCTGATAGTGGCGGTTGCGCAGCGTCGCGACCAGGATCAGGGGCGCCGCCACGAGCACGGTCGCGGCGATGGTCACGATGGCGATGGTGCGCGGCAGCGTCTCGAGTACGGCCTGCAACGGTTCGCCTTTGACAAGCGTGGCGACGATACCGCCATACACGCCCCCGATCACGCCCAGGCCGACCATCTTGACGAGCGCCCTGCCCTTGGCATGCGCGATCTTGCGGTAGTTGAACCAGACCCCGAGCAGGGACGCGGCCAGCGCCACGCCGATGACATTGGCGACAACGACTGCCCGCCACCAGTGCATATCGGGCAGGAACGCCAGCTTGACCAGCAGACCGACCGCCGACAGGATGACGCACAGCTTGAGCAGCGCGAGCCACAGCTGCGATCCGCGCGTGGTCGTGGAAAAACGATACAACTCGTCGCGCTCGTTCGCGGACAGCGCCGCCAGCTTGCAGGCGACATAGCGGCGGTAGCCGGCCGGCGCCTGCTTGGCCAGGCCCGGGTTCCGCATCACCGCCAGCTGCTCCTGTTCCCACGTTCTGTACCACTTCACGATCCGTGCCCACATGGCGTCCTCCGTTCCCGTTAATGTATAGCAACGAGACCAGTCTAGGAAAGGATCGCCGCTGCGGACAGCGGCGGGTGACGAACGACGAAGGGCGTGGTGCGAACGACGACCTGCTGGCTTATTTGCGCGTGAACACCAGGTCCCACACGCCGTGACCGAGCTTGATGCCGCGGTTCTCGAACTTGGTCAGCGGGCGGTAAGCCGGCTGCGGCGCGTAGCCCTCGGCGGTATTGGTCAGCTCCGGCTCGGCGCCCAGCACTTCCAGCATCTGCACCGCGTAGTCTTCCCAGTCAGTGGCCAGGTGCAGGTAGCCGCCCGGCGCCAGCTTCTGGCACAGCAGCTTGACGAACGCCGGTTGGATCAGGCGGCGCTTGTTGTGGCGCGCCTTGTGCCATGGGTCCGGGAAGAACACGTGCACGCCATCGAGCGAGCCATCGGCGATCATGTGGTTCAGCACCTCGAACACGTCGTGCTGGATCAGGCGCAGGTTGGCGATGTCCTGCTCGCCGATCTGCTTGAGCAGGCTGCCCACGCCCGGCGTGTGCACTTCGACGCCGATAAAATCCTTCTCGGGCATCAGCTTGGCGATGTGGGCGGTGGTGTCGCCCATGCCGAAGCCGATTTCCAGGATCACCGGCGCGCTGCGGCCGAACGCCTGCGCCATGTCGAGCGGCTCTTTTTTGTAGTCGATCAGGAACTTCGGCCCCTGTTCATCGAAGGCCCGCGCCTGCGCGGTCGACAGCCGACCCGCACGCGTGACGAAACTGCGGATGCGGTGTTCGGTGGGGTCGTACAGCATGGACCGCGCCGGGCCATTGTTGGGCTTATCAAGAGACATGGGATTCGAGGACGAAGAAAGTGAAGAGGAAAAAGCGGCTGTCATTATAGCCGACGCGCCGCGCCGCCCGGATCGGCCATAATCGTGCATTCACCTCAGCATTGCCGGAGCCTGCCCATGCATTCCACGACACACCCGATCGCCATCGACGAGCATATCGCCGCCGTCAACCTGACCTCGTTCCACTACGGCGCACCTGGCAGCGGCAAGAAGGTCTATATCCAGGCCTCGCTGCACGCCGACGAGGTGCCGGCCATGCTGGTTGCGCACGTGCTGCGCCAGG
>Ga0265797_10005203_pt1 | contig 19166 bp, 19 predicted proteins | sample P2T30metagenome_FD_192433 | JGI IMG/M metagenome (GOLD analysis project Ga0265797, IMG submission 192433) | Plant litter microbial communities from East Loma Ridge, Irvine, California - P2 T30 | ecosystem: Environmental > Terrestrial > Plant litter > Unclassified | place: USA: California... | reverse complement strand
TTCAGCCGTGAGATGGGGCGCTCCTTGACCTCGGAACACGGTTTGAACAATAGAATACCACGATAAGCGCCAGAACGTAGTGCGTGACGGCCCGCAATCCAGCGGTGTGGGTGATGAGAGAGAGAGGGCAGCATGGAACGTGGGGACGGCAAAAGAGAGGAAGGTCGTACGTACAACGAGTATGATTTACCGTCTTCGCTTCCTGTTGCAGCTAAGCGCGAACCACTGATTGACAGGTCGTCCCCTTATCTCCCACGCTTCAAGTAAGGATCCCACTCGTAATTACTACACACTGTATCAGCAAGAAACAAAGCATCGAGTCTAACGGTGTGTCGGTATTAACAAGCATAAGAAGACAACAACAACGAACCAATGTGTTGGGGGTAGCAAGTAAGCACACACGCACACACACCGCACGCGCGAACCAACACTCCGGGACGTAGGTCACGCCCGCGTCCTCAGCCGCACGGACACGCGCTGCAGCCCTCCTTTCTTCGACCTATGCCGTCATTGAAGTAAAGCCTTTCTCGTAAAACCGCTGTGTAAAAGAAGGGATATGTAACGCCACGCGGTAAGGGTGGGAAATGTAAGATGGGGGTGAGGGAGCGGCCTGTGCAACATGAAGCTGCGCTCTAACGTCTTTGCTTTTTTCCCTCGTCTCGATCCAAACGATATTTGAAAATGATGGTGTCCACGTTGAATTTCGATGTCAAGGGGTACGTTGGCCACTTGTTCCTCCTCTTCTTTTTCTCTTCTCCTCCCCTCTCCTCTTGTTGGCGCACTCGTCCCTAAGTTCGTCTCTTGTATCGTCGGCGCACTTTCTTCTTCTTCGCCAAGTACGTTCGTTGTTCGAAGTCGTTGCGCTAGCTCAGCCTTGAGGTTTGCATCGTCGATATCGGGTAGCAATTTCCAGGCTTGAGGCTGCTCTCTGGCCAAGCTACAAAGGCCGTAAGAGGACGCAATAAGCAACTTCAAGGCCGGATCCGACAGAAACTCGCTCGCTGGGATGTTGCCGCAAGATTGTTAAGAGGTGGTGTTGAGACTATTCACGATTGCAGTAGAAGGCTATACAAGAAGAGCTCATCGCTGGTCCAAAGAGCATCACAATACAATCCGAAACCTCACATCGACCGAGCCTAGAGATCTAGCTCAACCGACCTGAGCAAAAAGTATATTGCACCGATTCGCGTCGTCCCGCTCTTCGCACCGCTCACTCAGCGACTCTTTTACGCTCAATACGACCGCAACCTCACTGCCCTGAACATGTGCTACATCGTCTACACCATACACGTGTGCAACCATTGGATACCCCAACCACAACCCAACAACGGCCCAATACTACGCATATGCGAAGAAGCAGAAAAGCTACGACTCGGACACCCCTGCCCAGAAACACAAAGAGAGCACAAAGTCATGAACAGAAGTCAAGGCATGTGTACAGGCTGCATGTGGAAGAAAGTCAGCAAGTAGAGTAACTCGATCCCATTGCAATCGGCTCGTAACGAAACGAACGGGAGCACAAGAAGTCAGCAAGTAAGCCGCACCATGGATCGATAAACGTTGGACGACAAATAAAAGCGGAGACTTTTTGTGGAGGTTAACAAGACAAAGACAAAGAGCCGCGGTTGAAATAACGGCAGGGTTGTGGAAAGATGTGGGGATGGGATATGGGAAAAGAACAGGATTGATGGGTGGGGAAGGGCCGAATCATTCCACTTTTCTTGGCTGGTTAACTTCTGAGAGGATGAGGGCTGAGGGAGATGACGCTTCACTCTTGAGTTTGTGCGTGGGACAAGCTACCGCCGAAACAAGGCCGGAGTGAACGCCCACCTTCCCAACAGGAACCGATTGCGAGGCTGCGAGAGCAAACACACGTGCATTAAGCTCCGACGCATGCGCGATACGGCCCGGGTCTCGGTCCGATCATGTCAGGACTGCCATTTCTCTGGCAAGCTTTCTCTGTCTCCACGGCGCATGGGAGTTTCGGAATACATATATACCCTGGATGTTTGCGTTTATCTAAGTTGGATTCTAAGGGAGTGGATGGGTACAGAGTGTAATAGTATCGATATAAAGGTATCCCTATCTCATTCTATACGTGTTCATTGTGCCGTCGAGGCTTTGGTGCCACTGTCTCCAAATCTGCCTTGCATGCAAATCAAGGCTTGGAGTATCTACGTACGTATACGGCTTGGATTAGTCTTGGGTGCGGGTCAATTCCATCCGTCGCTGTGATGTGCCTTCCAAGGGAAGCCAAGACAAGCAAAGCCTTTCAAGCACTGACATTTCGTTACAAATCTCGGAACGGAATGCAGATGAATACATCTTGGTGCCAAATGCCGCGTGTTAGGGCTTACACCTGTCATGAAACGGGCGGCTTGCGGAAGTAACCGGCTGCCTGTTGCGCTCGGTACTATTTCCCCAATGTTAACCTCGGGATGTGGAGAATTGATTATTGTCCTTGCGGCTTGGTACAGTCAGCACTAGGTAACTTGGTGTTTGTACTGCGAGGTGGCTGAAAGGTAGGAAATAAGATAGGATCAATGGCAAGGTTGAAAGCAATGACCTAAACAGGACATGATACAAAGGCAGGATGTATGATAATAGTCTTGAAGTTCTTAGTACATACAAGTGCAATCCTATGGTGTTGCAGCTCTCGGACCGAATCCTAGGACATCCCTCTAGTGCCATAGCGAAAGCCAGATATAGTACATCTACAACTGTCAAGTAGATCTCTAGGATGATATATCATCTTGCCTACCACATATATGAGTTGGTTTCTTCTTGAAGAACAATCTGTCAAGTACGATGTGACACCTGCTTCCAGCTTTCGCAGTGGCACTAGAGCAGCCATAGGAGGCTAGTGTAAGAGCGCTAGTGTATGGTAATACTGCATTGGAACTGTTGCTTACCTGTAGCAGTTTCGTGGATAGTGTGAGGAAATACCAATCGAATCAGTAGTAATGGCTTTCATTTATCAAATGCTCATTGTGGTTAAAGAGTTACCTTAGTTTACTATTTCAATTATGATCAGTTGTCACACAAACGCATAAATGTGAAGGTGATCCGAGACCGTACGTTTTCTGTAGCTTATAACGCTACAATGTCTCCATTCGAGCCTGCGCGATGCCTTTCAGTTCAGTAGAGCTAGATTAGATACCATTGCTGGCGCTTGATGTACATGTACCTATTACGGGAAACATGCTTTGTCAATACTAATACTGCCCACACTAAAGCCCATGTTCCCGCAATCTCTGCTCACTAGAAACTCAGAGCTTTATCTTCCTCTCTCTCGTACTCATGCTAGCGCTAGTCGTGCCACCATCCGCTGTCGTGGAGTACCCTTCAATATTCAGACGTTTGACAACCATCTCAAGCTTGCCATGCAGAGCAATGTTAACCCTCGCTAACGCCAGGTTCAGTACCTCGGCTTCTCGCACAGTCGAGCAGATTCTAGTGAAGTCCAAAATAATAGTGCGGAATGACACAGAAGTGATCTTCATGTTGAGATTTTCAGGACCAACGATAGTGCTAAAGTTGAAAGTGAAGTCGAAGCCTGGTGAGCTTGTGCCGGGACTGGCTTCGACGCTAATAGTTAATATGCCGGATTTGTAATGCTTGTCGTTGTGTATGCTGTTCTAGCGTCGTATGCCGCTTTGATCATTTTGTAGGCTCTTGACTCTTTGAACTGGTCCATATGGAGCTTCTCCCATATTGTGATTGGAACCCAGTAGGGGTAAGCGAGAAGTCTATCCATTGCTTGCACATTATTTCGTATGTTCTTGCCACCTCGCAAGTGTGACAGTGTGGATCCGACGGAATGGAGAAGTACGGCGCAAGTGCAGCCGCTAAGAGCAGTGAAGAAAGGTAAGAGGCGAGAGAGAGAGACGATTGTTCATTACGCCATGATATATTTCGATTATTGATAGTGGGATCTACCGCGCTGGCGTTTGGTGAGATAAGATGGCGCACGGTGGTATGGAGTATAGAGACGGAAGACACAATCGCAACCATGACGCGCCACCTCGTGTTGAGGTTGTATGATGGAGAAGTAGCGCAAGAACACAAGTAAGAGAAGGAAAGAACACATATGATGTATTATAGAGTGAGAGAATCGTGCTCGGTGTAGTCGCGAAAGGCGCGTTCTTTCCTGTGTGTTCATGTAGTGACACACCAAGGTGATGAAGACGTGATACAGCTACCTTCCAGGATCCCAAGGCTGATTTGCGCCCACCTCATCATGCGATTAAGCTTCTGGAAATCATATCTGATTTGGATATTACTGGTTGTCGTGTATAAGCGCAGACACATCCATAGCATTAGTGTTGGTCAATCCAGAATGCGGCATTCTCCGTTGTTTGTTTCCGGTTCATGCAACTTTAAACAGACATGGCTTCGAAGCTGTCCTTGCCACATTGCGAGGTTGTGATGCGCTCCGATGCGGTGAAAGACGTGTGCCTGAACCATGGTTGTTGAGCGTCGCCATATTGTACTGAGAGAGAAAAGGAATTCCTTTCGACTGATTGATAGACCCTGGCAGATGGCGCTTGACTCATGGAATTGCGACGGTGATCTACCCTCTGAATTTTGGATTGTGACTTAATAAAACGTGCGGTATATCCGTGCAACACGAAATTAGAGCCTGGAGTCAAAGGCACTCGCAGCGTGCAGCTTTGCATGTAAACAACACTTGCCTCTCCCTGCGGCATCGGTTCGGCAACAGAGCGACGATAGCCGTAGCGAAAAGCGCCGCATCAGCCACCGTGCCCTTGCTTACATCTTTGCTTTTCTTGATAAAGACGGCCTGCAGCCCGCATGATTGCTCATGCAGCCCGTTTCAACCTCGGGATTGTCATCCCGGAAGGAGGGTGGATGTGGTCCCACCTTTCCCAGGGTTGCACCGAGAGGCCGCTCGGTCCCACACAACCCTGAGGCGAACATCTTCATGACAAGCTCATGGCGTACACGAACCAAGGTTCCCAGCCAAACACATCGCTGAGATCCTGACGGCATGATGAGTCTCAACCGTTGGAGGCTTCTACGAAGTGAACGGCGGGATCTGGAGGCCTGACAATGATGCAAAGGTGGCACAACGCATCATGCGCCTTTCCATTCCTTTGAGCTTGCTATGGGCATGCAACGCTGTTGCTTTGACAATCGAGGGATCAAGTGGGGGCGATAAGTGGGTATCGGAAAAATGCTTGACCTTCCTCCACCAGCAGCGACTAGCAATATGTCGACAGAACAGCGATTGTGCACAACCTGTCAGCCAACGGCGGTCACCAACCACTCGTCTATGTCGCCCGGGGTCCGTCGATCAGCTGCATTAGCTACATGCAGAGTCACCCGGAAAGCATCGTAGAGGGGAAGATCGTAGCAATTCGCGGATAGAGCCATGTTCCAGCTGCTGTACACTCCGGGGAGCGAGAGCTTGCCAGTCGTATAATAGTACGTGACAGCGCACAGCGCGCAGCGCGCAGCATGCAGGTGAGAGGAAGCATCAAGCTTGGTGCAACACTCGGATGAATCTCACATTAGGTGAGGGGCGATAGTAGGTAGGGGGCTACCATGGATTACCGCTGGCATGGGCGAGGTGTATTGGCTAAATATGTAGCTTTGCTCGATAATGCGGGGAGGCAGTTTATTGATAGATGCTTCCCTGTGTTATGGACATGTTTGCTTGCGAAGCAGTTCATCAAGGGCTAGCGATGTAGAGAAGTCAGAAGCAATTACCGGGTACCGCTCGCCAGGCAACTAGATGATGGACTCAGCAAAATCCCCGGGCCGCAGCCGCCAGCTGAGGTGCCAAGACGAGGCTCATCCTTCATCGTCCCACATAACACGTTTCGAAAAGACGATAGTAGTAGTGCGTACAGAAGTCATGTCGCTGATGGCAGAAGTGAAAGTCTATATATCCACGACCAACCATACTCGGGTTCTCGGGTCACGACGCGGGTGGACGGGCGCGAGACAGATCTGAGCCTCGACCTGACAGACCGCACTGCGACGATACATGCTGCTGGTGCGTTTCGCGTGCGCCTCGCCGTTACCGCACAGATCCGCCGCAACCAAGCATCTTATGTATAGAGAGCATTGGAGATAGTGGCGGCAGCTGGGGAGTCGCAGCACAATAGATTTGGGTGAAGCAGATGAATGGACCTTCCGCATTGGTAAGACAGCAGTCCCTTTAAAAACAGCCTCGCTTACCGGCACGGCTGTGATGACGCGCGCAGGCCAGCCCTGGATCCACAAGCTTGGAGTTTCACGTGGGTGCGGTTCTTGAGCCCAGATGCTAAGAGAGGGGCTTTCGTTAGCGGCGGCCCGATATCCTTTTCTCGGTCACGCTGCTCCGTGGACACCAACGACGGAAACGGTATCGACAGATGTGCTACGGGTACGGTGGGCTGCAGCAAGCCAAGGAATTTGGACGCAATCATGGCTCGACTGAAGGGCGGCAGATGCCAGCGGCTTGGTCCTGCACCGAGGCGACGCAATCCCGGTTGCATGCTCATGCGCCAACTAATGATCGACTCTTGTCAGATTCAGGCTGCGGCAGGGGGTGGATTGGGTGACACGAGCCTTTTTGCCGAGGACGCGGGAGCGGAGGACAACTGCGTCACATTACGATGCATGCCGAGAGCCGCTAAGCAGACGACGGAGGCTTCTCTGTTCTCATGTGGAGGGCTGGCTGATCGCCCGCCCCCGGCCTTTGGACGGCACTGTCTGTGGGTGCGCACCAGCTGTGTCAGCACCATTGTCGTCGCTCGTGCCCCCTTTTGCAGGCCCTATATCAGCCCATTCCTGCGATTTCCGAAATGAAAACCATGCCGTTTTGCCTAGTGGGCTTCGCAGGCTGAGCGTCGTAGGGCGACGATTGGGGTCTGAGTGGCTGGCATGGCAATCTGGCGACGCCTCCCATAAAGCTCCGCTGCGCGAGGACCCAGTCTCGGGAAAAGAAAATATCTACGGTCGACTTTGGGTGTCGCGACGTGATGGTCGCCTTGTGTGCAGCGACACTGAAGCAAGGTTTGTGTGGATTATGGTGCATCGTGGTAGTTGAAGCTAGTTGATGCTCGAACCATCCATGGATAGCTCAACGGCGGCGACCCCATTTAACTTGTTCAGGCAGAAGCTGTGGCGTTCTGCGTTGGCAGTATAACTATGGCAGTAGAAAATCGGCGAAACAAGATTGATCTGTCCTCTAGATGCGGCGCACATAGCGTAATAGCGGTAGCGTGTCAGTCCATCGGCTCCGCTGTTCGGTGAACCTGGGACGAACGGTACCAGATCCGCACGGAACAATCTGAAACATAGCACCTTTTCCGCCAGAGTTGGCAATGGTGCCAAATGGTGCAAAGTAATCAATAAAGATGGTTCGTCTGTTACCTAGCACCAAGTTGCTGTGGCACAGGAGAGCGCCGGTGGAAGCATGGGTCGCGGCGGATAGCCAGCGCTTTGCGATGCTAGGCACGTAATTTACGGCAAGATGCCCACAGAAGTGGGTCTTGCTTAGCGTGGACGCTAAGAAGTGTATCCCTGCAACATCTGGTCCCCTTACCCACGTCTGATGGAAGGGACGTTGGAGCGCCCCTTCCATCTGTTGGTCTGCGGCTTCCTCATCTGTTTTCTCTTCCACGAGGCTGCATCTCACATCAGTCTTTCCTTCTCAACCCACCCCGTGGCAAAGACCACAACATTGTTGCTCTCACACGACACTGTAGAACCAAGTCGGGGTCCACACCATCCGTGTTCCTCTGCGCGCTGTTGTCGTTCTCCGCGCCAACCTCTCCACGCCTCGACTCGCACCCGTCAGTACGCTTGCAAGACGCGCTCCCACGCCCGACTGTACGTATCGATCCTCCACCACAACCATCAAACTCCATCTCCTGACTCATTTAGATAGACAACACGGCGACCCATCAAGTTGCTCTGGTCTTGTCTTCCCCACCACCAAACCATTCCATCACTGTCGCGGCTTCCGTAGCGCACCAGTCGCATTGTAGCCTGATCAGTCGCAAGCAGCCTTCATGGCACAACACCAGCAACCTTCGCCCACCACGGGCATGCCCCCGCATCATCTTGGGCAGCATCCGGCGCACGCGCAGGTAAATGGACACCCGCCGCACGTCAACCAGCCCAAGACACAATCGCAGTACTTGGGACAATTGACCGAGGCTGTCTGGACTCAGATGGGTAAGCTGGTATCCATTGTATGCAGCGTGGGCTCAAACTAACACCCAGCAGGTTCTCTCTCTGAGCAAATGCAAGACTACGACGGCGCCATGCAATGCTACGAACAGGCCTTGAAATTCAACCAGTGGTCTGTGCCAGCTATGCAAGGTATCGCGTGTATTTTGCGCACCAAGGATGCCTTCCCAGCAGCTGTCGAATACCTGCGCACTATTCTCAAGGTCGACCAGGCCAATGGTGACGTTTGGGGTAGCCTCGGTAAGGACTTTGCGCGCATCACTCGCATCACGTCGCTAACATGACCAGGCCACTGCTATCTGATGATGGACGACTTGCAGCAAGCATACTCTGCCTACCAGCAAGCTCTATACCATCTGTCTGACCCAAAGGAGCCTAAGCTTTGGTATGGCATCGGAATACTCTACGATCGCTATGGCTCCCTGGAGCACGCCGAGGAGGCCTTCTCACAGGTCATGCGCATGGAACCCACATTCGAAAAGGCAAACGAGATTTACTTCCGCCTTGGCATAATCTACAAGCAGCAGCAGAAGTTCAACCAAAGTCTGGACTGCTTCAAGTACATTGTCACCAACCCTCCTCGACCACTGACTGAGGAGGACATCTGGTTCCAGATTGGACATGTGTACGAACAGCAGAAAGAGGTTTGTGCCACCCAATCTTGTAAGCTTTCACCACTGACATGATTTCCAGTTCGAAGCGGCCAAGGGCGCCTATCGCCGGGTCCTCGAGCGTGATGCCAACCACGCCAAGGTCCTACAGCAGCTGGGATGGCTACACCACCAGCAGAGCACAAATTACGCCAGCCAGGAGCAGGCCATTGAGTACCTGGAGAAGTCTGTTGCTTCCGGTAAGTACTGTATTCCCATGTGGTTATGCGCGTGTATCTAATCATCGCTCTAGACCAAACGGATGCGCAAAGTTGGTACCTGCTTGGACGTTGCTACATGTCACAGCAGAAGTACCCCAAAGCTTACGAGGCCTATCAGCAAGCGGTGTACCGTGATGGCAGGAACCCAACCTTCTGGTGCAGCATTGGTGTACTGTACTACCAGATCAACCAGTACCGCGACGCGCTGGACGCATACTCCCGTGCAATCCGCCTCAACCCTAACATTTCGGAAGTTTGGTACGATCTCGGCACACTTGTAAGTAACTCCTTGTCCCTGAAGGTTGAAGTTCTTCACTAACAATGGCGCAGTACGAGTCTTGCAACAACCAGACTGCGGATGCACTTGACGCTTACCAGCGTGCGGCCGATCTCGATCCGTCAAATGTACACATCAAGGCTCGCCTACAGCTTTTGCAGAACGGACAGACATCTGCAGGCGCCCCGAACCAGGGCAACGCTCCCATTCCACAAGACGTGCATCCTCAAGCCTACCAGCCTGCTTCTGTCCATGGCCCTACCGCTCCTCAATGGGGCGCTCCTCAGCCTCAACAACCTCCGCAAGGTCCTGCTCCCCCAGCCTTAGCGCCTGGATGGGATCGTCCCCTCGCTCAGATTCGCGATCCCGGCCTTCCGCCGCAGCAGCTGAACCCCTATGAGCAGCGCGAGGGCATCCGGCCACCTACTCAGCATGCTCCTCAAAGGCCTGTAAGCCCAAGACAGGAAGCACCTAGGTCATACGCAGAGCCTTCTCGCCCTCCTACAAACGGTCCTGGTCCTCAAGGCCCAGCTGGCCCCCCGCCGCCAGGTCCACCAGGGCCAATGCGCCGTGGCATGTCTCCTTCGCCGAAGACGCACCATGCTGCCCCTAGCCCTTACCATCCTCAGCCTCCGCAACTTACGCCTCAGGCTGTTCATGCACAACCTCAGCCACCACTGCACCAACAGCAGCCACCCCAGCCTAACCGTATTTCCAATCCAAACTACGGCCCTCACGCTGGTAGTGTTCCTCCACCACCTCCTCCACCACCTACCGGTCTCGGTGGCCCACCAACTCAAGCCCCTAGCCAGAGTGCCGTGCCACCCTATGGTGTCCGCCCTACAAGTCCCCCACCGGAAGTGCGTCCTATCGTCGAGAACCGAGCGGGATCTCCACGGAACGGCTACCAAGGGCCATATCAACACCATGCTGATCCCTCTGCCACCGGTGGTATTGCTAGCGGAGCTCCTCCGCCAGCTTCTGCCCAAACTGCTGCTGAGCAAGCAGCCCGTGAACGTGACGACAGGCCGCCGACCGCCCCACCAGTCAAACGACACCGCGAATGGGAGGCTGAATCTGATCACATGAGCGCAAAGCCTCCTTCGAACGAAGAAAAGCGTCAGAAGATGGAAGAGCCTCACAGCCGTCGTCCAACTCCCCCACACCGCATGTCATCTCCTCAAGTGCCACGTCAGAGCCCTCGAGAGGGGCCTGATCCTCGTGGCTTCAACGATGGGTACCATCCATCTGAGGCGGCTCACCACCCGCCTTCGCTTCCACCCATGGCAGCTGCGCGACCGTTGTCTCGCATGTCGGAAACACCAAAACAGGAGCGACCGGAACATCACGAGCCGGCTGCTCGACACATGGACGTCGATGAGAACTACGATGATGAGGGCGATGACGTGAAGCCTAGCGCGCCAAAGTCTGAGCGCAGCAGCCCTCGCAACGCGCCTACGAACGGCGTTCCTGCTCACGCAGCCACTCCAGCTGAGCAAAAGTCTGGTTAGGAAACCAGAGAATGTGACTTTAGGCGTTGTATGTAAGGCCGCTTTGTTCAACAATACTTTTCTTGTTTTTAAACATTAGTTACCTGGAATTTGGGGAGTTGAGGATGTCTAGTTGGAGGGCAAAATATCGGAGAGACGTGGTAACGTCCTTCCGCATGGCGATGATACCCTGCGCACCTTACATTGGTTTCGCCCTTTTGCGGGTTGTTGTGTGTATTGCTTAATCAACTACGAGAATGAAAATGCCTTTCTTGCTTGAATTTGTGTTCTACTTGCTGCGCATGCGATTCGAGTCGTGACGACTGTTGGTCTATAGGGCTTGTGATGTCGTTGTTCATAGAGAGTTAGGCCCTGGTGTGTACATGGTGGGGTCGCGCAACTGCTCGTGGAAATGCCCGCAGTTAGCCGTTGCGTCATCGCACCGCGTAGAATCGCGAAACCATGGACAGGCTGCTTCGACGTCCCCCTCGATATCCAGTACACACAAAGAACTACGCAGACAAGACAGATATCCCTACAGTATTACACATCATCCAGCGGCTCATCCACCGTAGAACCTTCTCATCGTTCTGCGCCTGTGTCCAAAACAGCCAACCCACGCGTCGTACCCTCTACTCCATCGCCTTCGTCCCACGTCCCTTCCCCTCCACACGTGTTAGTTCCAACTCGCTTGATCGGCGATCCACCCTTCACAACATGTCTTCCGACGCAGACTACGCCGCTTTTCTCGACAAAGCAAATCAAGACACCGGCTCGGCGGAGACCAAGGACGCGTCGCAGAAGAAGAGCTATGGTACCAAGAGCGTAAACACTGCCGTGCCGAAGATACTAGAACAGGTAGAGGAGTACTACGTTAGCGATTCAGATGAACCGTTTGAACCTGTTGCGCTAGAATTCAAGGGTGACAATGTATCAGCTGGTAGGAATCCCTTCTCCGCCTGCACGGCCTTGCGAGCAGCACGACCAAGCTAACAATGACTCAGAGGACCTGAAGTCACTCATCGGAAACTCCAACGTAGAACAGGTTCAGAACACCGGCTTCGATAGCCAATACAAAAAGGTCATGGAGGCGGTGAAGGAAGCCGGGAACGGCACTGTAAAGGTCTTCAGGGTGGAGCTCGAGGGCACGAGGGCAGAGTACTACGTTGTGGCAGTCGACGACAAGAAAGGCAGGATCGTGGGCCTCAAAGCTCTTGCTGTGGAGTCGTAAGCTTGCATTGCACACGGGAAAATGAGATGAACTATGATGCGCAAGACGGATTGTACACATGCCGATCTACATTGAACGAGTTGAGGTCATGTGCGTTGGTGACCATGGCGCGAATAACGCCGTTTGAAACATGAGGGATGCTGGGATATGGTGGATAGTCGACGAGGGACTGCTGACAGATGGTGGAGCGTGCAGGCTATGATGCGACGTCAGAAATCCAGTTCTGGTTCAAGCTTTTCGGTCATCGTAGATCTGCATGTTCAACGTTCCGGGTATTGATTCGATCAGCCCTCTCGGTTTGGCACAATACTCGCGGACGTTGGATAACAAACACAATTTGAGTCATGTGTATGGGACAAGACTGTTGATCTGTGTAGCTGCATCTCTACAATGTACGATGGTCAATGCTTTGGGCTTCAGTGCGATGCGACTTCTTTTCTCCAAACCTCCTCCTTGAATTACTGGACATGTTTGGATAAGAAAACATGCATGACGGCATGATGCCTGTGCTCGAAGCACGAGGCATTGGTGAATCCACGCAACAGGCGCGAGTCGCGCAGCGCAATTCCAACCGTCAGTAGCAAGAACCTTCAGCAAGATAGCGAGTACACTTGGTTGATCTATTAAACTCAGCTCGTTGGCCGCCAGCCTCGTATCCGTCAAGATGTCAGCCTTGCAATGCCGTGTCGACAGACACGTTGATTGGCTCCTGAAGCTCACTAGTCCGCCCAATCCGGCTATGCCTCGGCCGGACGATGCAAGGTTCCAGAACAGCGCTGTGTTGCTGCGCCTCCGAGCTTCATTTCGGGTGTACCCTAGGTAGCGCTTGGCGCCGGACAAGGAGATGGATCCGTCTCAACCACATTGAACGGCTGGCAAATGTCAAGAAGCCGGGCAACGGCAGTAGTCTAGGTTGGCACGAGATAAAGTGAGGGGGTAGGATGCATAGCCGACGACGATTGATGGTAGCGACTGCGAGGGATGGGCAAACAGAGCATAGGCCAATCGACGTCTCGGGGATCCGAGAAGAAGGATTTGGGAAGGATCAAAAAGGACGGCGTTAGATCGCCACGCTATGTTCGGCAACGATACGATGGGCGAGATGGTCTACACGAAATAAGATGGTGAAGGTACTTCTCAACGGCCGTTGAGCACGAGCGCACGTACATGTATCAAGTGCGGTACCGTCAGGCGCTTGCGAGGTTGGGGATTGCGGGTTATTATATGTGGTCCGACGCGTAATGGTAGCTGCGATGATCTTAGGCTATCGATTGCGCGTGCAAAGCGGTATGATTTCTTGGAATGCCATGTTGAGGAGAGGAGATATGCAGAGCTAATGGCAGCGTGCAGGAGGTTTCCCTAGAAACAATCGCATGTACCGTGGCGGGGTGCAGTGGCAGCGGGTCTTGACACGCTGGGTGAAGTTGTCGATAGGGAGCGGGTGACAGCAAACAGACAGACGACAGCACGAGATTTGGACAGTTGAAGGACGCATGACAGGTAATTTGAGTACTTTTTGACAGGCTCCACCATAGGAGAGCGTGAGCAAAAGTGTTGAAACGTCGTGGTAAATTTAGCAAGGCTCCCGCTGGTGTGCGTAAGCGGGCCTTTCTCTCGTCGCCGCATGCAAGCGCCGTGCCAGAGACGATTGGCCGCTCCTTAGTAGTGCTTCGAGATCTTCGCCCTCCCTGAACCGTGTGGGCCCGACTCGGTCAGGAACAAAGCCCCAAGCTCGCCCACCATCCACACAACTTGCCACCCTATGAACACTGCGCCATTCCTGCTGCTTGTTGTTCCCTCACATCACCACGCGGCTTCGCTCTTTGTTGCATTATTATCCCACCCTCGCTGCCCATCGCATTCCAACATCTGCGTCCTTGCCAGTCGAGTCGAGTCGAGTCGTGCGTCATCACTCATTCGCGCCTGCTGCCGTTGAAGACCGCCTGCCCTGCCAAGTCCCTTATCCCGGGCGCCCCCCGTTTGGGCCAGGAGCCATCGATTCACCTCCCCTTGAACCTCGACCTCCCCAACTTTCCTCACGTTCTGCACGCCGCCCTCTTTCCTGCTCCCCGACAATCAGCAGTGATAGCGATAGGGTTTAGGGTACTTCGCATTCGTGGTTTTCCTACTAGCTTCATCCCTTGCCTGCAGGTTACCACAACACTCGTTTTCACCTGCATAACGACCTTGACGAACACGCCTCCTATCGCCCGGCCATCTAAAGTCGCAGCACATCGCAACATATCGCAACACATCGCCAACCCTACCGCATACGCTCCCTCGCACCATGATGCCGCAATCGCCTAGGGGAAGTGGGCCTCCCCATCTCCGCCTCAACTCGGGCTCTCACGAGCCTACCACCGACGATAACTCGCCGCCGCCTGCCGTGCGACCGAGCACCGCACGAACCAATTCAGCCCGCTCCTTGACCCAGCCAACTCGTCCCGGTACTGCACCAAGCCAAAGTCCTGGCATCCGATCGCCCCATATATACAGCGATGCAGCCATTGCAGAGTCGGCCGAGATGCTGCTGCCGCCTCAGAAGATGCGCACGCGCTCCTACCGCGACGAATCGCCCATGCAGTCGCCCTCTGGCTACTCTTCGCGGCGGACAAGTTGGAGTTCAGACATGACAGGAGGACCATTTGCTTCGCCTTTTGACGACTCCCGAGCGCCGTCGCGCGCCGGCAGCGAAGAAGACTTGAACACCCAGACCGTGTCTGAGAAGTTCAACATTCACCCGTCAGCCGGTCTGTTGCTATTCCCGGAAGATGTGGAGAAGGACGACTACCTGCACAATCCTGACCCCAACGAGAAGGACAAGAGAGACTGCGATATCTTTACGAGGAGAGGTATAGTCAATCTTGGTGGCTTGGCTATTCTCGCGCTGGGTCTGCTCATGCTCTTCATCGGCTATCCAATTCTGTACGTCTTTGCGTGCCCCATTGTTTGCTATCGCACTAACAAATACCAGCACCTTCGTCGAGGACATCACGAAGCCCGAAAGAGGCCCTTGCACTGATAACCCTCTTTGTATAGAAGGCAAGCAAACCGAGCCGCTATTGACCAACATCCGGAGAGGTCTCATCGATCCGGACACCCCTGACGAGGTCAAGACGCGAACATCTTACAACGGCGAGAAGCAAGTTCTCGTCTTCTCAGACGAATTCAACACCCCCGGTCGCACCTTTTATGATGGTGACGACCCATTTTTCCAAGCTGTTGACATCTGGTACGGTGCTACTATGGATTTGGAGGTAAGTTTTGATGCGCCCGCTCTGTGTGGCCAGAGTTGACATTTCGCAGTGGTACGATCCCGACCAAGCCTTCACTCAAGATGGTTATCTCGCCTTGAAGTTTACCAAGGAGCCTAGCCACGGTCTCGATTACCGTTCTGGTATGATCCAGTCGTGGAACAAGCTCTGCTACAAGGGTGGTCATTTGGAGGCTTCCATCTCACTACCCGGTCGTGGTAATGTTTCTGGTTTCTGGCCTGGTTTCTGGACCATGGGCAACCTGGCTCGTCCCGGTTACTTGGCCTCTACCGAAGGCCTCTGGCCATACAGCTACCACGATGAGTGCGATGTTGGTATTACACCCAACCAGAGCTCTTACGACGGTCTCAGCTACTTGCCTGGTATGAAGTTGCCTGCTTGCACCTGCAAGGGCGAAGATCACCCCAGTCCTGGAAAATCACGAAGCGCTCCCGAGATCGATGCCCTTGAAGGTTCAGTCCATTTCCTCGGTCCTGGAGAGAGCAACGCTATCGGTGTCGTATCTCAGTCTTTCCAAGCCGCTCCATTCGACACCTGGTACATGCCTGATTATGGTGAGCTCTCAGTCTCCTGTTTCTCTCAGCCAAGCTAACATTCAGCCAGAACAAATGGAACTCTACGATACCTCGATCACCACAATGAACGCTTACAAGGGTGGACCTTTCCAACAGGCTATTTCTGGCTTGACCAACCTGAACAATGACTGGTACAACGGCAAGCAGTACCAGACTTATTCGTTCGAATACAAGACTGGTGACGAGGGTTTCATTACGTGGTATGTTGGAGAGGACAAGACCTGGACCATGAACGCACTAGCGACACGTGCCAACGGCAACATCGGTACTCGAACCATTCCTGAAGAGCCCATGTCCATCATTGCCAATTTCGGCATGTCAAACAGTTTCGCCGCCATCAACATCGAGGATATTGAGGCCAATGACCTTCCCGCTATCATGCGGATAGACTACATCCGCATCTACCAGCCCGAGGACGCCCAAATGATGACTTGCGACCCTGAGGGTTACGAGACCACAGAGTACATCAGGACCCACCCTGAGCCCTATGCGAACCCCAACCTCACTGACTGGTACGTTTTCATCACATCAAACACGCTGGCATAGAGCATACTAACTGAAATCAGGAAATCTACCAAGTACGACTGGCCAAAGAACTCCTTCATGGACGACTGCAAGGAGTGAACGTACAGATTTCTGCACAGAAACTGCTGGCTTTCAGTTATCTGTTATACTCTCTTAGCGAGACCCATTTATGTCGAGTCGACTACCTTAATGTGGCACATGGCAGACGACAAATACCCCCTGACCCTCAAGACTGGATTCTCTGATTGATCGCACAAAAAGCACGTAATTATAGACTGTTCGCATCTCTTTCGACCTTTTCGCAAGGCATATGCATGGAGCCTGGGGCGTTATATTTTGGATCTTACGTCTTCGCCTTCGCCACAACGAGACACGCCCGCTTGTCGCTCGCTTCGACCACGTCCTACGTTCAGCGATACCCGATACCCCTTCGGTGGTAGTGGCGTCGGCAAGAAACCTCTTTACCCTTCTCACACATAAACGGCGCGTCCTCTGTATATCAACGGCATTTGTTTACCCTTTTACGCATCGCCTGTACAAAGCATCCTCGTCAAGGTGTTCAAGATCTCAAGACCGTGTCTTTTTTTCTTTCTGAATTGGAGTTGCTGGGCGGCTTTTCAATCCTATTCTTCCTGTTTTGTAATGCATTGTTCTATACTGTTGGATACTTTAGGAGCAATAAGGACAGGGGACGATATCTGATGAATGAGGAATACCTTTTTTTTTCTGTCGATTGATATATCTGGGCGTTAATGTATAGCAGTGTGGTGCATAGGACAAGATTGTAGATGCTGGTGCGCAGACGAAGTGGGTGAAGAGAGTGAGGGGAGGAGATATACACACCCCTGATGTTGCGGTTGTTGGATGTAACGAGTGCAATTCAAGCAGATTCAACAAGCTAGTGTCCTTGTGTTTGCGTATATGCCTGTGTGAAATGAGCTAGCAGTAAATGATGTATCGTCAATTGCTCTTCTGTGGCTGGTGGTAAATGTCACGTATTGCATCGTTGGTGGAAAGATTTCCACTCCCTAGTAAAGCCCTGCATTCTGGACGCTATACTCGAACAGCACAAAGTAGTACAAGCCCATCTCCGGCTCCATGACACAGGGTCAATCAACGGAGCCTAGACGGTAACATATACCCATCCTTGAAGCAAACGGTATACCACATTCACTTCTTTTCAAATAAGTGTGAACTCAGATCCCGTACTCTATAGTGTTTTCTCACAGTTCATTGCGGCAGTGGGAATCATGGTAATTGGCTACCTTGGTTGCCCAACCCATTGCGGGAATCCTCTGCTCCTTCTAGGCACACCACTACTGCGTTCATATTGCGCCGGTTGTACATTGTTCCTTCTACTGTCTTGACGTGAGATGAATCTGTACCATTCACCAAGAGTGACTAGCAATACGCGGAGATGCAGGTGCATCATGCTCAGATTTCCGTTTCGCTCACAAGGTCGAGGGCAGCAGTTCGTTGAATATATGTCCTCTTTACCTGAAGCTCGCGTGTGGCCTTATTTCCAGATAGGCGATGCAGATTGCGCGTGGCAGGGTTGAGTTCGGTTAGATGTATATCTTGCCAACTGTTTCTTTCTCGCTTTCTCTCTTTTTCTAATGTTTTCTCTCGTCTTTTACTCCGAGTTGCTGGAGCAAGTTGTTGTCTGCTGAAAGCGTGAAAAAATCAACTCCCGCCGTGTTCTTAATCACCGGCCATTCGTCACCTCCCTCCTCCCCTCTTTACAAGGCTAGGCGCCCATTCTAAAGCAGTACCATAGGGGCGATTTGGTGTCGACAAGGTGCATGACGAAGTGGCAGGAGTAGTTGGATTTTCATCGTATCTGTAACATCGAACTTCCCAATAACCATGAGAAGAAGTCTAGCTAGAAGAATTCTAAAGGACTCCAAACCCCTATTCTAAGGGGCTCGGCCTACGAGGGCATAACTTGGTGACATGCGGTTTAGTATGCGGTCGAGGAGAAGATACGGCTCCTCAACCTCGAGATGTGTTTAGGTCACGTACTTGATTGATACGTCCTAGAAAGAAATCAAGGTGTGTGTGTGTGTGCGTGTGTGGAGGGAGTGGATTCCTATACAGTGTGTAGAATGGTTGAGGAAAATCCCATGATTTGAAAAACAAATGACTGTATACCGCACGTTTTCTTTGTCTGACTTGTGATGCTTGGTTTCTCAACACCTGTAATAACTGCTATACATCCCAATAGTGGCTAACCAGTATTATGGACGAAAAGATCTATTACAAGATTTGTATGTAGTAGAGTACCACGCATGTAACCGTTTCGTACCATGCGACAAGTTCATGTTCATTCGAGAACGAGGCCAATCATGGTTTCTCGTAGGGACATCGACGTGATCGATAGCACTAGAACACAACGCATCATGGAGGTCGATCGATGATGATGATGATGATCATCGCATTGCAGAGAAACGTTCATGCACCGGTGACGGACATAAGTGACGTTCAGACTCCCCAGTAGCGACTAATCCCGTGCAAGAGGTCCATCGTCACTGTACAGATCAATTAAAAAGCCACGTACACCTTTCTCCAGATCGATGTTGTCTTGAATGTATTGCCCACCATTTCGGTGACAAGCGACCAGCGAGAAACGCCCTCCGATCACAACCTCCTCGCGCGACCTTAGACCAGACCCTTGACGGGTGTGTACAGTACCGCAAGGCAACTTTTTCTGCAAC
>Ga0265797_10005202_pt1 | contig 19170 bp, 17 predicted proteins | sample P2T30metagenome_FD_192433 | JGI IMG/M metagenome (GOLD analysis project Ga0265797, IMG submission 192433) | Plant litter microbial communities from East Loma Ridge, Irvine, California - P2 T30 | ecosystem: Environmental > Terrestrial > Plant litter > Unclassified | place: USA: California... | reverse complement strand
GCCATTTTTACCTAAGACCTTAGCCATCATTTCTACGGGCATTTCCTGTATCGTTTTTACATATCTTATTCCCAGATTTTCAAGCAGCCGGCTGGTTTTGTCGCCTACCATCGGAATTTTCTGAATTCGCATCGGAGCCAGAAAGCTCTTCTCCTCTCCATGATTGATTCTTTTTTCATTATCCGGTTTTGCTACACCGGTAGCAACTTTTGAAACCAGTTTATTGGCCGAAAGCCCGAATGAAATCGGTAATCCGCTTTCCCGTTTGATACGCTGCCTGAGCTCGGAAGCCATTTGATGGCAACTAAAAAATTTATCCAGCCCGGAAAGATCTGCATAGAACTCATCAATGCTTGCTTTTTCAAAAACAGGAACAACTTCTTTGATAATTTCCGTAACAATTTTTGAATGCTGCGAATAGGTACCTGCGTCTCCACGAATGACCGTTGCCTCCGGACAAAGATTTCTTGCCATTTTCATCGGCATGCCTGAATGTATCCCGAATGCACGCGTTTCGTAACTGCATGCAGCCACGACGCCGCGGTCGCCTATTCCGCCAACAAGAACAGGTTTGCTGTTCAGGCGGTCGTCATTTTTCCTTTCAACAGATACAAAAAATGTATCCAGGTCCATGTGTAGTATCGTTCGGCCCATACTGTTTGGAATTTTTACAAATTTATGGATTATTTCCAAATATATGGAAATGTTCCGATTTTATAAAAGGAAATATTCCAAAATATTTTTTATCTTTGGTATAATTAAGAAGTTGAACCTATTGATTATAAGTATGTCGATTGAAGAAGAATTCAGACGGTTTAAACAGGTACGGGAAGAGTTAAAACTAACACAGGCAACTTTTGCAGAAGAGCTTGGGATAGGTACAACCACGGCTGATATCGAAAGAGGCCGCACGCGGATTCCCGGTTATGCAGTGAAGGAGCTTTTAAAAAAATATCATATTAATCCGCTTTGGCTTTTTGGTGAAAGTAGCCAGAAGTATCTGCGCGCAGAAGAAGTAACAATGAGCCCGAGGGTAGTTACAGTAAATAACGAAGGTGCGGAAAACATTGTGCTGGTGAATGCGAAAGCGGCTGCTGGTTATCCTATGAACATCGGAGATACGCAATGGTTTGAAAGTTTACCTGCATTCAGTATACCATTACCAGAATACCGGAACGCTACTTTCCGTGGTTTCCAGGTGGACGGAGAAAGTATGCTGCCTGTGCTACATTCCGGAGAATGGATTGTAGGAAAAGCAGTGGACGACTGGGATAATCTAAGCACCAGCCATATGTACGTAGTTGTGACAGCTGATAGTATTCTGGTGAAAAAAATCCGGAAGGATAGCGGGAGTACAAGCATTAATCTAATTTCACTTAATCCTGAATTTAGTCCGATACAGATTGATCGCAGCGAGATACGGGAACTCTGGCAGGTGAACAGTAAACTGAGCTTCGATCTGGAAGCCGATTTTCAGAATGTCAGTTTGTACAGTCTTCAACAGGAAATGAGAGAGCTGAAAGAAGAAGTGAGAAGAATTGGGAAATAATGATTTTAAACCTCCTCAGCCATCAGCTGCTTCTCATATAGTTCTTTATAAGCACCATTTTTTGTCATTAAATCAATGTGTGTTCCCTGCTCCACAATCTTTCCGTCATCCAGTACCACAATACGGTCGGCAAGCTTGGCAGATGAAACCCGGTGCGAAATAATAACTGAAGTCCGCTGATCCATGATCCTTTTCAGATTGTTCAGAATGATGTTTTCAGTATTGGTATCAACTGCTGAAAGACAGTCGTCCAGAATCAGGATCTTGGGATCGCGGGCAATTGCTCTTGCAATGGAAAGTCGCTGTTTTTGTCCGCCGGATAAAGTAATCCCGCGTTCCCCAAGCATGGTTTCATAGCCAAGCGGAAAACCTTTTATGTTGTTATATAAATCAGCATCTTTCACCGCCTGTTCGATCCTGCTGAAAGGCATATTTTCTGAACCAAACCTCACATTATTTTCAATTGAATCGGAAAACAGAAAAACATCCTGCGGAACATAACCGATTTGTCTGCGATATGCATGTACATCGTAATCTTTTAAAGGAATGTTGTCGATCAGGATCTCTCCTTCGGTAGGATCGTACAAACGGCAAAGCAAATGTGCCAGCGTACTTTTTCCTGAGCCGGTTGTGCCCAAAATCGCTACCGTTTCTCCTTGTTTTACAGTCAGGTCAAAATTGTCCAGTGCCTGAATACCCGAATCAGGATAATTAAATCCTACGTTTTTGAACGTGATAGCGCCTTCCAGGGAATGAATGATATTTTTATCCGATACCAGGGTTGTCTTCTCGTTTAAAAACTCATTGATACGCTGCTGTGAAGAAGCCGCCCGCTGAATCTGGCTCGTAGTCCACCCAAGTGCCATTACAGGCCAGGTCAGCATGTTTACATACAGGATAAATTCAGTGATGTTACCTGGTGTGAGGTTGCCATTGATAATTTCTTTTCCGCCCACATAAATAATCAGGATGTTGCTGAGGCCAATCAAAAGCAGAATAATCGGATAGAAAAAAGAATCAACCTTAGTCAGTTTAAGTGATTTGTTTTTGAAATCTTCTGCTTCCTTTTGAAAATTTGAGAATGAATGATCTTCCTGAACAAATGACTTGATCACCCTGATTCCGGAAAATGCTTCCTGTACAAAAGTAGAAAGCCCGGACAGCTGTTTCTGTATTTCCTGAGATCGTTTCATGATCATACTGTTGACGATATACACGCTGATCGATAACAACGGCAACGGCAGAAGCACATACAAAGTAAGCTTTATGTTTACCGAAAGCATATAGGAAATCACCAGGAAAAACAGCACAATCAGGTTGATACCATACATCAGTGCGGGGCCGACATAAATCCGGACATTACTGACATCTTCGGAAATACGTGCCATCAGGTCACCGGTGCTGTGGCTTCTGAAAAAGCTGGTCGGCAAAGTCTGATAATGCTGATAAATATCATTTTTAAGATCAAATTCGATATGCCGTGACATAACAATGATCGTCTGACGAACCAGAAAAAGAAATATGCCTTTAAGCAAAGCCATTGCCAGTATCAGCAAACCATACAAAAGGATGCTGAAAGCAAAAATATCGTACATTTTGCTTTGAAGCGCAGAGCCGCCAAACAGATTGTAAATGTCCAGTGTCTCAATCACCAGATCCAGTGCATAACGTACCAGCTGTGCGGGCAGAATGCCAAACAGGTTAGAGATAATTGTAAAGATGATCCCCAGGATGAGGTACCATTTATATTTCCACAAGTACTGATTCAGGTACTTTAATGCTTTCACTGGATATGGATTTGAAACGAAACCTTTAACGACAAGGTAGATTAATAAGGAAAATCGTAGCCAAAATGTTCATTGTCCGATGGCAGATATTTAATTTTATGTAAAGTTAAATATTTTGTCAGCACGGATATCTAAAATAACGTTCAATATTAAGTTCTGGTAAAATGACGTATAGGTACATTTTAGCAATGAAAATGAAAGTTTAACTTATTGAAATTATTACGGCTGTATGGAAGTACCATTTTGAGGCAACCGTATTTCATTCAGATACTGTATTGACCCCGTGTTGCCGGAGCAAAACGATGCTTACGATTTTTTCAATTCTTAACAAAATAGTCTAATTTTGTACTTTATTTAAAAAAACGCGGGGTATTGTAACATATAAGCCTTGCAATAAAATGCAGATACGTTCTTTGGTTTACTGTACCTATTTATCCATTAGTATTCCGGCATATGCTGAATAGAAGATTATTAAGAACAAAAGCTGTTCAGGCGCTTTATGCGCGAAAATTAACTGCAGATGCCAACCGGCTTCTTGCTTTGGACCAGATTGAAGAGGCTTTTGCCCCGGATCTTAACTCAATGGAGTTTCAGGATCGTGTTAAGCTAACGGCTATGAAAAAGCAGGCCGGCATTGTACTCGACGAGTTGATCAAAACAGGTGAGCAGAAAGAAAATGAAGAGATACCCGCTAAAGTAACTACTGTTGCAAAAAGCGCATTTCTTGCCTACCAAAGACAAACAACAAGTGACGGACAGAAGATGGTCCGCCGCGTTTTAAATGAAACCGAGTCCATTCATATCGATTTTATAAGAGTGTTGTCGATGCTGATTGAACTTTCACATCAGGCAAAACTGGATCGGGAAAGAAGATACGATGATCCGGAAGCACCTTTTCCGAAAGACTCAGGGCTTAATTCAAACCAGGTTATCCAGGTTCTGGAAGCAGATAAAAATCTGGAAGAAGAAATTATACGGAATGGAATCAACTGGACCAACGAAATGAATCTGATCCGGAAAATATACCGGGAAGCATTACGTAAAGATGCAGAATATGAAAAATACTGTAGCCAGGCAGTGCATACGCAGGAAGAAGATCAGCTGCTTGTTCAGTACGTTTTAAGACAGGTTATCCTGAAACATGAGGTTCCGCTTGACTATCTTGAACAACGGGATCTTTACTGGACGGACCATAGCGAACTGATCCGCGGGCTGGCAATCAAAACCTTGAAGTCGGCAGACAGCAGCGAAACATTTCAGATCGCCCCTTTGACAAAAGACTGGGAAGAAGACAGTTCCTTCGTTGAAGAATTGTATCGCATTGTGCTCGAAGAAGGTGATCAATACGATGTTTATCTGGATGAACAGCTTAAAAACTGGGAACTGGACCGTATTGCACTGGTCGACATGATCATCCTCAAAACAGCACTTGCCGAACTGATACATTTTCCGGGAATTCCTGTGAAAGTAACGATCAATGAATTTATTGAAATTGCAAAAAGGTATAGTACTCCCAAAAGTGGTAAGTTTGTGAACGGAGTTCTGGATGTTCTTTCCGTCAAACTTGCAAAAGAAGGCGTGATCAGGAAAAGCGGACGTGGATTAATTGATAATAAATAGGGTAGAAGGAAAAGGTTTTGCGTTTTTGAAGTTAATTTTTAAACACAGCATAATCGTACTTCTATTATTTAAAGAACTACCGATTGGAACAATTTTTGTTGAAATTTATTCAGATATCACATCAATAAAGCTAAAAGCAATTGCCTAAGCAAAAACAAAAGAAGCCATGAGCAAAACGAGTAACGGACTAATAACATTTGTAACAGGTTGCTTAACAGGAGCCGCGTTAGGCATTCTGTATGCACCGGATAAAGGAGAAGTTCTTCGTACACAATTGACTTACAGATTGTCGAAGTATCGGGAAAAGCTTCAGGAAGTGGTGGAAGGTATAGTTGACAGAAAAGATCAGCCTGACAGTTATGCACGTACTGAAAGCGAAAAAGTGGTGAATGATGCCCGTGAAAAGGCAGAGAAGTTACTGGAAGACGTAGACCGCCTGATGGCGCAGATTAAAGGACAGGCGAGCTGATCAAAGACTTATGAGAAGAATATTTTCAGTCGCTTTTTTTTCTTTAATATCAGTTGTCTTACTCAATTGTTCCGGTAAAGAAAACAAAAATGAGTCGGGCCAGGCTGGTGGAAAACTACCCGTTATGGCGTTACTGGACAGTGCATCGTATGATTTTGGTACGATACAGGAAGGGCAGGTTGTAGAGCATACTTTTAAATTCACGAATGAGGGAGAGTATCCGCTCATTCTCAACAACATTACTTCTTCTTGCGGATGTACAACGCCGGAATGGCCCAAAGAGCCGATTGGCCCTAAGGAGACATCCAGTATCAAAGTCCGCTTTGACAGTAAAAATAAATCCGGGCCGCAGGTAAAAACCATAACTGTTTATGCCAATACTGAGCCTGCCTATTCAGAACTGAGGTTAAGGGGAATTGTTAATTCAGCACCAAAACCAACAGTTGAAAAATAGATAAGTATAGTTTTAATATTTAAAATTTAATCAGGTAATATTCCTTAGATAATGAAATTTTCTCTTTTAGCACAAGCAGCAGCCGGCGGTAACCAGGCCATGATTTATCAGGTAGTGATGTGGGTTGGTATCATTGGTGTTTTTTACTTTTTTATGATCCGTCCGCAGCAAAAAAAAGCAAAGGAACAAAAATCGCTTCTTGGTAACCTTAAAAAAGGGGATATGGTCGTTACAATCGGAGGAATACATGCCCGGATTTATACGGTTGAAGAAGCAACTGTTACACTTGAGCTGGACAAAGGTGTGAAGCTCACAGTAGAAAAATCGGCTATTTCCCGCACAGTTGTGGATTAAAGCAAAGCGCTAATGGTGGTTTGCTGAGACAATTCACAATATGCTTTTCAATATAGAACTAATCAAAGATAAGCTGTGAGTGAAGTTCCTTCAGGAAAAAATAAAGTGAAAACCTTTCTGGTTTGTCTGCTGGCCGCATCTTTTTTCTGGTTAATGAATGTGCTTAACAAGGATAACTATGCGATTAAACTGAGTTATCCTCTGCAGGTTGAATATGACAATGCATCATTCGTGCCATTGCAGCCATTACCAAGGCGCGTTTCTGTGAATGTTTCAGGTAATGGCTGGAATCTTTTACGGAAGTCATGGTTAAACTTCAATGCTCTTCCGGTAGTTTACAGGGTTAACAATCCCAATAAATCAAGCTACATTAATTCAACAACATTGACCGATCAGATCACAGAACTATTTCCTGACCTGCACGTAAATTATGTTGTTTCTGATACGTTTGAACTTAGCTTTGAACGAAAAATAAGAAGGATCATTCCAATTCGTGTGGACAGTGCCGGCATTGATATGAGAGACGGTTATGTTGTATCCAGTATTATCAATGTATCTCCTTCACTGATTTCCGTTGATGGACCAATTTCACTGATCAGGTCTTATCCTGACACCATCCGGATAAAAATACCAACGCCAAGAATTCAGAATAATTTTGACGAAAGTTTACCTATTCCGCTTCCTACAACACCTTTGGTCGAAGTTAGTCACAGGGCGGTTTATGTGAGCTTTGAAGTAGCGCAGTATTTAAATGCAATTTCACAGTAGGTTATGACAGACCATAAATCCCGTCCGCTTCAGATTGGAATTACAGGAGGAATCGGATCCGGCAAGAGTATTGTTTGTAAAATTTTCTCTTGCCTGGGTATACCCGTATATGATGCGGATTCGAGGGCAAAATTGCTATCCAATACAGATCCGGAAATCCGTTCAAAGGTAATTGCCCTTTTAGGACCTGAATCTTATGATAAACAGGGAAATTATGACCGTTCTTTTGTTGCGCCCCTTGTTTTTAATAATGAAATTCTTTTAAAACGGCTAAACAGCATTATACACCCTGTTGTACAGCAGGATACGCAGAACTGGGTTCAGGAGCATCAAAATGAAGCATATGTAATTAAAGAAGCTGCTATTATGAATGCGGCCGGGGACAGTAATTCGCTTGATTTTGTAGTTGTGGTACAATCTCCCGCCGAACTTCGGATTAAAAGAATACGGGAACGTGACAAACGTTCGGAAGAAGAGATCAGAGCAATTATTGACAGGCAGGTTTCAGATGCAGAGCGTAATGAAATTGCTGATTTTATCATTCATAACGATGAAGAGACTGCGCTTATTCCTCAGGTTATGAAGCTGCACAAGCTGTTTCAGGACCGTGAAAGTATCATCATTTAGAAGTCAACATCCAGCCCAAGTGCCTGTTTTAAATCCAGTAGCAGCGGATTTTTTTCTGCCATGAAGTTAAACTTTTCTGCTGGCGTATAAGGTAATCTACTCACTTCCTGAGGAGCTACTCTAGGGCTGATATCCAGTCCGGGCTCATTAAAACGATTTTTCAGAAAACCCAGCAGGTCATAGCGCATACCCTGAATGGCGTCCATCTGATGATCGTTGTCGAGTATAATTTCAATGATAAGCCCGTTTAGTTTAAACTCCTTACGTAATGAAATTTCTTCCGTCGTGGAGTTTTTAACCTGTTTTCTTCTTTCAGCAAATTCATACCAGGCTTTCTGGAGATTTTTCAGTGTAAGCTCTTCTGCTTTTGACGAGGCATTCGGATCTCTGTTCTCCTGTACGTTATGCGTTTCCTGAACTCCCTGGTTTAGACTTGGAGAAGCAGGAATTAGCTGGGTTGTACTTCTGAGTTTTGAAGGTTTCGCAGCAGCTGTTACAGGAACGGCCACCGGCGTAGGCAAAGGTGCAGCCTGTTTATTCACTGTTTCAGAAACCTGTATTGCAGGCGTGCTGGCTATGGAATGTTGTTCAGGCTCAACTTTTTTTTTTGCCGTTTCATCAACGGCTGTAAGTGAGTTAAGCTGAAGAATTTCCGGTAGCTTGGCAAGCTTCATCAGACAAAGCTCCACATGAAGGCGCTGATTTTTTGCTGATTTATAATTGATATCACACTGTCCTGCGACGCTTAGCGCAGATAGTAGAAAGCTAATATCAGCGTTTGCCGACTGTTCCAGGTATTTGCGCTCAGCTGCTTCCGACACCTGTAAAAGTGTTACGGTAGAGGGATCTTTACATACCAGCAAATTTCTGAAATGCTCAAGGATTCCGACTACAAACAAATGCCCGTCAAATCCTTTCCTGAGAATTTCATCAAATAAAACCAGTGATCGTGCAATGCTTCCGGAGGTAAGTGCATCCGTAATTCTGAAATAGTAATCATAATCCAGAATGTGCAGATTTTCTAATACTGCTTCATAGGTAAGCCGGTTGTCTGTTGAGAACGTTACGTTCAGGTCAAACATAGACAGTGCGTCACGTAATCCGCCATCGGCTTTTTGTCCGATCAGTTCAAGCGCTTCCTTTTCTGTTTCAATTCCTTCTTTTTTTGCAATATCCGCAAGGTGATAAGCAATATCCTTTGGCTGAATACGGTTGAAGTCAAAAATCTGGCAGCGGGATAATATCGTCGGCAGTATCTTATGCTTTTCCGTGGTGGCTAAAATAAAGATGGCATAACCCGGCGGCTCTTCAAGTGTTTTCAGGAAAGCGTTGAAAGCTGCCTGAGAGAGCATGTGAACCTCATCGATGATATAGATCTTATATTTCCCTGTCTGAGGCGGATAACGAACCTGATCGATCAGGTTACGGATATCTTCAACAGAGTTGTTTGAGGCCGCATCGAGTTCATGGATATTAAAAGACGCATTATTCTGAAAGCTAATGCAGGATTCACATTCTCCGCAGGCTTCCACATCATCACTTAAATTCTGGCAATTGATGGTTTTGGCTAAAATCCGGGCACAGGTTGTTTTTCCTACGCCCCTTGGTCCACAGAATAGAAATGCCTGTGCAAGGTGATTCGTACGAATCGCATTTTTTAATGTAGTTGTAATATGTGATTGGCCAACCACCGAATCAAAGGTGACTGGACGATACTTCCTGGCCGAAACAACAAAATGATCCATGTCCGCAAGTTACCTCCGTAACGTGGAATTTCAAAGTTACTTTTTTTCAATCAGCGGGTATACCCGAACGTAATCCACCTCCATTTTTTGAGGGAAAATGCTGTCATCCACGCCTTTCTGTCCTCCCCAGTTGCCCCCGACAGCAATATTTAATAAAAAATGAAAAGGTTTGTTAAATGGCCATTGCTCCCAGCTATAACCAGGCTCGTTCACAAATTTAAAATATTCAGCACCATCAACCAGAATGGAAATGTACTCCGGCGTCCATTGACAGGCATAGATATGAAACTCTGTTGAAGCATTATTAACCAATGTGTTATTACCCTTATTGGTTTTAATAGCATGGTTAAAAGCCTTGGTATGAATGTTCCCGTGAACGCGGTTCTGATCAAAACCGACATGTTCCATAATATCAATTTCACCATTATCAGGCCAGCCTTTATTGCCGTAAACTTTATCTGACCCAAGCATCCAGATCGCCGGCCAGGTTCCGCGGCCTTGTGGCAGTTTTGCTTTTATTTCAAATTTGCCATACAGGAAATCGCCTTTGCCCTTTGAAACAAGTCTTGCTGAACTGTAATTCAGCTTGCCCGACTGTTCCTTTATGGCAGTAATCACCAGATTTCCATTTTCAACATGGGCATTTTCAACGCGGTCGGTATAGTTTTGCAGCTCATTATTTCCCCAACCGTTATCACCGGTAGCGTAGCTCCATTTTTTTTGATCAGGTTTGCCCGAATAGTCGAACTCATCCTGCCAGATCGGTGATGTGCCAAACTCATATTTCACTGTTGTATTTTGCTTGTCCACCTGTTGTGCACAGCTGCATAGCGCGGCAAGTGTGCTGAAAAGTATTGCTGAAACTTTTATAATGAAATTAGACATGTTCGGTGTTTTATTTGGCTTCTGTTCTTCCGGGTAGTTTAGAAAGATCTACTTTTTTTAGCATCTCATTCATGCGATCTAATTTTTGCTGAACAATTTGTTCACCTGTTAGTTTTGGGACTAATTGATTTTTTTTCGTTCTCATCTTTTTTTTAATTAAGTACAAATCATAAGTTTTGTTTAATTCAAATTTATTAATCGTATCTCCGAATATCCCGAATACATCAAAAGTTTTGGTTATTTCCGCAAATTCCTTACTTATAATAATCCGATAAAGCCTTTGGCGCCTGGCGTCACTTCCGCTGAATACAATATAACTACTAGGAAATTTGTTGAAAAAGTCGTTCACTATTTTAAACACCGTGGCCATAACTGTCACAAAATCACTGTTGCTTGTTTCGGTCATATCGCTTAGTTCACCAGTATCTAGTAGGTCTAATAGTGCAAGATTGTAGGTGTTAGGAGATGATGTCTGACTAAAAAAGAACGACTTTTTTTACTTCTTTTTTTGCGCTCGTACTTAAAAACTCATATCGGTATTCCGTACGCGAAAGCGTAAACTCGTAGCTATCTTCATTCATGTTTACTTACAAGTGTGTGATTTTCAATTCAAAAACATTCTTTTTAAAAGAAAAATGAAACACACAGAGGCTGCTGGCCGAAGACTAGTCAATTCTTGCTAATTTTGTGAACCCCACACAAAAGCAGACCGAATGAAGCCAATAAAATTAAGTACAGAAGTTAACATCAACCCTCCTGACTGGAAAGTAACACATCATTCAAAAATACTTACTATTGGCTCCTGCTTTGCTGAGGTACTTGGCGAGCAGCTTGGTAACTATAAATTCCCGGTTCTGAGTAATCCTTTTGGAACTGTATTCAATCCGCTTACGATCTGTAAATTAGTTGATTCGGTTTTGGACGAAAAAGCGCCACATCCGGGTCTGTACTTAGAAAACGCGGATGGGATTTGTCTGCATCATGATTTCCATTCATCTTTATGGGCAAATAGTAAAAGTGATCTGGAATCACTTTTAATGAGTAAAATCAAAGATACCAGAAAGTTTCTTTCCGAAGCGGAGGTGTTGGTTATCACACTGGGAACTGCCTATGCCTATCGTCATAAAGTAACAAATACGCTGGTAGGAAACTGCCACAAAGTGCCTTCGGATCGGTTTGTAAAAGAACTGCTTCATCCGGAACAGATCATTATTCCTTTTGAACAACTCATTCACAGGCTGAAATCGTTTCGGCGGGACCTGAAAATTATTCTTACAGTCAGTCCCGTGCGTCATACACGTGATACGTTGACATTAAATCAGGTGAGCAAGTCTACATTAAGGCTGGTTTGCCACCGTTTGTCGGAGAAGTTTAAACAGGTGGATTATTTTCCGTCTTATGAAATTATGGTTGATGAGCTGCGCGATTACCGTTTTTACGAAGAAGACCTTATTCATCCCAGCGACCTGGCAGAAGATTATATCTTTCGTACTTTTACAGATGCGTATATAGATCACTCTGCTTTTGGTTTTATGAAGGAATGGGATAGCATACGCCTTTTATTGAACCATCGCCCACAGCATGGAACAACTGAAAGCCAGCTCAAATTGCTGACGACCTTAAAAGCGCGACTGGGGCAAATGGCCTCTGTAACAGATGTCTCCGCTGAATTAACAGAAACGGAAAGAAGAATTAAAGAATTTCCTGTTCTGAGATAAACTCATTCCGCATTATTGTTGTTGGCTAATATTGAAGTAACAATAGCATCATCAGAAGTTCAATTTGAAAAGATATTATTCATCACGAATAATATTCGAAATCCGTCCAATGGGAGAATTTACAATTAATAAAGAAAAAGTTTTACAGGCATTAAGTACTGTTGAAGAACCCGACCTGAAAAAGGACCTGGTAACGCTGGGTATGATCCAGGATATCGAAATTGGTGTAAATCAGGTTAAATTCACAGTTGTTTTAACTACACCAGCCTGTCCGCTTAAAGAGCTTATACGCAGGCGCTGTGAAGATGCAATACATGAACTCCTTAGTCCGGACGTTGAAGTAATTATCAATCTTACGGCCAATGTTACTTCTACCAGGCAGGTTGGCCCGCTTATTCCGGGTGTAAAAAATGTTATTGCTATTGCGTCGGGAAAAGGAGGCGTTGGGAAATCCACTGTTACGGCTAATCTCGCTATGGCTTTGCATCGTTCGGGTGCGAAAGTGGGCATCATTGATGCGGATATTTCAGGACCGTCGATGCCGCTGATGTTTGGAGCTGAAGACATGCAGCCTACTATTACGCCAAGAGATGGTAAGAATTATATAAATCCAATCCGTCAATACGGAATTAAAATTATATCAATTGGATTTCTAACACCTCCAGACAGTGCGGTTGTATGGCGCGGCCCTATGGCCAGCCAGGCGCTGAAACAGTTTTTCGGGGATACGGATTGGGGTGATCTGGATTATCTGCTGATCGATCTTCCACCCGGAACAAGCGATATTCACCTTACTTTGGTACAAACCGTACCCGTAACCGGTGCTGTTATTGTAACGACGCCTCAGAAAGTTGCGCTGGCAGATGCAACAAAGGGAATGGCAATGTTCCGTCAGCCACAAATTAATGTACCTATTTTAGGTGTTATCGAAAATATGGCCTGGTTCACACCGGACGAACTACCGGATCATCAGTATCATATTTTTGGTAAAGGCGGCGGTCAGGCTCTGGCGGATAAATTTGATGTGCCTTTGCTGGGTCAAATTCCTCTGGTTCAGAGTATTCGGGAAGCTGGTGATGACGGCAAACCCGCCATTATGGACAACAACCCGATTGTCAGCGATGCGTTCAGAGATGCAGCTGAATCACTTGCTCAGCAGGTTGCTATCAGAAATGCATCGAAAGAAAAAACCCGGCAGGTAGAAATACAGGCTTAGCTTAAGTTTGATTTTAAAGATAATTTTTTGCATATTAGCAGATAGATTTTTTTAATAATGGATTCAAAAGAAAAAACAATAGAACTTATTGAGCAGGCGCTCGAAACAGTACGTCCGTATCTTCATGCAGACGGAGGCGATGTGAAATTGGTAGAACTGACTGACGACATGACTGTGGTGCTTGAATTACAGGGCTCATGCCAAAGCTGTCCTATGAGTGCAATGACTTTCCGTGCAGGTCTGGAAGAATCAATCCGCAAGGCAGTTCCACATGTAAATAAAGTAGTGGCATCCAATGTTGCCGCACTCGCTTAGATTCATATAAATATTTCGTGCGCATACACATTGGAAATTGATTCATCCCGATTACTGCCTTATATTGCAGACGTGATTTGAATGAACCAATCAGTAAACGTTTATGCGCATAGGAGTGTTTTTCGGAGGTCCTTCCCGTGAAAGGGAAATTTCCTTTGCAGGCGGTAAAACCGCTTTTGAATATTTAGATAAATCGCTCTTCGAGCCCATTCCGATATTTGTTGACAGCTTTGGTCGTTTTATCAAACTGGAACATTCATTCATGTATGCCAGCCAGATAAGAGACTTTTATCCTGCCGAAAATATACAGCCGGGTGGGTTCAAAACCTACATTGACTCCTATCCGCATCTTGCAAGCGAGCCGGTTCCTGAAAACATAGGATTACAGCTAACACCATCTGATTTTAAAGCCCATTTTGATTTTGCTTTTCTGGCCATGCATGGTCCGGGCTGTGAAGATGGTGCAATTCAGGGACTGCTTGAATGGTATCAGATTCCTTACAGCGGTCCCGGATTAATGGGGTCGGCGGTTGGTATCGACAAGGTTCTTCAGAATGAAATGATTGCCCTGGTTAATGGTCAGCAAAAAAAAAGCTGGACACTGCGTTACGACCAGTGGATACCCGAAGAATATCCGCTTCTTTTTCAGGTTTTAAAAAAACATCTGGGTCTTCCGCTGGTAATCAAAGCACCACATCAGGGCTCTTCTATTGGCGTAGCCATTGTTAAAGAGGATTCTCTTGAAGAATTTATTGCGGCTGTAAACCAGTGTTTTTTTCAAATTGAAGTTACCGCTGATACCTGGAAATCTCTTGATGAAACAGGCAAACACAGTTGGGCTCAGAAAATGGCCAATCTGGATGAAGGTATTGGATTCCCGGTTGTTTTGAAAGGTGAAAATATTTATTTGCCTCAGCAGCTGATACAAAAGCTTGACGCTTACTTTGCCAAAGAAGAAGAATCTGTATTTCTAAGCAGTTCCAATGCAGAAGATCAGGTTCTGATTGAGGAATTTGTAAATGGTCAGGAGTTTTCCTGCGGATGTATACAGTTCGACAATGGCAAACCTTTAGCATTGCCACCAAGTGAAGTGATTAAGATGGTGGATGTCTTTGACTTCAATGCCAAATACAAACCTGGAGCAAGCCGCAAACGTATTCCTGTTGATACTTCGCTCGGAAAAAACCAGGAAATTCAGCAGGTTATTGCGCAGGTTTTTGAACAGCTCGGAATTAATGTCTGTGTGCGGATTGATGGTTTTTTAACGCCGGACGGAACAATCCTGCTGCACGACCCAAATACCATTCCGGGGATGTCGCCAACTTCTTTCATTTTTAAACAAATGGCTGAAATTGGTTTGAATGTCACTCAGGCGTTAACATATCTTGTTCGCCAGTCGATCCGGGAAAGGATCAGGACGGGAAAGAATACGTGGAATCTGCGCTCATTACTTCAATCTCTGGATAGGAAAATTGAGAAGGAAGTAAGTACTCCCAAACCTTCAATGGCAATTATTTTCGAAGCATTGGACGAAGATTATATACAAACCCGTATGCTGTATGGAAAAATAAATGCCGAAAGTAAATTCAAGGCAGTACCCGTTCTGCACGCTTCGGACGGCAAATATTACAAGCTCCCCAATCCGTTTATGTTCAAAGAATACGTTACGGAAATTGAAGCCCTGCTTTTTGAAGAAAGACATCCGTTGCTGACTGAGACAGCTGAAAAAGCGCAACAAACAACTGTTTTTTATGCCGGTGAAGTAGATTATACAGTCAAAAAATATGAAAACCCGGAATCAATTGAAGGTATTGAAGACTGGATTTTTATAAGAAAATAAATAATGGCTTTAAAAGCCTGACGCTGAATTTTTGAAAGCAATTGGAGATTAATTTTTAATTTAAAGACCAGTTTTCAGGCTTTTGTTAAGCAACTTTCTATATTGTGTATGATTTAAAGCTAAATCGATTGATTCAGAAAATTCAAAATATTAATGGCACAGGGCGCTGAAAAAGTTAGATTAAGTCTTCAAAAGGAAAATAAAGGGTGGAAAAAGTGGGGGCCGTACTTGTCAGAACGTCAATGGGGAACGGTGAGGGAAGATTACAGCGGAAATGGTGATGCCTGGAATTACATTACGCACGAAATGGCCTATTCTAAAGCTTACCGTTGGGGAGAAGACGGAATAGGTGGATTTTCTGATAACAAGCAGCACATTTGTCTATCCTTTGCATTCTGGAACCATCAGGATAAACTTATAAAAGAAAGAATTTTTGGTCTTACCAACCGGGAATCCAATCATGGGGAAGACGTGAAGGAGATGTACTATTATCTGGATAGTACGCCAACGCATTCCTATACCAAAATGCTTTATAAGTACCCCCAAAATCCTTTCCCTTATGAAAAGCTTCGTCAGGAAAATGGCCGCCGGGGAAAAGCTGATCAGGAATATGAAATCATGGATACCGGCATTTTTGAGAATGACGAGTACTTCGATATTTTCATAGAACATGCCAAGGCGGATGAAGAGGATATTCTGATGAAGGTGACGGTTTTTAACCGCGGACCGAAAGATGCCCCGATTACTTTGCTACCTACCCTGATGTTTAGAAATACCTGGTCGTGGGGATACGAAGCTTTCAACTATAAACCGATGATGAATGGTATTTCCAACCGTTTAATCGAGGTAACGCATCGTAAACATGGCAAGTATAATCTGTATCTGGACGGTGCGGATGAACTTTTGTTTTGTGAAAATGAGACAAACTTTAAAAAGCTATATAATACTGCAAACACGACTGCCTATCCGAAAGACGGTATAAATGATTACATCATCAGTGGCGGTAAAACCAATACCGTTAACCCGAATAGTATTGGAACAAAGGCGTCAGCAAAATTTTCCAAGACGATCAAGGCAGGTGAAAGTGTTTCTTTCCGGATGCGGTTTGTTAATCACAGCATTTCAGAGCCTTTCGGCGGATTTGAAGATTTAATTGCCAAGCGCATCCGTGAAGCAGATGAGTTTTATGACGATCTTCAGAAAGATGTTACCGATCCTGATCTGAAATCGATCCAGCGCCAGTCTTATGCCGGGATGCTCTGGAGCAAACAGTTTTATTATTACAATGTTTACGAATGGCTGAAAGGCGATCCTGCCCAGCCCGGTCCGAATCAGGGACGGAAGTGGGGGCGAAATTCCGGTTGGAAACATCTTTATGCGGCCAATATTATTTCAATGCCTGATAAATGGGAGTATCCCTGGTTTGCTGCATGGGATCTGGCATTTCACTGTGTTCCGCTGGCAAGGGTAGATGCTGATTTTGCCAAAAGGCAGCTGGAAATACTGCTTCGTGAGTACTACATGCATCCAAACGGCCAGATTCCTGCCTATGAATGGAATTTTTCGGATGTGAATCCTCCTGTGCATGGCTGGGCTACGTGGAAAGTGTATGAGATTGACAGAGAACAGAATAACGGAGTAGGGGACATTGAATTTCTTGAAAAAATATTTCATAAGCTGCTCCTGAACTTTACCTGGTGGGTCAACCAGAAAGACGATACGGGAAATAATATTTTCAGTGGCGGTTTCCTCGGATTGGATAATATCGGTGTTTTCGACCGGTCGACACCTATGCCTTTTGGCGGGAAATTACAGCAGGCTGATGCAACCGGCTGGATGGCCATGTACACATTGAATATGTTACGTATTTCGGTGGAAGTAGCTCTGGTCCATCCGGTTTATCAGGATATGGCATCCAAGTTTTTTGAACACTTCCTGCACATTGCCGGAGCGATGGAATCCATCGGCGGTAAAAATTCTTCGATCAGTCTCTGGGATGAAGAAGATCAGTTCTACTACGACGTTATCCATATTCCGAACGGACAAAGTATCCTGTTAAAAGTACGTTCAATTGTAGGGCTTATTCCGCTTTTTGCAGTCGAAATCCTTGATCCGCAAAACCTGGATAAGATGCCGGTTTTCAAGAGGCGTGTGGAATGGGTACTGGCTAACCGCCCCGATCTGGCAAGGCTGATATCACGCTGGTTTGAATCCGGAAAAGGAGAGAACCGTCTGCTTTCAATTCTGCGTGGCCACCGGATGAAGATGATCATGAAACGCATGCTGGATGAAAGCGAGTTCCTTTCCGACTTTGGTGTAAGGGCTTTATCCAAATATCATGAAGAAAACCCATACAAGTTTTATATCAATGGGGAAGTTCTGCAGGTAGACTATACGCCGGCAGAAGCGCTGACGGATATTATGGGTGGAAATTCTAACTGGCGCGGGCCAATCTGGTTTCCTTTGAATTATCTGATTTTTGATTCACTAATGAAATTCCACGCCTATTATGGAGAAGATTTCATGGTTGAATATCCAACCAATTCAGGTAATCTGGTCACGATTAAAGATGCTGCTGTGGGTATCGCCGGCAGGCTAATCAATATCTTTAAAAAGGATGCGGACGGAAACCGCGCTGTATATGGTGATGACGAAAAACAGCAAAAGGATCCTAATTTTAATGAACACATATTATTTTACGAATACTTTCACGGCGACAACGGCAGAGGGTGCGGGGCTAGTCATCAGACAGGCTGGACGGGACTAATTGCAGAACTTATTCATAAAACAGCCAAGGAGACGGTTAAAGAAGTTGAAAAAGAAGTACTGGCGATAGACAAATAATACCGACATATTTCTACATTTATAGTGCTTAAAGAATTAACATAAAAACTTGTGATCCCTTTCCGGTATAAATGACTGACATCCAGTTTTTATGTATCGAAAAGGGATTCCTTTTAAAATTTATTACCTAAAATTCATTTCTACTTAAACTAATTATGACTGCAAAACTGGAACCGAACGTAATGGCCAAAGTAAACAGCTGGCTAAACGGTGATTATGATATTGATACAAAACAATCCATTCAGCAGCTGATTGATGAAGCAAATGATACGGAGCTTACTGATGCATTTTACAAAGATCTTGAGTTCGGAACAGGTGGTTTGAGAGGTTTGATCGGAATTGGTTCTAACCGCATGAACCGTTATACAGTAGGAACAGCAACCCAGGGCCTGGCGAATTATTTGAACAAAGCCTTCCCTAATGAATCAAAAAGTGTTGCAATCGCTTACGACAGCCGTATCAAATCGGATGAATTTGCAAGGATCATCGCAGATATTTTCTCATCAAACGGCATCGATGTTTATCTGTTTGAGGCACTTCGCCCAACACCGGAATTATCCTTTGCCATTCGTGAACTAGGTTGTAAAAGTGGTGTTGTTGTAACGGCTTCCCACAATCCGAAAGAATATAACGGTTATAAAGCTTACTGGGATGATGGTTCGCAGGTTGTTGCACCGCATGACGCTAATATCATTGACGAGGTAAATGCAATTCAGTCGATTGATGATGTTAAGTTTGACGGTGATAGTTCAAGAATTACGAAGATAGGAGCTGATATTGATGAAAAATATTTAAAACATATTCTTTCGCTTTCTATTTCCAAAGATGCCATCGCGCGTCAGAAGGATCTGAAAATTGTTTATACGCCTTTACACGGAACAGGTGTAACATTGGTTCCTTCGCTGCTTGCAAAAATGGGCTTTGAAGCGGTAACGGTTATCGAAGAACAGGCAGAGCCGGCTGGTAACGGACAATTTCC
>Ga0265797_10005201_pt1 | contig 19172 bp, 24 predicted proteins | sample P2T30metagenome_FD_192433 | JGI IMG/M metagenome (GOLD analysis project Ga0265797, IMG submission 192433) | Plant litter microbial communities from East Loma Ridge, Irvine, California - P2 T30 | ecosystem: Environmental > Terrestrial > Plant litter > Unclassified | place: USA: California... | reverse complement strand
GTCTGCTTATTGTTGAATCTACGTGATGCGCCGCTTCAACTTTTATCATACTGATCTGCTTCCCCAACTCCTTGATCATTGTGCCTTGGATCCTTGGTGGCAGTGCCAAAGCGCGTGGTGTGTGTGTGGAGAGCTCGATCGAAGTCGGACCTCAGCCTCAGCACAGCCCTGCCACCTCCTTGCTTTGGCTATGCAAACCCACGAAGAGCGATCGAGCCAGTGCTACTTCCTATCAATCAAATGACCAAACACTCCTTTGATCACCAGACCACTTTTGGGGCAGTGTTGACACCCCGCACCGGTGTTGATATACGCAAGGTCTTTCTTTCGCCTTGACCAATGGCAGTGCTCTTTTTGCTAATGGGCCGTGTCTCTACACGAGCATTGCAGTTTAGCGAAACATCGTGTTACCATATCTGATGGTGCCTCAGTAATTGGGCCCGTGGACCGGTGAAGACTTGAGGAATGCGGTTCCGACACAACCAATTCTAAGCCTCAAGTGTGCAGATGACATGCCAGCGCCATCTTGACGCTCATACTTATATCAAGGCCGATTGCCATTGCAGGTAGCAGATCACAGCATTTCCAACTTTCTCAGTCAAGCTATACGCAGACCACCATGCATAGCCAGCCCAATGCCCTCCCGCCATCAGAGAAACCACAAGGTCTCTTCGAAGAACACCATGATGCTTCACCTCACCCACCAGTCCGCCTAGAAAGCTCAAGCGTAACGGACTGCACGACCAACCTACCCATCTTCACTATCGCCCCCATACCAATATTTGGTTGGTGTCTCCCCTTCGGCAAACGCGCCCTCAGCGTCACCCGCAGCGACACCAACGCCGCCATCGGATCGATTCGTTTCTCCAGATCAACCCCATCGACCATCTATATCGAAACCGGTGGCCGCGACAAGTGCTTGCGCAGGTTGCTCGCCGGTGAAGGCCACCCATGTTGGAAGTTTAGCCTAGAATTAGCCTTCTCTTGGAGACGGAAGCAGAAATCCTGGTTCTGGAAACTCGATGAGCAAACTCCTCACGCTATGGTCCTTGTCGACGGCAGAGGGTCTACGAACGTCATTGCACGCATCGACGGGGATGTGCTCAGTTTTGTGGACGCTGGCCTCGGCAACGACGCCGTGAACGAGATTGTTGTTGGCGCTGTTGCGCTTGCAGAGCACACGAGGATGCATCTTGGGCACGAGGATGTTGTTGACGTGAGTAAGAGTATCGTTAGTATCGTCGCGGAACATCATGCAAGCTCTAGAGGAAACTATCAGTTCTCCAATCATCACGGAAACCCTCGGAAACGCCGCCGCCCTGCCTCGAGGTATCACGGAGATAGCTCTGGAGGAATCGGCTTCGCAGGATTCGCTGCTTCTGGGGGTGTTGGTGGAGGCTGCGATGGTGGTGGAGGCGGAGGTGGAGGTGGAGGAGGATGTTGCTAGAACGGTGGTGCCGCGAGTCGAATGTTATTGTTTGTTGGTAACGATCAGCTTTTGGATCCTCGACTGACAGGTCTTGAAATCATCTATCAGCGTCGTCCTGGCGTTCGTATTCCGCATCTCGAATCTTCGGTGGCACAGATGGCCACTTCCGTCTCTGTGCACTAGCCGACGAGATAGCTTGATATCCCGAGTAGCGTCTCAAAAGCATGGATAGTTTCAAGGGCATTGATCATTGCCGTTCGGATTACTATCATCCGCGCAGATCTATCAAGCCTTCCAGTACTTCGATAAAGATATGATTTGATACCAAGATTTCTGCTAGATGTCGCGAACTCCTACATGATACTGCCTGGCTTGTAACAGTCCGGCTCATGTCCTCTGCTAGGCCCGATATTCCATATCTGACCGGTTACTGCGGATCATTAGGAATCAATGGCAACAACACGCCAGTGTTCACCATCGCATTCGGACTTCCACATCCAAGCACTCGGCTCTTGAGATAGCAAGACCCACTGCTTCCATCCGCAGGCGAATTGTACACCACAGCTCCGCAAGTAGTGCTAGACGAAGCACCTAAACCATTGACATTGTAGAACGCACAAGCATTGACGCAGCCAGCGAAGCTCGCGCACTCAGGATACGGCGAAGGCGGAGCAGGACCTCCAGCGTAACAATAAAAGTTGGTGATATCTTGTCCGATGAAGTCCAGGCCACTGTAGACGCCAAACACTTCGCTCGGGTCCGCCGCGGGAGTCAGAGTGCTCGATGGTTGAGGGAGGACGCTGAAGGTGCTGGTGTAGTACTGAGTTGCGCTGTAGGTGGATGTAAAAGACGTGGTTGTGAAGGTAGATGTCACGGTTACTTGGGCGGTTTGAGCGATGACGGTGGTGATCTGCGACGTCAGTTGTTTGTACCTTTAGTTTAAGATACAGCGGAACATACTGTCTTGGCAGGCAATGTTACGGTGGCAATTACGGCCTTGGTAGGAGTCGGAATGTTTAAGCACGAGCATGCAGAAGTGATAGCGAAGCCTCCGAACTTGGAAAGACAAGTCGGGCGTGCAATGGGAGTTGGGCCAGCAGGAGGCGGCGGTGGAGGAGGTGGTGGTGGCGAGCCAGGTGGAGGAGGAGCTCTTTTGGCCATTCGCGCCGGAGTAGTGGGAGAGCTCGCAGGCACGTAGGTCGCGCTGATCTCGCAAGTAGATGTAGTCGAGACTGCAACTACGGGGTAGACGGTTGTCGTGCCGTAGACCACAGACGAGGTGACGGCAGTCACTGTCTGAACACTCGAGGTAGACTGTGTCACCGTGACACAGGCAGGCGTGGACGTCTGGGTGTAAGTTGAAGTCACCGTGGGTATGCTCAACAGAGAGCTACAGAAAGGTGTAGCGACATGTTGCTGGCGCATAAGCGTGATGATAGTGTTCACCGCATTGCAATTGATGTTTCGTTCTTCGAGTGGTGACGCGAAGCCTGCTGCTGCGAATGCGGCTAGGATTGATAGGTACTTGTGCGCCATGCTTGAAGTGAACGAGGGCGATACTGACTGAGATGGCTCAGATGGAGACAATCGTTGGCAATTTATACATCTTGCAGAGACGCCGCAGCCACGTGAGTATCGACTGCTGCATGGCAAACCCGTTTATTCGACCAGTGTAAAATCAGCTTGGACCTCAGATTGGCACTTTGGTGTATGCCGTACACTTTTCGGGCTATCCGAAACGCGAGGGAGGCGTTCATGGCAGGATATCAGCCGTACCTATCGAATGAGGCTTGCAATCCATTAGTTTCTCGCAAGTTTATTGATGAACAGGCTAATATGTCCCCCATGGACGGCGCCTATTGATCGAACATTGCCGGACCGTTTAGTAGCCATTGAGCAGGTAGTTCTCTACGACATCGCAGTTTGCCATATTTCGAAGAGGTGGTCCTAGGCGTTGTCTTCGGGTTGATGAGGCAGGATTAACAAGGCAAAGACAGCGATGCAAAGTCAAGTTGTTGATAAGCTCAAACTAAAAGCCTTGTTGTTGTGTTTATTGGTGCATATTGTGGCGCTTGCCTAGACCCCGAAGAGGCCTGGTACGGTTTCCCCACACTTGCATATGATCCGAATGTGGCCAACCCATTTTGTACAACTTCCATTACCAGATTAGTTTGAACACGAAGAAGTAAGCGAACACCAGGGGTGTGCAGAGCTTCGTGAGCCACCAGCCCAATTCATCCTCAGCTGCCCGCAACAAGTACCTTTCAATCCCGTTCCTGGGGCTCCCGGGAGTAAAAAGCATCGCTTGCATCATATCCGCAGTCAACTGAGATGTCTTCTTTGCACGTGAGAACATGTCTTCTTCGAAGAGCTGGATGTTCTGGTCAAGCTCTCCACTTGAAGTTGATTTTTGGATTGCGTTGGCGAGCTCCACACAGTCCTCCAAAGCAAGATTGACACCCTCTCCAGCGAACGGTGTCTATGGAGAAGACAAATCAGTATGGTTTCTCCCAAAACGTCTTATGGCCTGGAACGCGGCGCCCAGAGTGGCTTGGTAGCTATCGAAGCTTCAGACATGTTGCTTGTATGAGCAGCCATGATGCGGAGATGGGAAACACGTGCTCCAAGCGATAGAGTTGGATCCCACTTGCTAGCAGGAATCGCACGGTCTCAAGCAGTGATATTGTTGTTGTGAAAGCCCAGGGCCATACCACTACATTGTCGAACGAAAAGAAGAATGTTTGTAACTTACTGTGAAAGTGTCAATACACTTGCTCCATCACTAAACATGCGATCACACACTCACCCATAAGATGTGCTGCGTCACCAACAAGGGTAACGCCTCCCACGTGGTCCCATCGGTGGCCCACGGGAAGCATGTACAGATCTCGGGGAACGACATGATCTTCAGCGCATTGTGTGAAAGACACGAGCCGAGGATCCCAGTCCGCGTATTCTTGCAAACACGCCTCCTTGGTCGCTCTCGCATCGTGAACATCGTACCCGCACTGCTTGCGCCAATCCTCAGGTCTACGTGCCCAGGTTGCAATACTCAGACTTCCGTCGCCCATATATTGAGCTAAGATGCTTTTGTCGTCACCGTATGCAAACAGTGACCCTCGATTCACAAGACCATATCCCAAAGGTGAAGTTTTCTCGGCGTCAGGGATCCGGAAGGCGTGACCAGCAACACCTGAGTAAAAGGGCTTGGTTGCAGATAGTACAGGACGTACTTTGCTCCATGCACCGTCCGCGCCGACTATGAGGTCGAAACCGGTTTGTGATGGTTGGTCGGCAAAATGCAAGGTGAATTCACCTGTGCTCCCTTCCCGTTCAACCTGGGTAAGCTTATGTCGCCATCTCACTCCATTCTCTGGCAAGCTCTCAAACAATATCTGTCTCAGCTTGGGCCGGTCGATCTCTGGTCGTCCAGTGGTTGATTTCGCAGAATTGCCGTTGTGTTTGAAGTAGCACAAAAGATTCTTGTCTGCCAGCGCTATGGCTTCTCCATCGAAGCGGGCATATTTGAGGAAGTCATCGTATAGATCTGCTTCCTTGAGCGCTCGTTGTCCAGTTTTTACGTGAAGGTCAAGGCTGCCTCCTTGGCTGCGAAGATCCAAGTTGTCTTCCCCTTCGAAAACGATGACGTCGATGTTGTTGGTACGATGCGTGAGCAGACGAGCTAGCATACACCCGGCCGGTCCAGCTCCAACGATGGCGATCCTGAAACCCATGTATACAATTAGCAATAAATTAGAGTTGTGACCTTTGATGTTTTTGCAACACAGTGTTTCATTCGCATCTACTTAAACGACATCAATATCCTTCGGGTGTAAGCTATCGGCCGAGTTGTAAATCCTTTCCAGCCGTAACAGCCGTTGTCTGTGATTCAGTCCTTCAAGTCAACACGAATCGACGGCCATGTGTTAACAGTCATATATACTGTCCGGCTCAATGATTTCTGGCAGACTAATTCGAACTGTAAGGTGCCAAACCAAATTCGAAAACATCATGAGCTTCGTGTACGCCATCAGTTTCTGAAAGGAATTAGAGCTAGCAAGGGTTTGTCATAAACCCTTATTGGCAATCGGAGTCAGAATGTCTTCCCTGTGCAAAACGTCCGTTCCTAGTGTCGATCGATCTCACAAAACGAGGCTGCGTACAAAAGCGAAAAAGATAGACGATGCTGGTGAGCCAGCACTGGAAGACGGTGATATTGAAGAACTGTCAGATTCTGAGATGCTCCTCAACAGGGAATCGAACCCTGGTCTCCCGCGACTTGTCGGTGTTGATGACAAGCGGAAATCATAGCCACTAGACCATTGGGGATGTGGTGTACTGTTGTACACCAATGGATATTGAGAGTAATCGACGCACATATTATATACCTTATCCACAATAGTGTTGCGAGGAAGCGAAGTCTACGATCGAACTCTACTGTAACGACGCTTCTATAGAGCTGAGGAGAGACCTACAAGTATGAAATTACACGCTGTTGGAAACGACCAATCATTAGCTTCGGTAGCATCTTGCCTCGCCGTGGTTCGCACGCCGAGACGCCCGGCTTCCGGCTGGTGGCGCAGTCGTATGGCAAAACCTTGAACAGCCCCCTTGGTCTCGAATAGTCAATAGCACCGAGCATCAAGTGCAGACGAGGAGTTCCGGATGGAAAGTAGACTGATCAATTCAGCTCTTTATTTGCTCAAGTTGCGATGCTCATGTGCTCGCTTTTCTACTACAGACAAATTATGACTGACCATCTAGATGATTAACCTCGCCATCTTGATCTCCCATCGACAATACCGACGATAATCACGAAGCAATGGTGGTGCCCATAGTCCGTCGACGCGTCAAGCGGCCCAAAGTACGCTCTGGCTGTCGGACATGCAAGTAATGCTGCTCTATATTCTATTTTGTTCTCTCAAGCTGACGAGGTGTTCATCTAGAGCAAGACACATCAAATGCGATGAGACCCGTCCCGTGTGCCAGCGATGTATCACATCTCAACGAACCTGCGAAGGATACAACAATGACCATCACGATACTAGAGAAAGCTCGGCTCTGGTGCATATCGCTCCTCGTCGGCTCAGAGCTCAGCCTGCATGTGGTCCCCTCCGTGCTATGGCTAACATTCATATGCGCCTCAGTTCTGTCGAATGTCAAGCCTTCGATTTTTTTCGTCTTGAGACCATCAATCAGCTGCCTGGAGGCTCGTCTGATCTTCTTTGGGAGAGGCTCGCGCTATGCATGTCTGCGAGCGAGCCCGCCGTAGCCAATGCTGTGGTCGCATTGGCATCACTCCACCGGTCAATTACGTACGGGGACTTCAGTGCGACTGAGCCAATACAGTATGAGCTCGCGCTGCAGTACTGTAACAAAGCGATGTCAAGTATGCGTGGCATTATCGCAGTTCCCTCAACCATAGCATACCGAAATTGCGAAGTTGAGATTCTGCTCATTCTGACGCTCCTGCTTTTCTCGTTCGAGGTTTTGCACGGACACTGGGATCGAGCGGCTCTACATTTGCGTTCTGGCCTCCGGGTGATCTACAATAGCATCAGGTGCCAGCCGGATCAGCTTCAACAACAAGATCTTCGAGAAGATCCTGCTAGGCACTTGGTGGTGCTGCGAGTAACACCCTGCAACAATACCGATATCATGCTGAGAGCATTCGTGCGCCTGGATGGTGATTCTATTTCTGGGAGCGAAGACGGGTCTGTATGTCCATCTGTACGTTGTCACAAATCGCTAAGTGCTATGAGCACGCAGATACCTCTATCCTGTCTGCGATAAGCAGCTACCGGACAATTTCTTCTCGCTCGAAGAAGCCAACATACACCTTGACACCCTTTCCAGCTCGGTCACAGAGATCACAGACGACCTCGATCTACTCGCCAAAGGCGATTGGATTATTCCGGGAGATTCGACTGGCACGAATGCTCGAATGTCCAACTATTTCTGCGCATTCGACAGACCTACGATAAACCTGGACCACCAGCCGTCGTTACTGTTGAGGCTTGAGAACGCCCGACGTGATATACGCAAGTGGCTCGCAGCATTCACCAACATACCAGTAACCGACGAAAACGCCATGGAGCATCGTCTTACCCGGATCTTCGGCTTCTATACCTGGCTATCTGTCGAGACCTGCCAGAACGAAGACTCCACGACTTTGAAGCACTTTGAAGAGCAGGTCTGCTACATTGTGGGCGTCATTGGGGAATACGTTTATGCGTATCATGATGGCGGTTTGCAACCAAGATCAAGCAAGCACGCGTTGCGACCTCAGGTGCTGCCTGGCATTGCCATGGGGACTGGTCTTGTGGCTTGCATATGCCTCATCATCGCCAAATTCCAGGACTCGCATGTTCGCCAACGATGTATGAGATTGCTGCGGACTATTGGCCCTTGTGGACCGTTTTACAGCGACAACATCGTGCATTACATGCAAGCTGTTATTGACGCTTCCGCCGAAGTCGGATGATCGCACACAGCGTAGCTTTCGACAACGGGACAAACAATCATACTCCTTCTGTGAGACGATATAGTACTTCTGTTTCGGGTCATGTTAGAGACGTAACGATACCCGATTTGGTAACGGCTTTGCTAAAATTGAGTATAAGTCCATCCAAGTATGTTCGAGCAGCGCGAAGGATTATAGGCTTTTGTGAGAGGCATCCATACAGCTTGTATAGCGCAACAATTCTGCTGAGATAAAGCAGGATTGCCTCGCGAGACGCCAACGCTTATCCACCGAAATTGCAGAGCACGGAAGGTTTTCTTGAGATCCAGATTCCGTATGCAGTCTTATTAAAATTGGTATCGCTGATCTGAAGTAAACTCTCGCTTGGCATTGAAGCTCGGGTTTGAAATGGCATTCAATCATCAACGTCCGCCGTCTCCTTGATTGCCTTCGGGCAGTGCAGTAGTTGCGCAACTACAATGATACACAAGCCCGCCGGCCGCGAAAGTGGTTCTGGAGAACTTCAAGTAAAGGTGAGATCATTCATAGGCATGCGAGTGAGTGCACAAGTCGAAGCAAGCCAAAGATTCATTTCAGTCTGCTGGAGTTGTTCGGACGATTGCCATCTCAGATCAGATGGCTTTGTTCACTGACGGCAACTCACTAATAAAGATCACGTGTTACAAGCGTCGTCACGGCATGTTTGATGTCACATTGTCACATCTACATTATCCATTTCTTCAGATCTGATTTTCTCCCATTGTCAATATCTTGCTCACTATCCGAAGGACCAGCCAACAACATCAAAGACCGACAGCTCATCACACACACTGATAGCATCATGGATCTCCTGCGGTCCCTGATTGTGCCTCCGGCATATCCCACCACACCAAGTCACATCCCGAGTAGAGATCCACGGCTCTCTCGCTGCACAACCGCGTTTTCTGGCCAAGTCTCTGCTGAGCAATCACCTCTGGCCCCACCCACAGGACCAGCAGTTCACCAGCCAACACAGCAGGAGTCTGCGAGCGCGCCAACGAAGCGGAAGAAGAAAAAGAAGCAAAAGCAAAAGCAGAAGCAGACCCAAATCTTCCCCGAACAGCCCCCCATCGCCGCGGCAGCAGTCCTGCCCACCCCTGCACCCATCCCAAACCCAAGAAAGCGCAAACAGTGCTATCTTTTCCATCCCGACCGCCCCAAAAACACCCCAAACAAAAGACCACACATCTCATACGAAGACCTCTACGACGAAGCCCCAACCCAACAACAAACCCCACAACCTCCAGCCTTACCCTTCTCCAACTCAAACCCGGAAGCGACGCAGACCTGCTTCTTTTGGTACCACGGCTCGTGCAAGCGGTCCCTTGACAGTAAGGGCTGCCAGCTAAGGCATGCACTGCTCGATCCGCCGGAGATGGTAGTTGCCCCGCCGAGGTTCGTGCATCCTAAGCCATGCGATCTGCAGTGGTGCGCAGGTGATGGGCCAACGCACAAAGGGCAGAAGGCGAAGAGTGGAGCTGAGCAGAAACGGTACTTTGATGTTGCTGTTTCGGATGTTGGTTCTGCTCGAGAGGGTGCGGACCAGGACTTAGAGGACAAGACCTATTTTCTGACTGGGTTCGAGGAACCTGATGCCTGACATGGCCATGAAGAATGTTTGAGGGCTCGGGAGATGAGGGGAGCATTACTGAGAGTGTCTGGTCGGAATGGGCTTGCTCGTGGTCTACACTCAAACTCCGTAGTGGCCACGCAGCAGCAGCGTGAGCAGTACGGGGTTTGAATGTTGACCGCGAGGCTCCGTTGTGACGCGTCTGGGTCAGTCGCTGAACAGACCTGCCATAAAACTACTAGTGGTATCTAGTTTCTGGATGTGGTTGGCTAGGCGGTCGCGACTATGTAGATAAGTGAGTGCAATATGTGTAGTACAAAGAGCTGCTCTGAAGCAAGAAGGGTTGAAGTTAGGACGCCCATCATACTTATTCCCAAAAGGCACGAACGCAATTATCCAGCCTGCAATTCTGTAATTCATGCGTTTGCTCTTGATGTTGCAACATGGAAAGTGATATATCCATGCATGTGTAAGGTGTATGGATGAATACATGAAGCTGGAGTGACAGACAGGCGTCATGCCAAGCTTCGAGCTGCTTGCGCGCCTCGCGCCTGCCTGTCGGCTTCCAGTGATGAGCTTCGGCGAACATCATCACCAAACACCCCAGCACCACCCGTTTAACCAACCCTCTCATATTACCGAGGAAACATTCGAAAACAACACAGCCCGCTTGATCTCACGACCAACTTCTCGGCAGCAGCAGGTCCAACATGGCCGACAGATACTCCTTCTCGCTCACCACCTTCTCGCCCAGGTATGTTTAGACAGCTGTGAACATGGCATGAACCGAGCTAACGCATTGACAGCGGCAAGCTGGTGCAGATTGGTACGAACCCTCGAGTTTAATAACCCATTCCACAATCTAACATGCTCCCCAGAATATGCCCTCAACGCCGTCAACCAGGGTGTGACCTCCCTCGGCATCAAGGCCGCCAACGGCATCGTCCTCGCCACTGAAAAGAAGTCCTCCACACCGCTCATCGATGCGTCGTCCTCCTCAAAAGTCTCCCTCATCACGCCCAACATCGGCATGGTCTACTCCGGCATGGGCCCCGATTACCGCGTGCTGGTCGACAAGGCGCGCAAGGTCTCCCACACGAACTACAAGCGCATCTACAACGAATACCCCCCGACCCGCATATTGGTGCAAGACGTTGCGCGCGTGATGCAGGAGGCGACACAGAGTGGAGGTGTGCGACCGTACGGCGTCAGCTTGCTCGTTGCAGGCTGGGACGACGGTGTTTTGCCTGAGCAGGCTGAGGCGGACGAGGAGGGAGAACAGGAGGTTGGCGTGAGCGGCGAGAAGCTGAAGAAGACAAGGAAGACTGGCGGTATCATGAAGGGCGGTCCCAGTCTTTACCAGGTCGACCCCAGCGGCAGCTACTTCCCTTGGAAGGCGACCGCAATCGGCAAAAGCGCCGCGAGCGCGAAGACTTTCCTGGAGAAGAGGTACACCGAGGGCCTTGAGCTCGAAGATGCGGTTCACATTGCGCTTCTGACGCTGAAGGAGACGATCGAGGGCGAGATGAACGGTGATACTGTTGAGATTGGTACGTTCATGACAATCGATAATTTGTTATTACGCATGAAGCTAACTAACACTTCTGAAAGGCATCGTCGGACCTCCCGCAGACGATCTTCTCGGCTACGAGGGTGTCGAGGGCGCTCGCGGCCCCCGTTTCCGCAAGCTGAGCCCTCAGGAGATTGAGGACTACCTTACGAACCTATAGACGATGAAAATTCGAGCGGCGTGAAAGGGTAGAGATAAGTCCCAGCCAGCCTGCTGAAGCCCGGGATTAGTCGTATAGAGCCCAATGCATGTACCATAATCACGTAAACAGATACCAGTTGCATCTCAGATCATGTTTGTTGCGTGCTCCTTGATTATGTTTTATATGGTTTTGCGATTTTCGAGGAGTGAGGTCTGTGTTTGTGAGCAAATTAAGATACGTGCTGTGAGTCGCTCCTTCCTCAACCCGATCGTGAGAGCCTGAATGCCGCCACCACCCCCAACCCAGAACCTCATCATCCTTCGCAAGCTTTTATCTTACCTCACTGTTCACCACGTAAAGACGACATCCGCCGCCGCGGGTGTTCATACATCCGCTCATACTACAGAAGAACTCGACCATGTCACTTCTCACTCAACAGCTCGCAGAGAAAGCTCTCGCAAACCCCGACCATCCCATTGCTTTACGCCTCCTCGACGAACACCTCGCTCGTGGCGGACTCGATGACGACGGCTACAACGAGCTCTTCGAGGTGCTACGCATGTTCAGCGAGATCTCACTACTTCTATTCCCTCCCTCTGTCGGCCCCGACAAGATAGTGATGCGCAGAGTCAGATTTCTTTCCAAGCACATTGCCGACGCCTTTCACACTTTCGGTGAAAGAATTGGCGCGCATCTTAAATCTGCGCAGCGAGCCATGCAGGAGCTGCCTGACTTGGCCGTGTCACAAGAGAACATTCGCCGACACAATCTCCAGATTTGGCGCAGAACGCTCCGGTAAGCAATAGTTCATGGCTAGAATATGCTTCGGTGGCTAACTCGGCATGCAGCAGACTACATGCGCCCAGCAACGACGACGTCAATATCTATCGCCACTTCCGAGCCGAGTTTGACGATGAAGTGTACTGTCCTCTTCTACAGCTGCACCGAGTTCAGCCTGAGCACCACAGTTGGCAACTGCATCCCTGGTTTGACCACATTCGCTATTGTATGATTTCGATTGAGGAGAATATCGAGGAAGCGAACAAAATTGTCACCGAGCTTGACACCGAGTTCACGTTTGGTTCTTGGGTGGCCGATGGCGTGCAACGTGACAACAAGTCCGGCGCAGCGAAGCAGCCGCCAGCGACGAAGAAATCCGACAACGGGATTAGAGCGACCTTGTCTGCGTCCGAGTCGAACACTGACATGCTGGAAAGCCTGGACGAATTCTTTGAGGGAGCTGAACCCGCGATTGGTGGTGATAACCTCGCATCCCAGCGAAAGGAGTACCACATTGCGGCGGGCAGTGTCGAAGGTGGCCCGACAACACCTCGTGTGTTTACCAGGTCATTCGACGAGCTCGAAGATTCAGTCAGGGGTTTACGACTTCACCACATCAACTTGTCGACTAGTGACGCCGGCCACGACGCGGGTGGTGATGTGAAGGTTAAAGATTTCGCCCTTCGTACACCCTGCCTGCTGCCCAGCCCAGCAACGCTTCTTGAACGACGCGAGGCTTTGTGCGCTCGTGAACCGACTTGGGAGAATCGGTTGATTGGTGGGCAAGTCGTGCACAGTCGTCGTCCTCACGACCGCAACCGGGCGCAGACGGTGGATGAACGCGGAGGCGGTCTGGATGCTTGGCTTGCAGAGTCGCCCTCCCCTGCCAGGACTAGCAGCATCCACTCGAGGGTACTCCACAGACAACACACTCTCTGATAGAGAGCTTGAAATCTCTGGCTTCCGACGGACTTGAGATCATGTCTCACCGCAGACGACGTTAGCTTTTAAAAGCACGTTCTGCCATTCTATGTTGGCACCATGTTCATCGCCTAATTTGAGCACCAGAGGGAATGTGGCGCAGTCGATAGGATGCGCTTCTTCAGCATCGCGGTCGAACGCCACATTCTCCATAATGCTGGGATCGAACGATGTTGAAGGAGCCGGAAAGTCGAAAGTGAAACGAGCTCGCTGAACCCGGAAGAGGTGAGCTAATGTGATAGCGTGCTTGACAATAGGTTGCAATGAAGAGAGTTTAGCCGCGCTGCTCGCCTGTCCAGACAGAGCATCCAATACTGTGGTGACATATTCCGCCATTGTTTTTGCTGCAGAGTCCACGGCTTTATTCATCACGCCGGTCTGGCGAACTATTTCGAGGCTACATGCCCGCCACTTATTGTATTGTTGGGCGTCGAGTACTGTCGACAAATGGTGCGCAGTCTTGCGCAAGGATGCTGCCCATTTCTCGGGTGGAGGCATACCAAACAGCAGCTGGTCATCGAAAATATCCATGAGAATCGCAGCAACCGTCGACTGCAAAACAGCAATTTTATTCTCGGGTCTCCAGCCAGCCCATACAGGCTCCAGACGCTCCAGTTGTCGATCATTGACCAAAGGTGCCAGTTTAGCCGTAAGTTCTTCGGCAGAAGCACTGATCCTCGCTCTTCTATAGCTGTTCACGGTCCAATTCTGTATCTCATGGGCCAGCGAGCCCATCTCTTGCACGAATGTCGCATCACTCGTAATCACCGATTCCACGCGCGTGGCCCTGGAGATACTGCGTTTCAACTCCGTGAGTTGTCGCTGTAGTCCGTTGTCGCCTAACCTCGCCTGGCTGCGCGAGCTGTGCATATCTCTCGAAGGCCTGATACCCTCCTGCCTAGCCTCATGGACTTTCGTCCGCAGCTCCTCGCGCCACAACGAATCGTTCTGTTCCAAATCGCTCTTGAGAGCTTCTACCTCTTTCTCCAGCCGCATGGCTAACGCTTCGGCTTCTTTGCGCACACTCCTCTCTTTCTCGAGTTTGCCTCGGAGCTTCGCGATCTCGGCCTCGTAGCTCAGCATGTTGGCTTCGGGGATCGAATCTTGTCGTTTGCTTGGGCTCTGCTGATGGCCTCGAGGTGGCCCGTTGCTGGGAGGGACTCGCGGCTTGTTGTTGTTGTTCGAGCGCTCGAAAGCTCCGCGGATGGCTGAGACTTTGCGCCCTGGTTTGACCATCATGTCTGCAACGTGCGGCAGGCTGCCTGTACTCTCTGAGGTCCGGAGGCGCGGGCGTTCGGTGGCCATGTCTGCAGGTATGTCGTTGGGCTTTGGTGCCTGTTCGGCGTGTGTAGTGGTATCGACAGGGGTCCTGATGGTCCTGGTCCTGAAAAGGAACATGCCTCGAGATGTAAGCAAGCGGGCAGGAGCTCGGATAGTGTTATCGCATGCATACGCATACAGTACGCTTGAGGCGCTGTGCCAATTATATTATGCTTCCTGCCAGAGGTTAAAATGCGTGACTTAGTTACCTATGTTTCCCTTCATGAGCCGACAAGAAGGGGGCGCTTTCAAGGGCAGGCCAGGGAGTGTTTCAAGAGTCTCCACCCGTTACTTGGAAACATTTCTACAATTGGCAACAACATGTTTGGCCGTGGAGTCTGCGCTTTTTCTGCTCGATCGAGTGTCGTCTCGGTGGTCGACAAGCAGCGAGCCACACCTCGTAACTTACTCGGCTTGTGTTGAGATGTGCCGGCTCCACTCTGACCGAACAAGGAAGTTGCCTGGATTCGAATCGTTTCGTTTGAAGTACAACCACGACGCGTTCACACTCGATCACACACATTGTGAACGTATGGTCAGACCTACGTACTTGGATTGATAGGATCTTAGCGAATATCGCTTAAGTTGAGTATACAACAACTCAAGAACCAATCTCAACAATTGGCAACATGCTCGGAGCCCCGACAACGCATACACCGACCAGCGCTGGGCTCGTGCCGAGATCTCCCAGCATCCCTGCAAGACCACCCCACACGTGCAGATCAGGTACGGCACAGAGGAGTCGAGCGAGCCTGTGCAATAATAGGCGGCAATCAAATGCTCCCAAGTCTCGCTGTCCGAAATGCCGGACGGCAGCGACAATATTATTAGGAAGACCTAGTCAGTTCGTCCCGTCTCTTTCAGACCGCTGCGAAACAGTCGCCGGGCAAGACTAGCAGCGACTATCAACAGATCTGAGACCTGGCCTGACACGGTGGCCCTACCCGGAGGCCGCGAAACCAGGCCATTGGAGCACCATACCAACCGTTTGTTTTGCTGCTTACATAGTATGTTGCATGGCATCCTGGCTGCCCTAGTCGTCCTGAGCCATTGCACGCTGCACCACGCCTGAGCTGCAGATCGTACATTCGACTTCCTCTACGTTGCTCAATCAAAGCATGACCAGAAACCAGGCCAGTCCCTCCGCATTGAGCAGCGCAAGAATGACCAAGAGAGACAGCGCGCGCTCTGCTTCTGCGGCTGCGCAGCAGGCTGTGGACGACAAGATTGTAATCGCTGTGGATTTTGGCACTACGTTTTCGGGTGTAGCTACGGTTTACTCCGCTACGCCTGATGAGGTCGACATCATACGCACATGGCCTGGTATCGCCCGTCTCTACCATGCAAGCAAGCTATGCTCAATTGCTAACGACGGTATCAAGGTGGAAATGGAATCACTAGCGATAAGGTCCCCACGGAAATATCTTACCAACTGGATGCCAGCACCAAGCCACTCGCAGATGTCACTCCGGAGCAGAACCCAATATCAGGAGCGACTACGACGATCAGATGGGGTTTCATGCACAAGCCAGATGAGCTTCGGATCAAGTGCATAAAGCTTTTCCTTGATCGTAACCAGAAATTGCCACATTTTGTAATACAACCTCAATGATTTCTTTTTATATTGGAATTGCTACTGACAATTGCACAGGTCAGTCCTTTGGAGACGGCTACTCATCTGAGGCGATGCGATCGAACTGTGAAGGACGCTGTCTCGGACTTCTTGTCTGAACTCTACAAGCGTGAGTAAGCCGACACCGCAACTGGAGTATATGGGACTGACGTAGCATTTCTTAGATACCATGGAGACTCTGACAAGGCGATATGGCGAAGCATTCATGGCGACAACGCCATGTTCTTTCGTGATCACAGTGCCAGCGGTATGGTGGGTCTATACAACTTCCAAATTTACTACAAAGGTGGCAAAGCCGACTGACACTTTTACAGGAGCGATGCCGCAAAAAATGCGACACTCCAGGCAGCAGAGAGGGCAGGCATGGGTAAAAAGCACGAGTTGATGATGATCAGCGAGCCTGAAGCGGCGGCTGTATACGCCCTCAAGATGACACCGCCCAAAGGGCTAAGCGTCGGAAGCAATTTCGTTGTATGCGATGCTGGCGGTGGCACTGTCGACCTCATCGCGTACAAGGTGACCAGTCTGTACCCACTGCTTCTGGAAGAGAGCGCCGTCGGCACTGGAGGACTATGCGGCTCAGCCTTCATCGACTTCCGATTTGAGGAATATGTGAAAGAGCGCCTCGGCTTCAAGCAGTTCAACGAGATGAAGAGGAAAAAGCCAAAGACCTGGACTATGGGTCTGCGTTACTTTGAGGAGTTCGTGAAGAGGACCTTCAATGAGGATGAGACCGGCGACATCAACATCCCCATGCCAGGCTTACCAGACGACGAAGCCGCGGGTGTCGACAGCGGATTCCTTGTCATGGATGCCGCTCAAGTGAAGAAGATCTTCGAGCCTGTGATAAACCAGGTGATCGAACTGGTGCAAGGGCAGGTCGATGCAGTAACGGCGAAGCACGGCACTGTCACTGGAATCATCCTGGTGGGCGGCTTCGGCCAGTCAAATCATCTCTACACGAAGTTGAAACAGCACTTCAATACCGCGCCTCCGCCGCCATATACTCAACGCCCAACACACGAAAACGGCAACATGGACCAACCAGGCATTGAGATTTTACAGCCACTACATGCATGGACCGCTGTGGTCCGAGGTGCAGCTCTGCGCGGAGTGGAAGGCAGTGTTGTCGAGAAGCGCAGAAGCAGACTTGCGTACGGAACCAGCTACGCAACCGTCTTCGATGAGAAGAAACATCCAGCATCCGATAGGTATTGGAGTCCGCTCTGGGAAAGATGGATGGTCAGCGATCGCATGCAGTGGCACATCGCAAAGGTAATTGCTCCCCACATCCAACATTAAATCCGCAAGGTAAGCAACAACAGCTAACACTTCCACCAGGGCGCTCCAATCTCCTCCGAAGAACCAATCTCATTCCACTACACCCGCAACTTCCGCCCAGGTCAATCGCTCGTGGTGGAAGACGACCTCATCGCCTGCGAAGAAGACAACGCCCCGGACGCCTACAACAAGAATCTCGTGAGCGTCTGCAAGCTCAAGACAGATTTGTCCGCTGTGCCTCAGAGCCTGTTCACCACTTTGACGACTAGCAAGGGCCAGGAATTCTCAAACTTGGACTTCGAGCTGCATATGAAGATCCAGAGCGCGAACTTGGTCTTTGAGCTGATTGTAGATGGTGTTAAATATGGCAGCGTGCAAGCGGAGTTTCAGTAGTATATTCGGACATGGCGTGGAGAATGTTCTTCCAACGGACGAAGTAGATACAGTAGGCAGCAAAAATATACCCATGACGGATCACTTGAACATAAAAATCACGACTTTTGGACATTCTGGGAGCATTTGTTATCCAAACAACGCTTTCACCTAGCATCGCTGTCACGTCTTTGGATCAAATGCTTCCCGATGATCTTTATATCATTATTGTCTACACAGACTCTCAAGATAGCATTTTTGTGTTGCTGTGCCTGCCCCAACTCTTACCCTTTGGCAGATGGTTACGATCACGTGATCGAAATCGCACCATGCTTAAAAAGCAATGCTCCGTCGAGCATCGAACTAACGAATACCAACAGCGGTATTCTAAGATTCGTAGTCCGCGATATGCTCTCTCATCACATGCTGAGTACAAAGGACAGTGCGCGAAGCTGTGCATGACGGCAAATGCCGACTTCTCGGTGAACGCGAACGCCTCGTTTCGCCACATCAACACTCCACCACCACCGGGTGCATGTAGCCGCTGGACAAGGATAACACCACATGAAGCTCTTACTCATTCGCCACGCTGAGACGGTAGGCTGAAAGAGTCCACACAGCAAAAAACGATCTCTAACGCGCTCGTAGGTCGACAATGTCGCTGGGCTCTATGCAGGCGTTCGTGATTCGGTACTAAGAAACCCATATCCTTGTGAAGCGCTGCGAAGACTTTGGCTGAATGGGTCTAGGTTCTCACAAATCATGGCCACGATCAAGCGAACAGGCTGGGAGACCACTTAGCGAAAGCAGCCGGTGTCGTCCACACACACATTTTCGCATCTCCATCAACGCGCACGTCAAAAACCGCGGAGGCTATCCGGAAAGCTCAAGTGACTGCGTATCCAGATACTGCGTCTTCCACCCTAAAGATAGTCAAGGTTCCAGAATTAATCGAACAGGTATGTGTCGTTCCTGCGCCTGATGCGGTAGACACTAATCGACAACAGGACTTCGGCTACTACGAAGGCAAATCTTTCCAATCCCGGTCTGCAGACTCTAAGAAAACCGGACGCGAAGCACATCGTGACAAACATAAGAACGATGAAGGCTTCGTTGATGTCGAAAGCAAGGAATCGATGGCAAAGCGGGCCGATCATTTCCTGGACCATCATCTGTTGCCTCTGTTTGACTCTGACTCCGCCACCAACGAATATACAGTAGCGATAGTCTCTCATGGTATTCTGCTGTCAAACCTTTGGCGGCGGTTGTTGCTAAGATTGCCACGTAAGAGTCTCTCAATTGCTCCAGAAGTCATGGCAGCAAGAGGCGACATAACACTGGAACATCTTGGAGGATGGAGCAACACTGGTTACTTGCATCTTTCGATCCGTCGAGACGATGTATCAATCAGCTTTGAGGTCCAGCCTGTATCCAACAGCGAGTCACCCGATCATACGTCTATCATTTCGAAGTCTGACCCGCCGGTCGCTGAAGACTCCGCGGCGTCTCCTGCGTCCAGAAGCAAACCCCCAGAGACCGAGCCACTTGCAGCAACTACTGCTAGCACGCCCAAGATGTTACATGACTACTCT
>Ga0265797_10005200_pt1 | contig 19172 bp, 19 predicted proteins | sample P2T30metagenome_FD_192433 | JGI IMG/M metagenome (GOLD analysis project Ga0265797, IMG submission 192433) | Plant litter microbial communities from East Loma Ridge, Irvine, California - P2 T30 | ecosystem: Environmental > Terrestrial > Plant litter > Unclassified | place: USA: California... | reverse complement strand
CCGGCGCAGGCGCTGGCGGCGGAGCTGGCGGCGGCCGGCACGGCCAACGTCGACTACACGGCGTTCGTGCACCGGCTGCTGGAGGATATCGCCCAGGCGCCGGGCGGACCGGAAGCGGAGTTCGGTGCCCGGCTGCTGGCCGAGCGCATCGTGCTGGCGGTGCAGGCGGGATTGCTGCTGCGGCATGCGCCGGCGTTCGTGTCGTCCGCGTTTGTCGCGTCGCGGCTGGCGCGCGCGCCCGGCGGGGCGTACGGCCGGCTGCCGGCGGGCACGGATTCCGAGCATATCCTGGCGCGGGCGCTGGTTGCGTCATAGGGGCGGTGCGGTTCGGCACGGCAAAACATGGACAGCGCTCCGCTCGGGCTGGGATAATGCGGGACGAACCGCACAAAGACAGACAAAACATGAAACAAGATCCACGCTTCCCGAACCTCTTCATTACCGACCATCCGCTGATCCAGCACAAGCTCAGCCACATGCGCGACAAGGCCACGTCGACCCGCACGTTCCGCGAGCTGCTGAAGGAAATCACGCTGCTGATGGGCTATGAGATCACCCGCGACCTGCCGCTGACGACGCGCGAAATCGAAACCCCGCTGATGACGGTGGATGCGCCCGTCATTGCCGGCAAGAAGCTGGCCGTCGTGCCGATCCTGCGTGCCGGCATCGGCATGAGCGACGGCCTGCTGAACCTGGTGCCGTCGGCCCGCGTCGGCCATATCGGCGTGTTCCGCGACCCGGACACGCACCAGCCCGTCGAATACCTCGTGCGCCTGCCGGACCTGGTGGACCGCATCTTCATCCTGTGCGACCCGATGGTTGCCACGGGCAACTCCGCCGTGCACGCGGTGGACGTGCTGAAGAACCGCGGCGTGGCCGACGACCAGATCATCTTCCTCGCCCTGGTGGCCGCGCCGGAAGGCATCGAGGTGTTCCAGAAGTCGCACCCGAACGTCAAGATCTACTGCGCGTCGCTCGATTCGCACCTGAACGAGCACGCCTACATCGTGCCGGGCCTGGGCGACGCCGGCGACCGCATCTTCGGTACCAAGTAAGTATGGCGACGCCTGTCGATCCCGGCTACCGTCAGCATCTGACGGTGCTGGCCGAGAAATACCGTGCCACCGTGCCGCAGCGGATGGCGGCGATCGACGCGGCGCTGCAGGCGGCAGGCGCCGCGCCCACCCCGGATGCGCTGGAAGCGCTGCACGAAAGCCTGCATGCGGTGGCCGGTTCGGCCGGCTCGTTTGGCCTGCGCGCACTGGGTGACGAGGCCCGCAGGCTGGAAGGGCTGTTGCGCGAGGCGATGGCCGGAGCAGCAGAGTGGAGCGCGATCGTGCCCCAGGTGCGCAGCTATCTGGCGTGGGCGCAACAGGACCCGACAGCGCCGTCTTACTCTGCGCACGATTGACATATGTCAAACACGGCACCGGTTTATTGTCTATAGTTACACACATGCCGGACGAAACAGCGACTGGGAGCAACAATTGTGGTTCACGGAGGGAATTTTCTTGCCGCGACTCCACATTTAGCTCGACAGTAGCAAATATTTTCGCAAAAACGTGCTGAAACCGTGACTCGTGACGTGCTTTTGGCGCCGTATTCGGTATAATGCGGGATCGTTTAGATTCAAGAGTAGTGCAGTTAGTCTGCCATTGCATACTTGCTTCAAACGATATCACGGGCGCAAGCTCATTTAACTGTAATAGGAATTGTAATGGCAACTGGTATCGTAAAATGGTTCAATGATTCGAAGGGTTTTGGCTTCATCACCCCTGACGAAGGCGGCGAAGATCTGTTCGCTCACTTCTCGGCGATCCAAACCACCGGCTTCAAATCTCTGCAAGAGAACCAACGCGTATCTTTCGAAGTGACCGCTGGTCCGAAAGGCAAGCAAGCTTCGAACATTCAGCCTCTGTAATACGCTGGATCTAACGAAACAAAAAATCCTCGGTTCCCGAGGATTTTTTTTTGCCCCGACACTTCATACCGCCGAGCCCGTGACAACATCGGGGTCAGGCACGAAACCTGTCACGACCGCGGCAGTATCGCGAGATCCGCGGACGGAATTCCATCCCGCACCGCATTTCCACGTCAAGTCCGGCAATCGAACCCCAGCCAACGCCAGCGCGCCCAAGCCACACTCCCAGCCGAGCCCGTGTCCACCTTGGGGTCACACCCCGACATGGACACAAGCCCAACCGTAAGTGATCCGCAACGGCTCATGACAACATCGGGGTCAGGCACGAAACCTGTCACGACCGCGGCAGTATCAATCCGCGGACGGAACGCCATCCCGCCATCGCATTTCCACGTCAAGTCCGGCGATCGGACGCCAACCAACGCCAGCGCGCCCGAGCCCCACTCCCAGCCGAGCCCGTGTCCACCTTGGGGTCACACCCCGACATGGACACAAGCCCAGCCGTGATTTTTCCGCGATCGACCTGCTTGCAGCCCGCGCCGGCTCATCGAACGTCGGGTACAGGCACCTGTTGGCGAGCCTTGCACGCCAACAGGTGCCTGTACCCGGTGTCTCTGCCGCCGCTGGCCCCGTGACGTCGCGCACCGTGCGGCCCTCATCCGGCTCTGGCGCTTCCCAGATAATCGCTCGACGCCCGTCGGCTCCCCCTCAGGCCGCCCGCACCCCATCCGCCGCGCCCCAGTACCCGGGCTGCGCATAGCTGCGCCGCAGGAAGTCGACAAACGTGCGAATGCGCAGCGGCAGATGGCGCCGTTGCGCGAAGACGGCGTAGATGTCGTTGCCCGGCGCAGCATAGCCGTCGAGCACGGTCTGCAGACGGCCCGCCTCGATATCGCCGCCCACTTCCCACATCGAGCGCCACGCCAGCCCTTTGCCCGCGAGGACCCAGTCGTGCAGCACGGCGCCGTCATTGCAGCTCATATTGCCGCCCACTTTCAGCGTGACGCTTCTGGCGCCGTCGAGAAACGTCCAGCCGCGCTGGCTGCCGTCGCTGCTGATGGCCATGCAGTTGTGGCGGGCAAGGTCGTCCAGCGTTGTCGGCACGCCGTGCCGTTTCAGGTAGGCAGGCGTGGCGACGACGACACGGTGATTGTCCGCCAGCTTGACGCTGACGAGATTCGAGTCGGACATGCTGGCAATCCGGATCGCCACGTCGACGCCTTCGCCGATCAGGTCGACGACGCGGTCGTTCAGGTTCAGCGTGACGGTCACGTCGCGGTGTTCCGCCACAAAGGACGGAATCAGCGGCGCCACGTGCTGGCGCCCGAAGCCCGCCGGGGCCGAGATCAACAGGTGGCCGGTGGCGTTCGCGCTGCGTTCCGACACGGCCGCTTCCGCCGATTCCAGCTCGGCCAGGATGCGCTGGCAATCCTCCAGGAATGCCGCGCCTTCGTCGGTCAGCGCCAGCTTGCGCGTGGTACGCTGTAGCAGCTTGACGCCCAGGCGCGTCTCCAGCGCGTCCAGCCGGCGCCCGATCACGGCGGGCGCGATGCCCTCGGCGCGCGCGGCGGCCGACAGGCTGCCCCGCGCCACGACTTCAACGAATGTGGAGATCTGTCTGAACTGTCCCATGCCTGTATACCTCCATCTATGACAAAAACGCACAGATGAAGTGATTAATTGTCTTGTTTACATAAGTGTTTAGTCAATATACTGGAAAGCAACCAGATTGCACAACCTAGACAGGAGATCGACATGAGCAGCATTACCGTACCCGCAGGAATGGAAATCACGGGCGACATCGCGCCCGGCTACGAAAGGGTGCTGACGCCCGAAGCGCTGGCGCTGGTGGCGAAGCTGTCACGCGAATTCGAGCCGCGCCGGCAGCAGCTGCTGGCCGCGCGGGCGGAACGCGCGCGCCGGTTGGACGCGGGCGAGCGCCCCGATTTCCTGCCGGAGACGGCGCACATCCGCGCCGGCGACTGGAAAATCGCGCCGATTCCCGCCGCGCTGGAATGCCGTCGTGTCGAGATCACGGGCCCTGTCGAGCGCAAGATGGTCATCAATGCGCTGAACTCGGGCGCCGACAGCTACATGACGGACTTCGAGGACTCCAACACGCCGAACTGGCGCAACCAGATCGAAGGCCAGATCAACATGATGGACGCCGTGCGCAAGACGATCGCGCTGGAGCAGAACGGCAAGTCATACAAGCTGAACGAGAAGACGGCGACGCTCGTCGTGCGTCCGCGCGGCTGGCACCTGGACGAGAAGCACGTCCTGGTCGACGGCAAGCGCGTCTCCGGCGGCGTGTTCGACTTCGCGCTGTTCATGTTCCACAACGCGCGCGAGCAGCTGGCCCGCGGCGCCGGACCGTACTTCTACCTGCCGAAGATGGAATCGCACCTGGAAGCGCGGCTGTGGAACGATATCTTCGTCATGACGCAGAACGAGCTGGGCCTGCCGCAAGGCACGGTCAAGGCCACGGTGCTGATCGAAACCATCCTGGCCGCGTTCGAGATGGACGAAATCCTGTACGAACTGCGTGAGCACAGCGCCGGCCTGAACGCGGGCCGCTGGGATTACATCTTCAGCTGCATCAAGAAATTCAAGCTGGACAAGGACTTCTGCCTGGCCGACCGTCCGAAAGTGACGATGACGGCGCCCTTCATGCGCGCCTACGCCTTGCTGTTGCTGAAGACGTGCCACAAGCGCGGCGCGCCGGCCATCGGCGGCATGTCGGCGCTGATTCCGATCAAGAACGATCCGGAAAAGAACGACGTCGCGATGGGCGGCGTACGCAACGACAAGGCGCGCGACGCCACCGACGGCTACGACGGCGGCTGGGTTGCCCACCCGGGTCTCGTCGAGCTGGCGATGACGGAGTTCACCAAGGTGCTGGGCGAAGCGCCGAACCAGATCGGCAAGCAGCGCCCGGACGTCGAAGTGACGGCCGCTGACCTGCTGAACTTCCAGCCGGAGACGCCGATCACGGAAGCGGGCCTGCGCTACAACATCAACGTGGGCATCCACTACCTGGGCAGCTGGCTGGGCGGCAATGGCTGCGTGCCCATCCACAACCTGATGGAAGACGCGGCAACGGCCGAGATCAGCCGTTCCCAGGTGTGGCAGTGGATCCGCTCCGGCAAGGGCGTGCTGGAAGACGGCCGCAAGGTGACGGCCGACATGGTGCGCGCGATGATCGCGGAAGAACTGCCGAAAGTGCAGGGCGCCGCGCCGGACGGTTCCAGCCCGAACTACGCGCGTGCCGCCACGATCTTCGAGCAGATGTCCACGTCCGACGAGTTCGCCGAGTTCCTGACGCTGCCGCTGTACGAAGAAATCTAAGCGATTCTGTAACAGCAGCCTGGGAACAGGCACCTGACGGCTTTGCCTTCAGGTGCCCGTCCCCGACGTTCGTGTGCCGGCAACGCCCACCGCCGGCGCTGCCTCAGCCGCTGCGCTGTGCCAGCGCCGGCCGCGCCAGGAACTCCTTCAGCCGCGCCTCGTCGATGCGGTGCCCGCCGATCCGGCGCAGCAGCGCATCGATGCGGTCGGCGCCCCAGAAAAGCTCGTTCTGGTAGCCGAACGTCGGCACGCCGAACACGCCACGGGCGATGGCCTCGTCCGTGGCGGCGATCAGCGCCGCCTTGATCTCGGGCGTTGCCGCCGCTCCCTGCAGTGCTTCACCGTTCAGGTCGCACTCCTTGGCCACCTGGCGCAGTACGCCCGCATCCGAAATATCCAGTCCCTTTTCCCAGCACGACTGCGCCAATGCAAACGCGAAACGCTTGCGGCTCGACGGCGACGGGATGGCTGTACACATGCGCAGGGCCAGCAGCGGATTGAATGGATGGCCGGGCGGGCCCCTGAACGTCAGGCCCTGCGCATCCGCCAGGCGCATCACGTCGCGAAACGTCTGCTCGCGCTTGGCCGGTATCTCGGCCGGGCCCTTGGTGCCGTGCGCCTTCAGCAGGCCGGCAAACAGCACCGGTTCGATCGATACGTGCACGCCCGTCGCTTCGATGCGGGCGACCTGTTTCGTTGCCAGCCAGACGAACGGGCTGACGGGGTCAAAATAGAAGGGGACGGTCTCCATGATGTCCTCGTGTCCTGGTATCGGTAAGATCGGTCAGAAGGTGTTTTTCCATTGTCGCAGCGCGGTAAACACGGCCAGCGGGGCAGCGCCGGGCTCGAGCTTGCCGGCCTGCGCCAGCGTGTCGGCAATGTCCCGCTCGCGGTAGCGCAGGAAGGGGTTCGTTGCGCGTTCCAGTCCGATGGTGCTGGGTACCGTCGCCAGGCCTTGCTCGCGCTTGGCCGATTCCGTCACGATACGTTCGGCCAGCGCGGCGTTGCCGGGATCGACGGCCGCCGCGAAGCGCAGGTTCGACAGCGTATATTCATGCGCGCAGAACACTTGCGTGGCGGCCGGCAGCGCGGCCAGCTTGTCCAGCGACGCCGCCATCTGCTCCGGCGTGCCTTCGAACAACCGGCCGCAGCCCCCCGCGAACAGCGTATCGCCGCAGAACAGCATCGGCGAGGCGCCGTCGCGCACATAGGCGATATGACCGCGCGTATGGCCCGGCACCTCCAGCACCGTCAAGCTCAGGTCGAGGCCCGGCACGTCCACCACGTCGCCCTCGGCCAGCGGCCGCGTGACGGCGGCAATGCCGTCGCCGGCCGGCCCGAATACGGGCACGGGCTCGCCCCTGGCGGAATGTTGCAACGAGTGTGCCAGCAAGTGCGGCACGCCCCCGATGTGGTCAGCATGGTGGTGGGTGAGTAGAATGGCGGTAAGGGCCAGGCCATGACGCTCGAGCGCGGCAATGATCGGGCCGGCGTCGCCCGGGTCGACCACGGCCGCGTGGCACCCGTCATGGAGCAGCCACAGGTAGTTGTCGTTGAACGCCGGAACGGCCAGCACTTGCAAGGATGCCGGCACAGGCTTCTGCAGGGGATTTGTCATCGGTTCTAAAGGGAACGCATGGATAGCGCAACATCCGAAAAATCCATTATAGCGCTGGACAGCTGGCTGCAAACCCCGGCCGGCGCGTACGTGCGCGCCTGGGAACAGCGCCTGCTCGACGAGCTGACGGCCGACATCTTCGGCTTCAACGCCCTGCAGATCGGCACACCCCAGATCGACGCGCTGGCGGCCAGCCGCATGCCCAACAAATGGCTGGCGGACACGCGGCTGCAGCGCGGCACGCCGCCCGCGACGGCACGGCCCGCCGCGTTGGCGTTCGACGCCGGCGAGCTGCCGTTCGCCTCGCAAAGCCTGGATCTCGTTGTGCTGCCGCACGTGCTGGAATTCGCGGCCGAGCCGCACCAGGTGCTGCGCGAAGTGGAGCGCGTGCTGATTCCGGAAGGCCAGCTGATCATCTGCGGCTTCAATCCGGCCAGCCTGTGGGGACTGCGCCAGGTGACGGCGCGCCTCACCGGCGCCCACTATCTGCCTGAGGCGGGCGAGCTGATTTCTATGCCCCGCATCAAAGACTGGTTAAAATTGCTGAATATGGGCGTCAGCCACAGCCATTTTGGCTGCTATGCGCCGGCCTGTCGCACCGAGCATTGGCTGGCCCGCTATGCGTTCATGGACCGGGCGGGCACGCGCTGGTGGCCGTATTTCGGTGCCGTCTACCTTGTCCAGGCCATCAAGCGGGTCAAGGGCATGCGGCTGATCGGGCCGGCATGGAGCAAGAAGTCGGCCAAGGCGCCTGTCGCCGTGCCGGCCGCGAACAAGCACGAAGAGCCCGTTGCACGGGGAACCATTTCCGTTTTAGAGAGTCAGAAGTCAAGCGATGCAAAATGAAGCGAGCACAGTAGTGGACCGGGTTGAGATTTTTACCGACGGGGCCTGCAAGGGCAATCCCGGCACGGGCGGCTGGGGCGCCCTGATGGTGGCCGCCGGCGCGGAAAAGGAGTTGTTCGGGGGCGAACTGAACACGACGAATAACCGGATGGAGCTGCAGGCCGTCATCGAATCGCTGAAGGCGCTGAAGCGCCCCTGCGAAGTGGTGTTGCACACGGACAGCCAATACGTGCAGAAGGGCATCAGCGAATGGATACACGGCTGGAAAGCCCGTGGCTGGCGCACGTCCACGAAGGAACCCGTCAAGAACGCGGACCTGTGGCAGGCGCTGGACGCGGCGCAGTCCCTGCACAAGGTCGACTGGCGCTGGGTGCGCGGCCACAACGGCCACCCCGGCAACGAACGGGCCGATATGCTGGCCAATCGCGGCGTCGAGCTGGTCCGCCGTAAATAACGTCGCTGTCATCACCATGCCGCGCTGCGTTATACTGCGCGGCTGTTTTCCTCCACTCAAGAATCCATGCGTCAGATCGTTCTCGATACCGAAACCACCGGCATCAACCCCAAGCTGGGCAACCGCGTCATCGAAATCGGTTGCGTCGAACTGATCGACCGCAAGCTGACCGGCAACAACTTCCACCGCTACATCAACCCGGACCGCGATTCGGAAGAGGGCGCGCTGGCCGTGCACGGCCTGACCACCGAGTTCCTCAGCGACAAGCCGCGATTCCATGAAATTGCCGCCGAACTGCGCGACTACATCCAGGGCGCCGAAGTCATCATCCACAACGCACCGTTCGACCTGGGGTTCCTCAACCACGAGTACCGCGCGCTGAACATGCCGCCGTTCGACGACTACATCAACGGCGTCATCGACACGCTGGTGCAGGCCAAGGAGCTGCGCCCCGGCAAGCGCAACTCGCTGGACGCGCTGTGCGACTTCTACGGCATCTCGAATGCGCACCGCAAGCTGCACGGCGCCTTGCTGGATGCGGAACTGCTGGCGGATGTCTACCTGTCCATGACGCGCGGCCAGAACAGCCTCGGCATGGACATCGAGGAAGAACAGTCCGCCGGCGGCATCCAGCTGGAGCAGGTGGCTCTTGCCGAGATCCTGGTCGTGCGCGCATCGAGCGACGAACTGGCCGCACACGAGGAATTACTGAACGGCCTCGACAAGGCAATGAAGGGAACTTGCATCTGGCGCACGCCGGTTGCCTGATCGCCCTTGACGGGACGCAAGTCGGTCCCTATAATAATGCTTCTTCGGGAGGTTAGCTCAGGGGTAGAGCACTGCATTCACACTGCAGGGGTCGCAAGTTCGAAACTTGCACTTCCCACCAGAATTCTGAAAAAGCCTGCAACGGTCGTTGCGGGCTTTTTGCATTGGGCGCCGCGCAGGGCTTCTGTGCGAACATAACGCACACCCATCAACAGAAAGGAGGCCGTCATGTTCCCACACGCGCTGCCATCCCGCGCCAACGGCGCTGGGCAAGCGCGACTCCTTTCGTCGACAAGCCACTGGCCTGCATAGACGTTTTCAGCCGCGCGGCGGGTTCTTCACTCAATCGTATGAGCGTGAACCATGCACTTACTCCCACCGCCTATTTCCCGGCCTGTGTCACGAGGCTATCGCGTTTTAGACCGAAGCCGTCGAGGCCGAAGTGTTGTTCAGCCGTCGCCGGGGCGACTGCATCGCTGCCGAACAGGTTGTACCCGGCACCGAAAAAAGGATACTGCGGGGGCGCTGCGGATCGGCCAGTCCATTCTGTATCTGTCCGACGGCCACGGTGCCTGCCAGCAAACGCGCTGCACGGTGCGGGCAAAATGCTGATCATCTGTCGCCGGGCGAAGAGCGGCGACAGGAGGCGTGGTGCCTGGACGGCTACGACTGCGCGGCACCTGGCGGCGCCGTGGGGTACCGACCCGGCCCGCGCAGCCGCCTGAGTGTTTCGAGATTGGTCCAGCCAGATACAAACCTGGTCTTGCCAATTGTCTCTGCCAACCCTACCATCGTCTGGAATGCGCCGCGTCGTGCGCACATCAGCGAGGAGACGGGAAATGGAGAAAACATCGGCGCTCAACCGCCGTACGGTACTAAAGGCGGCCTCTGCGGCCGGGCTGCTGCTGGCCACGGGCGCCTATGCGGCCGCGCCGCGCAAGCGCTACGCGATTGTCGGCGTGGGCTCGCGGGCGCGCATGTTCACGGCGGCGATCACGGGCAAGTACCGCGACCGCAACGAGATCGTCGCCGTCTGCGACACCAACGAGGGCCGCGGCGCACTGGCGGCGCGGCTCATTGCCGCCACCGGCGCCAGCGAGCCGCGCGCCTACGCCGCCGACGACTTCGAGCGCATGATTCGCGAGACGAAGGCGCAATACGTCATCGTCACCACGAAGGATGCGGCGCACGACGACTACATCGTCCGGGCGCTGGAAGCGGGCTGCGACGTCATCACGGAAAAGCCGATGACGACGACGGCGGCCAAGGCGCAGCGCATCCTCGACGCCGTCAAGCGTACCGGCCGGCACATCCGCGTCACGTTCAATTACCGCTATTCGCCGCCGCGCACGCAGGTCAAGGATATCCTGATGAGCGGCGAGATCGGCGACGTGCTGTCGGTCGATTTCACGTGGCTGCTGAACACCGTGCACGGCGCCGACTACTTCCGCCGCTGGCACAGCGACAAGGCCAATTCCGGCGGGCTGATGATCCACAAGTCCACGCACCACTTCGACCTCGTCAACTGGTGGCTGGGGGCGCAGCCGGAGCAGGTCCACGCATTCGGCTCGCGCCAGTTCTACACCCCCGCCACGGCGCGGCGCATGGGATTGCAAGGCCACCACGAACGCTGCCTGACGTGTCCCGAAAAAGCAAAGTGCAGCTTCTACTTCGACCTGGCCGCGGACCCCGGCCTGAAGGCCCTGTACCTGGACAACGAGAAGCACGACGGCTACTTCCGCGACCAGTGCGTGTGGCGCCCCGAGATCAATATCGAGGACACGATGAACGTGATGGTCCGCTACGACAACGGCGCGCAGCTGAACTACGCGCTGTCCGCCTATGACGCCTGGGAGGGCTATCACATCGCCTTCAACGGCACCAAAGGGCGGCTGGAGCACCGCATCGTGGAGCAGGCCGGCGCCGCCGGGGCGGGCGAGGTGCAGAGCAAGAGCGCCGGCGTGTCGATCCGCGTCATCCCGCTGCGCGGCGCGCCACGCGACATCGAACCGTGGACGGGCACGGGCAGCCATGGCGGCGGCGACGACGTCATGCTGGGCGAGATCTTCGGCGACGCGCCCGTCGACAAGTACCGTCGCGCCGCCGACGAACGTGCCGGCGCCTGGTCGATCCTGGTCGGCGCCGCCGCCAACCAATGCTTCGAGACGGGACGCACGGTCCGTATCGCCGACCTGGTCACGGGGCTGACGCCACCGGAGCAGGCGCCCATGCCCGACCGGACGGCGGCGCTGCCGATGCCGCTGCGGGTGCGCATTCCCTGACGTAGCGGCAGGCACATGACGGGGGCGGCGTTCGCGGATAGAATGAGAAGCATTCTCATCAATAAGGCCGACATGACCGCACCATTCCCTTCACGTACGACGCGCCGCCGCGTCCTGGGCACCGGACTCGCGCTGGGCAGCCTGGCGCTGGCGCCCGCCAGAGCCGCCTCCGAATGGCAGGGGGCCACGCTGCCACAGGCGCGCCAGCGCGAGATCGTTTCCGCCATCACGGACGGGCGCTATCGCATTCTTGTCAGCGTGCCCGATGGGCCGGCGCCGGCCGCGGGGCACCCCGTCCTGTACGCGCTCGATGGCAACGCCACGTTCCCCAGCCTGGCGCTGATGGCGCGCATGGCCGGCTGGAGAGCAAAGGCTACGGGGCAGGCGCCGCCGGTCGTCGTCGGCATCGGCTACGCCAGCGAGCGCGATTACGACCCGGCCCGCGGCCGCGATTACACGCCGCCCGGCGGCGCTGCACCTAACGAAGGCGGCGCCGATCGCTTCCTTGATTTCATCGAACAGGAACTGAAGCCGCTGGTTCGGGGACTCGCCCCGATCGATCCGGCGCGTCAGGCGCTGTTCGGTCACTCGTACGGCGGCCTGTGCGTGCTGCATGCGCTGTTTACGCGCCCGGCGTCGTTCCAGACGTATCTCGCCGCCAGCCCGTCGATCTGGTACGGCGAGCGCGTGGTGCTGCAGGGCGTGGAGCCGTTCCGTCAGCGCGTCGCCACGCTGGCGGACAAGCCGGCCCTGATGCTGACGGTCGGCGAGCTGGAACAGCCGGCCGCCAAACCCGGTGCGCCGGGCAGCCAGAATCCGCAGGCGGCCAAAAGGCGCATGGTGGAAGAGGCCGGCGAACTGGCGGCGCGGCTGCGGCAGATGCCCGGCGTGCTGTCGCGTGTGCAGTTTCACCTGCTGGCGCGCGAGAACCACGGCTCAGCGATGTTCCCCGCGATGGCGCGGGGACTCGAGTTCTTTGTCGGCGGCGGCGATTCAGTCTGACGCGTCCATCGTGGCGACGACGCGCCACTTTCCACCCTCGAAACGCAGCGTGCGGCTGCCAACCGACGCTTCGTCCGACCAGAAGTGTACCGTCACTTCGTCGGAGTCGGCGTCGATCCGCGCTTCCCAGGCCCTGCCTTCCTGCTGCAGGCTGTTCACCAAGTCGTCGTCGACGGCGACGATCGACGTTTCGTCCTCGCTGCCGGTCGCCTGCACCAGCTGTTCGACTGTTTTGCCGAGGTGGCTGCGCAGGTACGCGCGGGCCTCCGCGGTCCTGGGGGCGCACAGCAGCGCATGCACGATGCGCCACGCTTCGTCCGGCCGGGTCACGGCGGTTTTCGGTGCCATCAGCTTGCCGCGCAGCGCGGCCTGGCCGGCCGTGGTGCAGGAATTGGGCAGCACCTCGCCGTTGGTGTGCAACGGCCGAAGGGCCGTAGCGGCCACCGCGGCGCCGGTCAGCACCAGGGCGCCCGCTGCGAACAGGGCGCGCTTCATGGCTTGCTCCGCTGCGCCGGCGGCACCCCGGCCTCTTTCTTGAGCACCGCTTCCACCGTTGTCCCGCGCGGGTAGGGTACCCGTGCGACGCGCTTGAGCACGACCGACGGGCCGTCGACGTATGCCGGATCGTCCTGCACCAGGCGGTACCAGGTCGCGTCCACGCCGCCACGCTTGTCGTCCAGCGCCGCTTCGATCAGGAACACGTCGCCGCCGCGGGCCGCGACGAAGCCGTCACGCACGGTCGACTCGCCGCGGCCGACGTGGTGCCACTGCTCGCTCAACGCATTCGGACCGTCGGCAACGGGGACGACGTTCCAGTCGCCGCCGGACTTGTCCTGAAAATAGAAGGTCATCGTGCGCTGGTAGCGCTGGACGTCCGCCACCGTGCCGGCGACCATATACAGCTTGCCGCCCATGGCGGGCCATTGGTGCAGTCCCTGGCCGGTGGACGCGACGTCGGCAAGGGCGGCGCTGGCGCAGGCCACGTAGATGGCCGGGATCAGGAGAAAACGGGTGAGTGATGTCATGGCGTTTCGAGTGTGTCGGGTTCTGGATCGGCGCGGTGCACGTCGCGGCACAGCAGCATGTCGGTGATACGGTCGGACTTGTCGCCGTCGAAGCCGAGGATCATCGAGCGCTCGCGCGGATTGGTCCACGTGCCGAACAGCAGATCCCAGATCGGCAGGCCGTAGTTCTGCGCATGGTGATCGAGCTGGTGGTGCACCGTGTGCATCTCGGGACGCTGGATGATGAACCCCAGCCAGCGCGGCGTGCGCACGTCGCTGTGCAGGAACAGGTCGAACAGGCCGGTCAGCAGCAGCGCGATGGCCGCCGCCGTCGGGCTGGCGCCCAGGATCAGATAACTGACGCAGCCGCTCATGCAGATGGCCGCGGCGCTTTCGAGGGGATGCGCATAAAACGCTGTCAGCGCCTCGACGCGGCGGGCGCTGTGGTGCAATTGGTGGACCACGCGCCACAGCAGGTCGGACTTGTGCGTCAGCCGGTGCCACCAGTAGAAGACAAAGCTGTTCAACAGGAAGCTTAACAGGCCCACCATCGGGTCAGACAGCCAGGCACCCGCGTCGAACAGCGCGGCGTCGCGTATGGCGGTGCTGAACAGGTAGCCGGCGACCAGCATGACGACAACGGTCGCAAAGCCTGACACGCTGGCGAGCAGAAGCCAGCGCTCGTCGCAGCGGTTGCGCGATGCGGGCGCGATGACTTCGCGGCAGAAGAGCGCGACGAAGGCGAGGCCGATGATGGGGAGGGCGAGGAGTTCGGTCATGTTTTTAACGGGACGGTGGGCCGCCAGCCCGGCAGTATCGGCATGGGTGGCGTGGATGTCAACATCATGGCGCGGTCGTTTCCTGGAACGTCCCGGCCTGCATGCGGATCAGGGTGCCGTGCCCGCTCGACTCGCGTTGCAGCCGCACCTCGCGCAGTTCGATGTCCACGGCGAGCGCCCGACCGATATCGCCCGGCCGCCCGCCTTCCAGTGTGAGCGATTCGCGGCAGCTCTGGATCAGTATCCGGTCCGTCAGCCGCAGCCGGTTGCCGTCGATGCGGGCCGAGACCAGGCTGTCCTCATAACCGGCGCCGCAGTAGCCGCTGCGATCCGTGCGGTTGGACGGGACACTGACAAGCAACATGAGGAAGGTCCGGCCGTTGTCGGTGTAGTGCAGGATGGCTGTTGTCGCATCCGCGCCGCGCATGGCTTGCGCCAAGCCTGGGTCCTGTTGCGACGGACCGAATTGCCTGTCGCATCGCTCGACGAGCCTTGGCGCTCCCGGGGCTTGTACGCAAACGGTGTCGCGTTCCGTCAGGTCAAAGGTAAGCGCGTGTGGCGCTGAGGACGCCGCCGCTGTCTCGGAGCAAATGACGGCGCACGCCAGTGGGGCTGCAAGGCGAAGGCACGCGGCAATCATTCGGGGGTCTCACTGGTGGATGCGCCCGTGTTGTCCTGCAGCGTGACATAAACGAGCAGTTTTGCGCCGACGGTACAAGCGAATCCCGGCACTGGCCGGCCGCTCCGCGTCATCTTCGCTTGCAGGTCCTTGCAATTGCCCGGCGTGGTCTGCTCCTGCGACTGTCGCGTGAGCTTGTTCACCTGCGCGCGCAACGGCTCCGACATCCAGTCCCGCGCGGCCTCGGGCATGGCATATGCCTTCGTCCAGTGTGCTGGTCGGGTAGCAAACCAGCTCGCGTCAATCGGATCCAGTTCTGCCACGAGGGTAATATAGTCGGTAGGTGCAGGTAGACCGCCCGCCTCGGGCGTATAGAAGACTTCCCACTTGGCCGATCGCACTGGTATGTCCAGCCGGATCAGTTCGTGCAGTTCCGTTACGCTCTCCGAGATGTGGTCCGGCGAGCAGGCCGCCAGCACCGCGGAGAGAGTAACCAACGCGAAAGTCGCTGTGAATGGATGGTAGTGTCGCTGGCCTGTTTTATCGTGGTCGGTCATTCCCCCATTATATCCCGCGCTTCGCTCAGGAACTTCAGGTCGCCCGTCGCGATTGCACGATGAGGCGGCCTGCACGGCTCCCGTTAATCGGTCCAGGTTTTCGCCAGCTGTAGCAAGCGGCAGGACGGCGCGCGTAGATCGTCGGTGAAATGACCAGGAGCCAAATACATCAGGGCTCGGAGCGCACTCACAGGTCTCGCATCCTTCAGTATCCGGCAAAAATATGGCTTCGCGTTCTTTCGAAGCCCGCTTATTCGTCTCGAAGAAGTCCAGTCGGAGTTTATACAACGGCTTCATAGGCTGCATTGACGTCCGGCTTGATTTTTAAGAATGTCTTCCATTCACGCAAGGCTGCGTGAAATGATTCGATAGAGATGTATTGAACATAATCCTCGTCATGTAAGGAGTATAGCTGTACTTGATCATGGCTGAGCTTTGCTCCCCATGCGTCACGGTCCCATTCAGCCTGGGCTATTTCATTAGATGCGACCTTCGTTGCCAAGCTAATCCCCTCATCCACCCATGGCAGAGTGTCTATGGCGCCTTGGCCCCCGTCGTCCGATAAAAGACAGCACAGTATGCTTATCCCATCTTCGTTAACAACGTCTGAGCTGCAATCTGCTATCAGTCGGCCAGAAACGTGTTGCCAGGAAAATTTTAACTTCATCTTAGTCCTCTTTTGGTATATCGGATAAACCGTGGTTTTCGGCTGCAGGAATCCCTCGACCGTAGCGCCACTAGGTGTGGTGCAGGCCCACTTTTCCTCAATAACGGTTCGGTTTTGGTAGGCAGCATCTACCTCAACCTTGATTCGATTGGCCGACTAAGAATCCGGGAACATGGTGGAGTACCCCCCATCATTAGTTTTCGCTAAAAAAGTCCCAGGATTATTGGCGTCCAGAACTTCGATTTTTGCCTTATAAACTCATGCGCGTTCCGTGCTCGCCGCGGTCCATGTCGCCTTCGATGAAGTCGACGAGGACTTCGGTGCCGATGCGCGGCGTGAACTGGCTGCCCCAGTTCGGGCCCGCCAGCGCTTCTGCCACGCGGACCCACGTGCCGGAGCGCTCGTCGCCCGGTGCGCTGCCTTTTTCGTCCGTGTTGTGCGTCAGGCCGCCGGCGTTGGCACCCGCGCCACGCTGCCAGGCGAACTGGATGCGCACCTGGTGGTCGCGCGTCGTGTGCGCGACGGCGTCGGCGATGCCGACCACCAGTGCCGTTTGCGGGCCGAGTGCCGTCGACGGCGTCGGCCTGGCTGCGGCGTGCGGCACGATGGCGACGGTGTCGCGTATGCAGCCGAAGGTGCTACGGTACGTGCCTTCGGCCAGATCGCTTCCCGCGGACTTGATCTGCGGCTGGAAGTTGTTGCGCGCCTCATGCTCGGGCCACAGTACCGTGAACCCGTTGTCGCCGTCTGGGTAGCGGTCGTGCTGCGTCAGCGTGAATTTGTGGCCTGCGGCCAGGCGGCGCACGGCGCCAGCGCCTTCGAACAGCTTGTTGTCCAGTTCCAGTGCCTGCAGCATCAGGCGGCTGTGCGGATCGGCGGCCGCGCCGGCGTCCGGCCCGCTGGCGATTCTCTCTTCGCTGCCGTCGTAGATGGGCAGCGTCGGCAGCTCGCCGGCGTCCAGGTTTGACGTCTGTTCGGCCGACGGCGCCAGTAACTGCGCCGGGTCCCAGCTGCTGATCGAGACCGCGTTGGCCTGCACGCGGCGTTTGGCCGCGAAGCGGTCGATGGCGTCGTCCGTGTCGGTCGCGCGCATGCCGTGGAAGCGCAGCTCCGCGCCGTTCGGCGTATCCGGTGCCTGCGTGGCCGCGCCGAAGATTACGAGCTTGTGGCGCGCCTGGCCGTCCTGGCTCTCTTCATCCGGCTGGTCGTGTTCGAAGCGCCAGTTCAGACCTTCAGAGGCCAGCAGGCGCGTGAGGAATTCCAGGTCGCTTTCGCGGTACTGCGTGCAGATCGCGCGCGGCAGCTGCTCCTGGGTCCCCTATTCACCGACCTTGCTGCTCAATGTAAACAAGACTGTTTTCGAATAATGGAGCGCCTACGCACGGCGTATCATTGGAATTGGCAATACTCATCATTGCTTCTTCGTTGCTGCCGCAGGCAAAGGCGGGTCGATATATTCTCTGTTGAGCGTAACCCTCGTTCCGGAAAGCTCGTTCTCTTTGATTTTTCTGCGGCTGGCAAGGTTCTGAAGTTCGGAAGGGAGCAGGTCAACCCACCGATCTCGGCTCTCGGGCCCAACAAATTCCTTGAAGTACTCAACATCGCTTCGAAGAACGAGATTTAGAATGTAAAACCCTGGCTTAGCCACATCCAGATGAGAGGCGTCACGCATGAAGGTAGCCTCTAAGAACACTCCGTCAGCGTAAAATTCCCATGCGGTGAAATCTTCGAGTCTCATCCACTCTTCTAGGGACGGTTTATAGGCAGGGTCAAGAGTCGTGGTATCCAGGCATTTCAGATGGTACTCCAGCATGTCTCTGCCGGACAGTCTTGGGACGCCGAACGGCACTGTGGCGCGCCATCCAGCCCGACGTAGTACATTGAATATCTCATATATCTTGTCGCGCGCACGGTCGTGACTCAGCCCGTTGGGGCCGGTAATATCTGAAATTACGCTAATATGCGATATCCCCTCACTCTTGTGATCAACATCTTCTGTCCCCACGACATTTATCACGTTCGAGATATCAAAACCATGTCGCCCAGCATCTATATGTAAAGTACCACGGTTGACGCCGTTCCAAGCAATTTTATAAAAAGTGAGGCCAGCTGGCTGGGGGTTGACCGCCACCAATTCCGGATATTTGCGTTCAAATTTATCTCCACGTTCGCCAATTGCTATTTCAATTCGTTTAGCGGAATCAGAAGTTTTGTCATTGTTCATAAAATCGCAGCCAGAGATGAGCCCTATGAGTAATAAAGAAAATAAAACTGAATAAGATGAGACTGTCCTCATTCCATGAGCTTTCGTTTGAGCTTGCCGAGCGCTTCTTCAGCAGAGATTGCAACCTGTTATTGAAGAGGAAATGGCGAAAGAATTGAGGTCGCGATCGCGCGCCGCTTCAGGCAGATTTCCACGCTCTTGTTTTCCGAAGTTGAGTTTCCATGTAAGATCTCTTAGTGTCATATGATTATCAAAATCCGCTGCAATCTGCTTAACATACGCCATCCGATAATCTTGGTCCGGCAGGCTCTTTCGTGGTCCGAATGCGCGGTCCATCTTGCCGTCGGGTGTGTCAGACACCGTCTCCAGTGATGGGTCGGACACACCGTGTTGTGCGTCAGGCCGCCGGCGTTGGCGCCCGCGCCACGCTGCCAGGCGAACTGGATGCGCACCTGGTGGTCGCGCGTCGTGTGCGCGACCGCGTCGGCGACGCCGACCGCCAGGGCCGTTTGCGGGCCCAGTGCCGTCGACGGCGTGGGCCTGGCTGCTGCCTGCGGCACGATGGCGACGGTGTCGCGTACGCAGCCGAAGGGGTTGCGATAGGTACCTTCTGGCAGCGTGCTTCCCGCAGACTTGATCTGCGGCTGGAAGTTGTTGCGCGCCTCATGCTCGACCCACAGTACCGTGAACCCGTTGTCGCCGTCCGGGTAGCGGTCGTGCTGCGTCAGCGTGAATTTGTGGCCGGCGGCCAGGCGGCGCACGGCACCGGCGCCTTCGAACAGCTTGTTGTCCAGTTCCAGTGCTTGCAGCATCAGGCGGCTGTGCGGGTCGGCGGCTGCGCCGGCATCAACGCCGCTGGCGATTCGCTCGCCGCTGCCGTCGTAGATGGCCAGCGTCGGCAGCTCGCCGGCGTCCAGGTTTGACGTCTGTTCGGCCGACGGCGCGAGTAACTGCGCCGGGTCCCAGCTGCTGATCGAGACGGCGTTGGCCTGCACGCGGCGTTTGGCCGCGAAGCGGTCGATGGCGTCGTCCGTGTCGGTCGCGCGCATGCCGTGGAAGCGCAGCTCCGCGCCGTTCGGTGTA
>Ga0265797_10005199_pt1 | contig 19176 bp, 11 predicted proteins | sample P2T30metagenome_FD_192433 | JGI IMG/M metagenome (GOLD analysis project Ga0265797, IMG submission 192433) | Plant litter microbial communities from East Loma Ridge, Irvine, California - P2 T30 | ecosystem: Environmental > Terrestrial > Plant litter > Unclassified | place: USA: California... | reverse complement strand
ACATCGCCGGCTTCTATAACTGCGAGCGCCTGCACTCAGTACTGGGCAATCTGCCGCCCAGCGTCTATGAACGCAAAATGGCAGAGAAAGAACTTATCGTCGTGTCCGAAATTACTTGACCACTACAGAGTGTCTACGATAGTCGTGGCGATTCAGTCTACCTGTGCCCGTCTTGTAAGTGACGCCAAGTGTTGCCATCAATGTAACTACGGCTTAAGTGAGATGGTCACTGGACTGTGTAGCAGAGGACCAATCAAGCCTTTAAGATAGATCAATCGTGCTTGGGGCCGATTGCTGAAGTGGACCCAATCGTGGACCCCTGCGATACTTGTTGTCCACATAATAACGATGGAAAAATCATGGAATTTGTTCAACTTCCTGCCGAGAAGGCACGTGCTCTCTCCGGCCTCGCAAAGAAGGCTAAGCGTATCAGCGAAAGGCGAACAGTGCTGCTCAATGAACTTGCATCTGCCTGCGAAGCTTACCGACCGCTCGTTGAGGCAGGGGTATCGATTAGTAAACCAACCGCGGAAGGTTCCGGCGTTGTAGTGACCACGCCTTGCGGCAACGCCCGCACATCTTTAGGTTGGACGTTCGACGGCATTGACTTGATTGGTACCGTCGTGTTTGAACGCGAACGGCTCGACCAATACGGCAAGACATACTGGGAACCTATCTTCGGCTTGCGGATCCCGGAGTTTGAGTGCCCCTCCAGTGGCAAAAGTCCTGAAGCCGTTGTCATCCCGCTCGATGATGGGTATGGAGATGACCTTCGGGGATCTTTATTCCGTACTGCAGTAGCCATTGCGTATGGGATCATCCAAGGTCCTAGTGTCTGAGACCAGATGTCATTGCTGTCGTTTCTAACTCGTGTAAATGAAGCGGCGGCACTTCTAATTTGGTGCATCAAGTGCCGCCGCGAGCGCTACTGCGCGGCTTGGGGCCAACCGCGCCTATTAAGTATGTCTTAAAAAAACCACTACTTGTCACCAGAACAATATACGCCGTACACTGAGCGTTGGTGAATTTCTGCAATCGGCCAAGGGCGGTTGTAGTTGAAGATCGGTCGATGGTCCAGTAGCAGGCCAGGTGCGAACTTTCGTATATGCGTGGTGAGTACTTCGCCTTAATCCGCATTGCTGAGATTTGCTGCGTCAGTTTTTACGTGCAAATTGCTGATTCTTAACATGCGAAACGAATAGGCGTCGTGGGGACCCGGCATCGGTAAATAGACAGGTGGCCGAGCGGGCACAACAGCCACCGATGACGACTCCTAGCAACGCGGCCTATGCTGCCCGCCGTTCCGTGGTTTCCATTCGTTACACTTGGCCGCATGCGGTGTGACCGCCGGCTAGTCATTGCTGGGCATGTTTCGGAAGAACGAACGAATCGAGGAGGAACATATTGATCTCAATCCTGCATACGGCCGACTGGCAGATCGGGCGGGTTTTTTCGCAGTTCGAGCCTGACGACGCTGCCGCACTTTTCGAGGCCCGCTTTGTAGCCGTGGAGCGTTTAGCTGCTATCGCCACTGAGCGCTGCGTCGATGCCGTCCTAGTCGCAGGCGACGTATTTGATGCGCAAACAGTTTCAGACAAGACTATCCGACGGCTGTTTAATGCAATGTGCGGTTTCTCGGGGAGGTGGGTGCTCATGCCAGGCAACCATGATGCAGCGTTGACCGAGTCGGTTTGGACTCGTGCCTTCCGTATAGATGCCATTCCCAGTAATGTCCTCCTTTGCCTAAAAGCCGAGCCTGTCGTCGTGGCAGAAAAGTTCACCTTGCTGCCGGCACCCCTCACTCAGCGCCACACTTACAACGATCTTACCGAGTGGTTCGGCACAACGCGCAGCGGCGATGGATTGCCTCGGATCGGGCTCGCGCACGGATGCGTGCAAGGAATTCTACCTAGCGAGATTGACTCGGCGAATCCGATTGCCGCTGGCAGGGCGCAAGACGCAGGGCTGGCCTACCTCGCCTTGGGTGACTGGCACGGCACCAAGCGCGTGGATGACAGGGCTTGGTATGCCGGCACACCGGAGACAGACCGTTTCAAGGCCAACGAGTCGGGCCAAGCGCTTTGGGTGTCTATCGAAGCGGAGGGAGCCGTGCCTGTTGTTGAGACGGTACGAACTGGCAGGTTCAGCTGGCGTCAGCAAGAGGTGGAGATGGCTGTCGACTCGGACGTCGATAGGATTGTTGACATTTTGAACACGACGGGGAGCGATGATGTTCTGCAGTTGCGTGTCTCTGGCACCTGCAATTTGGCAGGGCATCGCAAGCTCACTTCCGCGCTGGGAGCGGCGCGGGCCAAGGCACGCGCCGTGGTATGGGACAGTGCTGCGTTGAGGCTGGAACCAACTGAAGAAGACATTCAGGCGCTGCACGCCGATGGGTTTGTGGGCGAAGTGCTGCAGGAGTTACGAACAGAGCAGAACGGCAGCGATCCCGAGCTTGCGCGAGACGCGATTCTTGCCCTGGCGCGAGTACTTGACGCCCAAGGGCGCCGCGCCGGAGCTGGAGCATGAAGCTCAAGCGTTTGCGAATCGAGAACTTTAAGCGGTTCCGTGCTCCGCTGGAACTGAGTGGCCTTGTCGACGGCCTGAACCTGTTCGTGGCCCCTAATGAGTCTGGTAAGTCTACCGTTACTGAGGCTATTCGCGCGGCATTCTTCGAGCGACACCGGTCCAGCGCGGTGGACTCGCTGCGGCCTTGGAGTGATAGCTCGGCGACGCCGACTGTCGAAATCGAGTTCGAAATTGGCTGCAAACCCGCACGCCTTACCAAGGCGTTCTTGGGCAAGAAGCGTTGCGAGCTAAGCATCGATGGGAAGTCGATGGACGGAACCGCCGCTGAAGACCATCTCGGCGGACTCCTGGGTTTTCGCTTCGCCGGCAAAGGTGCCAGTTCGCCTGAGCACATGGGCATTCCAGGGCTCCTGTGGATTAAACAGGGAACGTCGCACGAGATCTCCGACGCAGTGCGTTTCGCCGGTGATCACCTGCGGAACGCACTTGGAGAAACGTTCGGAGAACTAGCCGCCACCAGTGGAGACGCCGTCATCAAGACTGTTGAGTCTGAGCGTAACGAGCTTCTTACTCCGTCGACCGGGGCTCCGCGCGGCGCCTTTTCGGAGGCTATTAGCCGTCGGTCTAAGCTTGAGGCTGAGCTGGAAATATTGCGCACGGACATCGAAGCCTACCGGACTGGTGTCGATCGCCTCGCAAGCTTGCGCCGCGACCATGACCGTGACGGCGCTACACGTCCTTGGCTTGCGTTGCGTGAGCAGTTAGCGCTCGCCCAAGCGCGATTGGATGAAGCTAAAGGGTTATCTGAAAAGAAGGCAGCGCAAGATGCTGTGTTGAGGCAAGCCACGGTGCAGGTGAATGCCTTGCGCGATCAGCTCCAGACCATGGGGCGAGACGAGGAGGCTCTCGGGCTGCGTGAGACGAACCTGAAAGCAGCTCAAGAGGGGCTGCACCAGGCGCAGAAGCAGCTTGAGGCATGGGAGCCGCGTCACGCGGCTGCGGTACAAGCCGACGTCAAGGCGCGAGGACACCTGCAGGCAGTGCGCCAGGCGGCCGCCTACGTCGCGCAGGAAAAGGCTGTTGAAAACCTTACAGCGCATGTCGCCGCGCTCGAGCTGAGCCGAAGCAAGGCTCGTGTCGAGCAAGACAAGCTGACACAACTACAGGCGGATGCCCAGGTGCTTGCCATGCCTGCCGGTGAGCTTAAGCGACTGCGCGACTGTTCGGAAGCGCTCCGCACCGCACAAGCGAGACTGGACGCGGTCTCTACGGCTCTGGAGTTTGAGCTATTGCCAAGTGCGAAGGTTTGGATGGCTGAGTCGGCGGTGACAGGATCCAAACGCCTGACCGTCGCCGTCCGCACTGGCATAGATATCGAGGGTGTAGGCCGTATCACTGTTTTACCGGGCGGTGAAGACCTCGAGAGCCTTGCTAGCGATCGCGACCGCCAGCGGGATACGCAGGTATCGATCTTGCGTACGCTGGGCGTTGCGAGTCTGGCCGCTGCCGAGGAGCGGGAACGTCTACAGGGGCAGCGTGCGGCCGAGGCCAAAGCCTCGGCGGCTGTGCTTGCCGCCCACGCCCCGAAGGGCCTTGCCGCGCTAATCACGGAGGTTGCTGCGCAAACCTCTAAGCTTAGTGAAGCCAAGGAGGCGCTCGACGCAATGGCAACCCCTGATGCCCAGGCTTCGGCGCTCACCGTGTCACAAGCAGAGTCAGAGGAGGCGGCCGCGCGGACTGCCCTTGCTGATGCTTCCGTAGAGCTGAATGAAGCGAAGCTCGCCATCAGCGATGCAAGCGCAAAGGTCAAAGCAGCGGAAGATGAGGTTGTAGCTGTAAAGGCAACGCTGAACGACCCGCGCCGGACAGAGAAAAAGGTGGAAGTAAGTCAAGCCTTGACCGACGCGCTGGCGTACTTGGCGACGGCCCAAAGCAATGCCACTGAGCTTGCCGGGCAACTGCAGACGATCAATCTGCCAGTTCTGCAGCAGGATGTCGAGAGGTTCGACCGGAGTGCAAAGCAGATTGAAGCCTCTCATGCGCAGCGAGCCACAGACATTACTCGACTCGAGGCAGACCTTGAGGCAAAGGGCGCTCTTGGGCAAGAGGAGGCCGCAGCAGAAAAGCAGCGAGAGCTCGAGCAAATGGAGCGGCGGTGCACTGAGTTGGACCGCCGGGCGAAGGCGCTGGACCGCCTGTTAAAACTGCTCAATGAAAAGCGCTCGGAACTTGCGCGGCGCTTGCGGGCACCACTTCAAAAGCACTTAAACCACTATCTGCAGATCCTGTTTCCAGGAGCGAACATTGATGTGTGCGAGGACCTGTCGCCCGGCCTTATTACTAGGGTGGGCGCCAACGGAGATGAAAGCGGGGAGTTCGAAGAACTAAGCGTGGGGGCCAGGGAGCAGATGGGTGTGGTGGCGCGTCTCGCATATGCCGACTTGCTCCAGGCTGCGGGGAAGCCAACCTTGCTCATCCTTGACGACGCGCTGGTGAACACCGACCAAGAGCGCCTTGGCCAAATGAAGCGAGTGCTCTATGACGCGGCGACTCGTCACCAGATTCTGATTTTTAGTTGCCATCCGCAGGCGTGGCAGGACTTGGGTGTTGCCGCGCGCAGTCTTGTATAGAGAGAGCTTCCTATCGGTGACAAATTAATGGATAGTTGTGGATTGCCGCTTTGAAACTCGGTAGACTCTCGGATTACGCCGACACAATACCGAGCCAAAGAATTTAGAGGAACAACTGTGACCGATCGCAGCGCAACTGCAACCATCAAAGGTTACTTCTACCAGTTCGACCAGACGATCGTGCGCTTGCTCAACGCCTCCAAACATGCAAGCGTGACGGTCGAGGGCATTGAGGACATCGACCTTGACGACGGCGGCGACAGCGCATTTGTACAGTGCAAGTACTACGAGGGAACTGAATACAACCACTCAGTAATCAAAGAGGCGGTGATTCACATGCTTAGGCATTTCCATGCGCGAGGGTGCCCGACGGATCAAATCTACAGATATCGGCTTTACGGGCACTACAAAAGTGGGCAGCTTAAGCTCGTGCTGCCCCTCACCGATGAGTTCCTGAAGGACAACTTCTTAACGTACACGCGAGAGAAAGTGGAGCACAAGGTCCATGAAGAGCTGAAGCTGACTGCTTCGCAGCTTGAGGACTTTCGGAACTTGCTTGATATTGACGTAAATGCACTTTCCTATGAGGAGCAGCAAAAGAATCTTGTTGAACTTCTCATTTCCCAGATTTCTGAATGTAATGCTGCTGATGCGGAAATTTTCTACTATCCCAGCGCGATAAATGTTATCCAGAGCTTGGCCGTGGAGGCCGACGAGGCAAAGCGTATGATCACGAGAGATCGATTTCTGAAGGAAGTCAATCGCAAGGAAATTATTTTCAGCTCATGGCTGCAGCAAAAATTCGGCACCGACTATTATGCGAAATTGATTCGTCGAAAATACTTCAAGTTCAACACTACAAAAATACCCAAGGCATCAAGGATTTTTGTGATTGACATGAAAGGCGAATACGACACGCTCAAGGCGGTGAGAATGCTTTTCAGGCTGGGTGAATTCTTCTCGCATAAGGAACTCGCAAGAACTCCGCCGCAAGACAGGTTCTCCCCATACGTCGTGCTACGCGGCGTTGCGCCATCAGAGTTGCTCGAGCTCAAGCGAAGCCTCTGGAACCAAGGCATCAAATTTAGCGATGGCTATCCCTTCCAAGGATCAGATTTCTCGGCCATCCTACTCGCTGCTGATCCAACGAAGGAAAACCTCTGGCGGATAAAGTTCATTCCTGCAGAAGACCAGTTGGCGTCGACCATTGCAGCCATCACCGGCTCTTTAATTGAAATCTACGACTTATACAAGACAGCGCCCCTAGACGATGTGTTTGTTCCAAAGGGGTATGCGCATCACCAGATTAAGTGTGGTAGTTCCTATTTCTTTCAAGAGGTTATGCAGGCATGAGCGAGCAAAGTAAGATCAAGGCTGAGGTTATTGCGGTCTTTCCCGATAAAGTTAAGATCTCTGTGAGCGATATTGCTGCATTCTCCGATGGAGGAGGCCTCAAGGTTGGCTCTTACCTGCGAATAACCGATAGTGAAGATTGCGCGTTGATAGCGATCATCGAGAACTTCTGCATTGAAGTGAATGATAAGGCCGAGCGACGTCACATCATTGAGGCGCTGCCCCTTGGCATCATTGCCGACGGAAAATTCATCCGCGGCGGGGACACGCTTACCATTCCGCCAACTGGGGTGTCTCCGGCCACTGAGGATGATATCAAGAAGATTTTTGAAGAATCTGTGGAGCCCTCCAAGAGGTTTATCTTCAGCTCGCTTGTGTCAAATTCCAAGATCAAGGTACCAGTGGATGGTGACAGATTCTTCAACAAGCACCTTGCTGTTGTTGGCTCGACGGGCGCAGGAAAGTCGCACACGATCACAAAAATCATTCAGTCAGCTGTTGAGGCAAAGAGTGGCGAATACGCACTCAACAACTCACACGTCGTTATCTTTGACATCCATTCTGAATACAAGTCGGCGTTCCCGAATGCAAACTTTCTGGATGCAGGTACCTTGACACTTCCTTATTGGCTGCTCAACAGCGAAGAGCTCGAAGAGGTGCTTTTGGATACCGGTGAGCGCGACAATTACAACCAGTCAGCGGTATTTCGCCAACTGGTCACGGAGAACAAAAAAAGGCACAACAAGGGGGCGAAGTTTGTTTTCTACGACAGCCCGCTGAAGTTCGATATCCACCAAGTCCTGAACGCGCTGTACAACATCAAGAACGAAACCGTAAACTCGAAGAATGAAGCGCGGTACATGATTGCGGATGGATCGTACACATTGCTTGCCGAAGGAAAGACGGATGCGTCCCACGGCCTGGAGCTAAATGCAGATCAGCGGCTCGACATGTACTTCGAGACGCGACTCACGTTCCACCCGACGAAGAGCCAGAGCATCACAGGCGGCAGCTACGCAGACAAGTCACTAGACAAGTTCTTTACGCGCTTCGAATCGAAGGTCGCCCAAGACCGGCTTCAGTTCCTCTTTGGTAAAGCAGCAGACACAGCGACTCTTGAGAGCACGCTGATGAGCCTCATCGGCTACGGCACCAAGCAGTCGAATGTCACTGTGGTCGACCTGAGCGGTGTGCCGTTCGAAGTGCTCAGCATTACCGTATCGCTGATCTCGCGAATCCTGTTCGAGTATGGCTATCACTACAAAGTAATGCGGAGCGCAGCGGGGGAGTCGATCAACAACGATGCCCCGATCCTTTTGGTCTATGAAGAAGCGCACAAATATGTGCCGAACAGTGACCTCGCTAAGTTTCGCGCATCGAAGTTCTCGATTGAACGGATCGCCAAGGAGGGACGGAAGTATGGTGTCACGCTACTGCTTTCGAGCCAACGGCCATCTGAGATTTCCGAGACGATCTTCTCGCAGTGTGCAAATTTCCTGGCTATGCGGCTGACTAACCCTAGCGACCAAAGCTATGTGTCGCGCCTGCTGCCAGACACGCTGGGCAACCTATGCGCGAAGCTGCCCACCTTGGGTGCGGGCGAGGCATTGCTCATCGGTGAAGCGGTTGTTATGCCGTCTCTGATCAAAGTTGCGCCTTGCAGCCCGGCGCCATCCTCTACCGACATTCCGTACTACCAGCTCTGGAAGGATGAATGGAAAAACCTCGATTTCACAAGCATCAAGAAGACTTGGCTTAAAGAGTAACGTCCGCCCGATATCTTTGCATCGCCGGTCTACCGGATAGCGGTCGTTTGCCAACGTCCGCTATCCGGCTTACAAGGTAAACGAAATCAAACCTGGTAATCGAGTCTGTTGAGTAGCGGGCCCCGCCAACCAAACCTAAGCCGCCGAGACAGGGAGTTTGCGGGCGTGCTGCATCACCGTGCGGCGTGAGCGTTCACTCCACGCGTGAGTACGCTCGACTGCCCAGCGGTCTGGCATGACCACGAATCCCGCGTTAATCTCTGCGGCCTGCACGGCGGCTTGAAGTTGGATCATCGGTGCGGCGTACGCGTGTGCACCGCCACCGTCCGCTGTGCTTTGCGGGCGCAAGGCATCGCACAACTCAAGCCGACACGACTGGTGTTCACAACGGCAGCCAAGGGCCCCAAGCGCTATGGATACACAGCAGCGCATCGGCACGAAGATGTCCCTCCGTACAGTACTATCTGGCTGTGCTCATCTATGTGCCGATGGCAAGGTCACTGGTAAGGATTCTTGCTCAATTGCGGAACGGTGATCCTTGACTAGTCTTTCCTCAACAGTCCAGTTGCGGCGAGCGCAAATAGCTGCAATGGAAACAACCTCGGCGTCCGACAGGCTCTTTCGACTAACGGTGGGAGCAACATCCATCAAATGAAGGCGCAAGACACGCCCGTACTGATCGCATTCCTCGGCCAGCTTGTTCGCGATGCGAAAGCCGCCGGCGTCGACATCGCCCCAATGCCATACAGTCGATCCTTTAGGAAGCAATGCGAGTGCCATGCGATAGATTTGGCGCCACGAGGGGCTGGGCATTCCACCGGTGTACATCAGGAGGAAGGGGCCGGCAGACTGTGCGCCGCGCTGCAGATATTCCGCGGCCTCATGGAAGGTGGTGAGATTCTCTACCGTCAGCAATGTCATTGGTTCTGTGGGCAGATCCAGTCCGACAATGGCATGAGGGGGGAAGCCCAGGTAAGGAGCGACGGCACTGACCGCGGCATCCACGAGCTGAACGATGACGCGATTGTCCTTACCCGGGTTCGTCGCCATAAGCAGTGTGGGCGGAAACTTCATCAGCCCCATCTCCTGGAAGAACTCCTCTTCGTCGCGCGGCGTGCCAGTGGTAACGCCTTGTGTCAGCACGTCAATGAGAGACGCGATTGCCGTGATGCGCTTGCTGTCCGAAAATAGCGCGGCGCTGAGTCTTTTGATCGGGATATCGGTCCGACCGTCACCGGCTTTTTGACGGCAGGCGTCGACCACTCGAATCGCATCGAGCCAGCTGCGTATCGCCTCGTCGCCAGGCCTAGTGGATCGAATCGACGCTCCCTTGCGCCATGCCTCCAGGACGCTCGACAGGACTGGATGGGATTGTACGTGAGGCGCGAACGCGACCGCGGCCGCGCTTGCCGCATCCCATCTTGGTATCACTTGTAGTAAATTGGCCAGGATATCGCCATCGAGTAGTCGAATTACCTGAATACGTTCAAAATTCCCCGCGCGAGAATCCCACACGATGCTAATGGCGCCGTCGCGCTCCGCTAGCCGCAACGATGCGTTGCAAGACGTCTTCTCCGCATGCGTGGAGATGCCCAGGTAATCGGGAAACGATGCTTGATTGAACTGTAGCTGGACCACCCGCGTGGCGGCCGGCATATCGCCGCTGGCTGCAGACTTTCCTGCAGTGTTCTCTGCAAAGCGCAATAGTTTTAGAAGTGCTTTTTTTGCGGTCAGGTTCATGTCTAGATCATTGCAAGCTGCTGCATTTTCTGTTCGACCAGATGAGGATGCAGCTCAGGAATATCGCTTTGCAGCAGCTTCTTTGCTGTCTCCTTGATCTGGACGTGCGAGAAGTAAGCATCGGCGCCATTGTCCGGCCGGAAGACGTCGTAGTAGCTGTCTAGCACAGGGATCAGTTTGCCAACATCGGTGTCAGGGCCGGCCAAGACCAGCTGCAAGCCGAGCGACTTCAAAAACTCGGCCGTCACAAATGAGTTCTGGGCATCCATGCCGTAGAACGCTTCATCGAGCAGCATCAGTCCAGCACCGCGGTGAGGGGTACCGGGCTTAATGCGATACGCCGACGCGAGTGCGGCCCCGGCGATCACATAAAACGGCACGCGGTGCTCGCCATTAGAAGCAACCCCCATCCGCTTGCTTAATTTGTCGACCACTAATCCATTGACGATGATTTTCAGGTCAAAATTGAACAGGAGACGGTAATCCTCAAGCGGGTTGTTGCCCTTGTCGTCACCGCTTTCGCACGCCTCCAGCAGCGCCACCAGTTTGCTTTGCACCCCGTCGTTGCCAGGCGCATCGAGAAAGGACGGTTGTCCGGCGTCCGCGTCGCTCACAATCATGTCGTAGAGGTCGCGGTGCGTTGGCGAGATCTCATGGGAGAAGCGGTAGCGCTCGCCGCCGGTGAATTCCGGGCACCTGTCCAGGATGCGGTTCAGATCGCCCACCTCCTGCTGCACCCGGTGAATTGCCTCGCGCATTTTGAATTTGACGTCCGCTTTAAACGCCTGCTCTGCGGCAGATCGTGCTTGTGCCGCATCGCCCTCATACTCGGCCAGGGTGGAGTCTACAAGGCGCTGGGTATGTGTAGAAACCCATGCGGCTGCCAGGCGCCAGTCCGAACGCTCTTCATAAAGCGCAATTGCCTGCTCGTTGATATAGGTGATGAAATCGGCGCGCACTAGCGATTCGTCGGCACTGATGCGTCGATCTGCCTGAAGCGCTTTTGCAGTTAACTGCTCCATCGCTGCCGCCACGCCTGATTGCGCGCTACTCGATTGGCACTCGTTGTACAGCGCGGATGCCGCTTCCGCATCGTAGTCCTGATCTGCTTGAGCCTCCTGGCATTTCGCAGACAGCTCAGCCAATTGCTTTTTGGCTGCATCGAGATCAATCATCTTCAGCCGGCTTGCTTCAACTTTCGTTGCCAGCAGCGTCGTCAGACTCAGAACGGCCTGGTCTGCGGTTTTCCTGGTCAAGTTTGCGGCGTTGAGCTTTTCAGCGAGGGAGTGCGCCTTTTCTGACGACGCTGTTTCGCCAGCAGCGGACAACGCGATGAAGGCTGCATTCATTGCGCCTAGTGCAGTGTTGTAGTCTTCAAGGGTGCAGCTGGCAATAGCGTTACGCAGCTCTTCCAAGGCGGCCTTGGTCCGATTGCGAGCAGTTTTCGCATCGTTCCATGCACGCTCTGCTTTTCGCACTTCATTTTCTAGTGCGGCACGCTCGTCATTCGATATCTGCACGCCAAGCGACCATTGTTTCGGCTCGACAAGGCGTAAGCGCGTGGTGCCGCCATTGGCGCTGAGCATGCCGTCGTGCGTCATGGAGCGTGGATATTTTTCCAGCTCCTGTTCGCTTTGCACCTGACGCAGCGATCCCAGCATACGCCGCAAAAACGCCAGCGCTACCGGATGATCGCCGCTGATTAGTGCCGCTACCGAAGTCGCTTCATAACTCCGGTGCAAATCGTCCTGCAGGTGGCGCGGCTGCACCACCGTCACACCAAAGAATGGGTTAGACGATTCCCGCAGCAGCTTTACCGCTTCGCGCTCCCGCCCGGGATCGACGACCAACGCATAGCGATTGCGCCCGAGGAACGACTCAATGACCCCTTGCCACTGTCCGTCCGTGACTCGCACCAGGCTGGCAACCGTCGTGCAATCAATGCCGCGGGAGCGAAACATTGACATCACATGGCCGGCGCTGTCCTCGGGGTCCAAGCGCATTCCCTTGGCACTTGCCTTAAGGCGTTCGTTTGCAGACTCGAACGCACGCTTGGTTTCATCCAATGCTATACGCGCCGATTCATCAAATTTCGCAAGCACGGGCCTCATCGTGGACAGCGCATGAAGGGCCTTGCCGACCAACGACGCGTTTGCAATCGGGCCTTTGGCCGCCTCGCCATCGAGTTGCTCAACGAACCCCCGCAACGCTGACGATTCCATATGCTTGCGCAGCTCCAGCTCAGTGGCGGCAGCACTCAAGGCCGTTCTGATTTTATTTTCAATCTTGAGCAGTGTGTGCTTGCTGCTTTCGGCCGCTTGCCGGTTCAGGCTTTCAATTTGCCCAGCCTGGATCGAACGCAGGATGTCAGGGTCAGATGCCTGCTGTCGTATCAGCTCCTCAACGATATTTTTTTTTGCTTCGGCATCATTTTTCAACCCCAAGAGATCACCCTGGCCGGTGCGGATCTCTTCTCCGAGCGTCTCCAGCAGTGCTCCCAAGGTCGACACATTCGTATCCGCCGCCTCCGTTTGCAGCCACAGCCTGACGGCGGCAACAATCGCCCTTTGCTGGTGAAACTGTCGAAGCGATTGAAATCGTTTCCCGATGCCTTGCAGCCTGGCGATCTGGTTTTTGATTTCATCGATCTTGCGCCCGAGCAGACGCATGGTCCTGATATGTGCCAGCGTGCCCTGTTTGTCGATGGGGGTAGATTCCACCAAGTATTTGCGCAGGAACACACCGACACTGTCCACTTGCTTCAGATTGATGCTGTGTTTGAGCGCGCGCAGGAACTGGTTGCGATCCATATGGCGCTCCGGATCCTGAATGTTGTGCAGCAGCTCAGACAGATACGCTTCGGGCTTGGTCGTGACGGTGGGGGTCAGGCCCGCCGCTCGGGCCTTGCCGCGAATGAGCGCCTCGAATTGCGCCCAGTCCATCGGCGCGCGGCCTTCCGCGCCGCGGCTTTCCAGATGATCGTCCTGCTCCAGTTCAACGCCCGGCAGCACATAGAGCCCCAACACTTTGTGCTCCTTGTCGATCGAAGTGGAGTGGATGCATACGCCGGCACTGACGGTGTCAGCGGGACGGTCGCCCTTGAAAACGAGCGTGATATAGGAGAGTGCTTCCTCGCGTTTACGGGTGATGAAGGATTGCTTCTGATCTGTGCCGTCACCTGATCGCATCGCGCCGAGCGCATAGTCGCGCAGCAGCCGCTTGTCTTTCTGAACCGATTGCGCGTTAAAATGCGTGTGATGCGAGTTCGCGCCAACCAGCGCAATCTGAATTGCATCGATCAGCGTTGTCTTGCCGGCGCCGTTGGCGCCAATAATGCCGGTCGCATCATCATATTCGAAGGATTCGACATCCCAGAACGAGAATTGGATGACATGGAGTTTTTTGAGTTTCTTCATTTTCCGGCTTCACTCTGCGTAACTGTGGTTTCTGGCGGCTCGTTGCCCAGCAAGCTGGCTTTCAGGCTGGCACCGAATCGGTCAATGGCTTGCTCGCTGAAAATGTCAGCGATGGCCGGCAGGATCGAGATCGCAAAAGGCTGCCCATCCCCATCGGCTAAACCCTCGCTGTTTTCCATGGCCAAGCCTCTTGATTTGGCAATCTTCAGCAATGCCCGGAGATCGCTGCCCTTGGTGAAATCCTGTTTGGTCAGCTCCTTGAAGACGGTTTCGAATTCTTCGATTCCTACTATGGCCTCATGCAGCCCGTTGAGGTCTCCCACACTGCCGCGCATGTGGTACAGCTTGCGCAGGGTGAGCAAGAATCGCGTTTCATGGATGTCCATCGCGGCCAGTTTGGTGCCCTCCTGGCGCACGAAACAATAGTCCTGCTCATCCTTAAAAACCAGCGTCAAACCCATCAGATCGGCTGCCTCGGTAAACTCCTTGCGGTGGCTGCTGATAATGCGATACGACACAGCTTGGCGGGGAAAACGCGCATACAAGCACTGACCGACCACCAATTGATACAGGGCCTGCTTGAAGTCATCGACGACGTAAGTTCCGTCCGACGATTCGGCACAATCATTCCAGTTACGGGGCATTATTTTCTCTCCGGGATACACTGAAATCGGGGGTGGTGAACAAGGCAGTGTCCGCTCTTGCCTTGTCGTTGGGCGCAAGCTTGGCCTCGAATCCCAGGCGTTGCATTAGCGGGTTTCTCCCGCGCAGGGAAGCGCGTTCTGCTTGTGCGGCAATGCGCATCAGGGCCAGGTACGACACGGCATCGCGCACCTCCATAATCGGGATGTCTTGAGCGTTCAAGCACTGGCCAGGGGCCACCGCCGATTCGACGAAGCGTTTCGCCGCCGCCGGCGACATATCACGGCTGGCGATCATGGCCCGCCTTAGTTCGTGCATCGCTTTTTGCTGCAGCGTCAGTTCATGCTTGACCATGGCGACGCGCTTGGGCTTGGCAGGGGCAGGGCGCGGCAGCTGCAGGCGGCTTTCCGAGACCACCTGGACGGGCGCACCCATCCGCCCTTGCACCTCGAGCCCCGCCTTTTCCGTTCTTGCGATCGCGTTGATGGAATCGTCAATAATGGACTCGAGCCGGTCGGACGCTTTGAGCCGGTAATTGATGAATGCGAGCGCGCGCTGGGTAGCGGCTTCCATGACGCGGTCCATGCGCCCAAGGAATGATTCGACGTCCAGCAGGCGCCGAAACCGTTCCGCATCCCGGTCAAGCGCAAGCTCCGCCTCGGCCAGACTCAAACCAGAAGCATCCATGTACCCCGTCAAAATCTTCGCGCGCAGTACCTCGTTGGTGGTGACCTCCGTGACCAAATGGATGATTTCAAACCTCAGTGACAATGGATGGTTTTCGGTGCGCAGCTGCTTGAAGTCACGCACATACAGCTCGCCAATGTGTTCCGTGAAAAAGCGCTTGATGAAGCCAGGCGTCGTACTTTCCTGAATCAGATCCTTCATCAAGTCCCGCGCCCGGAGTGTGGTCGCATTTAAAGAATTGATCATGCGCGAGCACACCTGCGCCGCCGATGCAAATCCCGCAGCCTGGCCCTGCGGATCCTTCTGGACACTCTGCAATTGACTATAGACCAGCTGGATACTCCCGCCGATATGCTGCGGCCCGTCGGTCGCAAACTGCTGCAGGGACTCGAAGAACCGCATCACCGATGGGCGCATGCTGACGAATGTGCGCAGGCCTACCTTTTCTTTGATCAGCCAGCCGGTTTCGGCCAGACGGGCCACTAGTTCAGCCGCCCTGATGGCAATTGGGGTAGCCACGACCTCCTCGCCGTCGTCCCAATCGTGATCGAGCAGGAACCGTTCGACTTCTTTCGTCACTTGATCATGCAAATAGCCGTCTGGAAATGGCGGCACGCAATCCGGGCCGAAGAAGCGCGCCGACAGCCGAACCAACAAATCCCAAGTCCGCCGATTGTTGCGGCCAGTCAACGGACTGAAGATGCCAGCGGGCAGACGATCGAACAGGTTCATATGAAATTATCCTAAAGTATAACTTATCATACAGTATAATTATGGAAAATGAACAAATTGAAATCAGATCAACAGACTCCTAGCTCGCCCGAGGATGGAAGCTCCTCGCGTCTTGTGGACCTTGAACAGCTAATATTGTGGGAAGGAGAACTGACAAACGAGCGTATTCGGGAGCTGCTCGGGGTAAAACTCGTGTATGCCAGCCGTCTTATGTCAGGCCTTATGAAGTTGCTGGCTGGTCGTGCGAGGCGTGCGTCTGCACATGCACCTCTCAAGATGGCGTACGTCTTCCCAGATGATCAAACACGCAGCTCACCGGACGCATATTTGCATATGCTAAATTGGCTGCCGGGGTACCCACTTACCTTCGGGTCAGGCGTAGTCGATGCGCGGCTTGATCTCTCTCTAATCTCGCCGGCCATTTTTTCTGCCATCTTTCAGTCCATCAAGCGCCAACACGGCCTGCGCATTAGTTACAAGTCGATGACACATCCGCTTGGAACAGAGCGACTTGTGTTCCCACACGCATTGGTCAGAGCCCCGCGCCGCTGGCACATGAGGGCTTGGTGTACAGAACGCTCAGACTTCTTGGACTTTACATTGGGTCGAATCTCTGCAGCGATGTCGGACAGCACTCCTTGTCAGGGGAACGGTAGAACTCAAGACCAAGACCTAGCATGGATAAATGTAATGGATTTGGTCATTGGACCTCATCCCGCTCTAAACGAGGATCAGAGGAAAATGATTGCGGGTGAATTTTTCCCTGGCGCGGCATCGCTAAGGTTGAAGGTGAGGGAGTGTCTTGCGCCGTACATTGCCCAAGATTTGCGCCTTGCTACAGACTTGGGGAAACACGTTCCCCCGGAATATCAATTGGCGTTGCTTAACGGGGCTGTACTGAAATTACAATTCAGCTAATGCCGGCGCTGCCGTGTTCGAAGCGGCAAACTGATACATGCAACTGAGCAGTTACGCCGTCCCGACTTGACTTACACTAACCGGCATCCGTGAAGCCGGGGCGGTTCAGTCAATGATGAGTTGTCGCGCTACAATTAACCAGAAAAGCTTACGTACAGAAATCACCGCGAGATTTCTTGACGGCAGATAGGATCACGACCTCCAGAGCATGGCCATTTCTGATAGTAACGACTCTACCTCTGCGCCCAACCATAATTGCACTATTGCAGCCAGTCCGGCCGCAGCGGGGCCGGCCGGTAGCCGGCTGGAAGGGCATGTTGGCGCACAGTATCTGCTGCCGTTGCTAACCGGCGGAGAGGCACGCGGACTTCCTGGCATCATCGTCGCTCGCGTAGCGTTTCAACGGTCCAGCTTCGGCCATCCGATGGACGACGTGATCGTCACCGGCCACGACCGCCAGGGACGACCAGCTACGCTGGAGGTTCAAGCGAAACGTACGATTGCTTTTGTGGCCAGTGACAAAAATTTTGGCGACGTGGTTGCACGGGCTTGCTTGGCCGCGACGAAGCCTGAGTTCGACACGACACGATACGAGCTGGCGGTAGCAATCGCTCGGACGTCCACGAAGATCGATCAGTACGTGCAGGAGGTGCTGCGATGGGCGCGTGCTCATTCTGAAAGTGAAAGCTTCTTTCGCAGGTTGGCGCACGTCGGTGCTTCACACCGTGAGATGCGCGAATTCGTCGATGCTTTTCGTGGCCGCATGCTTGCGGCAGATGCCGCTTCTGATGATGCGGCCGTCTGGCGGCTGCTCTCACGCTTCCAGGTACTCGCTTTCGACTTCGAGCAGCCTGGCTCTGTCTGCGCACAATTGGCCCGCGATCGATGCGCGCTGGCGCTCGCCCCACAAGACGCGGCGCGAGCCGATGAACTGTGGGACTCGCTGCAGCATATCGCGTTGGACGTGGATGCGGCCGGGGGGGAGTTAGATACACCGACGCTGCGCGCGCGTCTCGTCAGCGAGCGTTCCTACCGTCTCGCGGGCGAACGGTGCCTGAGCCGAACCCGGGATACGCTTACTGAATCCAGCGCAAGCGCCCTTGACGACATCAATACGAACGTGAACGGCGTGACGATCGATCGTGTTGGTCGAATCACGGAAGCACTGGCTGCGCTCGAACAGGGCAGATATCTCGAAATTCGCGGAGTTGGCGGGGTCGGGAAGTCGGGTGTGCTGAAGAGTCTGGCGCAACGTATCGGCATCGAGTCGTGCGTGGTTGTCATTGCGCCCAATCGTGTCCCAGGTGGAGGTTGGCGTGCTTTGCAGAAGCAGCTCGGTTGTGACATGAGTGCCGTTCAACTGCTGACCGACCTCGCGGGCGACGGCGGCGCAACGCTGTTCATCGACGGGCTCGATCGCTTCGATGACCTGGGCGAGCAGGCCACTGTCGTAGACCTGCTCCGTGCAGCGGCGAAGGTGCCGGGCTTCCATGTGGTCGTAACATCGCGCTTGGATTTCGATGCCGATGGACGCGCATGGCTACCAGCGCCAGCTTTAAAGGAGCTCGGCGAAGCGCCACCGGTCTTGATTTCCGAGCTTGGGGATGACGAGATGGCACAGCTGAGAGATGCCGACCCAAGCCTTACTGCGCTACTTCGTGCCGGACATCCCGCGGAGAAGCTGGTACGCAACCTGTACCGCCTCGATAGGCTGGCGCGTGGCGTTGACGGCGATGAGAAAGCGCCTTTGAGCGAAGCTCAAATGGCATGGCAGTGGTGGAGAACCGGGGATTCGGGGAAATCTACCGGGCGCCTGGAGCGCCGCCGCGTCCTGCGCTCGCTGGCCGCGCATTCTTTGGGTTCATCAGTCCCGTTCGATGCCAGCGCCTCGTCGACGGCCGCTATCTCAGCGTTGATCGACAGCGGTTCAATTCGAATGCAGGATTCGGTACGTGTCGAGCCTGCCCACGACGTGTTGCGGGACTGGGCAGTCGGCTGCTTGTTGTATGAAGAGCCTCAGTTTCTAGCAGCCCTGGTGCTTGGTTCGCCCGCTCCCTTGCGCCTCGTACGCGGTGTAGAGTTGGCCGCGCGCTTGCATGCAGAGCTCGATGCCGACGAAAAAAAGTGGCGGGCTTTAGTTGAACGGTTAAGTGCGCCGGGAAATCATGGTTCATGGAAGCGGGCTGCGTTGCTGGCGCTTGTACGTTCCGAGCGTGCAAACGAGGCACTTAGCCGTTGCTCGCCGGCGTTGAACGCAAACAGTTCAGCCTGGCTTGCAGATCTTGTTCGTGCAGCAGTCACGATCGACTCTCGGCCATCCGCTCCCCTGTGGGCGGCGGCCGGCTTCGATACCAGCAGGTTCAATGAAAACTTTATCGCGCCAAGCGGTCCTGCTTGGATGAACTTGATTATATGGTCATTGGATATTGGGTCGGCCTTACCACATGCTGCCGTGCCTCAATTCGTGGATCTATACAACCGATGGTGCTGTGCTTTCCCGGGAAACGATTCGATATCGCCTTTGCTAGTCGAACGCATGTATCTTTGGCTTGTTGAAATTGAGGGACGAACTCATCCGAACGTATCGAATATTGCGGTCGTAAGCACAGGCCCTAGCGCACCTCCCTTGTCGATGAGGGCCGCACAGCAAAAGGAACTTCGGACTGCTTTTCTCTTATGGTGCAAGCTTTGCCCCGAACGCGCAGAGTCGTACCTGCAAAACCTGATTGTTCATCCTCGTCGACCAGCCCTGTTTCGGCAATT
>Ga0265797_10005198_pt1 | contig 19176 bp, 21 predicted proteins | sample P2T30metagenome_FD_192433 | JGI IMG/M metagenome (GOLD analysis project Ga0265797, IMG submission 192433) | Plant litter microbial communities from East Loma Ridge, Irvine, California - P2 T30 | ecosystem: Environmental > Terrestrial > Plant litter > Unclassified | place: USA: California... | reverse complement strand
GGGACGTGCTGTCGACCATGACGCCGCCCGAATACACGGCGATCCGGCCATATCTGGGCGCGTCGTCGGGCTTCCAGTCGCACCAGTACCGCGAGATCGAATTTTTATTGGGGAACAAGAACCGGACCCATCTGCAGGTGCACCGCCACCACCCCGAAGCGCACGCTGTCTTGCAGAGCGCACTGGAGCAGCCGTCGATCTATGACGAAGCGATCCTGGCCATGGGGCGCAGCGGCCTGACGATCGACGCCACGCGCCTGGCGGGGCCGTGGGATGTCGCGACCGTTTCCGACGTGTCGGTCAAGGCGGCGTGGATGACGGTCTACCGCGATACCGGCCAGTACTGGCCGCTGTACGAGCTGGCCGAGAAGCTGGTCGACCTCGAAACCGCATTCAGGCTGTGGCGCTTCCGCCATGTGACCACGGTGCAAAGGGTGATCGGCTACAAGACCGGCACCGGCGGCACCGATGGGGTGAACTACCTGCGCAAGATGCTGGACGTAGTGCTGTTTCCGGAGTTGTTCGAGCTGCGCACCGAGCTGTGACTTGCCGCGGCCGCCGCGTCAGGCGCGCGCTGCACGTCGTCAGGACAAAAAACCCCACCGTTCAGGGAACGATGGGGTTTTGAGGGATGCTGCTCTACCGGAACGAATCAGAACGGTTATCCCTACTAAAAAACGTGGGTAGTGGCCTTCGTATTCGGGAGTGAAGTGTTTTCCGGGCAAGACGCTCTCGGAACTGTTCGTAGCAATGCCGGAAGAGGCTGCTCTTGCCGTTAAAACGCGTTTTCACTCCGATGGGTGGGTAGCTGTCTAGACTCGTGGGATCATGTACCCATTCGTAGCTGGCCGCTCTTCAAGGCCAGGTCCGTATTGCGTACACTGTCCCAACTCGATCTTTCACTGGCCAATCGATGACCCAGGCACTGCACAGCCAAGCTCGCACCACACACTTGATCCGCGAGGAAATCAGAAACTCAACGCTCCCGCAGGCCGAGCTGGCCAGGCTGTATAACGTCACTCGCCAGACTATCCGAAAGTGGCAAGATCGGGACACGCCGGAAGACAAGTCACACGCTCCCAACAAGATGTACACGACGCTGTCTGTTGAGCAGGAGCTTATCGTGGTAGAGCTGCGTAAGACGCTTCTGCTTCCGACAGACGATCTTCTGGCAGTCACGCGCGAGTTCATCAATCCCGCAGTCTCGCGTGCCGGTCTGGGGCGTTGCCTACGTCGCCATGGCGTTTCTGACTTGCGCGATTTAGTTGAGCGGGAAAGCGGCTCGCCGGCGACGAAGAAGTCCTTCAAAGACTACGAGCAGGCTTTGTGCACATCGATATCAAGTATCTTCCGCAAATGCCAGACGAGACTGACAGGCGCTACTTGTTCGTCGCTATCGACCGTGCCACGAGGTGGGTCTTCGTCGAGATCTATGAAGATCAGACAGATTTCAGCAGCGTCGATTTTCTATCGAAAGTGAACCAGGCTTGCCCTGTCAAAATCGTCAAGCTGCTCACCGATAACGGAAGTCAGTTCACCGATCGTTTCACTTCCAAAGCCCGCAAGAAAGAACCCAGCGGCACGCATGCATTTGATCGCCTCTGCACGCAACTGGGCATCGAGCACTGCCTCATACCACCACGTCATCCACAAACCAATGGCATGGTTGAGCGCTTCAACGGCCGTATCAGCGACATAGTCAGGCAGACCCGCTTTGCCTCAGCTGCCAAGCTGGAATCGACGTTAAGGAACTACGTGAAAATCTATAACCACAACATCCCTCAGCGAGCTCTCAAGCACCAGACGCCTATCCAAGCACTCAAAGAATGGCGTGAAAAAAGCCCTGATATTTTCACGAAACGCGTATATAACCAGGCGGGTCTTGACATTTAGGCCTCCTGCTGCAAACTTGTACTACTAGGCGTAAAAGCGAAAGAATACCTGTATTAAGCAAGGGCATTAGTAAATAGACTGTACTGTTTGGATTTTTGAAAAGATATCATCTGGTTCGCAAATAGAGTGAATTCGCTGGCGATAACTTAGTCCTGATAAAACCCCGTCCTCAGTCAAAATGCGAAATTCTTTTTTTGTTAAAGGGTTGGGTAGGTTTTGGGGTTGGTGGAGAGAAAATATTTGATCCAACGTTACTTTTGTTTCTTTTCCATCGCAGTCAAATAGCGATCCTTCGCCTACGCCCCTTATTTTTCGCCCATTTTCCAAGGGTTCAGCAGTGATGTAATAAATTGCATGCCCCGATTTACTGCAGTCCCCAGTGTAGCTTCCAGCTAGATTAGCTTGGATGGTAATCTTATCGCCTATTAGTGTAGCATTGGCCGACATGACGATTTTCCCGGCGATACCAATATCAATCGTGCGCTCCGCTGAGTACGCCGTAACACCCGTATGCCCTAGGTTACGAGAACCCATGCGTTCCGACGCACCACCATTGCAACACGCGCTAGTCAAAAAAGTAGCCAAAAGTCCAGGCGGTACATTCGACGGGAGATCGGAAAAATTTAGCGTAGCTTCATATACACCAGGCACGCGGACTACTCCGACACCATCAATTGTAAACTTCACTCCATTAATGTCGACGTTTGCTGTCATCGAAAGCTGTAAAGGCGCATACATATATTCCTCGCTAATGATGTTTAGAAATGGTAACTGTGGCCTACCAATTTAAGAGTAGTATTATGAACAACTACTTTTTGATAGACCGTAAGAAGGATCGCCGGTTTCTTTGAGGCAGGTTGCAACTGCCTCGATGTTAGCGGCAATATCACCGTAGGTTTCTATGGTGTATTTCTGATTATTTTTTCAGCTTACACAATAATCATTTTTCCCAAATGACAAAACCCCCCACATCTGCCGGGCATTTATCATCTTTGCCATCTCTTCTGGGGAAGCGGTGATCTTTATCGCGAGCGACCCATCCTCCAGCAGCTTTGGTTCAAATTGCATATTACCCCCTAATAATTGCGGATCTGAAAATTAGAATGCACAAATGAAACTCAAAACAGATCGAGCTCATCCATTAGAATGTATTGACATTCTTCCAATTGGAACCTGGCAAGGAATATTATTCGCATCTGGAACTTTCGTGAAATTAATATTCATAAATCGCTTAAAGCCAATAAATAATACGCTTCTGTATGCACGCAAAAAGGAGTTTTTTTTAAAGTATCTCTTTTACCACAGTGTAGTTATTGCAATAAGTCAAATGCCATTGGCCCCCCCCCCACAAAAGAGCGCGATCAGAAGTAAAATTTTCTACTTAAGACACAAAAGTTCTACATGAAGACGTCCCGCTTTACTGACAGCCAGATCATCGCCATTCTCAAGCAGGCCGAAGCCGGCAGCCCAGTCCCGGAACTGTGCCGTGAGCTCGGCATCAGCAACGCCACGTTCCACAAGTGGCGCTCCAAGGTTGGCGGCATGGATGCCTCGCTGATGGCGCGCATGAAGGAGCTGGAGGAGGAAAACCGGCGTCTCAAGAAGATGTACGTCGAGGAGCGCCTGAAGGCCGAGATCGTCGCGGAGGCACTCACAAAAAAGTGGTAGCGCCATCTCAACGGCGGGAGATGGCGCAATGGGCCGTGTTGGAGCGGTCAGCCGCTATCAAGCTGGCGTGCCAGGCATTTGGCATCAGCCAGACCTGCTACCGGGACAAGGCCAGCTGGACGCGGAAAACGTCCTCATTGCCGATTGGTTGGTGCGGCTGATGAACAACCAGCGAAACTGGGGTTTCGGGCTGTGCTTCCTGTACCTGCGTAACGTGAAGGGCTTCAAATGGAACCACAAGCGCGTCTACAGGATTTACCGTGAACTTGAGCTGAACCTGCGCATCAAGCCGCACCACCGACTGGTGCGCGAGAAACCGCTGCCGCTGGCGGTGCCGGCCGCGATCAACCAGAGCTGGTCGATGGACTTCATGCACGACCAGCTTGCCGATGGCCGCAGCATCCGTCTGTTCAATGTGATCGATGATTTCAACCGCGAAGGCCTGGGAATCGAGGTCGACTTCTCGCTGCCATCAGAGCGCGTGATCCGCTCGCTCGACCGGATCATCGAATGGCGAGGCAAGCCACAAGCCATCCGATGCGACAACGGCCCGGAATACATCAGTACGGTGACCTTAGCCTGGGCTGCAAAACGCGGCGTCCGCATCGATTTCATCCAGCCTGGGCAGCCACAACAAAACGCCTATGTGAAGCGCTACGACAGGACGGTGTGTTGTGACTGGCTGGCCCATCATCTGTTCGAGACGCTCGACGAAATCCGAGAATTTGCCACCAACTGGCTATGGACCTACAATCACGAGCGGCCTAGCATGGCACTCGGCGGAATTACACCAAAACAGAAACTAGCACTCGCCGCTTAACCTCTACTTTTAGCGTGCTCTAAAAAATGGGGGATTACCGGCTGACTTGAGTGCAGGTCTCCAATCTGTAAGCCAAGCAGTTCGCCTCGCCGCATGCCGGTAGCCAGCAGGAGTATAACGATGAGCCAGTTGCGGAGGCGCACGCAGCCCCTTTCCCAAGGGTTTTCCCGGGAATCTGGATGAACGACGTTGAGAAGCCGTTCTTGTTCCCCCAAGCTGAGGCCAGTACGAGCATCCAGTTTTGCCCGGTTTGAAATTTAAGGAATGTGCTCACGAAATGCCGCAAGCGCCCGGCCGCTCTCGGCCTCAAGTTCTCGCAGCGCGGGTCCCGAGAGAGTTGCATCAACATAGCCAGCTAAAAATCCGAAGTAGTCAGCGATGTAACGGAGGCGAGAAGCTTGAGTTTGACGATCCACTGGCCGGCGAGGCTTGTCGTCGCTCTTCCTGCGCAGCCCCATGCGTCTAATATGGATGACGTTGGATCTTTCTGCGTCTCCCTCAGCTTCTTCAAGGTCCTCGATTCGATACTGGACCGCTGACGCCAATCGGGCTAACTCAGGCAAAGTAAGGAATTTCCCCGTTGATATCCGGTCGAGCAGGTTGACTTCGCCCTATGAAGCTCCCCATACAAGAGGGCTAAGCTGGTACAGACGAAATGAATCGTGTTTGCTGCTCGCCCTTTCCTGCGGTATTTATCCAAATATACAGTGACTTCGTGGACCGACAGTCCATTGGGCACGTGCAGAGCGGAGTAACGTTCGCCGTTCCGAAAACAAATGCGCTTAGCAATGTATGGGGACATCAACCCACCATTTCCTCTGAGTAGTAGTTCAGTCGGATAGCTAATGAATCACAAAAAAATGTGTGGGTAAAGGAAAAGCCTGTTTTCCTCTCAGAAAACAGGCTTCAATCAACAAAAAACAGAAATTTCGGATTTAGAACGGTTATGATCACTAAAAATTGTAAATAGGTTCAGACGTTAGTGCTTTAGCGGCCCACATGGGATCGACGGAAAAAATGACAACAAAGGCGCTTTTTACCCGAAGTTGTTGACACTTTCATCATCTCCGCGCCACTTTTCTCGATTCGCGCAAAATTTCGTTATGCTAATGCAGTGTCAGTAACCGATCCTGATGTGCAGCATTCGAAAATCGACACGATGAGATCGTGTCGTCTGACTGAACGGATCACTCAATCCAGCCACTAAAAGAACAGATAAAACTTTGAAGTCTAGTCGAAGCTTTTCTAACGTTTGATTCACGGCTACCGAAGTCATCCCGCAGAAATAAGAAATTAGGCAACTGCGTTGAGATTAAAAAAATCGCTTAATTAAAGAGCTAGCGATCATCTCGTTCGAACAAAGTAAAATTATGTGGGTTCGTATAACTTTTCATATAGGAAGAAAAGGCTTTAAAAACTGTACCTTTAGATCCGAATAGCTTGTGATAATAGATGTGCGAAAAGAGCGCGGCGTTGTGAAAACGCGGGCTACCAGTAGGTGCGATGTAATACTTGCTCCCCCATACGCCAGTTACATGTTTTGCAAACCCTTTCGAGCCCGAAAGGCAAGCTGTACTTACCAACGACGTGCAAGACAGAACCACTTGGTGTTTGTTGACCATACGCTTTGACCCGACGCCATTTGGAGTCCACCAACCTTTAAACTTCTTGTCATCAGTAACCGTGCCGTGCGTTGTAATATGAACGTGTTGAAATTCGTTATCAGAAAGAGCATGTAATAACCTATCAATTGAGGCGACTCGTATAAGCTTTGATTCGACTTCCATCAAATTGAAGATTTCTCGCAGAACTCGCCCTTCAGAACCAGGGTCGCCTTCGTCCAGACATTCGACAATACATACGCCTCGTTTCACATTGCACCTTAAATTTATATTGCCTTCCAAATCAACCGTTTTACCTCTTCCTTGGTAGCTGCGGACGCCAACGGTGCTACGCTTCAGCCCCCCGGTAAGGACTACGCGCACCAATTTTTCAGTACGACTTTATTCTTTCATCGAGCGCATTATAGACCTCAATATAACCTGCAAACCAGGACCCTTTATTGTTTTTTTCATGTAAGTAGCGCCAACGCTCGAATGCATAAGCAGATTTTTCCAACAAAAATTCTGCCTCCCACTTGAGCTCCAAATTGAAGCTATTTTTTGCAGCCTCAGCTATTGTCCGGTGATCTGTGGAATCTGATGTGCGCTTTAAGACATGCAAAGAAATAAAAGTTTTTGATTCAGAACTTAATGATTTATAAAGACTTCCAAGATTATGACCGCGCACATTATCGTTATTTTCAACCATTAACAACTGCTTTAATTTTAGCTCTAGTGTTAATCCAGCATTAACAATATAGGGGTGCAAATAATCAAGATTTATTTTTGACAAATCCTCACCTGGAACGAAACAAGCGTAGTTTTCACCTACTTTTGCGACAAATGGAAAAGTAGAAAATTTCTCTGACTTTGTTCCAATAAGTTTCTCCGCTAACAGAACCGTACCTTTATGAAATTTCTCTGCAATGTTTTTTTCCGGCAATTCCATTAAGTAACCTCTACTATAGATTTCAATACAGATGTAAGTGAACAAGAAAATGTTCTGTTCATACCAAAAAATCTTAATCACGCAATCTCCACTCGTCCAAGATGATCTCTTCGAGTGAAGGAAAATATTAAATCTCTCAGAACCGTCCAGCGCCCAGTCGTCAGGGGCTAACATCCTTTCCTCAATATGCTATACCCGATACATCGTGTAGTGCGCCGGAATCGCCGCTAATATGCAAAAATATACCTCCTGCAGAGTCCCAGCAGAGACAAGACTCACTGAGGTTTTGTTTATAAATTCTCTGCAGGTATATTCGAAAACGGTCATTATTATCACAAAGTTTTAATAGCTTAGAATGCCAAGACCGCTCATCGGTTATAGGGGGGCTCGACCAAACATGGGCCGCACCAACCCCAACGATTCCATTCTGAGCGCTTGCGTCATCATAGCAATGTACTCGGGCATGCCCTTAATAAGACTAACGCCCTTTGACGCTCTTGAATGCAGCTCCATAAGAACTACGGCATTCCTCTTCGCAGAAATTTCATTCAAGTCCAAATGATCGAAGTCCGGCATCACACTGCCGTATCGTCCTATTTCCGGCAACATCTCACGCCATTTATCCGCTAATGGGTCTCCAGTATTTGTTACCGCGAAAACAGCGGCAGCTGCGAGTGTGTCGGCAATTTGAATTCCGTGTTCAATTTTCGAGTTGGCAAATACAATCGGTCCGGACAGATTAAACGTTATTGGTTGACGGCCGGAAGGTGTATCGACGAAGATGTTTTCCTCTTTTCGCCCAATCATGAGGTTAAAGATATCCTGAGATTCCATCAGGGGTTTAGACTCGTCACACACCGCGGTAATTTCTTCGTACATCAGCCCCCAATGAGCTAACAGGTTAGCTAAAGCGCTGTCGGTCAAGTCTAATATCCACTTTCCAGCCGACGCGCCACGCAGACTATCAAGCTCAGCCTTGATATCGTCACGGCGGTTTATTGCAAACTCTCGTATTTGAGTCAGAATTGGAGAATTCTCAAGGTGAACGGATGATGAGAAGAGGCTCACAAGCCTCTCTTCGTTCATGTCGCGCATTAAATCCTCAAACTCCGTGAATATCTGATCGGCACCTGCACCTCGAGCGACAAACTCAACGTACAAAATGTTAGCAATAAAGAGATGGAAATTCATCTCGTAAAACACTGAACTTATTTCCGCGATGGCAGGCTCGAATATGTACTCGAAAAACTTTCCAGCCAATGCGTATTTCTTGTCGGAAATAGATATTTTTACCCGGCCTTCAAAGTGAGAAAGTATCTCGTCAATAGCGTGTCTACCTTTGTTAAACTTAACCAGATTCTTTCCCTTTAGCTCTGAACCCTGTACGCGGTAATCCTTTATTATTTTTCTTACAAGGATCTCTGCTTCTTCAGGATTCGTCGCAACTGATGCATACGCAAAATAGTTTTGACGCTCATGCAATAGGTTATTCCCAGTAAACCCCGACTCGTCGAAATAAATGCGTTGTGTCATATTGGAATTAGATGTCTAGTTAATATCAAAGGGTTTCATAACAGCGGTTGCTATAACGTACGGGAACTGTCTTGGGGCCAAATTTGCATCACTAGTCGAATTGTTTTTGATTTGCGCCGCCTATATCGACGGTGATGATGCTGGCGACATGATCGAGCGATGTCGTTGCACGGCGCTCCTATATTCTACCGTAATGGCTCGATAGCTAACTCCGACGCTGCGCACTCACATTCCGATGTGCTGAACGGAATTTTTCATATACCTCCCGTCGCGACGGTGAAGGGGGCGCATCGTTCCTACTCATAAATATGGCGTAATATTTCTGAAACCTCGCTGCGTCTTGCCTCACATTCCAGGTCCATCCTAGACCGATGGATGCGCCTTCACTCAGTCTGCCGGTGGCACTGCGCTTCAGCACAAAACCAAACACCTCATTATTGACGCTCTTAACAAGCGCGAATAGAAGGTCCGCAATATCAATCATTTCTGCTTTCCGTATGATTACGCGCTTCTCCAAGAACTGACTATGCCTTGAAAGTCCCAGGGCGGTAGCATTTTTTGCTCCTAGTTTTCCAAATCTGTGTACGCAACAGTGCCGAAGCTGACAGATTGCATCATATTGCTCTACCAACGCCTTAGTATTACCTGATAATGGATTAGATCCAACAAATTTTTGCAGGGCCGTGCCTATTGAGGGTCCTGACGAAAATACAGTTTCTTCCAATAGGGCGTCAGACAATGATTCAGGCCGGTGATGCATTACTGCGCCATATGCCACTTGTAAGGATTCGCACGCCTTCTGTGAAAACGGATCACAGTTTATCAGGCGACGTATAAGGGAACGCATATATCCCTCAATCGCAGACACATAACCGAGCAACAATAGAATACCCATTTCTGGATCGATCTCTTCTTCAGGCCGCAAAAGTGCCCAATATTTATTTAATTGAACACTATTATGTAAGAACTGATCATATGGCGATCGTTCAGTTTCACCTTCGTTCAAGTTAAAGAATGTTGTTGTGTCAATTCGTCTTTGCGGATTGCGTACAGCAACGATTGCAGCATAGTCCTCGAGTGCGGTAGTTGCCATAGTCAGGAAAGATAATCGTCTACAAAGCTGTTGAGGACGTCGATAATCCTTGCAGTTCGTCTGGACCCAAAGCCTGATACTGTCAATAGTTCGGCAGCGGGATCTTGCTTAGCAAGATAATCTCTGATAGTACGAAAATGAGGTAAATTCTTGCTCATTTGATCACGTTGCCAAGTTGTCAACCCTGGGACGTCACTAATTTTCATTCCGAGACAAGCATTGAAAATGGACGCATCCACCAGCTGCTTTGCACAATTATGACAAAAGCGCTGATTATCTGTTAAGCGACGAGTTCCGCATGCTGCACACTTAGGCAACGCTAGGTCCAGGGAATCGAGGACATCTTGTCCAACGATTGCATCTAAACTCTTACGCAACGGGTGTTTAGTCGACTTATACGCAATAACCTGCAAAATCTGTTTAATGGAGCCGCCGCCTTTTGAACCATCATTGAAAACACCATTAGTTACCAGAAGCGCAGTATGAGGGATAAATTTTCGGTATATTCTTGCAGGCGTGCCATGCTTCACTTCGCCATCATCGAAAACTAGGCCAACCTCAGCAAGAAGCTTAAACATTCGCTCTAGCAGCGGGTTAAGTTTATCTCTGACGATACCGAATACCAAACCTTTCTCTTGGCGTGATAGCATTCCTGCGTTGTAGCCCTTAAGCTCCCGTGCGATTCCTTGAAGAACTGTTTCGCCAACACGAACAAGAATCTCAAACTTGGGAATTTTCGCTCCCAAAGTGCGAAACTCCCCGATACGCGCGCTGACATGGTCAGAAAGAATTCGGTTGGTACCCTGCTGAGTTGTTGTAAAGCCACCGCGCTGAAATTCCTCAAGCATCGATAAATATGCCCTTGGGACACCGAATGCCGCAAATCGGAAAATGGCTTGAGTATCAGCTGGAATTTTTTCCAGCTCCTTGACTCGCACGTTAGCTATTTCCTGCATTATCTCTTCATACTCGGCTGTTTCAACCGAAATCCATGCAGGGATAGCTACAGTATCCTGTCCCTGATGAAAACGCGGACTAACCTCTGTAGTGCCAGGATATACTGAAGCTTTGGGGGCAATGGAGGTAGATTTCAATGACCGCATAATGTCCAGGAATTCGATCAAGTAATCCGGAGTTAGCGTCATCGCGGCGTCATCAAGCAACAGGACCGTGAATTTGCGACCACTTAATACTCTAATCTCATCCAAGATTTCTTTGGTTTTATCTATAGATAGCGAATCGGAAAAGGCGGAGAATTCAGCATCAATAGACTGATTTCTTTCTAGCTTTGCGGCGAGGTCCGAGAGCTTATCGATTGGGTAACCGTAGCGCGCGACAACCGCAGCTACATCGATGCCTGGAGACGCCCACTCATCGCCACTTTCTTTTGCCGAGAGCAAAATACGCGCGAGTACCCAAGAGTGGAAGAGCTGCGACGCTCCAGCATTCGTAGAAAGCAAGGGTTCTAAGCGAAAATAACGTTGGAATGAAGAGAACACTGCGAAGGGCTTGGCGGGCATATTTTTACACGCTAACCATGCATACCGCATCATATGGGTCTTTCCACATCCACGAGGGCCAACGATTGTCCTTAGGCTACGACTGGTAAGCTCTCTAATGACAGACTCAAATATCGCACCGCCGGGTGCAGTTTCGTTTAGCAGATCTTTCAGAGGGATATAATCCGCCCGCTGCTGTAATGTGGCCTCCCAGTCGTCATCAGCTGTATGTACCGTCGCTACCGTCTTAGTCATGGATTCATCTTTATGTTAAGCAAAGCCTCTGTAGTGATAAATCTCGCTGCCACTCCGTGGGTAGCACTTCTTAAGGCGCTCCGACCAGCATCACTCCTCAAAAAATTAAACACCCTGACGCGAAATTCCGGCAATATTCTAAGTATCAAAACACAGTCAGAAACTACGGAAAATCCACGGCGTACCATGCAAACCTTGCTGTCAAGGTTTCGCCCCACTCGCGCAACGAGTATGTCACCTGACCGAGCAACACCCCCTGTAACCAGTGATGCCTGTTTCTTGGTTAGCAAGAAAGCGGCAGGCATTCCGCTACAAGTTTCATGGAAATCAGTCGTATGAAAAACAGGCATGGCAAAACCATCGCGCTGGGAAGAGGAGATTGATCCGCGCGATAGACCAAGAGCAAACGCACGAATTTCGTTACCACTTAATTGAGACGGAGCCATATCGGCACTTGCATAGTAGGAGTAATCCATTCTAAGCTTCGCAGCGTCAGGCAATAGCCGAATTGGATTCGAGAGTATCCCGTTTTCTTCAATGCGCTGCACCGAAATAAAGCCGCTCGTTACTACATCTTTTGACAAAACAACGATATGGGCTTTGGCATCAGTATTCTTAAATATCCGCCGAGGAAGCTCAATAACGCGTTCGACTCGGTGGTTGTGCGCTAGGGCATCGCGGAATTTAGCGTACTTTTCACCGGCAATGATGCCATCGGGTAGGATTAGTCCAAGCCGACCACCCGACTTTAGAAATCTTAAATTCTGCGCAACAAAAAGGAGGTCCGATGGTACCTCGCGCATTTTCGGTAAGACACCGCTAAGTCCCGCATCTTCGAGGATTTCCTCAAAATGCTTTTGCCAACGAGGACGAATGTAAGGTGGATTGCATAAAGCGGCGTCTGCCTGGCCCAACTTCACATCCAGCTTTTTCGAAAGATGACGATCAAGAGCGTCGCCGACATGATGTCGAAACGCCCCTCCTCTTTGCGCCCCCAGCCCGGCGCTCGCGGCCGCCTTATCAATGTCAACTGTAACAAATTGAGTTGTTTTCCAAACCTTGGATGCTTCGCGGACCAGAGCACCATCGCCTGCTCCTAAGTCAATTGCCAACGCCGGCGCGTCGCTGCTCATCGCATCAACGAGAAGGGAAGCTACGGCAGAGTGGGTGTAGTATCGGCCCAGCGGGTCTGAAGTTTTTGCTGCGAAGGTATTGGTCATATAAGCGGTCATCGATGTCGTGCAAGTGTAACAAGGATGAGGCGCTCCACAAAGGCCGAAATTGTTGATTTCATGGCGCTTGCATTTTCAGTCAGCCGCTGCGACAAGTAGTGCACTTAGGCGAAATAAGGCAGCCGCTGCCTTTTACAACCAGCAGTAGTGCCCGCCGCAGCCCCGCTCAGCTTTTCAGCGAGTCGCGCGACTTCTTCTTCGAACGCGGACGGTCACTTCGCGCACGGTCTACAGCCGGAAGCGGGTTGTTCAATAATTCCTTGGATACGTTCCGCGTGTGGGCGTTATAGGCCCAGCGCGCAAACTGCTCAAGTAGATTGCTGTTCTCCGCTGACAGTCGCTGGTTTTCGCCTTCCAGACGTGCTATCCGGTCTAGAGCCACCTGCAATTCGGGACTGCTCGCGGCAGGCGGGAGTTTGTGCGGATGCCCGGACAGCGCCTTCTTGCGCACAGTAAAGGCAACTCGGACTCGCTCATGGCGGTGAAGCGCCTGCCTCGTGTATCGCAAACCCGCCCTCTGTTCTATAACGCCAATAAGCGCTTCCCAGCGAAGCTTGCCGCTCCAACCATCAAGCATCTGGACGATGCCGGCCACGACTTCATCATCAATATTTCTCTCTCTCAAGCGACTCATTCCGCGGCCTCTTCGGGCGTAGGTAGCACCAGCGATGATTCGCGTACGTTTGGCGCAGGCGACAGCGCGCGGGCTTGCGTCGCATGGTCCAGTCGCGACGGGATGCCTGGCGGGAGCAGTTGGATGATTGCTCCAAAAGGCACGGCTGGGTCATCCAGGATTTCGAGGAGGGCCTCTATCCGGCTAAGCTGGATCGAGTGATGCTCGACCCAATCGCTTGCGCCGAACTGCCCGTCAGCGCTCGCCTTTTCTGCCATCGCAAGCAACCGCGCTGTCTCATTATGAGCCTGACGGATGCGCTGCTCCTTTTCGCCCTTACCCTTAATGCAGACTTGCTCAGTGCAATTCAGGCAGTCACGGTGCATCTGGCATGGCGACATTACATAATCGTGGATACAGTATCCGAAGTCGGTGTTGTGTGCCGTCGGCACCTTCAACCGGGCAAACTCGTCGCGCGAAATGAGCGCCGCCCGAGCACCAGTGGCTAATGGTCCAAACATCCGCGTATCGTCACCGATAGCTGTCCTGATACGCGCAATCACCGTAGCCGACGTCTCGTGGTCGTAGTACGTGTTTTGTCTCACATCTTTGCGGCCGGACCACTTGGCGATATCGAGCTGACTCATGCCGCCTGTCTGTGCCAAGGTATTCAGGTAATGTCGAAACTGGTGGGTGTGCACACGGATAGCACTGCCGTCTGATTCATACAATTTGCATCGGTCAAATATGGATTTTACGCCCGTGGCCGAGCGTGCGCCTAGTCGGTTGTGAATGTGGGGATGCCCGATGGGTTCAATTACGCAGCGAATGCGGGTAGCACCTATATTTAGTGTATTCGCCTGCATTATGAAGAGGGCTTGGCTGTATCTAAGAGCACTCGAACCGCGCACGACCGGGAAGCGCATCGGTAGCATTTTCAGTACTTTGATTTGCAAGTCTACGAAGCGCGCAAACACTTTTCGTCCACGTGGTTCAACTGGAATCCCATGCAATTTACACTAGGACCTCGCCGCCATTCTCCCTACAGGCTCTGCGAATAGGATATTGGTAAGTTCTTCCATTGAGAGCAGCTCCTTGCCCCTAAGGTGCTCGGTTTCCTCACTAAGATAAATTTTTTCAGGGTTTGCTTCGTACCACAAAGCGACCGCACGAGCTTCGTCCGTGACTACGCGAATTTTCCTAAGTGCCTCCTCTACAACACTTCTCATTGACGGAACAATCCATTTCACCATTGGCTCGGCGCCTTTGGCGGGCCACCACCTTAGTCCGTAGGCAATATCGCCTGAATCGACTTGCTTTTTTCGGACCTCGCAGTCAGCAGGCAGAAGCAGCAATTCGTTGACGCGATCAGGCGCTGAACAGAGCACTGCGGTCGCCGCGGACACCAGGACGTCTGAAGATTCGTGGCAAGTCGGTACACGATCGGCAGCGCGTCGAGCGCCGCTTGACTTGGCATCTTTGCCGCTCGGCGCTCGTCAGCCTGTTTTCCAACCCTAACCGAGTCACTAGGCCGCTTCAGTGGATTGCGCCACTGCGTCGGGACAGCGAGCAGCGAGTTGCTGCTCAAGAAGTCGGCCACCATCTCCAGTTGACCCGCAGTTCGATAAGCGGTCGCCGCGCTGAGGCGTGACTTGAGGAGCTGCGCCGCTCGATTCAAGGCATGCGAATCAGTCTGCACGGGGTCTGAAGTCCCCACCTCTGTCAGTCCGGCCTCGAGCGCCCTTAGGGCCGTCATGCGGCCCGCGACATTCAACGTTGGCCTCATGGCGTGCTGATATCGTATGTAAGCTTTGGCGAAAGACCTGAATGGTTCGCTCATCATGACCCGTGGCCGCTCATTGCTGGTCTCCAGATTGCTAAATACCAGCCGCTCAGCGTTATGCTTGCCCTTGCGCCATATCGTGTCGGACAAATCCCAATTGTCGTCATCAAAGGCAAGTGAATGGCCAAATACGGTGATTTTTGTCCGGCAGAGGTCAATGAAGCCAGTCATATTTGCCTGCGCATCTCGGCCATTCTGAGGAATAAAGGTAACAATGTCAGACATTGGAGGTGTCCCTTGCGGCCTGCCCGGCTTCGCAGAGTTGAATTACTTCGGCAACCGCCAAGATAGCGCGGTCGTTAATGGCTGCAATACGCGTATCCACAGTCATCAAGCGCTCCCGCTCAACAATCAGATGCTTGAGGATCTGCTCGTGGGGCCCGTCCAACCATGGCTCGAAGCTAGTGCAGGTGTAACAGGCGATTGGCTTGAGGAATCCACAAAAGCCGTGCTTTCCACAACTCGAAATCGCGTCGAAGGTGCCGGTGATGCCCGGTGCGCGAAGTTGACTTGCCGGGTCGTCACTTCGTGATGAGTCCAACGGGCCGCCAATGAGCTTGCCAGCGAACGCCTGTGCGAGCGGTGCGAGTTGCATGGCGACGGCTCGATCGATGCGCTCGACGATAGCCGGCGTTGAACTTACATAGACACCGACATTCTGTGTATCGGAGTGGTCGAGCAGTTCTGCAATAACCAACTCGCCATGCCCCTCCTCTGCAGCACGAGTACCGACTGTCGAGCGAAATCGCTTCGGTCCGATGTGTATGGGTTCGCCGGTGCGCTCCGAGCGAACTTGGAGTCTTGCCATAGCCGCGTTTATTTTATTTCCGATTTGAGCGGATGTCTGGTGGAACGCAAATCCCGTAATTGCTGCGTCCACCGGGCCGCCGGGGAACAGCGGCGCGTCGAGCGGATCGACAAGTGTCCCGGTAAAACGTACCTGTACCTCAGCGGCATATCTAGCAACCAGAGCACCTATTTCCGTTGTTAAGACCCGGTCCTTGAATGCGCCACGCGTATCACTGTCCCGTCTCTTTGCTCGTGGCATCCTTACCGAATAAGTTGAGGAGTCGCCCAGTGTGTGCAGCACCACGACGTCACGAACCTTTAACGCTGCGTACTGCGTGGGTCGCTGGCCAAGCATCATTACCAACCAACACAGCACGTACTCTTCTAAACTAACGGCATGTTGTGCATAAGCGTTGTTCAATGCCATCTGTAAGGCTTCAAGTTCCAAAGGAGTGAACGGACCACTCACAGGGTCCATCGTTGCGGTAGCTACGCCTTTTGGATTTCCCTTTAGCCGAATTTGCGTCAACAGCGTGTAGGCATCTTTTGCGATACCTACGTAGCCTAATCGCCACCAGCGCTTTATGAAACCGGATAGCGCGCCTAGAGAGCATTCTTTGTCCGGTCCGACATGCGATCTAAAGTTGAGAAGGTCGACGCTAGTAATTTCAACAATTTCCGACTTGCTTGTATCAGCCTTAATCTTGAATAGATGACTAGACCAATAGAACATATTCCTCAGATGCGATAGCGATACATTCTGCGCGTACCAAACCAACGTTGACCGGAACGCAGCTTCGAAATGAATCCCGAGGTCAGGCAACGTATTGAATTGAAGTTTTACTCTAAGGTTCGGCTCTCGTATTTCCCACACATCTAGATGAGGGGCAAACAGTGCACCACCGCGAGTCTTTACAATAGTGGGAAAATTGCCTGCACAGGACGCAATCACGGGCATATCGTGCCTATTTCGAGTCGTCATTTATTGGTTTCATCATCTTGTTCCGTATTTTAAGAGAGGCATCGCGCGCCTTCCGCTCGATTTCCCGACGAGTATAGGTCTCTGCCGACTTAGACGTTTCTGACCAGCCCATTATTTGTGATCGGGTCTTTTTTTCCCTCTCTGGGTCAATTCCCAACTCGTCCGCAATCTCGGAGAAGTTAAAGTTGTGTGTGTGCCTACACAGATGCGGAAAAATGATTGGTAAATCAGGATGTTTTTCTCTTAGCACTATGGAAATTTCATTCAATCCGCGTAGCGACAACGGCCGCCCCCCGTTGGCGACCAGCAGGAACGGATGCCTACCTGCGGCAGGGTAGCGAGAGCGTTCGTCCAGAATGTATTCGCGAGTCCGCCGTGACAAGTCGTCGCTGATAGGCAGAAAACGGTCGAGGGTCTTCGCGTTAGGCTGGACACCGCGGGGGTCGCCTTTGTCATCAGCGCGTCGGGCGATAAACACTTCATTGGCCCTGAAGTTCACGTTACGAACAGTTACACCGAGGAGCTCGCCGCGTCGGATACCGAGTCCCATAAACCAGCGCACTATTAGTTCGTTGCGGATCCGGGTATGGCGGCCTACCCAAGGGTTTTCGGCCGAGTTTACGTCGATGATTTCCCACAAGCGATCCTGCATATCTTTATCGAGAGCCTTGCGATTATTCGATTTGTTGCGGCCCTTGCCAGTCGGAACGCGTGCGTCAAAGGCGGAGATCACAATTTCCTTAGTGCTCAAAAGCCGCGCGCGCGAGGGATGCTGGGCGCTTAGACTTAGGAGGCACTTATCGGTAAGCCAGTTAACGAATTGGCGAATGTATCGGATACGAATTCCTGCGGAATCGCCGGCAACCTCACGAGCGGACTTCTTTGCCCTGGCTCTGTAGGTCTCAAGAGAAGCTGTCACGGGTCGGGATTCAGTCGAGCTGGCATTAGCGTGTAGTTCGACATCAGCCAACGGGAGACGGCAAATCTGTACTAGCGCGTCGAGTTCGCCCAGTTCCAGCAGTTGCCCACGCTGCATCCGCTCACCGAGGTTAATTTGATACTGTTCGCAGAATAGTACAAAGACTTTCAGCGCACGAAGTACTTGCTCGATAGTCGCGCTCGCCCGATTCCGTCCCCGAAATTCAGTCATGGTATATACCGTGGGATCGAACAATGGCACGCCGGTGCGAAGATCCACCAGGAATGAAATCTCTCCCCTGATCGGAAAACCACGTTCTTGACACGATATCGGCTGTCCATTGTTTGCGTTCTTGAAAGTGCCTACATCTGTTAGAGGCGGCCGCTTCCAGAAAGTTCGTAAACAAGAAAAAACCCCGGTTGCCAGAGGGCGAACCGGGGTTTTAGGTAGCTTTGTTTACACTACATTGAAAGTGCCCGTCAGAATGGAATATCGTCGTCCATGTCCGAGAAGTTCGGCGCCGGTTTCGGCTGTGGACGCGCGGCCGGTGCCGGTGGCGCCTGGCGCTGCTGCTGCGGACGCTGTGGCGCCGAGTAGTCGTCGTCCATGCCGCCGCCCATACCGCCACCCATGCTGTCGCCGCCCATGCCTTGGCGACCGCCCAGCATCTGCATGTTTTCAGCGACGATGTCGGTTGCGTACTTTTCAACGCCGTCCTTGTCGGTGTACTTGCGGGTCTGCAGGCGGCCTTCGACGTAGACCGACGAACCCTTCTTCAGGTACTGGCCGACGATTTCAGCCAGGCGGCCGAAGAACGAGATACGGTGCCACTCGGTCAGCTCTTTCTGCTCGCCGGTGTTGCGGTCTTTCGACTTGTACGAGGTGGCGACCGCGATGTTCGCGATGGCGTCGCCGCTCGGCATGTAGCGGATTTCCGGATCGCGGCCGAGGTTGCCGACGATGATGACCTTGTTAACTGATGCCATGATGCTTCCTTGGTAATGTTGTGAGCCCTGACTCTGCACGTGACTAAGTGTCAGGGAACTGTGGTGCTGCAACTCATTATTATAGGCGCGCGAGGCAGTTTCAATCGACGATTTTGTTGGGTCGAGTCAGCGTCGAGGGCAGCACCGATGAGCCGATTTGATGTCGTGAACGCGCCGGGTATGCGACTGATTCCGGGCCGGTTGAACGCGTTAGCGGCGGAGCCGCCAACCCTACATGAAATTTATTTCGAGTTTCTGAACGCTTTGTCATTGAAGCGCTTCCGGATCGGCCCACATACGCCAGATGCGGTTGTCCGAAGCGCTTGATCGCGTGCGGAAGGACTTGCTAACCAGGCATCCATGGTACGCCAACTACTGGATGAATGTACAGCCGCAGCAAAAACGCGCTACACTTATGGGTTCCCCCTGATTGGCCTGCCTGCTGCGCGATGTGCGTATGCGGCCCCGCCCTTAGTGGCCCTGCATAACCTGATAGAAAGT
>Ga0265797_10005197_pt1 | contig 19189 bp, 8 predicted proteins | sample P2T30metagenome_FD_192433 | JGI IMG/M metagenome (GOLD analysis project Ga0265797, IMG submission 192433) | Plant litter microbial communities from East Loma Ridge, Irvine, California - P2 T30 | ecosystem: Environmental > Terrestrial > Plant litter > Unclassified | place: USA: California... | reverse complement strand
GCAGAACGTGATCTTCGCGCTGGAGACCGATCCGCACCAGAAGCGCAGCAAGCAGGAGCTCGAGTCGCTGGCCGATGAATACCTGGAGCTGGTGAACCTCTCCCACGCCGCAGACCGGCGGCCCACCCAGCTCTCCGGCGGCATGCAGCAACGGGTAGGAATCGCCCGGGCCTTCGCACTGGAGCCCAAGGTGATGCTGCTCGACGAGCCCCTCGGCGCGCTGGACGCGCTCACCCGGCACGAGCTGCAGCTTCAGCTGCTGCAGCTGTGTGAACAGCAGAAGCGCACCTTCATCATGGTCACCCACGACGTGGACGAGGCACTACTGCTCTCGGACAGGATTCTGGTGATGGGGGCCGGGCCCAATGCGCAGATCGTCCACGACATGAAGGTCCCGTTCATCCGGCCGCGTGACGTGGAGAACCTGGAACAGGACCCGAAATACCACGAGCTGCGCAGCTTCCTGCTGAACTCGCTGACCGGGCACTGAGCGGGGCTCCCTGCCCCCGAGGACACCGCCGTCTCAGCTCCCCCAGGACGGCTTGGTCCTTCATCTCCTGGAGAATCCCATCCAGAGTGCGAGTCGCTCCGAACATGGACCGGAGCCCCTCCCGAGGGAAGCGGGCTCACCATCAGAGTCCGCAACTCAGAGGAGCCCGTCATGACCACCACCGCCCACGCTGCCACCGCTGAACTCCCGACCCACCAGCGCACCTCGTTCCAGGCCCTTGCCGCCGCAGGCCTGCTGGCGCTCGCCGCCCTGGTCGTGATGGCCGGCAACGGCGCCCTGCTGGACTTCGCCACGGCTGGACTCACCTTGATCAACGGCCCGCTGATCGAGGGCCCGCTGCTGAACCTGGGCGACACGCTCACCGATCTGCAGGTCGGGCAGTTCCAGCAGTAAGCGGTCTGCGCGCCCCTGCGGGCGCGCAGAGCCAGACCTCTATCACCCAGTCTTCAAGGAGCATCACCCATGGTCGACCCCGCGCTGCCCACATCTGATTCCTCGTCTGGCTCACCTCTCGAGCTGACGCCGGCGCAGCGCGGCATCTGGTACGCCCAGCAGCTCGACCCGGAGAACGCGACCTATCAGATCGGCCAGTACCTCGAGCTGGACGGGGCTGTGGACACCAAGGTGATGAGCCTGGCCTGGACGAAGGTGATTCGGGACATCGATTCACTCTCCATGCGCTTCTCCGAGGACGCCAAGGGCCCCCACGCCACGCTCCAGAGGCCCGACCCTGAGGCGGATCTGCTCAGGGTCGTGGACCTCTCCGGAATCTCGGATCCTGAACAGGCCCGGGCGGAGGCACGTCGACGCATCGATGAGGAGATGGAGACGGCACGGGCGCTCGACTCCGCCGATCTCTGCGCCGCGGTGCTCTTCCGGCTACCCGAGGGCCGAAGCTGGCTGTTCCAGCGCGTCCACCACATCATGCTGGACGGCTACTCCGCGGTGATCGCGCTGCACTACCTCGCGGGCGTCTACTCCGCGCTCACCGCCCGGATCCCGAACGGCCTGGTCCGCGGCCCCGTGGCGAAGGTGCTCGCGAAGGTCGCCGCCCGGAAGGACTCCCCCTTCCCCAGTCATCAGGACCTGCTCACCGATCTGCACGACTACACCACCTCCGATCAGCACACCGAGGACCAGGCGTTCTGGCAGACCCAGGTGCAGCGCGAGTCCTCGGTCGAGGGCCTGGAAGGCACGCCCAGCGGTCCGGCCCACCGGGTGGTCCGCGTGACCCTTCCGCTGGATCCGGCTCAGACGGATCTGCTCCGCGGACTCGGCCGGGATGTGCCGAAGACCCTCGTGGGCATCATCAGCATCTACCTCGCCCGAGTCACCGGCCAGGACCAGGTCTCTGTGGGACTGCCCGTGACCGCTCGCCGCGGACGGGTGGCGAAGTCGACGCCGTCGATGCTCTCCAACATCCTCCCGCTGCAGATGGACATCACCCCGAACGCCGAGATCACCGAGATCATCGGATCCGCCGGTGACACCGTCCGCGCCGCGGTGCGACACCAGCGCTTCCGGGTCGAGACCCTTCCTGGCGCCTCGGGCATGGCAGGACCATCGGTGAACCTGCTGCCCGTGGTCGCGGACCTGAAGTTCGGCAGCACCACGGGCAAGGTACATATCCTCTCCACCGGCCCGGTGCACGATCTCTCCTTCGTGATCTCCGGGATCGACAGCCAGGCCGCCACCCCGACCCTCCAGCTGGAGGGTGACGCGGAGCTGCACACCGTGGAGACGCTGCAGGAGCACGGTGAGCGCCTGCGTTCGCTGATCACCACGGCGCTGACCGCGGAGCCCGGCACCACGGTGGGGCAGCTCCCGCTCACCGCAGGTCCGGAGACCGCCGACCTGCTGAACCACGGCCAGGGACCGGACCGCTCGATCACCGCGGAGACCGCGCTGCAGGCCTTCGCCGCCGCGGCCGCTGCGCATCCCGAGGCACTCGCCGTCGTCGCCGACGACGGGTCCCTGGACTTCCGAACGCTCCATGCGGACTCCACACGTCTGGCCCACCACCTGCGTCACCGGGGAGTCGGACCGGGGCAGCTGGTGGCCGTGCGGATCGAGCGCAGCGTGAACCTGCCGCTGCTGGTGCTGGCCGTGCTCAAGTCGGGGGCCGCCTACGTGCCGCTGGACCCGGAGTACCCGATCGACCGGGTCAAGGGGATGATCGTCGATTCTGCCCCGGCGCTGCTGCTCACCAGCCGGGCTCAGGCGGAGTCCGATCGAGCCGCCGGTGCCGACTGGGATCTGCCGACCATGGCGGTCGACGCCGATACCGAACAGTCCTGGCGCCGGGCGACCGAGGACCCCAGCACGCTTCCGCTGGTGTCCCAGCATGACCTCGCCTACGTGGTGTTCACCTCGGGCAGCACCGGGCGCCCCAAGGGAGTGGGTGTGGAGCGGCTCGCGCTGCGCAACCTGTTCCAGGAGCACCGGGATGAGCTCTTCGACCCCACCGAGGAGCGGCTCGGTCGGCGTGCCCGGGTCGCCCACACTGCCGGCCTGTCTTTCGACGCGGCCTGGGATCCGTTGCTGTGGCTCTTCGCCGGCCACGAGCTGCACATGGTCGGCGACGAGGACCGCCGTGACCCGCAGCGCCTGGCGCAGCTGCTCAGCGAGCGCGAGATCGACTCCATCGAGACCACTCCTTCCTTCGCGGAGGCGCTGCTGGGCACCGGACTCTTCGACGGCAGCGGCAGCTTCGCCGCAGGCGGCCACCCGAGTGTGATCGCCGTCGGCGGCGAGGAGGTGGGCCCTGACCTGTGGGACCGTCTGGCCGCGCTGGACGGAGTCCTCGCCGTGAACCTCTACGGACCCACCGAGACCACGGTGGACAGCCTGGTGGCGCCGATCACCGCAGACACCCAGCCGCACATCGGTGGATCCGTGCGCAACAGTCGCCACTACATCCTGGACGGCGCGCTCCAGCCCGTCCCGCACCGCGCCGTGGGAGAGCTCTACCTCGCGGGCACCAACGTGGCCCGCGGCTATGTGGGACAGCCGGGGATGAGCTCCGCCCGCTTCGTGGCGGATCCCTTCGCCGCCGATGGATCCCGGATGTACCGCACCGGAGATGTGGTCCGGCGTCGCAGCGACGGTTCGCTGCGCTTCCTGGGCCGGATGGACGATCAGGTGAAGATCCGCGGCTACCGGGTCGAGCTCAGCGAGATCGAAGCCGCCCTGCGGAGCCAGCCAGGGATCGCCCAGGCGGCGGCACTGATCCACGGGGAGGGACCCGCCGCCCGACTCACCGGATACGTCGCCGGCGCGGGAGGCGACGCCGCCCCGGACGGCCACGCCATGCGGGACCAGCTTCGCGCGACGCTGCCGGACTATATGGTGCCCAGCGTCATCATGGTCCTGGACGGCTTCCCGCTGACCCCGAACGGCAAGCTCGATCGCAAGGCGCTGCCCAGCCCGCAGGCCACGGCCGCGGCAAGTTCACAGCGTCCCCGCACCGCCATGCAGCGGCGCGTGGCCGAGGCGTTCGCCGAGGTGCTGCACCTCGAGGTCGCAGGCATCGGAATGGACGAGGACTTCTTCGCCGCCGGGGGCCACTCTCTGCTGGCCACCGCGCTGGCCTCGGTGCTCTCCACCCCGGCTGAGTCTCACATCACGGTCAGAGACGTGTTCGAGCGTCCCACCGTGGCCGGCCTCGCGGAACGGCTCCAGCAGGGCGAATCGGCGGGCGGACCCGCCCCGCTGCACCGCATGGCGCACCCCGAGACGCTGCCGGTCTCACTGACCCAGCGCCGGCTCTGGTTCCTCAACCAGCTGGAACCGGCCTCCGCGGCCTACAACATCCCGGTGGTGCTGCGACTGAAGGGCCAGGTCGAGACCCAAGCCCTGCGTGACGCGTTCTCCGACGTCGCGGCCAAGCATGAGCCGCTGCGCACGGTGTTTCCGCTGCGCGAGGGGGAACCGGTGCAGGACGTGCTCGACGGTGAGGCGGCACGACCCAGCTTCTTGGCGGTCTCGGTCCCGGCGGAGCGCGTCGATCACGTGGTGGCCCAGGAAGCCCGGCGCCCGTTCGACATCACGCGAGAGACCCCGCTGCGCGGGCTGCTGCTGAGCACCTCCGCGACGGAGCACACCCTGGTGGCCGTGATGCATCACATCGCCTCCGACGGCTGGTCGCTGCGGCCCTTCGCCCAGGACCTCTCTCGCGCCTACGCCGCCCGGGCCAGGGGCGAGCACCCCGATCTGGGTGAGCTCGCCATCGAATACAGCGACTTCAGCCTGTGGCAGCGCGAACACCTCGGTGATCCCGCCGACGCCGGCAGTGAGGCACACCGCCAGGCGGAGTTCTGGCGGCGCGAGCTCGAGGGCGCTCCCTCCGAGATCGCCCTGCCCCGAGACCGGGCACGAGGCGTCGCGTCGGAGGCGAACCTCGCCGCCGGCGTCCGGCAGCTCGACGCAGTGATCGATCCGGCCCAGCATGCTCGGCTGCGACAGCTTGCCGCGGGCCACAGCGCCAGCCTGTTCATGGTGCTGCAGTCGGCTCTCGCCGTGACGCTGAAGCAGCACGGCGCCGGAGAGGACATCGTGGTGGGCACTCCGGTGGCCGGCCGCAGCGACCCAGCACTCGATGAGCTGGTCGGGTTCTTCGTCAACACGCTCGTGCTGCGCACGCAGCTGCAGCAGGACCCGGAGCTGGGCGAGGTGCTGGACCGGGTGCGAGAGTCGAACACCCGGGCCTACGCCCATCAGGAGCTGCCCTTCGATGCGGTGGTCGATGCGGTGAACCCTCCCCGCACCGCCGCGATGCACCCGATCTTCCAAGTGATGCTCACCCTGCAGAACACCGAGCCCGCGAAGGTGGAGCTCGACGGAGTCGAGATCACGGTGCCGGCTCAGATGACCAGCGCCGGGGTCAAGACGGACCTGATGCTCGATGTCAGCGCACCTGCGGGCGATGCTGGACCGCTGCACCTCGCCCTGGCCTACGACGCGGCGCTGTTCTCTGCCGCGAGCGCCCAGCGCGTCCTGGACACGATGCTGCGCGGACTGCACACCATGGTCGAGGCCCCTCAGACGCGTCTCTCGGGTCTCACCGCTGTGGACGAGGACACCCGTGACTGGCTCGAACGGCACAGCATCGCGCCGACGCTTCCGAGCACGGGCACGATCCTGGACGCGCTCGAGCAGACCTCCCGGCACCACCCCGGCTCGGCTGCCCTGCAGGACTCCACCCGGTCCATGACCTTCGCGGAGCTGCTCGAGGGCGTGGAGACCATCGCGGCGAACCTGCACCATGCGGGGGTTCGACCCGGTGACCCGGTGCTGCTCGCGCTGCCGCGCAGCGTCGAGGCGGTCAGCGCCCTGCTGGGCGTCATCCGCGCCGGGGCCATCGCAGTTCCTGTGGACGTGAGTTACCCGGTCAGCAGGATCGCACAGATCGCTGCCAGCGCCGCACCCCGCGCCGCGATCCTGCTCGAGAGCCCAGATTTCGCCGAGCTGGACCAGACGCTGCTGGAGCACAATCCGGAGATCCTGCGGCTGCGGCCTGCGGAGCTCTCCCGTGCCTCCGGGGCCGCGGTGCCCTTGGCGCCCGGACCTGAGGCTGCGGCGTACCTGGTGCACACCTCCGGGACCACGGGCACCCCCAAGGGCGTGCAGGTCCCACATTCGGCATTGCGCAACGTCCTGGACCACCATCAGGACCGACTGATCGGCCCATGCCAGCAGAGGTGTGCACCGGCGCTGCCGAAGATGCTGCACCTGAGCGGGCTGGGCTTCGACGCGGCCTGGGACCCGATCCTCTGGCTGGTCTCGGGAACCACCCTGCTGATCCCGGATGAGCAGCAGCGAGTGGACGCGGAGATCGTCGTCGGGCTGCTCGCCGGAACAGAGGCGCCCACCGCCTCCGAGGATCAGGCGCCGAGCGGCTTGAGCTCGGAAGGGGTCGACGTGGTCGAGACCACGCCGTCCTACGCCCAGCAGCTTCTCGCGCTGGGCCTTCTGGAGGCTCTCGAGGCGCAGGATCAGACGCTGACCCTGGCACTCGGCGGCGAGGCCGTCTCCGCGTCGCTCTGGCGAGCCGTGGCCGAGTCGCCCCGGCTCGAGGGCTGGAACCTCTACGGTCCCAGCGAGTTCACCGTGGACTCGGTGCTGACCCCCATCACGGGGCTGGAACCCCATATCGGCCGGCCGATCCCCAACCTCACCGCCCGGGTGCTGGACTCCTCGCTGGCCCTGGTCCCGCCGGGGGTGGAAGGCGACCTGTACCTCTCCGGCATCTCGGAGGCACACGGCTATCGAGGACGCCCGGCGGAGACCGCCTCAGCGTTCGTCGCCGACCCCTGGACCGCCGGCGGACGGATGTACCGCACCGGAGACGTGGTGCGCCGCAACCCGGACGGCACCCTGCAGTTCCTGCGCCGGGACGATGACCAGGTGAAGATCCGGGGCCACCGGATCGAGGTGGCCGAGGTGGAAGCGGTCCTCGGAGCGCTGGAGGGCGTCGGATCCGCCGTCGTGCGGGTCGTGACCCCCGGCGCCGCCGATACCGCGCAGCTCGCGGCCTGGCTGGTCACCTCGCGGGACGCCGAAGACATCCGGTCCGCCGCCTCCCGGCTGCTGCCGGAGTACATGGTCCCCACCCGGATCATCGGGGTCAGCGAGATCCCACTGACCTCCCACGGCAAGGTCGACGTCGCGGCGCTCCCGGAGCCCCCGGTCACCGGCGGCGCCAGGCAACCCGAGACGGAACAGGAGCAGGCCGTCTGCGAGGTCATGGGCGAGGTGCTCGGAGCCTCGAACGTCGGGCTCGACGACGACTTCTTCGCGATCGGCGGGCACTCGCTGCTGGCGGTCTCGCTGGTCGGAAGGCTCGAACAGCAGCTCGGCATGTCGATTCCGCTGCGGACGGTCTTCGAGGCCGGGACTCCCGCCGAACTGCTGCGCGCCGCGGCACGCTCGGCGGAGCCCGCCCTTGAGGCGCCCTTGGAAGGCACGACCAGCTCCACCTCGACGACACCGATGAGCGCCCCGTTGAACACCCCACTGAAGACCTGGGTGAAGGAGCATCCCCGGGTCGACGATGCTGAACTGCCGCTGACCGCTGGTCAGTCCCGGCTGTGGTTCCTCAATCAGCTGGATCCCTCCTCCGCCGAGTACAACGTCGTGCTTCACGTCGAGCTGCGCGGAGACCTGGACGCCACGGCGATGAGCGGGGCGATCGACGATCTGGTCGCCCGGCATGAGGTGCTGCGCACCAGCTTCCCGGCACGGGGCGCGGCACCAGAGTCCGCGCCGGGCACACCGGGCGGCGACGCCGAGTCACGACCGGTGCAGCTGGTGCATGAACCGAGACCGGGGGTGCTCGGCAGCCAGCCGCTGGACATCTCCGCCGGGTTCGACCTGAGCAAGGAACAGCCGCTGCGCGCTGCCCTGGTGGCGATCGGTGATCACGAGACAGGTGAGGACTCCCGGGCCTGGCGCCTGGAACTGGTCCTGCACCATATCGCCACCGACGGCGCCTCACTGGCGCCTCTGGTGCGCGATCTCGCCGCCTCCTACACCGCCCGGGCCTGCGGAGGCACTGCCCTGCGCCGCCCGCTTGCGGTGCAGTTCGGTGATGTCGCCCGCCGTGAAGCGCACCTGCAGGAGCAGATCCGGAGTCGCGGCGAGGAGGACCCCGCGCTGCGGCGCTGGATCCAGCGCCTGGACGCGGCGCCCACCGAACTGGCGCTGCCCACGGATGGCGAGCGTGCCCCGAGCGCCAGCCAACCGGCCGGCATGCTCAGCTTCACCATCCCGGCGGACCTCGCCGCGAAGCTCAACACCCTCTCCGTCGCCCAGTCCGCCAGCAGCTTCCACGGCTGGCTCGCCGGGCTCGGCGGCTACCTGCGCCGGATCGGCGCCGGTGAGGACGTGGTCATCGGGTCCCCCTCGGCGGGTCGCACAGACCCGGATGTCGAGGACCTGATCGGCTTCTTCGTGAACACCCTGCCGCTGCGCCTGGACCTCTCCGATGAGTCGCTGAGCTTCGCCGGGGCGGTGCGGATGGCACGGCAGCAGACGCTGACCGCGCTCGAGGACGAACACGTGCCCTTCGAGCAGATCGTGGAACAGGTGCGACCGGAGCGCCAGCTCGGACGCCACCCGCTGTTCCAGACCATGCTCTCGGTGGAGCAGCCCACGGACCTCAGCCTGGAGCTGCCAAATGTGACGGCGACCCCGCTTGACCCCGGAACCACGGGCAGCGCCAAGGTGGACCTCTCGTTCACACTGCGCCCACGGCCCGGACAGGACGCGGCGGTGGATGCGGTGCTGGAGTTCAACGCCTCACTGTTCTCCCAGCGCGCCGCCGACGCCCTGGTCCAGGGATGGATGCAGTTCCTCCACGAGGCTGGACAGGTCCCGGAGCGGCCGCTCATGGACGCTGAGCTCGCGGGGACCGCCACTGCGCTGAGCCCCTGGCCGCTCGACGCCGGTGCGACAGGAGTAGAAGCGGTCACCGTGCTCGAGGCCTTCGCCGAGGCCGTGCGCCGCCAGCCGGCCCAGCCGGCCCTGGTTGCGGCCGGGGCGAGCCTGACCTTCAGCGAGCTCGACGAGCGGGCCCGGGCCATCGCGGCGGGCCTCACCGCCCAGGGCATCGGACCGGGAGACGTGGTCGCGCTCTGCCTGCCGCGTTCGGTGGACACCGTGGCCGGGCTGCTCGGCAGCTGGCAGGCCGGCGCCGTCGTGATGCCGATCGACACCACGCTGCCGGAGGCACGGGTGGCCGCAATGCTCACCGCGGCGACACCCGCTGTGGTGCTGCACGCAGACGAGGCGGACACCGGGGACCCCACGCGAACCTCGGCGCAACTGGCTCGGGCTGCGGCCGAGCAGGCCGAGCTGGACCTGAAGTCGCTGCATGGAATGGGCTCGCTGCTGGCGGCCTCCTCCGCGCTCGGAGGCCCCGCCGCTGCGCAGGACTCCCTCCCGGCCCCGGCGAGGCTCCGGGACCCGGCGAGGCTCCGGGACCCGGCGTATCTCATCTTCACCTCGGGGACCACCGGTGTGCCCAAGGGCGTGCAGGTGCCGCACCGCGCGCTGGGCCACCTGCTGGTGTCCCACCGCGCCACGCTGATGCCACAGGCTCAGCTGCAGCCGAAGCGGCTGGCACACACCACCGGGGTCGGCTTCGACGCCGCCATGGATCCGATCCTCTGGCTCGCCGACGGCCACGAGGTCCACCTGGTCGATGACACGACCCGGCGTGACCCGCAGGCCCTGGTGGGATATTTCCGGAAGCACCGGATCACCGCCTGGGAGACCACGCCGAGCTATGTCACGGCACTCACGGCTCACGCTGACCTGGGAGAACACCTCGACGCGAGCGGACCCGAGGATCCCTTCGTGCTGCTGCTCGGCGGGGAACCGGTGGACCCGGATCTGTGGGACTGGCTGCGTGAGCGCAGCGCCACCACCTCCTGGAACCTCTACGGTCCCACCGAGGTGGGAGTGGATTCTCTGATCGCCGACCTCGCAGGTGACCCGCTCCCTGAACTGGGCGCTCCGACCTGCGGCTCGATCGCCTACGTGCTCGATGACCGGCTTCGCCCGGTCCCCGACGGTTCGGTGGGCGAGCTCTGGCTGGCCGGCGCGCAGCTGGCCGACGGCTACCGCGGCAGGTCCGCGGAGACCGCCAGCCGCTTCGTCGCCGATCCGTTCTCCACCACGGGGGCTCGGATGTACCGCACCGGTGACCTCGTCGTCGTCGAAGCCGGGCCGGACGGGACGCGTCCGCGCGTCCGGTCCCTGGGACGGGCGGACAGCCAGGTGAAGATCCGCGGCTACCGCGTGGAGCCCGCCGAGGTGGAGTCGCTGCTGCGCGGGATGCCCGAGGTCTCCCAGGCCGTGGTGCGCCCACGCGCCCTGGAGCGCGGGACCGAGCTGCTGGCCTGGGTGATCCTTGACTCCGCTCCGGAGTCCGAGGCAGCTCCGACGGCAGAGCTGGAGGCCGAGCTGATGCGTCGGCTCCGGGCCGCACTGCCGAGCTATATGGTCCCGGCGGCGATCAGCGGTCTCCACGCGATCCCACTGACCCCCAACGGCAAGGTCGATGATCGTGCGCTGCCGATGCCTGAGGCCTCGGGTCCAGAGCGCACCGGCCGTGCGCCGCAGAACCCTGCGGAGCAGGCCGTGGCCGCCGCCTTCTCGGAGGTCCTGGGCGCCGCGGAGGTGACGGCCGAGGACTCCTTCTTCGATCTGGGCGGTCACTCGTTCCTCGCCCAGCCCGTGATCTCGGCGATCAACGCCGCGCTGGGCGCGGACCTGCCGGTCCAAGCGATCTTCCAGGCTCCGACCGTGGAAGGTCTGGCCGCCCTGGTGCAGTCCGGCGAGGCCGACGTGGCGCAGAGCCTGCGCGCGGTGCTTCCGCTGCGCCGCAACGGCACAGGCAGCCCGCTCTTCGCCGTACACCCGGGCAGCGGTCTGAGCTGGTCGTTCTCCTCACTGGTGACGCACCTGGACACCCGGCGGCCCATCCTGGGCCTGCAGATGCCAGGCATCGCCGCGGATGAGCCCACGCCCGACGAGCCGGCCACGATGCACGAGCTGATCAGCCAGTATGTGGCGGTGATCCTCAGCGAACAGCCCGAGGGCCCGTTCCATCTGGTGGGCTGGTCCTTCGGCGGTCGGCTGGCCCATGCCATCGCGGCGGCGCTGCAGGAGCGCGGACACGAGGTGGGCACGCTCGCGGTGCTCGATGCCTACCCGGCTGCGGAATCCACGGCCGGGATCACCGATGACCAGAGCCTCTGGCGCGCGTTCCTCGGCGCCCAGGGCGTGCAGGCCCCGGCCGATGAGCGGCTCTCCGCGGGTCGCGCCCGTGCCCTGCTGGGCGAGGCCGGGAGTCCGCTGGCCTCGGTGCCGGAGGAGACGATGCGGCGCAGCGCCACACGCTTCCGCACCATCGGGGGTCTCTTCGATCGCAGCCCGGTGCCGGTGTACCGCGGCGACCTGCACCTGGTGGAGGCCACGGTGGACGTCCCGGCGGACCGCCCGGAGCCCAGCGCCTGGGCGCCGCATGTCTCCGGAGAGGTCATCGTCGAACGTGCGGAGCTTCCGCACTCTCGCATGCTGGAGCCCGCAGGAGTCCGCGCGCTTGCCGCGGTGCTGCCTGCGCAGCTCACCGGGAGCGATGTCCCCGGCGGGTTGTAAAAAATTGCAGAAGACGACCATCTGATCACGGGCCGGTTACGAACTCCTCATGATGCCGCAAGAACCACTGCGGCGAGCGATGAGAAACCGACCCAGGAGTGCAGCGATGACCAACCCCTTTGACCGAGATGATGTGCAGTTCCGGGTAGTCATCAACGAGCTCGGCCAGCATTCACTCTGGCCCGAGTTCGCCGATGTCCCCAGCGGCTGGGTGGCGGTCTTCGGGGCCGCCGCCCGCCAGGACTGCCTCGACTACGTCGAGGAGCACTGGGCGGACATCACCCCGGTGTTCGAGCGCGACCTGGCCGTGTCTTGATCTCGCTGCAGTCGATCACGAAGAGCTTCGGCAAGTTCCAGGCCCTGGCCGGCGTGGACCTGGAGGTCCCGGCGGGCACCGTCCAAGGACTGCTCGGACCCAACGGTGCGGGCAAGACGACGACGGTGCGCGTGCTGACCACGCTGCTGGAGCCCGACGGCGGTGATGCGTTCATCGCCGGGCACAACGTGCGCACCGAGGGTGACGCCGCGCGCAGGAACCTCGGGGTCTCCGGACAGTACGCCGCGGTGGACGATAAGCTCACCGGGCTCGAGAACCTCACACTGGTGGGTCAGCTCTACGGCATGCGCCGCAAGGCCGCGAAGGCCCGGGCGCATGAGCTGCTGGAGCATTTTCGGCTCGACGGCGTGCCCAAGGGTCAGCGTGCCGGCTCGTACTCCGGAGGGATGCGGCGTCGACTCGATCTCGCCGGCGCGCTGGTGGCACGGCCTCCTGTCGTGATCCTCGACGAGCCCACCACCGGGCTCGATCCCCGCGGCCGCCGGGACACCTGGGACGCCATCTCAGCACTCGCCGATGACGGCACCGCCGTGCTGCTGACCACCCAGTACCTCGAGGAGGCCGACGAGCTTGCTGACTCCATCGCGGTGATCGACGGTGGACGCATCGTGGCCGAAGGCACCCCGGCGACCCTGAAGGCCCAGGCCGGCGGTGCGCGACTCGATATGAGCTTCGAACGTCCCGGCACCGTTCCGGCGGCTCGAGCCGCACTGAGCTCGATCGGCCTGGAGGTCACCGCCGATGACTCCGCCCTGCGGCTCAGCGCGACCGCGCCCGGGCGGCAGGAGAGCCTGCGAGCGGCATTGGCCGCTCTGCGCGAGGCCGAGATCGAGGTCATCGAGGCCTCGCTGCGGCAGCCCACGCTGGACGACGTCTTCCTGCAGATCACCCAGAAGCCCGCGGGAGTCCGCTCGGGTCAGGACTCTGCTGAGGACCCAGCTGAGGCGTCCGCCGAGACGCCAGAAGAGGACCCGATCCCCGGCCACGCCGCCACCCGAGAGGAGGTCCGCTCATGAGTGTGATCACCGCAGTGCGCGATGGCGGAATCATCGCCCGCAGGAACTTCACCAATGTTCGACGGACCCCGGGAGCCCTGGTCACCGGTGTCGCGCAGCCGATCATCTTCGTGCTGATCATGGCCTTCGTCTTCGGCGGGGCACTGGGCGGGGCCGACTATCGGGAGTTCCTGATCGGCGGGCTGCTCGCGCAGACCCTGACGTTCAACTCCTCCTTCACCGCGGTCTACCTGGCCAAGGATCTGCACCAGGGGATCGTGGACCGATTCCGGGTGCTGCCGATGTCGCGCGTCGGCGTCGTGCTGGGCCGGACCTGGTCTGACCTGATCACCAGCGTGATCTCCACGGTGGTGCTGGTGCTCTGCGGACTGGCGATCGGGTGGCGGGCCACCACCGATCCGCTCACGGTCACCCTGACCTTCCTGCTGCTGCTGCTCTACGCCTTCGCCATCGCCTGGGTGGGCGCCGTCGTCGCACTGACCGCGCGCAGCGTGGAGGTGGCGCAGAGCCTCGGGCTGCTCTGGCTGTTCCCGGTCTGCTTCATCTCCGGCGCCTTCGTCTCGGCGGACTCGCTGCCGGGTCCGCTGCGTGGGATCGCGGAGTGGAATCCGGTCACCGCGATCGCCACCGCGGCCCGGCAGGGCTTCGGCAACACCGCCCCGGCGCAGTTCGAGGTGGCGGGAGGCTGGCCGGCGGAGAACGCCGCGCTCTACGCCACGCTGTGCTGCCTGGCGATCATCGCGGTCTTCGCCCCGATCGCGGTGACCCAGTACCGGCGGATCAGCCGGCGATGATCTCGGTCCTGCTGACCTCCAGCGTCGAGCTCGAGGCACAGCTCCCCCGCCTGACGTCCGGGGCGCTCCAGCACCTGGCGGAGGTGACCTCACCTGGGGATCAGGAGGCGGCCTCCGCCAAGCGCGACCCCGTGGATCAGCGGCGGGCGCTGACCGCGCGGGCGGCACTGCGGCTGATCGCCGCCGCCCACCGCGGGGACCGGCTGCAGGACGCGGCGCGGCTGGGAATCCGGCGCTCATGCCAGCAGTGCGGCGGACCGCATGGACGCCCGGAGCTTCACGGAGTGAGTCTGAGCAGCTCGAGCTCGGCGCGTCACGTCCTGGCCGGGGCCGCAGCCCCGGGCCAGCAGGTCGGCGTGGACCTGGAAGCGATCCCGGAGCGGCTCTCCCCCGGGTTCGAGGAGTACGCGCTGCACCGCGCGGAGCGTGCAGCCCTGCGCCGACTCTCCCCCGATTTCAGAAACCAGTCCTTGATCGAGAGCTGGGTGCTGAAGGAAGCCGTACTCAAGGCCGCCGGGGTGGGGCTGAACCATCCCCCGGCGGAGCTGCTGCTCGGCGCCCGGAATCTAGACGCCCGGAATCTAGACGCCCAGAATCTCGGGTCCCGGGACACCGGGACGCGTTGGCACGGTCGCGCAGGCTCGGAGAGGCTGCGCTGGGCGCCCGTCACCGAGACCACGGACGCTCGGGTCCAGGGTCTCTGGGGCTGCCTGATGCCCGCGCCGCCCGGCTACGCCGCGGCGCTCGCGGCCCGCACCCCCGAGGAGATCACCGACATCACGGCCTCCTGGGGCGCGTGAGGTCGGTGAGCCCCGCGGGTGAGACGGCTAGTCGACGACGACGAGCAGGTCTCCGCCGTCGACCTGCTGCACGCCGCTGATCACCACTCGGGTCACGGTGCCGGCGACCTGGGTGGTGATCCCGGCCTCCATCTTCATCGCCTCGATGGTGGCCACATTCTGCCCGGCTTCCACGGTGTCGCCCTCTTCCACGGTGAGCGAGACCGCTCCGGCGAAGGGCGCGGCCACGTGGCCTGACTTGGAGGTGTCGGCCTTCTCGGCGACTGCGCCGGTGGCCTCCACGGAGTCATCGCGGGCACCCACCTGGCGGGCCTGGCCGTTGAGCGTGCACATCACGGTCCGGATCCCCTTGGCGTCAGGATCTGAGACGGTCTGCAACCTGACCAGCAGCCGCACTCCCTTGCCGAGCGAGATGACGTGCTCGTAGCCGGTGCGCATCCCGTAGAGGAAGTCCCGGGTATGGAGCACCTGGACGTCGCCGTACTTCTCCCGGGCGGCCTCGAAGTCCTTGGTCGGCCCGGGGAACAGCAGCCGGTTCAGCGTGCGGCGCCGCTCGGCGGCGTCTTCGGAGCGCAGCGCCGCGGAGTCCTCTTCGCTGAGCTCCTGGTCCAGAGGCTTGACCGTGCGGCCCTGAAGCGCCTTGGAGCGGAAGGGCTCGGGCCAGCCGCCTGGCGGGTCCCCGAGCTGACCGGCGAGGAACTGAATCACCGAATCGGGCAGGTCGAAGCTCTGCGGGTTCGCCTCGAACTCCTGCGGATCCACGTCCATCCCGACCAGCTGCAGCGCGAGGTCCCCGACCACCTTCGAGGACGGCGTGACCTTCACCAGACGGCCCAGCATAGTGTCGGCAGCGTGGTACATGTCCTCTATTGATTCGAACCGCTCCCCCAGCCCCAACGCGATGGCTTGCTGCCGCAGGTTCGAGAGCTGACCGCCCGGGATCTCATGCCGGTAGACCCGTCCGGTGGGGCTGGGCAGCCCGGATTCAAACGGCGTGTAGATCGAACGCACGGCCTCCCAGTAGGGCTCCATGGAGGCCACGGCTTCCAGACCCAGTCCGGTGTCACGTTCGGTGTGCTCCAGCGCTGCCACCAGCGCAGAGGCGGGCGGCTGGGAGGTAGTCGCGGCCATGGAGGCCACCGCGACGTCGACGGCGTCGACCCCAGCTTCGGCGGCGGCCAGCAGCGTGGCCATCTGTCCGCCGGCGGTGTCATGGGTGTGCAGGTGCACCGGCAGATCGAAGCGTTCACGCAGCGCGGTGACCAGAGTCTTGGCCGCGGCGGGGCGCAGGAGTCCCGCCATGTCCTTGATCGCGAGGATGTGCGCGCCGGCGTCGACCATCTGCTCAGCCAAGCGAAGGTAGTAATCCAGGGTGTAGAGGTCCTCAGCCGGGTCACTGAGGTTGCCGGTGTAGCAGAGGGCGCCCTCGGCCACGGCGGTGCCGGTCTTGCGGACCGCCTCGATGGCCGGGAGGATCTGGTTCACATCATTGAGCGCGTCGAAGATCCGGAAGATATCCACCCCGGTCGCGGCGGCCTCGGCCACGAAGGCGTCGGTCACCTCCAGCGGATAGGGGGTGTAGCCCACCGTGTTGCGGCCACGCAGCAGCATCTGGATGGGAATGTTCGGCAGCTCCGCACGGAGCAGACGCAGCCGATCCCACGGGTCCTCGGAGAGGAACCGCAGCGCGACGTCGTAGGTGGCGCCGCCCCAGGCCTCCACCGAGAGCAGGCCAGGGGTCACATGCGCGACGGCGGGCGCCGCGGCCAGCAGGTCTCGGGTGCGCACGCGGGTCGCGAGCAGTGACTGGTGGGCGTCCCGGAATGTGGTGTCGGTGACGGCGAGCGCTGTCTGCTCACGGAGTTTGCGGGCGAAGCCTTCGGGGCCCTCAGCGAGGAGCACCTGGCGCCAACCGTCTGGTTTGGGGTGGTCCGAAGGTCCGTCGAAGGGGCTGCGGTCGGGCTCATCGCGCTTGTCCCCGGGGAATTGTGGGAGCTTATCCCGCGGGTCGATTCCTTCTACGCGGGGACCGTGGGGCTGATTCACGGTGATGTCAGCAAGGTACTGCAGGGCTTTGGAGCCGCGGTCCTGGGAGCGGTTGATCTTGGCGAGCTCGGGGTGGGCGTCGATGAAGTCGGTGGCCACGTCCCCAGCGAGGAACTCTTTGGAGTCCAGCACGTTGAGCAGGAAGGGGATGTTGGTGGCGACCCCGCGGATGCGGAATTCCGAGAGCGCGCGGCGGGCCCGGGCGATGGCGGTCTGGTGGTTGCGGCCACGGGCGGTGAGCTTGACCAGCATGGAGTCGAAGTGCGGACTGATCTCGGCCCCGGCGTAGACGGTGCCGCCGTCGAGCCGGATCCCGGAGCCACCGGCAGAGCGGTACACGGTGACGGTGCCGATGTCGGGGCGGAATTCGTTGGCAGGGTCTTCGGTGGTGATCCGGCACTGCATGGCGGAGCCGCGGACGCGCAGGTCTTCCTGGCGGATGTCGAGATCCTCGAGGGTCTCGCCTGCGGCGATGCGCATCTGCGCGGAGACCAGGTCGATGTCGGTGATCTCTTCGGTGACGGTGTGCTCCACCTGGATGCGCGGGTTCATCTCGATGAACACGTGCTGGCCCGCGCGCTCCCCGACGGTGTCCACAAGGAACTCCACGGTGCCGGCGTTGCGGTAGTTCATGGCCTTGGCGAAGGCGACGGCGTCGCGGTGCAGAGCCTGGCGGATGTTTTCATCCAGGTGCGGGGCCGGGGCGATCTCCACGACCTTCTGGTAGCGGCGCTGGAGGGAGCAATCGCGCTCGAAGAGGTGGACCACATTGCCTTCGCCGTCGGCGAGGATCTGGACCTCGATGTGCCGGGGACGCAGGACTGCTTGTTCCAGGAAGACGGTGGGATTGCCAAAGGCGGTCTCGGCCTCATGCATGGCCGACCGCAGAGATTCGGCGAGGTCTTCACGCTTATCCACCCGGCGCATCCCGCGGCCACCGCCGCCCGCGACGGCTTTGACGAAGATCGGAAAACCGATCTCCTCGGCAGCCTTGGTGAGTTCTTCGGTGTCCTTGGAGGGCTCGGAGCTCTGCAGGACCGGGACGCCGGCTTTTTTGGCGGCACGCAGGGCCTTGACCTTGTCCCCGGTGGATTCCAGGACGTCGGCAGGTGGCCCGATGAAGGTGATGCCAGCGGCTTCGGCGGCGCGGGCGAGGTCCGGGTTCTCGGAGAGGAAGCCGTAACCGGGGTAGATGGCATCCACGCCGGCATCTTTGGCCACGCGAATGATCTCTTCGATGTCTAGGTAGGCGCGAACGGCGTGGCCCTCTTCGCCGATCCGGTAGGCCTCGTCTGCCTTTTGGCGGTGAAAGGAGTTGCGGTCCTCATGCGGATATACGGCGACGGTGCGCGCACCGAGTTCTACGCTGGCGCGGAAGGCGCGGATCGCGATCTCTCCGCGGTTAGCAACCAGGATCTTCGAGAACATCACTGCGGTCTCCCTCAACTCATGGCGCCGCCACCCCATTGTGGCGGCGTTGGGGCGATCCTACCGGGTTGGAGGATTTGGGGAGGAGGGGTCGGCACTACTCGTATTCCCGCGACCTAGGGACTCGACCCCAGACGGTGATAATGTCACCCAGTCTCCGCAGCACTTCAGCAAGGCTGTGACATCACCAGGTCTGAGCAGAACGGATCAACCATGACCTCATCTCTTCCCGAACTCATCCGCCAGGACTCGATTCTGCTGGATGCTGAGGCATCCGATTGGCAGTCAGCTGTGCGCCTCGCCGGCGGCCTTCTGGAACAGGCAGGCATCGCCTCTGCCGAGTACACCCAGGCCATGGTCGACAACGTTGTCGAGAACGGCCCATATATCGTCATCGCACCCGGCTTCGCATTCGCGCATGCTCGTCCCTCCGCTGCTGTTCATCGCACTGGAATGTCCTGGGTGCGGCTGAAGACGCCGGTGGACTTCGGAAGCGGCGAGAACGATCCCGTGACCCTAGTCGTGGCTCTTGCTGCAGTGGATTCCAAGGACCACACTCACGCCCTCGCCGAACTGAGCGCCGTCCTGGGCGATGACAACCTACGCGCTGCCGTGGATACCGCTCCCACTCCCGAAACGATCACCGCGATCCTCCGAGGAGAAGACAAACCCCCTAAGGCTCCTGAAACTGCGAGCAAGTCTTCGGGCGGGAACGAACAGCATCTGATTCTTACCGTCTGCGGCAACGGTCTCGGGACTTCCCTGTTCCTGAAGAACACACTCGAAGGTGTTCTGGACGCCTGGGGATGGGGCCGCTTCCTCAATGTCGAAGCCACCGACACCATCTCCGCCCGAGGCCGCGCCTCAGAGGCGAAGGCGATCCTCACCTCGGGAGAGATCGCCAAATCCCTCGGAGACGTCGGCATCCCGGTCAAAGTCATCGAAAACTTCACCAGCAAAGACGAGCTCGATAGCGCATTGCGCGAGCTCTACAACGTCTAAGGAACACACATGGACTGGCTCGTCGCAATCCCCGAATTCCTCGTCAACGAGATTCTCTCCGTCCCAGCCTTCCTCATCGGCATCATCGTCGC
>Ga0265797_10005195_pt1 | contig 19198 bp, 14 predicted proteins | sample P2T30metagenome_FD_192433 | JGI IMG/M metagenome (GOLD analysis project Ga0265797, IMG submission 192433) | Plant litter microbial communities from East Loma Ridge, Irvine, California - P2 T30 | ecosystem: Environmental > Terrestrial > Plant litter > Unclassified | place: USA: California... | reverse complement strand
AATCACGTGCTGGTCCAGGAGGCAAAGGTGGTGGGGGTGCATGGCTGTTCATTTCGCATACGCCAGTTGAACGTGTCGAAGCAAATCATGATCTCATGTCGGAGTTTGGCTTGCAGAAATATGAGATTGAGGAGAGAACACCTAGTGTTTCTTGCAGATACATTCATCTCAAGTTTGAACCCATGGTAATTTCGGTTCTTGCAAATCTTCGGCAGACTCTGACGAGGTACAGATACTCCACATCCTGAGCGCATCAATGGACCATGCCCAAAAAGTCCTCACTGCTGCCTTGACTGCAGGATTTCGTGAGAGCGGGGCCGTGAGTCTAGGGTCACCAAACACGGGAGATTCAAATCCTATGGTAGCAGTTCGGTCAGCTGGATATTCATTCGACTCCATCATTGGCTATCAAGATGATGATGGAAGTAACGTTGCCCTGGTAGACCAACAGTATTTGCGAACGTTGATCAAGATTGCCAACGAGCGCTTCAAGATCAACTTTGATCGTATAAGTCGGTTTCGCCAGGCCCTTTTGCAGATCTACGAACCGAAGCTTTTGAACGGGACCAAGGCTGATTGGGAAGATGCAGATGTCAGGAAGCGGCGCAAGAGAGAAGAAGGCCTTGCGCGGCAACAAGCTTTGCAGAATCAGAACTCTGGGGGCAATGTTGATGTATCGGAGGAAGCAGATGTGGGCAACATGGTAGAGATGTTCTCTTGATACCGTACGACACGAACTACATAGGCGCGACGACACAAGATCATTTCGATAAGAGGTGGTACCCAAGCACGCCAGGAAGGCTAGTGAGAATCGCTACTTTTTCACGATAGCCTCAAACATCAGTCGAAATGACTCATCCACTATCGGCCATGACGGTGACTTGAAGGTCGCGGTCTACGGAGGCTTCTTTGCACCCTGTGGAGCCATATCACAATGTCTCCGGTAGCTGTGTCCACATCCTAGGTGCAAATTGGGCGATGTTCGGAGGAGACCAACTGAAGCCACATGTGCTTTGGCAAATCTGAACGGGGACTTCTTCGCTCCTTTATTGCCATATCAAATAAATCATTTCGTATATTGCGTGTTTCTTGATACACGTTGTGATGCTCGGCCAATATAGGCTTAGCGTGCGTATGTCTCCGATGCAGACCGGCGACATTGAATCTATCCTCGCAACCTTCTTCACTCCATAAAAGGAAAGTCTGATCATCCCCCAAACCTCAATTACTTGTTTCTCTTCAATTCCAGAATACTTTATAGATTTAACAACGCTGCATCAGCGACATCACAACCATAAAACAGACTTCTCACTCTTACAGAGAACAGCGTACCATTCAAGATGAGCTACGCAGAGGCAAACCGTCGGTATTTCGAGTACGATACATCATTCTATGAATTACCACGCACATGTATACTGAACATTCCACAGTGCCATATCGGACTCCTACGACAGCAAGCCTTGGTTCAATGTCGTCAACGACCGAGTCGCAGATAGTCTTCGCTCCGATCTATCTTGGGTCGGCATCCCCTTTACCAACACGGGATCCAGTACAGATGCCACACAAGTTCGTCTTCTGGACTATGCATGCGGCACTGGGCTGATGACACGTGTCTTCGGACCCTACGTTACCAAGACCCAGGGTATCGATATCTCACCCAAAATGGTATCTACATACAACACTCGTGCTCGCGATGCCGGTCTTCCAGAAGACGTTGTCAGCGCCGTGGTTGGTGATTTGTTTGTCAAGTCCGACCCTCAGCCACAATCACTGTCGGGACAGGAGTTCTGGAACTTTGATCTTGCGACTGTTGGATTTGGGTTCCACCATTTCGAGGATGTTGTGTTTGCCGCTAGTCAGTTGAAGGACAGGCTGAGGCCGGGTGGTGTGTTGGTTATCAACGATTTCTTAGAGGGAGGAGATTTGTTGGCTGGCGAGGACGGGGAACCGATCGAAGGGAGCGAGGGCAATCATGCTCTACACAATCACAAGCATGGTCATGATCATGGAGGACATGGGCATCATCACGGTCCCAGCGACAAAAAGGCTTCCAATTCGCACGATCACCACCATCACGGGCATCAACACCATCATAATGCCGAACAAAAGCACGACGTCGGCGACAGCGATCCTGAATTTCGCAGAAAGATGGAAGCTTCTGTCGTAGTCCCGCACTTCACTATTCAAGGCGTGAAACAATTTTTTACTGAGGCTGGATTCGTGGATATTGATGTCAAAACGATGAAGGAGAGGAACTACATGGAATTCGCTGGCAAGAAACTGTGGCGCACAATCTTGTTTGCTAGAGGCCGGAGACCGATTGAAGAACAGGATGGCAGAGGAAAGAGTGAGTTGTGAGTATCACGAAGAAAAGCAAAGTTGCACAATCGAGAAGCATCGCAGTGTGAATGGTAGTAAGATCATATTTAGCAATATGATGTATGTATGGGATATCGACAAATAACACAAATGGAACTCCAGCACCAAACCAGTCACAATTCTATCCAAGTAACGCCGCCTTACCACTTGCCCTCCAACGGCAAGTCTCTGCTTGAGAATCCTACACCAATACCGAACTCGCCATTAGGCAACACCCAGTTCTGCCTCTTTATATCCCAATAACTCAGATCTCTTCTTGTCACCTCAAACTGCACAAGCTTTCCTGTGTTCTTCTCTAGATGTATCTTCTCAAACCCTCGCAGCACACGGACGGGGAAGTCAATAGGCTCGCCCGTCTCATGATCCTTGTAGTCTTGTGGGAACGCAATGTAGAGTTGGACTACTGACGAGCCATCCACTGGTCCCGCATTTTCTAGTGATGCTGATACGGTCAATAGTGTAGTATAGAGATCGGGGTTGCCGCCTGGGCCACCGCCTGCCTCGCTGAGGGGAGATGGTGGGGCGGGGTTCATGGGCTCGGATTTCTTGATGTCCTTTGTAGAGTCGAGCCATGGGTAGATGTATCGCTCTACCTGGTTGAAGCCTTCAGGAAATAGCGCGGACTTGGGATCTGGTAATTCCGTGGAGTAACTGGGTGGTACCAGGCCATCAGGTCGGGGTTTGGGAAAGGGTGTTTTAGCGCCCTTCTCTTCGATCAAGAGGGAAGACAGTTTGAAATCTGTGTACGAAAGACCATAGCCGAACTCGAATCGTGGAGTGATGTTCTGTTTGTCAAAGTGACGGTAGTCGATGTAGAGACCCTCTGAGAAGTTCTGTTGAGGCGCCAGACCATCGGATGGACTGGGAAGATACTTAATCTTGCTGCCTGGACCATATTCGTCTTCCTTCTTGGCAATAGTATAGGGTAAACGGCCAGACGGGTTGACGTCGCCAAAGAGAATGTCTACAATGGCATTGCCGGACTCGGTTCCAGGCAGATTGGCGATAATGACGGCCCTGACATTCATGATGTCGATGAAGTTCTCGAGAATGACAGGTCCAACAGTATGAATGACAACCACAACGTCGCCCATGCCTTCTCCACAGTCTTTAGCAACGTCTTGGATCAGCTTGTCGCCACCCTTTTGCAGATTGAGATCGTTCCTGTCACCACGTATGCTTCCGTAATGCTCGTAGCCCTCACCAGCGTCGGAGTTGGCGAAGACGATACAGAGATCCTGGTCTACGAGGATCTCCTTCTGGCTAGGAAGCTTGTTCTCCAGCCAGTCAGTGACGTATACAGTCTCGTTGTCGAAAGCATCCCGAATAGCTGACATGGGCTCGACTAGATAGGAGAAGTTCACAGCGCCAGATCCCCACCCGGATGCTAGTGTTCCTTCGTCGCAACTTTGATCAGAGCAGTGATTGATTCCTTCATGAGGGAGACGTGCATCTTCACCGAAGACACCGACACGGAACTTTGTCTTAGCCTTGCCACCAGTCTTCCAACCCTTGCGGTCCAGGGGTAGCGTCTTGCCCTCGTTCTTCACCAAGACAGTGCCTTCGGCCGCGATGCGACGTACTAGGTGGCTGTGCGCCTCTTTCCCTTCTCCTTGCGCGTTGACGTACTGATTTACCACACCCATCTCATGGTTCGATGGGCTGCCCTCGTGAAGCTTGCCAACCTCGTCGTTGGTCCACGAAGAGAAATTTGGCCCATCGTTGTCCCACTTGTCCTGTCCAACTTGGTACCATGATGCCACGATACGAGTAACCATGTCGTTGACGCGATCGATCGGCACGCTGCCGTTGAGAACTGCCCGCGTGAGCTCAGGACCCCATAGACTATTGCCCTTGGCCCATCGCAAGCCATCTCCTGGCATTGTCATGTCCAAGCCCGCAAGAGCACTAGCCACACCAGAACGTTGTGCCAACCAGTCACTTTGGATGAAGCCCTGGAAGCCGAGCTCATCCTTCAAGACTCCGTTGAGCAGCTTGGAGTTTTGACAAGCATAGCTGGAATTGACCTGGTTATACGAACACATGACACTGGTCACTCCAGCTTTGACGGAATCGGCAAAAGGCCATGCGTAGATCTCGTGCAATGTGCGGTCATCGATGTTGCTCGAGATGGCGTTTGGAAGGCCCCACTCCCATGCCTGCCTGAAATGCTCTTGTTCGTTGCCGACATAATGCTTCGCGGTAGCCATGACCCCCTCATCTTGTATGCCCTTGATGGTCTGCGCGGCTGCGATACCTTGTAGGACTGGATCCGATCCGAATCCTTCCCAGTTGCGGCCACCAGCTGGCATCCTTCCGAGAGGGCCCATAGCGGGACCTAGCAGAACGTTGACGCCCTTAAGTCGTGCCTCTTTGCCGTGTGCCTTTCCACGTAGGTACATGAGTTCCTTGGACCATGTTGCGCCGGTAGTGATACCGGCAGGGAACGCGGTGATGTTGTCGGCGAATCGAATACCTAATGGGCCGTCCTGAGCATGTTAGTATAGTCCTAGCCACATGTCAATCGTACGTACCTGAAGACACAGACTGGGAAATTTCAACCGGTCTACGCGCCCAGTCTGCCCGACACAGAGGTCCATGCTCCAGCCTGTTCCCGTTGTGATGTTGACCTTTTCAGGCAGCGTCATCTGCTTTACCAGTTCCGCAGCCCTCTTGTAGCTATCCTCCCATGCCTTATCGGTGCCGCCCTTTGGCGAAGGATACCACGGCGGACTCAATCCATCTTCGGGCACCGAGACCTTGTATGCCCATATGCCTCCCGACGCAAGTATCAGGACGGTAGCGGCGATAAATACCAGAAGCCAGCAGCAGCAGCGGCCTGGTGCACATCGCGACTTTCTTTGCTGTGTAGGGAACGGCGCCGCAGACTCGTTGTCTCTATACGACGCTTTCCGGACCTTGAGATCTCCGGCGCTCTTCTTGCGCCTGATCTTGCTATCGAACGCAAGTGGGTCGTGCTCTTCGAGGTCTTCTAGGGTGCCGGTGGATTCGGAGGAGAAGCGCGTCGGGGTTTCGACATCGTCGACGGGGTCATCGATTCTCGCGTACTTGCCACGACGCATCTCGTGGGCTTCATAAGGCGGCATGGTGGTCGCGAGTCTGCTTCAAAAGCAGGGAAGGAGGCGGGTGTGGATGATGCAGTATACGGCTCGACCGGCGCGGCTATCTGTGGCGGCGCGAGCGTGAAGCTCTACTTATCCTAAGACTAGCATTGAAGCGCGGCTGTTCTCCGACAGGCAGCGAGTCGAGAATCACGGGTAATTGTTATACAACGTTCAAGGAGGACAGCAACGTGTCTGTAGGACAAGAGGCACAGCAAACACAGTCGGAGTCGTAGTTGGAGATGGAGGTTTCATCGGGCTTACTTCAGCCGCGATGGCGTCTCGTACCTGGCTAGGCGTCGATCTAGCTCCCGCCGCGCTTGCGTTCAGACGGATCTTCTAATCTTGCGCAACAGTGGATCCTCACCAAACCACTCTCAATTTGTTTGCAAAGCATGTCTGAATTTCTGGCTATATCTCATGATATGTTGGTTCATTTGATGCGAAACTGTTCGTTGTCTTCGTGAACTTCCCCGTCGTCTATGTACGACACCTACGCTTACGCGCCAACCTGGTCTAGTATACCCTGAAGATTGATGGACTTTGGACGCTCGATAGGCAGACCCAACGCCCTGTCCCAAATCAGCTGTGCGAGCGGGCCCAGACCACGGCTGACACCGAATGTCGCAGTGTAGTAAAGGGTCTCCTGGAAGCCGTAGTGGTGGAAGAGGACACCAGATGACGAGTCGACGTTGGGGAAGGGGTTCTTGGTCTACAGTGTGTCAGCAGTGGCTCGGGATGCTGGGCATGCCATATCTTACCTTTCCGTGCTCCTTGAGTACATCCGGTGCAACCTCAGAGTTCTTCTTGACCAGCTGGTATACAGGGTTTGCTGCAATCTCGGGTCGGGCATTTGCAAAGTCCATGAGAGCTTCGAATCGCGGGTCAGGCTTCCTAAGCACAGCGTGGCCGTAACCAGGAATAACACGTCCAGACTTGAGTACGCTCCAGAGGTATTCATTGACGTCCTTCTCGGTGAACTTCTCGCCGACGACCTTTTGCATGTCGAGGATAAATCGCAACACCTCTTGCGCAGCCAGGCCATGCAAAGGTCCTGCAAGACCCTGGAGACCAGCACTGTAGCTCAAGAAAGGATCACTGAGCGCAGACCCGACCAAGTGTGTTGTGTGCGCGGAGACATTACCACCCTCGTGGTCACCGTGCAGAGCAAGGTACAACCTGAGAAGGTCTTGGAAACCCTCGTTCTCCTTGCCTGGCTTGCCAAGCATGGCAGCAAAGTTGTATGACCAATCTTGGTTCAGATCGATCTCGTTCGGGAGGGCGCCTCCACCACGGTATGCGTTTTGGTAGATCTTTGCAGCAATGGTAGGCAGTTTCGCGAGGAGGCTGATGCAGTCATCGAAGGTAGGCTCCCAGTAGTCGGCCTTGTTAATACCCTTCTCGTAGGCTTTTGCGAACTTGGACTCGTAGTTGAGTGCGGATACGGCGCAGGCGAACTGTGTCATCGGGTGGAGATCTTTGGGGAAGTCGTCGAGCATCTTTTCAACGAACTTGGGAATGCTACCCTTCTCAGCGAGCTCTCGGGACAACGCGCGAGTTTGCGAGACCGAGGGTACTTCGCCTGTGAGTAATAGCCAGAACATTGCCTCGGGAAGCATCTCAGTGCCGGAAGTGCCCTTGGGTAGCACCTTTTGACAGTCCTTGATGGTTTTGCCGTGGAATCGGATGCCCTCGTTCGCATCGAGCACTGATCCTTCCCAGACCATGGCCTTGAGACCTCTTCAATCTCGTCAGAGCATGCTTGCGTGATTGTTTGAATATCATACCTCATGCCACCCAGGGCATTCTCGACCTTGACATCTCCAAGCTTCTTGTCGGCATGCGCCTTGACCTTCTTCAGAAGTTCGCGCTTTGCAGGCAGAACCTTCTTGAACGTCTCCTTGAGATCCGGCTCCGAGGAGGAAGAGTAGCTACAGGCTTGTACTGTAACGAACCACGCGTTAGGAACATGACGTTTGGACTGGGTGATTTGATTGCATACCGGAGGCAAAAGGACGCCCCTGTTAAGCAATTGTTAGTTGTTTGTGTATTATACACAACCACACATTGTTTTCTGAGCTTACCTTGGCAGCCCGTAGAGCTCTGGAAGCTGATCGTGCGCTCAATGCCATAGCTCGGTTTACGTGGGGTAGATGCGGGGATAGTAGTTGCACTCGTCAACACATAGGACGTAGAACACAACAAGTAGTTCAAGACAATGGCGTTGCAAACTTCGCGAGTAACAAGCAAAGAAATGTTGACGGCAACTTTCGGCAATGCACCTCAGTCCACCAGGCACGCATGGTCCGTTAATGCGAGTACAACATTGAACGAGGACCGAGGGGCAGTTGGACGCGGCTAGACAAGGGCTACATACCTCGGTAGTGACGTCGGTGATGGGGAACCCTGGAGAAGCGTTGCCGCAAACATGACGCGGAACTCACTTTTTCACGCAACACGGCCACGGACTTTGCTAATTGCATGCAAAAGAGACAATTGGACGTAGACACAGAAAGGCGCCTGTGGCAAACATCATCTCCGAGTTCTCTCCGACTTGCGGATATTTTTCCGTAAACAACTGTTGACTAACTCTTGCCGCCATCCTACTAAGATACAGAGCGAGCCTCTGCTGACCGCAGTCTCTCCAATTCACATACGCCTACAATGTTCCGAACAGTATCGCGCTCAGTCGCGCGCCAGAGCCGATCGTCCAGAGTCACGAGCCGAACACCGCAACTCCTACGCCCCCTCTCTACCACCGCATATCGCATGTCAAACTCGACACTCAAGAGTGTTGACCCTCCAGTATCGACAGCACTCCCTGGCGATTCCTTCCAGCTGCTGCCTGAAGCTTCGAAAGCGGGTCAGGCAGAAGATGCGCTCTTCGAGGAACAGGTACAAGCCGTAAAGGACTGGTGGGCGTCACCACGGTACAAAGGTATCAAGCGCCCATACTCTGCCGAAGATGTTGTGAGCAAGCGGGGGGCGCTTCAACAGTCATATCCCAGTTCACTGATGGCGCGGAAACTGTTCAACCTTCTGGAGGAGAGGGCGGCCAAGGGCGAGCCAGTACACACCAGTGCGTTTATCCTAGTCTGTATAGATAGTATAATGGCTGATCACATGTTTTCAATACCCAGTGGGCGCAATTGACCCCATCCAAATGTCCCAACAAGCTGCCAACCAAGAAGTCCTCTATGTCTCTGGATGGGCTTGCTCTTCAGTCCTGACCACGACGAATGAAGTCTCGGCCGACTTTGGCGACTACCCTTACAACACCGTACCAAACCAAGTGCAGCGCCTGTTCAAGGCTCAGCAGCTACACGACCGCAAGAACTGGGATGCTAGGAGGAAGATGAGTGCAGAAGAACGAGCAAAGACGCCTTACCTAGACTACATGCGGCCAATCATTGCTGATGGCGATACTGGGTACGTAAAGATTACTCTTGATGTCTGGCTAGAGAACTGACTTGTCGTAGCCACGGGGGCCTTTCTGCCGTCATCAAGTTAGCAAAGCTCTTCGCCGAGAATGGAGCCGCAGGTGTTCACTTTGAAGATCAACTTCACGGCGGCAAGAAGTGCGGACATCTTGCAGGTAAAGTCCTCGTGCCAGTTGGTGACCACATCAACCGCCTGGTAGCCGCACGGTTCCAGTGGGATATGATGGGCTGCGAGAACCTTGTTATTGCGCGCACTGATTCAGAGAGCGGCAAGCTCATCTCCAGCGCTGTCGATGTGCGGGATCATGAGTTCATCAAGGGTGTCACAGAAGATGGTGAACCGCTGGCCGAGACGCTGCAGAATATGGAAGCAGCTGGCGCACCCGGCAAGGAGATCGACCAATACGAAGCGGCGTGGGTCAAGAAGCACAAGCTCGTAACCTTTGACGAGGCCGTGGTCCAGCACCTTGAGAAAGAGAGTGCACCTCAATCAACCATCGACTCATACCTCGATGAGGTCAAGCAGAATCCCAACTACTCTCTTCTAAAGCGCCGAAACGTTGCGGAGAAGTACACCAAAACACCCGTCTACTTCGATTGGGACATCCCCCGTACACGGGAAGGTTTCTACCACTACAAAGCTGGCGTAGCTGCAGCAACAAAACGCGGCAAGGAATACGCTCCATACGCTGATCTCCTCTGGGTCGAAACGGGTGATCCGAATGTCAAGGAAGCAGCAAGGTTCGCAGGTGAAATCCGCGCTGTTCACCCGGGAAAGAAATTTGTGTACAATCTATCTCCCAGCTTCAACTGGATGGGCCAAGGTTTCTCCGAAGAAGCGCTCAAGTCTTTTGTCTGGGATCTGGCGAAACATGGATTCGTATTCCAGCTCATTTCGCTTGCTGGTCTACACTCTACGGCTACAATTACATGCGAGCTAAGTCGGGCGTTCAAGGACGAGGGCATGCTTGCTTATGTCAAGTTGGTGCAAGCGAGAGAGAAGGAGTTGGGTTGTGATGTGCTCACGCACCAGAAGTGGTCCGGCGCAGGCTACATTGATGGCATCTTGGGGGCGATACAGAGTGGCAGCTCAGGCAGCAAGAGCATGGGCGAGGGAAGCACTGAGACACAATTTTAAACTCAGAATGTAAAGTAGCATCTTAAGAGACAACCAGGGCGTTCAAAAGAATCGAACCAGTTCACAGCGATGAGGCTTGTCACGGCTGATTGATGCTCGAATGCTTGACTAAAGAGGAAAGGCCGGATCTGGGGCTCTTGCCTCGGTCCAGCCATTGTTTCCCGACCGAGCAATCCATCACCACGGTCGGAAGCGCGCCTACGTCCATTTCGCGTCATTTGCATCCGCTGTCTACTCGACTTCACCTCGAAAACGACTGTTGATTCCACGCATAATGTCCAATAAGCCGGCAATCCCCGACTGGCAACGCGCATCTGCCGATAACGCCGCAGCGTCCCCAGAGCCCGAAGAAGCACGCGCACAAGACGCCGTCGAAGCGCCAACACCGACCGAAGACGACGTTGAAGGAGAAGATGGGGGAGAGCAGCCGTCTCAAAGCTCAGAGTTGTTAGAGCAAGCATCGCGCTTCCTTGAAGATGCCACGATCCGCGATGCGCCGCGAGAGAGGAAGGTCGCATTCTTGCAGTCGAAGGGTGTGAGCACAGAGGACATTGAGACTTTGCTAGGCACAGAGCCACAGGAGGACACTCACACAGATCTCGAGGAAGTCGGGCAGCGGGCGTGGTCAGCAGTGAGTACACAACCCCTCTGGCCACAGAGCAACGATATTGACATTCGTAGACGCCATCAAAGCCCGCAGAGGTATCAGAAGTGACATCCCAGCCACTCGATCTTTCGCCGCCGCCGCCTCCACCACGCGAGATACCCCCGATCGTTACCTACCCAGAATTCCTCGCGAATACCGAAAAGCCACCGCCTCTCATCACCACCCAGCGCCTTGCGACAACCGCATACGTCACAGGAGGCATCATGGCAAGCATATATGGACTGTCCAAGTACATCATAGCGCCCATGACACACAACCTTGCTGAATCAAGACAAGATTTTGCATCACACACTCAAGAACAGCTGAAGGAGTTGAACTCGAGACTAGCCAAGGCAGTGTCTGTTGATCCTGCTAGCAAAGTCAAGGCAATCGCAGACGCTGCAGACGATGTCTCAGAAGCCGACTCCGATCCTACTGAGCTTTACCATCGCGACTATGGCACCCAAACCACACCCAACCTCTCCCGTCGACCCTCTACTTCCGCTGCAGATCCCCACCCTACCGTGACAGCGCAAGAGAATCGCCTCAAGATTATAAAATCACATCTGCAAGAGCTGGAAACGAACCGCACCAATGACGGCAAATCGCGAGATGCGCTGAGGACAAAGGTGTCAGATTTGACCACATATCTGACTGAAATGGACTACCAGAACCAATACTATCCCAGCATGGGCCGCTATGGATCTACCTTCACTTGGTCTGGTCAAGGCGGTAGTGGACACAACGATCAAATGGAGGTGCTAAAGAACGACATTAGGGCTGTCAAGGGTGTCTTTCTGAGCGCCAGGAATTTTCCAGTGGGGGGAAGGGGTGCACCGCCAATACCTACCAGTAGAGTAGGTTCGTGAAGTGATAGTCTGGTTAAAGAAATAAAATCGGTCGAGCTTTGCGCGAGTATGTACTAAGATCAAAACATTGCTGCGCACAGATGCCGGGACCTTTTCCATAAGATGAAGCCTGTGGCGTCCTAAAAAGATACTTGACAATATGTTGAATAGTCTAAATACCTAGGGACCCACGTTCACACTACTCCTCGGAAGTGCGGGTGATCTTCGACATTTGGATGACATTGGACTATTCGTAGCCCCTGCCCCACTATACGTCATATCCAAGCAGCAACATCTCACCCTGTTATGCAGATCTCCGCTGCGCAATCACTACACAAACCTCGAACCCTTCTTCAGCCAACTGTCAACCATCATGTCGGGTTGGGCCTCCAAGTTGACTTCCTTGGGCCATTCCAAGTCGGAGGACAAGGATGAGACGTCGCTCACTACACTCCTCGATGCAGACCAATGCGCGGATTTGACGTTCTTGATAGCCACCATCACGGCATCGATGCGGCAGTCCTTGGTCGACACCTTCACCGCTGAAGAATTCGCAATCGATCCAAACACTGCCAGATCAGAGGAAGAGGTATTGCTAGACGCACCCTCCAATCTCGACGATGTCGATGTTGCCAAAGAAGACAAGATCAAGAAAGAGAGGGAAGCACGCGAAGAAGATGCAAGAAAAGAGCTCGCGCAACCTGAAGTGCAAGAACTGAAAAAGGAAATGCTCAAGTACTTCGATGGGTGGCGAGGCAACGTCATCAGCAGAATCGGCGAAGTAGTCAATTCGAAAGAAAAAGCCAAAGAACAGACACGTCAGGTCGAAGGCAAGGAGGCAGAGCAAATCGCAAAGAAATCGGAAACTGGTCTCAAGAGCATCAAGAAGCTTGACGAGAAGGACGAGGACGAAGACAAGATGTTCAAGGATCTCTACCCCCCTGTATCCAACGCCCTCACTCACTTGGAGGAGAGCAAACGCGCCCTTATATTGCATTCGCTAGTACTCATACTCCTAAGTTTGGAGCACTACTCAGCACATTCTCGTGTCCTGATTCTCTACCTTACCAGTTCTCTCGGGTTGAGTAGAGCCGTTCTGAAGAAAGATGAGGAGACGGTCGCCCAAGGTCTTCTAGAAGCGGCATCTCAACAACTAAATGCTGACGAAGAAACCAAGCAAGCTGCTGAAAAATCACAAGCCGCTCGAAAATGGAAAGTCGGCCTCGCCGGTGTTGCTGGTGCTGCCTTGATCGGTGTAACTGGCGGGCTGGCTGCACCACTTCTTGCGGCAGGTGTTGGAAGTGTGATGGGAGGCATTGGTCTGGGTGCTACAGCAGCCGCAGGGTATCTAGGTACTCTGGCGGGTTCTTCTGTCCTCGTAGGAGGGCTGTTTGGCGCTTACGGTGCGAAAATGACGGGGCGCGCCATGGACGACTACGCCCGACAAGTGGAAGATTTTGCCTTCATACCTATTCACCGCACCCAAGACCCGAGGCATCAAGACAATGAATCTCGCCGCCTGCGCGTCGCAATTGCAGTCTCTGGTTGGTTGCGCGCCCCCGAGGAAGTATCAAAGCCATGGAGATACATCAGCAAGGGAACAGAAGGCTTCGCACTTCGCTGGGAGCTTGAGGCGCTTCTCAAGCTTGGACATAGCCTCGAAACATTCGTGACCAGTGCTGCTTGGGGCTACGCGAAGAAGAAGATTATTGAGCAGACTGTTTTCGCTGCGATGACGGCTGCATTGTGGCCACTAGGCCTGCTCAAGATTGCCACTATGCTCGACAATCCTTTCTCAGTAGCGAAATACCGTTCTGAGAAGGCTGGCGAAGTTCTTGCTGAAGCACTAATCAACAAGGTACAAGGCGAACGGCCGGTCACCCTTGTGGGTTATTCTCTCGGTGCACGCGTCATCTATTCCTGCCTCCAGAAACTGGCAGAGCGGAAAGCTTTTGGTCTCATCGAGAACGTGGTTCTTGTCGGCGCCCCCTGCCCATCTGACGTTGCCGACTGGCGGCGCATCCGCTCTGTAGTAAGTGGTCGCTGTGTCAATGTTTTCTCCAAATCAGACTACATCCTCGGCTTCCTCTATCGCACCTCATCCATGCAGCTTGGTGTCGCAGGTCTGCAGCCCGTCGTTGGCGTACACGGAATCCAAAATGTTGATGTCAGCGACCTCGTGGACGGTCATCTCCAATACCGCTTCATCACCGGGTCTATCCTTCGGAAGATCGGGTTCGAAGACGTCGACATCGAGGAAGTAGAGCGTGCCGAAGCTGATTTAGCGAAGGAGAAGAAGCAGGAAGAGGAAGAGAGGAAGAAGAACGAAGGGAGCAAGGGAGAAGGCGATGAAGAGAAGGAAAAAGAGGAGATGGAGCAGGCTGTGCAGAAGAAGCAAGAACAGAGTTGGATGCAGGTTACGCAGCAAAAGATGCAGGGCTTAGATATTGGTGGGTTTGTTAAGGGTCTACCGGGCAAGGTGGCGCCAGGATATGGAGCAGAAAAGGCAGCGAAGACACATACTGGAGATTTCAAGGATACCCAGTCGTGATCTGGGGCTAATGTGGTTCTGGGAATGGTTGCGGGTCATGACTCTATACATCAGCTATGGGGGACAGCAGAGACGATTGGTACAATCCGCTCTTGTAACGATTCTACAACAATGATAGGCGTTGCAAGAACATCAAATGAACACTTGAACACATGTGATCAGGTGCAACTTTAACCCAGCGTATGAAACCAATGTACGCTCCTTTCGTTCATGTGAAAGCTTTCCCCAGGTTATGTCTCGATACGGTTAGGCGATTTGTGGGGAAGCCGAGGCATTCGTTCACATGTCGCAGGTGACGCTTGTACAGCGTTACCTTCCGCGATACACTGATCTCACCAAACCTTACAACCGGACGCGCGCGGCTTTCTGCACCCTACTGGTTTGTTGCGCAACCGGGGAGACCATCCGTCAGATTATCGTAGTACAAAGTTTCGCAGCACTACCTACTGAGATCTTCCGTCAAGAACGACCACGCCACGACGCTTTGCGCACGGCGTCAACCTCTTGCACAACACCAATGCCTCGTCTACGGTAGCCATGGCTGTCTTTTCAAAACCTCTCTCTTCCCATCGCCTGACCAGCGCGTCTGCCAAAGCCATTGTCAACGACCTTACACGTCTGTATCTCCAACACCGAACACGCATATCGCGCGCCGTGTACCTTACCCTCTTCGTCGCCCTCATAAATCGTATACGAAATGCCATCGCCGAACAGAAAGCCGCTTCTTTACGGCGTGCTTCCAAATCAGCGGACAAGACAACAGCAGGCGAGGGCGAAGCAACAGGCAGGAAGAAGGTAGAGCTGAACAGGGAGTTCTTCAAGAACCTGCTCAGACTACTGAAGATATGCATACCTGGTTGGAAGAGCAAGGAGTTTAGGCTCTTGATCGGGCATAGCGTCTTCTTGGTGCTTAGGACGATGATCAGTCTGTACGTCGCGGAGTTGGATGGAAGATTGGTTAGTGCGCTCGTGAGGGGCAAGGGAAGAGAGTTTCTCCTAGGTTTGGTATGGTGGATGGCTGTGGCTGTCCCAGCGACGTTTACGAACAGTATGGTATGTCAACCTTCTCACCTTGCAGCCAAAGCACAACATGCAACGGGAGCCGAAGACATAATAACAAGCCTAGCTCTCCTACCACCAGTGCAAACTCTCCCTCCAATACCGAACGCGCCTGACGAATTACATTCATTCCAAATACCTCTCTCAGATGACCTTCTACACGCTTTCTGCCCTCGACGACCGCATCGCAAACGCCGACCAACTCATCACTGTTGACGTCTCCAAGTTCTCCAATTCGCTTGCGGAACTCTATTCCAATCTCGCCAAACCCGTTCTAGACATCATAATCTACAACTACTCGTTATCGCGGAGCGTCGGTGGCGAAGGACTGTTCTTCATGAGCTTGCTAGTTCAGATCTCGGCCAACGTAATGAGGGCGCTTACCCCACCGTTCGGCAAATACGTAGCAGACGAAGCGAGATTGGAAGGCGAATTCAGGTTTCAGCATTCCAGGCTAATCGACTGGAGCGAGGAGGTGGCGCTGTATGCGGGGCATGAGGCGGAGAAGGATACTTTGGATAAGGGATACTTTACGCTAATCAAGCATGTCAACCGGATACTGAGGAGGAGATTCTATCACGGAGTCATGGAAGACTTTGTGATCAAATACTTCTGGGGCGCTCTGGGTCTGTTGCTTTGCAGTGTGCCAGTGTTCTTCAAAGTGCCAGGCACAGGCGGCATGACTATGGGGGATCGGACGGAGAGTGAGTACCCTCAAACCATACCGCCCCTTGTCCAGGTTGCGAGATATTCCTACTGACAATTGTGACTCCCAAAGGCTTCGTAACCAATCGCCGAATGCTCCTCATGTCTAGTGACGCCTTTGGTCGCGTCATGTTCTCGTACAAGGAAATCACCGAACTCGCTGGTTATACCTCACGCGTATCAACCCTCCTCGATGTAATCGATGATATCCAAGCCGGCCATTTCGAGAAGAAGCTTGTTTCTTCAGCTGACATCGAAGAAAACGCATCCGTTTTGCGCGGTCGTGGTATCGTAACTGAAGGCGCCGATATCGAGTTCATCGATGTACCTATAGTATCTCCGAATGGTGATGTGCTCGTTCGGGCACTTTCCTTCAGTGTAAAACCCGGCGATCACCTACTGATCGTAGGACCAAACGGATGTGGAAAGAGTAGTCTGTTTCGAATCCTTGGAGGTCTATGGCCTGTATATGGTGGTAAGGTACGGAAGCCACCATTCGAAGACATCTTCTATATCCCACAACGACCATACCTCTCGCGTGGTACGCTACGTCAACAGATCATATATCCAGACTCGCTACATGACATGCACTCCAAATCCATTACCGACAACGACATTCTTTCCATACTCGAGACCTTGAACCTCGAATCCCTTATCGACCGCCCCGGTGGCTTTGATGCAGAGGCGCAATGGGAAGACGTGCTTTCTGGCGGTCTTCAACAACGCGTCGCTATGGCGCGACTCTTTTACCACAAGCCTCGGTACGCAATTTTGGACGAATGCACAAGCTCCGTCACCCTGGAAGTAGAAAGAGTCATGTACGAAGAAGCGAAGAGATTGGGTATAACCCTTATGACAGTCAGCCACCGTAGAAGTCTCTGGAAGTATCACACCAGGATACTGCAGTTTGATGGTCAAGGCGGCTTCTATTTTGGAGGGCTCGACGCGGAGAGGAGGGCAATACTCGAAGAGTAAGTGCATTCTACCTTAGTCCAGTAGTAGTACTACGTCTGAGGCGAAAACTTGTGCTAACATACTGGCAGTGAGAAAGAAGATATCGACCTGCAGCTCAGAGCTGTTCCTGACATCGAGCAAAGGATCAAGGAATTGGAAGCTTCGCGATGAGTGATAGTGGAAGCGTGATGGAGCAAATCTCCTAAGTGCGGCTGTGTCGAATCTGAAGGGCGTTGTGTGTATGTGTACCATGCATTGAACGAACGTGCATGGAATAGAGAACCACAACGAGATGCCATCGCTTTTTATTTGGATCGCGCGATCTGCAGCAACACAAGAATATAATCATTTGAGTAAAGCCAAGAGCCTATGATTTTACTAGTATCCAGTTTGTCGTTGTAACGACATACGCAGTCGAGAGGATCCTGTTTCCGACGAGACAACGGTAGGTTCGGACAAGTAAACAGGGAGTGTGATGTCTATGTAAGGGTACACTGGGCCCCAAAAAGAATATCCTACAGAGAACCTACAAACGCGCACTGAGAACTAATAACTGCATCTGGCTATTGGTGTTATCGCCCCTACAGTCCGTATGATATCTCCTGCAGTTACACTAAATGGCCGCGTGACGAGCCAGGTCGCGTAACGAGCCACCCCACCATCCCAACATTGCGCGTCGTCCCAACTTCAACGCGTTATAACTCTACAACTATAGACCTAATTTAAGAAGCAATTAAATATATTAAATTACGTAAGACTAGAGATAGTTTCTTGTACTGCTAAGTTTTAAAAATATTTAGAGTTAATTAAACAACGCTGTTGCGGCGGCACAAGGGTTCGCAGGGCACCTGTAAAGCTAAAATAGTAAATTAATAATAACTTAACCTACAATAAGAGCAGAAGGTTGTTAGTTATATAGACAGAGCTACAAGAGATAGTCTACCGCCTACAGGTAGTATTTTAAAGAATTTTAGATCTGCTATTGCGCAGCAAGAGGTCTCTAATAGCTAGGTTAAGTAGTTTTGCTGTTGTTATCCTAATAAGCTTATTACTAAATAGAATACTAGTATTAATTGTAAGCGTTACGTAGCTAACAGCAGGTATAAGTATAAGTTATACTTTAACTTACTACACTCTAAGATAGTAGAACACAGGATTAATAAGCGTAATACGTACAATATAGATAAGAAGGGCTTCTTTATTAGTATTGCTAACTGCAGAAAGAGAATCCTCTCTAAGGCAGTTTAGGAGGCGGGAGAGCGTACCTAAGCAATAAAGAATAGTAATAGAGAATAGATTACGCTGTTAGCTTGCGTATACGCTTCTAGAGATACACTACTGCCTGCTCTTATCTACTAGGGCACCTCTAGAGTTTAATTAAGCTAGGTTTACAACCTTCTAGAGACCTAAAACTACTAAATATTTATATTCTACTTAGCTTTAGAATAGTCTAATAACAAGTTAGGTCTTGCTTAGCTTTAATAGGTGTTTAAACGTTATACAGCAGCTAAAGCTTACTATTAATAGCGCCTTCTTATCCTTAACAGGCACAGCAGCTACGTTACGCCTAAGTTTTTAGAGTTTTGTAAAGCTAAACGTATTATAGTTATAGTATATTCTCTCTATTTAACCTACAGCTTACAGCTATTAGATGTAGTTCTCTTTAGGCTGCTTTTAAGTTACTATACTAAGTAGCTTACTTAATACCTCTAGCGAACCTAAGGCTTCTTAAAGATTACTAAACAAGACTTCTATTATTACTTTTAGCTAGCTTAGAGCTCTATAATAACTTATAATCTTATATTAAAGAGTTTTTAAGCTATAGGCGTATAGTGTTACAATATTCTATTATTACAGGATTCTAGCCACAGACTAGTAAGCTACTTGTAAGGCGTAACTATAGGCAATAGTGCTTGCTTTACGTTACTAAAGATAGTGGGAGATAGCTTGTATATTTAGACTACAGGTGTAGGTTGTAAAGAGAATAATCCTTGCCTCTCTTTATAGAGCGAGGCGCGCCTTATAAGCAGGTTTAGCGCGTACTCTATTCCTTTAAGGGACGTATGCCTTAAGTCCTTGTTACAGAACCTCTTTCTCTAAGCTAGCGTCCTTAACAGCAGCGGCCTTAATAAAAACCTCTCCTGTTGTTTTAGAAGTAGGAAAAGAGTGTCCTCTACTATGCGCCCTAGGTCTATTACGCTTGCGGCTCCTCTGCGTTGTTCTTATATAGCTTGTATAATGCTTAGAACTTACCCTACAGTAAGGAGATATAACAGAAAGAGTTGTAAGGACTGTTGCTTTGTTGTAATACTGTTGTCTTGTTGTAATAAAAATTTCTTATGTTGTTAAGGTGAAG
>Ga0265797_10005194_pt1 | contig 19201 bp, 15 predicted proteins | sample P2T30metagenome_FD_192433 | JGI IMG/M metagenome (GOLD analysis project Ga0265797, IMG submission 192433) | Plant litter microbial communities from East Loma Ridge, Irvine, California - P2 T30 | ecosystem: Environmental > Terrestrial > Plant litter > Unclassified | place: USA: California... | reverse complement strand
TCTAGCCTCTACCTGGCCGACCTGCCCAAGGACGAAAACCACCCCTACGGCCACGGCAAGGTCGAGTACCTGTCGGTGGGCTTTGAGGGCGCGCTGATTGTGGTGGCGGGGGCCTATATCCTCTATAGCGCGGGCCTCAGCCTGCTGCACCCGCACCCCGTCATGAAGCCCGATTTTGGCGTGCTGCTGCTGGCGAGCACGGCGGTCGTCAACTTCGGATTAGGGGTGTGGCTGGTGCGGGCCGGGCGGCAGGTGCAGTCGGTGGCGCTGGTGGGCGATGGCAAGCACCTCTACATCGACGCGCTCACGAGCATCGTATCGTCGGCGGCGCTGGTGCTGGTGCATTTCACAGGCGTGCTGCGCTTCGATGGTGGCGCGGCGCTGGGCCTGGGCGCGTTCATTTTGTACAACGGCTACCAGCTGCTGCGTAGCGCCGTTTCGGGCCTCATGGACGAGAGCGACCTGGCCACCGTGGCCGAGGTTATCGCCGAGCTTCAGCGCCTACGCCGCCCCTGCTGGATAGATGTGCACAACCTGCGCGTGCAGCGCTACGGCGCCAACCTGCACATCGACTGCCACATGCAGATGCCGTACTACTATTCGCTGGAGAAAATCCACACCGAAATCCACGAGGTTGAGGCGCTTATCCGCGCCCGTTTCGAAGCCGTAGAGGTCGAGATGTTCGTGCACGCCGACCCCTGCTCCTACGCCGCCTGCTCGCTCTGCCACATGCCCGACTGCCCCGTGCGCCACCACCCCTTCGAGCGCGAAATCGAGTGGGACATCCATAACGCCGTGAAAGACGAGCGGCACCACTTGGCGGTGAAATAGTGAGATGGTGAAAAGGTGAGTTTTTTTCCATTCGGAAACTCACCTTTTCACCATCTCACTATTTCACCACTACTTCGCTGGGCTGGTCCATTTGCTGTCTTTTAGGCGGAAGCGCCAGGGCAGCGCCACGGCTTCGTCGCCCGCGTACTCCAGGCCCACGCGGGAGCTGGCGGTGATGTTTTCGTTATCTATTTCCTCGCCCTGGTTTTCAAACCAGATGTGCGGGCCGGTTACCAGTTCGCCGTTGAGGGCGGGCGTGAGGCCCAGCGCCTGGCTCAGCACGCCGGGGCCGGCGGTGAGGTTGCGAGCCACCGCCGCCAGGCCACGGCGGCGCAACATTACATCGATACCCACCAGCGGTTCGATGGCCCGGATGAGCACCGCATCGGGGTGCACGGCATCATGGGTAGCGATATTGAAGAGCGTGTGCACCCGGTACACCGTGTAGAGGTAGGCCGTGCCGCCCGGCTGATACAGCCCCTGCGCCTGCTTGGCTTTGCGCTGCAAGTGCAGCGTAATGCTCGGGTCACCCTCGTGCCGGTAGGCCTCCGTCTCGACAATGCGGCCGCCCGTCAGCTCACCATCGATGCGGGTAAAAACGTGCTTGCCAATGAGCTCGCGGGCAATGGTGAGCACATCAGGATTTTGAAAAAAGGTGAGCGGTAAGGCTGTTTGTTTAAGGTCGTCTGTCATTGCGAGCGTAAGGAAGTAGAGCGCGGCAAGCTTTTCTGCATGCTAAGGTTACTACTCCGTCAAAAGAGAAAAGATTGCCGCGTTTCACTTCGTTACGCTCGCAATGACATGAAGGACTGATGGACGTACATTTGTAGTGCCACGGTGACCAGACTCCTACTCACGGAGCGAGGTTGAAAAGGGAATCCGGTTTGATGCCGGAGCTGTCCCCGCAACTGTACGCGCTACATCGGGGTGGGCACCCCACGCCACTGCCAGCGGCAGCTATCAGCTTGATAGCCACCGCAGCGGGAAGGCCGCCCACCCGGCAGCGCAAGCCAGGAGACCTGCCAGGGCACTACCAAGTTCAGCGCTCGCGGAGGACGAGCGGAGAACGAAAGCGCCCGCCCAGCCGCGCCCTCTGGGGCTCAGCCAAACGGTTGCTTTCGGCCTCAGCTTCAGCGCTATTTTGGCTTCGGCCAACAATTGCGACGGGGTTTTGAACTGAATTTTCGCTTGAAAATTTAGTTCGTGTTGCATTCTATTTGCTTTTCTGCTTCTGTAGGTGGCTTCGGCCGCTGGGTGGCAAGCTGCGCGCTGGTGGCTGGACTGTGCGTGCCGCTCGGCGCGCGCGGCCAGGCGCGGCCCGATACGCTTACGGGCCGCCGCCACCGGCTACCCGAGGCGCGCGTGCGCGCCGTGCGGCCCGAGCGCTTTGCGGTAGGCAGCCAGCGACTAGAAATTGACTCGGCGGCGCTGGCGCAGTACCGGAGCGGCACAGCCGCCGATGTACTTGGGGCACGCCTAGGGCTATATATCAAGAACTACGGGCCGGGCCAGCTGGCCACCCTATCGCTGCGCGGCACCTCGGCCCAGCACACCGCCGTGCTTTGGAATGGCCTCAACATCGCGCTGCCCACCCTCGGGCAGAATGACCTGGCCCTGCTTCCCATCAGTGGCAATACGCAGCTTTCGGTGCAACTGGGGCCGGCCGCCGCGCTCTACGGCAGTGGGGCCGTGGGCGGCGCCCTAGTGCTGCGCACCGAGCCCGACTGGCGACCCGGCCTGCGGGGCAGCGTGCAGGGCGACCTGGGCAGCTTTGGGCTGCGCGGGGGCAGCCTGGAGGCTCGCACGGCCACCGCTGCCGTGGCGGTGCGCATCGCGGCCAGCTACCGCCAAGCCCAGAATAATTACCCCTACTTCGTGCGTGAGCCCACCGGCCTGGTGCGCTACACCATGCAAAACGCGGCCCTGCGCCACCAGTGGAGCATCAGCCCCGATATAGCGTGGCGCGTGGGCACGGCCGGCGAGCTCACGGCCTCCGTGTGGCTGACCGATGCCGACCGCGAAATCCAGCAGGGTGTGAGCGTGGCTGGCTCCAACGCCCGCGAAATTGACCAGAGCCGCCGCCTCGTGCTGGGCTACCGGCAGGCCACCCAGCACGGTGGGCAGTGGCAGGTGCGCGGTGCGTGGTTTGAGGACATCATCAATTACTCCGACCAGGGGGCAGTCAGCAACTCGCGGGTGCGCACCACCCAAAGCCAAGCCGAATATACCGCCCCGCTGGGCCAGCACGCCAGCCTGCGGCTGGGCCTCGAAGGCCAGCATTTTGCCGCCGTAGTCGATGGCTACGGCGCCGGCCCAATCACCGAAAACCGGGCCGCAGCCTTCGGCTTGCTGCGCTATGACCCGCGCCCCACGCTCCGCCTATCGGCCAATGTGCGGCAGGCGGCGCTGCCCGCCGGACTAGCCCCGCTCACGCCCACCTTGGGCGTGGAGTGGGATATTTTTCAGCCTTTTAGCCCCGACTCGGCAGTACTAGCCGACCGGCCAGGCCTGACGCTGAAAGCTAGCGCGGCCCGCACCTACCGCGCCCCAACGCTCAACGAGCGTTACTGGCGGCCGGGCGGCAACCCCGATTTGCTGGCCGAGTCGGGCCACGGCTACGAGGCCGGGCTGCGCCACCGCGTAGCCCCTGGCGCGCATGTGGTGCTTGAAACCGAGCTAACCGCCTTCTACCAGCTCGTAGACAACTGGGTGCAGTGGCTGCCGCTGGGTGCCGGCGGCAGCTACTCGCCGCGCAACCTGCGCCAAGTGCGCAGCCAGGGCCTGGAGGCCAGCACTACCTTGCGCGGGCACCTGGGGCGCTACCGGGCGGCGGCCCGCCTAGCCTACAGCTACACCCAAACCCAGAAAACCCAGGGCGTGGCCGTCGATGCTGACCCCGTGGGCTTGCAGCTGGCCTACGTGCCGCTGCACCGCGCCAATTTCACCACCGACCACAACTGGCGGGGCTGGCTGGGCAGCGCCACCTACACCTTCACGAGCTACGTGTACACCAATGCTTCGGCCAGCAGCTTTTTGCCCGCCGTGGGGCTGCTTACCGCCACGCTGGGCCGCACCGTGCCGCTGCCCGGCCGCACCAGCCTCACGCTGCTGCTGCAAAGCACCAATCTTCTCAACCGCATCTACGATAGCTACCCAGCCCGGCCCGCACCCCCGCAGGCCTACAGCGTCAGCCTTCGCTTTGCTTACCACTGATTTTCAACGTACTGTTTTTTAGCCAATTTCTGGCCTTTTTGCCCTTTTATGAAGAAACCTTTGCTCGCGCTCCTGCTCGGAGCTACCTTACTAGCCAGTTGCGACCCCAGCACCGAAATTACGCCTGTGCCGACTACCAGCAGCGTTTACATCCTCAGCGAAGGCCAGTTTCAGGCCGGCGATGGCGCCGTGAGTGCCTTCGATAAAACTACCAAGGCGTTGTCGGTCGATGCCTTCGCCGCGGCCAACGGCGGCACCATGCTCGGCGATGTGGTGCAGGATATGGGCGTGGTAGGCACCCGCGGTTATATCTGCGTCAATGCTTCTAACAAAGTAGAAGTGGTAAGCCTGCCCGATTTTAAGCGGGTAAAGACCATCGCCAATATCCGGCAGCCGCGCTACTTCGCCGCTACGTCGGCCACGCGGGGCTACGTCACATCGTGGCGCGGGCCCTACACCAACTACGCGGCCGGCAAGGTGATGGTGCTCGACCTCACGACCAATACCGTTATCGACAGCATCACGGTGGGCCGCTGCCCCGAGCAGCTGACGGTACTCAACAACTTGCTTTACGTACCTAATAGCTACGACAATACGGTATCGGTAATCGACGCGAGCACCAACAAAGTAACTGCAACCGTAACCGTGACTACTGGCCCAAGAACCGTAGTGGCCGACCAGGCCAATAGCCTGTGGGTACTGTGCTCGCAGCCCTACGGCGCGACCAGCACGCCGCCCGCCGCCCTGGTACGCTTTGCGCCGGGTAGCACCACGGCGCAGCTCACGCTGCCCTTCGCGAGCAGTGGCGCGGCCCAGTTGCGCATCAGCCCCAGCAAAACGCTGCTTTACTACAGCTACAACGGGGCCGAATACCAGCTGAGCACCACGGCCACCGCGCTGCCCACCACGCCCTTCATTCGCCGCAGCTTCAGCGGCTTTGGCATCGACCCGCGCGACAATACTATCTACGCCGCTGTTTCGACCGGCTACACTACCAACGGGCGCTTTATACGCTACCCGGCTGCCGGTGGCGCAGCCATCGACTCCTTCACGGTGAAAGTGGGGCCCAATGGCTTCGCTTTTTATTAAGCAAAAATGAGCCGTGCTACGGCTCTAGCGCTATCCCAAAACAAGCAAGCTGCCAATCCAACTCTCCCTTTCCTGATTGCCAAAGCGGCCTGCCTCTCACGTAGAGGCAGGCCGCTTTTTTTGGCAGAGGACAATGATTAGTCGGCCAGGCCGTCGTGGTTTTTGTCTTTGGATTTGTTAGCGTTGTTGAATTGCTCGCGGCCGGTAGGGCGGTTGGTGGTATCGCGCGGAATGCCTGCCGCGAGCGAGTCGCCGCTGGGGGCCGTGGCATTGTCAGCATCGCCGCTGTTGCTGCTGCTGCGCGAGGGCTTATCGTTGGCCTCGATGGCTTTGTCCGAGCCGGTTTCAACGTTGGTATCGCCCTTGTCAGTGCCCGAGCTGCAAGCACTGAGAGCTAGGGGAAGCGCGGCGGCCAAGGCCAGGAGGCGGAAAATACGGTTCATGGGGAAAGAGAAAGAAGGTGAGGAGCAAAGGTGCGCGCTCGGGCGGAGTGGCCCACCCGTCAGTACCGAAAAAAGCCAACCGGGGTTGTGCTGCGTCCTATCCCAATGAGCAGCGGTCGGCGTGGTTGCGGCCGGTGCCCTAATTTTGCACCGCATGGCCCGCTCAACTTCCCTTCCGTCGCGCTTTCGGCAGCGCCTGCTAGCGTATCGCTGGCAGCGCGTGGGCGTGCTGGCAGGCAGCAGCTTAGCCTTTAGCTTGGTGCTGGTACTGTACCTTTTTGGCACCGACGACCACTTTTTTGGTCGCCTTTTTACCGCCTTTTTCGTAAGCTTCTGCTTACTAGCGGCGACGTTTTTGGCTATTCTCCCGTTTATTGGTTGGGCAACCACCCATTGGTTTGGTCGCGGCTGGGAAGCCGAGGCCGCACCCGCCAAGCGAACGACCTCCAAACCAAGCACTTCCCGCCCGGTTGCTGTTTCGGCTTCGCGCCGCCCACCATCACCTTCAGTTTAATTTCTATCCGTGAAAACCAATCTGCTGCACATCAAGAACATGGTTTGCCCGCGCTGCGTCGAGGCGGTTCAGAATTTGCTGGTAAAGGCTGGCTACGAGCCCATGGCCGTTACGCTGGGCCAGGCCAAGCTGTCGCCCAGCACGCCCGTTGACCCCAAAGTAGTGGCCCCGCTGCTGCAAGAAGCCGGCTTCGATGTGCTGCTCGACCGCGCCGAGCAGCTCACCGAGCAGATTAAAACCGTATTGCAAGAGTACCTGGAGCACCTGCGCACCGCGCCGGCCCCGCTCACCACGTCGGCTTTTTTGGCCGACCGCTTCGCCACCACCTACTCGCACTTGAGCAAAGTTTTTTCGCGCACCGCTAATCTTACGATTGAGAAGTACCTCATTCGCATGAAGATAGAGCGCGTGAAAGAAATGCTGAGCTACGGCGAAATGACGCTGGTCCAAATCGCCGACAACCTGCGCTACAGCTCGGGCCAACACCTAAGCAACCAATTTCGCCAGGTCACCGGCCGCTCGGTCAGCGAGTTTCGCCGCCTCATGCAGCCCGACCGCCTCTCGCTCGACGCGCTGGGGTAGCGCTATAGCCTTGTCATTGCGCGCGTAACGAAGTGAAGCGCGGCAATCTTTCCTCTACGTTAGGGTTACTACTCTAATGAAAAAGGAAAGATTACCGCGCTTCACTTCGTTACGCGCGCAATGACAAGGTGACTACGCGGCGTACTCCTTACACGCCACCACGCACTCGCGGCAGGCTTGGGCGCACTGCTGGCAGTGGTCGTGCTGGTGGTGGCCGCACTCGTCGGCGCACTGCTGGCAGATTTCAATGCACTCCTTGATGATGTGCTGGGCGTGGGGCGAATTGCGGGCGATGAACGCGGCGGTGAGGCGACAGATATCGGCGCAGTCGCGGTCGGTGCGGATGCAGGGCACCATCATCTGGATGTTGTCTTCGCTGAGGCAGGCGTCGGCGCAGTATTCGCAGGCGGCCACGCAGCGGGCAAGGGCGTCGAGGAGGGAGCGGTAGTCTTGGGGAGCGTTTTTCATAAAATAGGGGAATAAGCTGGCGATGACCTTCGTGGCCTCGCTGTTTCTTCTACGCAGGGGGCTAGCCGGGCGGTGGTATAGGGTGCGGGCCAGCAGCGTGTAAAATACGGGGTTAGCTGGGTGGGTGCCCGAATTTTGCACCTACTCAGTCTTAAACTTGCCGGGTGGGCTAGCGACTACGAACCAGGCTTTGCCGTTAGATGAGTGATTGATTAACTGCGTCTTCTTATGAAAAAAGCTACCTACCTAATTGCGCTGGCTAGCGCGCTGGCCGCTAGCCCGGCCCTGGCCCAGCACGAGCACCACGCCATGCCCGGCATGAAAATGCCGGCCAAAGCCGCCCCGGCCGATACCACCCGCCGCGCCAAAACGACCCTAGCCAGCCCTGCCGCCGACACCAGCCACGCTCACCACATGGCCGGTATGGACATGGGCGGCGGCACGGGTATGCAGATGCCCGGCATGAGCCACGCCTACTCACGCAACCTGCCCATGAGCCGCAACGGCTCGGGCACCGCCTGGCAGCCCGACCAGACGCCCATGTACATGTGGATGCAGCACAAAGGCCCCTGGATGTTGATGTACCACGGCGCGGCCTTCGGGCGCTACACCAGCCAGAATTTCAACCATGAGAACGCCCGCGGCCAGCGCAGCGCCGTGGATGGCCCCAACTGGTTTATGACCATGGCCCAGCGCACCGTGGGCGCGCGTGGCCTGCTGAATTTCAGCCTGATGATGAGCCTCGACCCGCTGACCGAAACGCGCGGCGGCTACCCGCTGCTGTTCCAAACCGGCGAGTCGTACAAAGGCCAGCCGCTCATCGACAAGCAACACCCGCACGACCTGTTTTCGGGGCTGAGCGTGGCCTACACGCACGCTTTTTCGGAGGATGTGGACCTGACGGCCTACCTCGGCTACCCCGGCGAGCCGGCTGTGGGGCCCACGGCGTTTATGCACCGCATTTCGGCCATGCCTAACCCCGACGCGCCGCTCTCGCACCACTGGACCGATGCCACGCACATCACCTACGGCGTGGCCACGCTGGGGCTGCGCTACAAGCAGTTTAAGCTGGAAGGCAGCAACTTCACGGGCCGCGAGCCCGACCAGTACCGCTTCGATTTTGACCGGCCGCGGGCCGATTCCTGGGCCGCCCGCCTCAACTGGAACCCTAGCCGCGAGCTGGCGCTGCAAGTGAGCCGCGCCTTCATCAAAAGCCCCGAAGACCTGCACCCCGATGAAAACGTGACCCGCACCACGGCCTCGGTGCTGCACAGCCGCAGCTGGGGCGAGCGCCACTACATCGCCTCCTCGCTGGTGTGGGGCTTGAACCAGGGCCACGGCCCCCACGCCGAGCACGCCGTGCTGGCCGAAACCAACCTCACGCTGGGCCGGCCCACTTTCTATGGCCGCTACGAGTTTGTGCAGAAGACCAGTGAGGAGCTGGCTTTTTACGTAGCCGGCCCCGATAATTCCTTCCAGGAAGCCGTTTTCAACGTGCACGCGCTCACGCTGGGCAGCAGCTACCGCCTCGCCTCGCTGGGTGGCGCCCGTGGCCCCGAGCTGAGCGTGGGCGGCCAGCTTACGGGCTACTTCATCCCGCAGCGCTTGCAGAGCGGCAACTACCTGGGGGGCGGCTCCTACGCGCCCGGCTACGGCAAGCTGCCGCTCTCGGCCTCGGTCTACGTGCGCCTCACGGCGCCCTGGATGGCCGCAATGGCCCGCCGGTAAGGGGCCGGTTATTTTTAACGCGGCCCGCAGGCAACTCTTGGGGCCAGACGCGCATCTGAGCGGGCAATTTGGCACGCTTCCTTTTCCCGCGCAGCTTATGAAAAACCATTGGCTCTTAGCCACTACGCTCTTACTGAACGCCTTGCCGGGCCGAGGCCAGGCGCCTGCGCCCACTCTCAAAGTGCACTACCGAGCCGAGCAGGATACGGCTTTTCGGCGCGGCTCGGGCCTGGCCCTGGACAATCTTAGCCCGCAGCAACTCGACAACCTGGCCGTGCTGGGCCGGGTCTGGGGCTTCGTGAAATACTACCACCCTGCCGTGGCCCGCGGCGAGTACAACTTCGACGCGGAACTGCTGCGCGTGCTACCCAAGGTACTGGCTAGCCAAGACTTAGGTGCTCGCAGCGAGGTGCTGAGCGCCTGGCTCACGAGCCTCGGCCCCGTGCCGGCATGCCGCAGCTGCCGCGAGCCCGCCGCCAAAACTGTGCGCCTGCTACCCGACCTCGATTGGCTGACTGACCCCCAGCAGCTGAGCCCAGCCCTGAGCCAGCAGCTGACGTACCTGCGCCAAAACCGCAACCAGCAGGAGCACTACTACGTGCGGACCGCCCCCAATGCCAATCCCCTTTTTCAGCACGAAGAAGCCTACCCCAGCCCTGCCACGCCCGACGCGGGCCTGCGCGTGCTGGCCCTGTTTCGGTACTGGAACATGGTAGACTATTACTTCCCTTATCGCTACGCCATTGGCGAAGACTGGCAGCGCGTGCTACCCGAGTTTTTGCCGCAGTTTGTGGCCGCCCGCACCCCCGAGCAGTACCGCCTCACGGCGCTGGCGCTCACTGCCCGCGTGCACGATACGCACGCTACTATCCTCGAAGACAAGCTACTAGAAGAGTACAAAGGCAACTACCAAGCGCCGCTGTGGCTACGCTTTGTGGAGGGCCAGGCTACGGTGGCGGGCTACTACGACGCGGCCCTGGGGGCCGCCACTACCCTCAAGCCGGGCGATGTAGTCGTGCAGGTAGCTGGCCAGCCGGTAGCCGACATGGTGAAGGCGCGCCAGCCCATTACACCCGCCTCCAACGAGGCTGCTCAACTACGCAACATTGCCTACGACCTACTGCGCGGCAACACGCCGCAGGTGGCGCTAGTGGTGCGGCGCGCCGGCCGCGAGTTTCCCGTCACCGTCGGCCGCGTGCCCATTGGCCAACTCAACCAAGGTATTAAATACGGCACTCCCGACCCCAAAGCCCCGGCTTGGAAGCTGCTACCGAACAACATTGGCTACCTGGCCCTGGGCACCATCCGCACCGCCGAGCTGCCCGATATCATGGCTAAGGCGCAGGGCACCAAGGGCTTGGTTATTGATATTCGCAACTACCCCTCCGAGTACGTGGTTTATGCACTCAGTAAGCATCTGGTCAGCAAGCGCAAAGCCTTTTTGCGCTTTAGCGGAATGGATAGCCGGTACCCCGGCGCTTTCCGGCTCAGTACGTTGATGTACGTTGGGGCTGGTTCCGGCTCCACCTACCCCGGCAAGGTCGTTATCCTGGTCGATGAAATCTCGCAGAGCCAGGCCGAATTCACCACCATGGCCTTGCGCACCGCCCCCCGCGCCACGGTGGTGGGCAGCACCACCGCGGGCGCCGATGGCGACGTGTCCGATATTGTGCTACCTGGCAACTTTCGCACCGCCATTAGCGGCCTCGGCATTTACTATCCCGATGGCCGCGAAACCCAGCGCGTGGGCATTGTGCCCGATGTGGAAGTGAAGCGCACCATCAAGGGTATCGCAGAGGGCCGCGACGAAGTGCTCGAGAAGGCCGTGCAGCTTATTGAGGCAGGGTAGCTAGCTCGGGAGACGCCCCTTTTAGGACACTACGCCTACTTGCTCACGCCCGCAGCCAAGTGCGCACATACTTGCCCTGCGGGTCGTAGCGCTTGGCCTGCTGGGCTACATCGAAGGCCGTATCGCGCACATCGGTGCCGGTGCCGGCGATGTATTTCCAGTTGCCCCAGTTCAGGGCTGGGTCGTGGTCAATGAGCTGATGCTCAAACCAGGCGGCACCCCAGCGCCAGTCCTGGTGCAGGTCATGGATGAGGTGGCTAGCCACGTTTTGGCGCCCCCGGTTGCTCATGAAGCCGGTGGCGGCCAGCTCACGCATATTAGCATCGACAAAGGCATTGCCGGTGCGGCCGGCCGCCCAGGCGTCGAACACGGTCCGGTCTGGCTGCGTGGGCATAGGCTGCTGCCCGCGCAAGCCGCGCCAGCGAAAGAAATCGGGCCCCGCCTTTTGGGCCAGCAGCAGAAAATAATCGCGCCACAGCAGCTCCAACCGCAGCTGCATGGCGCCTTTGCTGCGCGCGCCGTGGGTCTGGTCGTAGGCATCGATGGCTGCCCACACTTGGCGGGGCGAAAGGCTGCCATTGGCTAGCCAGGCCGAGAACTTGGTACTGAACGCCTCGCCCAGCAACTGGTTGCGCGTGTCATCGTAGCGCCCGATGAGGTGGCGCGCTACGGCGTAGTCGTGCAGGCGGGCTAGGGCCGCCGTTTCGCCGCCGCCCTGGGTGGGCAGGGCGGTGCGGTGGTCGGGCCGAATGCGCAGCCGCGACGGCCACCCTAGCCGGGCAGCTAGTAAGTCGGCATTGGGCAGTTCTGCGGGCGTGAAACCGGCGGGCAGCGGTGGCAATTGCGGCGGCACTGGGCGCGGCGGCCGCACCTGCATTTTATCGGCCACGCTAAACCGAAACTTGCTGAACGAGAATGGCAAGTCGTGCAGGGCGATAGGCAGGTCGGCGGGGTCGAGCAGCGAGCGGGTTTCGGATAGCCTTAGCGGCACGGCGGGGCCTAGCGCGGCGGCCAGGGCCGCGGCGGCGGTGGTTTCTTCGGTAGTGTGCTCGGCGCTGGCCCACACGGCTTGCGCACCGAGCTGCCGGGCCAGGGCAGGCAACACCTCGGCCGGGCGGCCCACTACAAAGTGCACACCCGAGCCCAGCGCCGCATAGCTAGCCTGCAAATCGGCCAGCGAGGCCAGCAAGAAAGCCATCCGGTGCGGCCCTACTTTGGGCAGGCCCAGGTAGGCATCGGGGCCAAAATACTCGGGGTCGAAGCAGTACACCGGCAGCAGGGCGTCGGTGGCGGCCGGCAGGGCGGCCAGCACGGGGTTGTCGTGCAGCCGCAGGTCGTGGCGCAGCCAGTAAATAAGGGGCATAGAAGGAAGTAGTATGCAGCGCAGCTTGTACGAGGGGCGGCCGGCTAGGGTAGCGCGGACTTTCAGTCCGCAAGTGAGTAGGCCCGGTACTCGCGGACTAAAAGTCCGCGCTACTGCCTCCGTAATACCCGGCGCCGGACAGCGATAAGATGCTTACCGACCTCAGCAAGCCAGTACCTTGCGGCTTGGTTCCGGCACTCGCTTTTTCAGCTGCTTATGGTCTTAGAAATCCAACACCTCACCAAGTCGTTTGGCCCCAACCCGGTGCTGCGCAACGTGAGCCTGACCGCCGAAACCGGCTACTGCGTGGGCGTGGTGGGCCGCAACGGCGCGGGCAAAAGCACGCTCTTCAACCTGCTCACCAACGTGCTGCTGCCCGACAGCGGCCAGTTGCTGCTCGACGGCCAGCCGCTGGGCGACACCTTCCCGGTGGCCGTGAAGCGGCGCATGGGCGCGCTCGTCAACCAGGCGTATCTGGTCGAGCAGCTCACGCCCGAGGAGTACCTGCAGTTTGTGGCCCGCATCTACGACTTGCCCGATGCTAATGCCCATATTGACAGCCTACTAGCCCACCTGCTCGAAGACTATGCCACAGTGCGCCACAAGCGGCTAGGGTCGTTTTCGACGGGCATGAAGCAGAAGGTGGCCATTGCCTCGTGCCTGCTGCACCGGCCCGAGCTGTTGATACTCGACGAGCCGTTCAACGGCCTCGACGTGTTTTCGGCCACCAGCGTGCTGTCCTTGCTCACGAGCTACCGGTCGCAGGCACTCACGTTTGTATCGTCGCACAACCTGGCCCATATCGAGCAGATAGCCACGCATTTACTAGTAATCGACGACAGCGAGGTGAAGTACTGGGGCACGCTGCCCGACTTCCTGCACGGCGAGCGCGCCGTGCTCGGCGACACGCTCTTGCAGCTCATTCAGCCCACGGCCCCGGCCACTGCCCAAGACCTCTCATGGCTGACTACGCAACGCTAGGCCACTACCTACCCTACCTGCTGGGCCGCCGCCTGCGGGCCGTGGTGTGGCCCGCCGAGGACGGCGAGCGCGCCGTAGCCCTGCTGCTACTCAGCCTGATGGCGCTCTACGGCGCGGGCTTTGGCTTTATGCTCAATCACCAAAACAAAGCTGGCCTAGCCGAGGCCCTGCCCGCCATCGTGGTGGGCCTGAATGCCACCTGGCTGGTTTCGACGCTTTTAGTCGATTTCATGCCGACGTTGCGGCCCGTTACGCGGCCTTTGCCCGAGCACTTCCCGGTGTCGGAGCGCCAGAATGTGGTAACGGCTTTCTTGCTCGATTTCATCACCTTACGCCGCCTCATGCTGGTGCTGGGCCTGCTGGTGGCCCTAGTGGTGGCGCCGCGCCACGCGGCCGTGCCAGGCTTTAGCCTACTGCTGCTGCTGGGGGCCACGGCGCTGAGCTTCAACGTGCGGCTGCTGGGGGCGCTAGGGCGCTGGCGGCACCCGCTGCTGGCCGCCAATCTACTGAGCCTGGCCCTAATGGGCTGGTGGCTAGCCGTGCCGGCCGCGCCCTACGCCCGAGCGCTGGGCGTGGGCATGGCGCTGCTGCCCTGGCTGGTGGGCGCGGCGCAGCTCTACTGGCTAGCCCCGTATTTCAGCGCCCGCTACCTGCCGGCCGAAACCGCCACCGCGAGAGCCGATACCTCGCTGGCCCGCCTGCCGCTGGAGTGGAAGGTGTACCTGCGCCGGGCCGGCGTACCGCTGCTCTACGGATTGGTTATCAAGGTTGTATTTCTCGTTGTCAGCGGTGTTTTTCTGGTTGGTAAAGACAAAGACCTCAACCCCGGGCTGTTTTTCTTTTCGTTTCTGCCGCTCATCGGGTTTTCCTATGTCAACAGCAACCTCTTCGGCCACCTTAATACCCTAGTGGCCAATGAGCTGCTGCGCCTGGGCTGCACCACGCGGCTACTGCGCCTGTATGCCCGGCTGGTGGTGCCGGTGGTGCTGGTCGACTGCCTGCTGTCGGCGGGGTTGCTGGTGGCGCTGTTTCCGGCGTCGCGCCTGCCGCGGCTGTGGCTACTGCCGCTGAGCGTGCTGCCGCTGCTCAGTATCGGGCTGTGGAGCAGCCTGTATTTGGCTAAGCCGGTGGCGGATAAAATCAATTTTGCCAACTCCCGCAAAAACGTTTCAACCTTAGCCAACCTGCTGGCAATCGCCTTTGTACTACTCATGTTATTTGTGCCTGTGTGGTGGGTGCGTGTCGGGCTGGCGGCGCTGGTGGCCGCCTCGGGGGCGTGGCCCATCCGCCAGGTGTGGCGCAACGATGGCGAACTGCGCCGCAGGCTGTGGAAGGGCATCGGGGCCTAGCCCAGTTTCCGCAGCCCCCTATTACCGGCCAACTCTACTGCTTTTATGCCCTACGCCTATCCGCTCACGCTGCTCTGCTGGTTTCTGCTGTGGGGCGGCCTCTGCCTGCTGCTGGTGGCTCCGAAGATTCTAAAGGCGCCCCGGTGGGTAGGGCTGGCGGCGCTGGCCTGTGCCCTGCACGCCCTCGCGCTGGCGCTGCCGTCGTGGCAGTTGCTGGCGGCTATGTTTGGCTTTGCGCCGGCCATGACTACCGCCTCGCTCGCCCATCCGCTCAACTGGACGGGGCAGGTGACCGCGCTGCTGGTATCGGCACTTTTTATGTATGGCTTGCGGCAGAAAATACCCGCTGACGTGGGCCTGTGCCGCCCGCAGCCAACTTCTCTGCGCGTGGTAGGCGTCGTAGTGGGAATAGTAGCTCTGGCTATTTTCATCAATGCCTACCTCGTGCGCCAGGCCAGCATTCCGCTTTGGTGGCACGAGCGCCTTTTTTACGCCCTCGTACCTGGCATTGAGGAAGAGCTATTTTATCGTGGCGTACTGCTAGGGCTGTTGAAGCCCGTTTTTTCGCGCTCCATCTGGTTGCCAGGCGCTCGCACTTCGTGGGGCGGGCTAGTGAGCGCACTGCTATTCGGACTAGGCCATGTCATTAAAATAAATCCTATTCAATTTATTATCAGTGATTTATTAGCCGGCGGGCAAGCTACGAGCCAGGCTGGCTGGTAGCGATGGTTGCTTTTTCTTTCGCCCACCGAACTTAGCTATCCGCTGGTAATGGGCCTACTTTTTCTTTGGGTGCGCGAGCGCACAGGCTCCGTCTGGGCAGCCGCAGCAGCCCACTGCCTGCTCAATACCGCGCTCGTTTTTGGTCGCTCATTAAGTTAAGGTGACCGCTGGTGCTAGCCCGTGCGGCGGAACCCGGCACCTCCGCCCACAGCAGCAGTGCCTCCGACAGTGGATTTACGTCCAGTTCAACCAGCCGTACGCCGTAGCGCAGCTCGTTGCCTTCGCGTATCTCGCGGCTGCCGAGGCTAACGACGCGCCGTAGCCGCTGGGCATTGCGCCCGTCGCGCAGGGCCACCGCATCGGCCAGGGCAAAGGCCGTGGCCGGGATGCCGTAGCCCAGAATGAGTGGGCCGCTGTCCACGTCGCCCTCACCGATATCGTAGCGGCCCGGTTGCTCGCGATACAGGCGCAGCACGCCCAGGTTGGTGCTGTGGGCCGCCTGGTAGCGCTGGTACTGCTGCCGGGCAAAGGCCGAATCGAACCGGGCCAGAAACCAGATGCTCCAGCCCAGATGCGAGCCCCGCGGCTCCTCCGCAGGCCGCCCGGCGGGGTCTACCATCGACACCAGCAGGCCCGTAGCGGGGTCGAGCCACTGGCGCCGCGCCCGCGCTACCCAGCGCTTGCCAGCCCGGTGGTAGGGGCTGCCCGTGAGGGTGCTATGCAGGGCTAGCGAAGCCAGGGCCACCGTGTTGTCGGGCACCCAATACCGGTGCGGGTACGAAACCAGGTTGCCGGCCGGCGAGGCCCCTAGCCGCCGGTACAAACGGGCCGACAGCGAGTCGTGCAACAAGCGGTAAGGGGTATCGGGCTCCAGCTGGCGCAGGCAACCCAGCATCAGGTTTAGGTGGCCCAGGTACAGCACCGAGCCGGGCAGCACGTAGCCGGCTAGGCTATCGTCGCCCAAGCCGTAGTACGGCTGCTGCATGGGCGCGGTAAGTGCCGCAGCTACGGCCTGGCGCATGGTGCGGGCCGCCTCGGCGCGCAGCTCGGGCTGCTGGGCCGCCAGGCTGGCCAGCGCGTAAGTACTGAACGACACGGTGAACAAGCCCCATTCGGGGTTCAGCGCCGTTAGCTCTCCCAGTGCGGTAGCAGGCGCGGCGCCCTCGGCAATCACGCGCTCCAGGTAGTTGAGCCGCAGGCGCAGCTCGGGGCGGCTGGGTGGCTGGTAAGTGGGCCAGCTAAAGCAGGCATAAGTAAGGAGCCCTAGCAGCGCGAGCAGCCGCCCCCAGCGCACCCGTTTGCCCCAATGGTTTTGCTTCATTATGCTGGTGTGATGCGGCGCAATATCACCCCAAAAACCCCTGCACTTTTAAAAGGTGCAGGGGGCTAAACATTTTATTACGGGCTAGCCAGCTTCCGCTTTACACCAAGCCCTTGGCGGCCAGGTATTCGGCAATCTGCACGGCGTTGGTGGCGGCACCTTTGCGCAGGTTATCAGCCACTATCCACATATTGAGCGTGTTGGGCTGGGTTTCGTCGCGGCGCAGGCGGCCCACCAGCACAGCATCGCGGCCGTGGCTGTCTTTGGGCATGGGGTAGCTGTTCTGGCTAGGGTCGTCCACCAGCTCCACGCCTTCGGTGTTGCGCAGTATTTCGCGCACTTCTTCCAGGTCAAAATCGTGGGCAAACTCGATGTTTACCGACTCGGAGTGGCCGCCCATCACGGGCACGCGCACGCAAGTGGCCGTGACGCGGATGCCGTCGTCGCCCATGATTTTTTTCGTCTCATTCACCATTTTCAGCTCCTCCTTGGTGTAGCCGTTGGGCTGAAACACGTCAATGTGGGGCAGCACGTTCAGGTCGATGGGGTGGGCGTAGGCGGGGTTGCTGGCGGTTTGGCCGGCGCGCTCCTCCATAAGCTGGTCCACGGCTTTTTTGCCGGTGCCAGTCACGCTCTGGTACGTGCTGATGACAAGACGCTTGGCCTGGTATTTCTTGTGCAAGTCGTTGAGGGCCACCACCAGCTGGATAGTCGAGCAGTTGGGGTTGGCAATGATTTTATCGTCCTTAGTGAGCGCGTCGGCGTTCACCTCGGGCACCACCAGCTTTTTGCCAGGGTCCATGCGCCAAGCCGACGAGTTGTCGACCACCACGGTGCCTACCTCGGCAAACTTGGGCGCAAACTCCAGCGACACGCCGCCGCCCGCCGAGAAGATGGCAATGGCCGGGCGCGCCGCAATGGCGTCCGCCATGCTCACCACCGGGTAGTCTTTCCCCTGAAAATGAACCAGCTGGCCCACCGATTTGGCCGAGGCCACGGGCAGTAATTCGGTAACCGGAAACTGGCGCTCGGCCAGCACTTTCAGCATCTCGGTGCCCACCAGCCCGGTAGCACCCACTACGGCAATCTTCATGTTAAATGCAGTTAATCAACTTATTAAATCCTTCGGCTTCGCCCAGCCGGGGCGGGGCAAATGTCGGGACAAAACTGGTTTGCCGACAACGCTTTTCGACTTATCCGCTGCCACCGCGCCCGGGCTAGCCCGCAAACCGAAAATAGTAGCTTCCCCAATCAGCCAAAGTTGCCGATTAACCGTTGAGGTTTAACGGCCGCTGCGGCCGCACAAAAACCTCTCTACCTCTAAACCAACCCGCCCCTCATGGCCATCAATCCCAAAACCAAGGGCCTGTCGCACGTGGCCCTGCGCTCGTCCGACTTTGCCCGCACCCGCGCCTTTTACCACGAGTTGCTGGGCCTGCCCATCGCCCTCGACACGCCCGAAATCCTGGGCTTTTCGATTGGCTCGCTGTTCCTGGGCTTCAAGAAGGCTGAGCCCACTTACCCCGGCGGCAACGTCTTCACGCCCTTCAACGTGGGCCTCGACCACATCGCCATCGCTTGCGAAGACGAGGCCGAGCTGCACCGCGTAGCCGACGCCCTGCAAGCCGCCGGCGTCGAAAATACCGGCGTAAAAACCGACACCGTGCAGCCTAAAAAGTACGTGGCCTTCAAGGACCCCGACCGCATTCAGTGGGAGTTTTACATGATGTAAGCTCACTTAATAGCCTGGGCTTTGAGGCCGGCAGTGGCGATACTCGCTGCGGCCGGCCTCAAAGCCCAGGCTATTTTCTGCCGAAAAAGCCCCGCCCGCCGGAGCTTTTTTCGGCGCTTACTTCTATAATTCAACTTCCTAATGCTTATTTGGGGCTAGCTATGCAGTAGCATCCTCCCCATGAAGCAGTTGCTACTCTTGTTTTTCTGGCTGCCGCTGGTGGCGCAGGCCCAACTTGCCGAGTCGTTTGCCGACGGCGATTTCACCCGCAACCCCACTTGGAGCGGCGACGCCAGTAGCTTTGCGGTGGCTAGCCAGGTGCTGCAAAGCAACGGCCCCGCCACCACCGGCACGCAGCTGCAGCTCGCCACGCCCTGCCAGGCCAGCACGGGCACCACCTGGGAATTCTGGGCCAATCTGCGGCTAGCCACCTCGTCGGGCAACCTGGCCGATGTCTGGCTCATGGCCTCGCAGGCCGACCTCAAAAGCCCGGCTACCAAAGGCTATTTCGTGCGCCTGGGCGGCACCGACGACGAGGTGAGCCTGTTCCGCAAAGACTCGGCAAAAACGGCCGTGCTGGTCATCGATGGGCTGAATGGCACCCTGGCCAGCAGCACCAGCAACGTGGTGCGCGTGCGCGTAACGCGTTCGCTTACTGGCCAGTGGACGCTAACACGCGACCTTGCCGGCGGCCGCAGCTTCGGGGCCGAGGCTAGCCAGCCCGTGGATAATACCCACCAGCGCAGCGCCGTGGTGGGCGTGTCGCTGCTGTACTCTGCGGCCAACGCCCGCAATTTTTACTTCGACGATTTCAGCGTGGTCGATGCCACGGCGCCGCTGCTCGTGCGCGCCGCCCCGCTGGATGCGCGCACGGTGGACGTCCTTTTCAACGAAGCCGTAGACCCGGCTACCGCCGCCGACCCTGGCCGCTACCGGCTGGCCACGGGCGCGGTGCCCACCACGGCCACCGTATCGGCGCTGAACCCGGCGGTGGTGCGGCTGGCTTTCGTGCAGG
>Ga0265797_10005193_pt1 | contig 19204 bp, 19 predicted proteins | sample P2T30metagenome_FD_192433 | JGI IMG/M metagenome (GOLD analysis project Ga0265797, IMG submission 192433) | Plant litter microbial communities from East Loma Ridge, Irvine, California - P2 T30 | ecosystem: Environmental > Terrestrial > Plant litter > Unclassified | place: USA: California... | reverse complement strand
CCAGTCACCCCTCTTATCCCCGAGGTTCAGGTCCCAGAGACCAAGGTTCCCTTCCAGCAGCGCATCGTATGGACCGCTGTGACCCTGGTCATTTTCTTGGTCATGAGCCAGATGCCGCTTTACGGCATTGTCTCTTCAGGTCAGCCAGCGCCACTCGAGATAAAAGGAGGATCGAGCATACATATTAACAACTGAACAGACACCTCCGACCCTCTCTACTGGCTCAGAATGATGATGGCCAGTAACCGTGGTACCCTCATGGAACTCGGTATTACTCCTATCATCTCCTCTGGCATGGTCTTCCAGCTTTTGGCCGGCACCCACCTTATCGATGTGAACCTCGACCTCAAGTCCGACCGTGAGCTCTACCAGACTGCTCAGAAGCTCCTCGCCATCATCCTGTCTTTCGGCCAGGCTTGTGTTTACGTCTTGACTGGTCTTTACGGCCCTCCCGCTGACCTCGGCGCTGGTGTCTGCGTTCTCCTTATTGTCCAGCTTCTTACTGCCGCCGTCATTGTCATTCTCCTTGACGAGCTTCTCCAGAAGGGCTACGGTCTTGGTAGCGGTATCTCTCTCTTCATCGCCACCAACATCTGCGAGTCTATCGTCTGGCGCGCATTCTCTCCCACCACTGTCAACACTGGCCGTGGCCCTGAGTTCGAGGGTGCCATTGTCTGCCTTGTTCACCTCCTCATCACCTGGCCCAACAAGCAGCTTGCTCTTCGCGAGGCATTCTACAGGCAGAACCTCCCCAACTGCATGAACTTGATCTCCACCATCATTGTCTTCTCCGTTGTCATCTACCTCCAGGGTAAGCTAAATCCACTGCCACCCAATTCGATCTCCATTAACACAATTTCCAGGCTTCCGCGTTGAGATCCCCGTCAAGTCTTCCCGCCAGCGTGGCATGCGCGGCTCCTACCCCGTCCGCCTCTTCTACACCTCCAACATGCCCATCATGCTCCAGTCTGCCCTCTCCTCCAACGTCTTCCTCCTCAGCCAGATGCTTTACAACAAGCTTCCCGATAACCTTCTCGTCAAGATGCTCGGTGTCTGGGAGGCTCGCGAGGGCAGCGCTCAGGTTCTCCCGGCCAGCGGTCTTGTCTACTACATGAGCCCGCCGCTCAACCTTACCGATGCTCTTCTCGACCCCGTCCACACCGCCGTCTTCACTGCTTACATGCTCATTGCATGCGCCGCTTTCTCCAAGACCTGGATCGAAGTCTCTGGCTCCAGCCCCCGCGACGTTGCCAAGCAGCTCAAGGAGCAGGGCATGGTTATGGCCGGTCACCGTGACGAGAGCATGTACCGCGAGCTTAAGCGCATTATTCCCACTGCTGCCGCCTTCGGTGGTGCCTGCATCGGTGCTCTCTCTATTGTCAGCGATTTGATGGGCGCTCTCGGCAGCGGTACCGGTATTCTCATGGCTGTCACGTAAGTCTAATGTATCCAACCCACTTACATTGCAAATGCTAACAACATTCACAGTATCATCTACGGCTACTTCGAGATCGCCGCCAAGGAGGGCGACATGGCCGGCCTCAAGGGCATGATGACCGCTTAGGTTCGTTCATCTGCGTTTTTTCAAGAAAGAGTGGAGGGTTTGGTTGGTTGTACAAATACAAAAAGGGAAAAAAGCTTCAATTATTCATTCAGAGAGCAGGGAGGCAGAGAGTCGCTGGCCTTCATTCTGCTGAACTACTTCTTGGATCCGAGAATGATGTTTTTTGTATCTTAGGAGATAGAAATGAATCTTGTCGGCTCGAAATATTTCTCACGCGACCATGTCTACTTATTGGGAACACTGACGCCTTGAGTAGGCTTCCGTCTTCCCGAATAACCCACGTGACACAGAATGGCGATCGGGACCGGGAGATCTCGCTGAAGTGCGATGTGCGCTTTCGTAGCGTTCAGCTGGCTGACCTGAGGCACTCGATAGAAGAGACTGGGGCGCAGATGAATTTGCACGCGCAGCATCTTAGACTGTCGCAGTGCTGAGCAGCACATACAGCCAGTGATAGATCGCAAGAGGACCTGCTTGGCAGCACTGCCTCTTGCTGACAGCAGGTATGTCTGCCTGAGCCGCAACTTGTATCTACATGGCTTGCAGGCGCTACAACTGTGAGTACCCTTCCGGAGGTATGAAGGCACTGCTAATTGAGGTAGCTAGTGGTAGCAGTGCTGCCTGAGCTTATCACATGGCTAGGTATCAGGCTTGCATGGTAATCCATCAGGCTCGCATGATAATTCATCAGACTTGCATATCAATTCATCAGGCTTGCATGGTAATCCATCAGGCTGGCATGATAATCCATCAGGCTTGCATAAACAATCCATCAGGCTCGCGTATTAATCCATCCGGCTCGCATGGTGCGTTCGCCTGGTCTGCAGCTGCATCTCGATTCGGATGCAACCTTCTAGGAGTAAGCGAACGATTCGATGGTGGTCCGTATGATGGATGTGCGCTCTTTTCCGTCTGGCTATGCACCAAGTCGCGCGAGCCGAGCTCTCATAGGCCAGACGCACGTTAACAATCCTGCATGCTGTTCTCGCATGCCGTTCTCGCATCCTGCGAACAACAGGCAACGGGTACAGACGTAAGAGTGGGTGACCTATGTTAGGTAGCTCGCGAGGTGCGCATGTGTAGCAAGACGGACGCCCGCCAGCCGAACAGGCTACACGCAAGGCATTTATAATCTTACGTTAAGGTAGTTACCAGCCAGACTTGCCTTCGATCTTGGATCTTGTTTTCCTCTTACCTACGCTTGCGGCCTCGCTTCCTTGCGCGAAAGATATACACCGCCGTGGCTAACACCCACCGCACCAGTAGGCAAGATGACAAACACCGGACGCCGTGACGGTATCGTCCCCAAACCAACGGATACCTTTATCGCCATCATGGGACAGACGGGTGCTGGCAAGAGCACTTTCATATCCCACTGCACCAGCACGCCCATCGCCATCGGACACGACATGGAGTCTTGTAAGCCTCCGTAAACTCCCATTGCGGCCCCTCAAATCACCACTAACAAACGCCTCGAAGGCACCCAAGAAGTCCAGCCCTTCCTCTGCTGCCCTATCTCCTCATCTAGGATCTGGCTGATCGATACCCCCGGTTTCGACGACTCATCCCGCTCCGAAGTCGAGATATTGGAAGAAATCGCCACCTGGTTGGCGCGCGAATACAAGCAAGAAACCAAACTGCGCGGCATCGTTTACCTACACGCAATCACCGCCAACCGCATGACGGGCTCCGCGAAGAGGAACCTGCACATGTTTAAGCAGCTTTGTGGCCAAGACGCTTTCGGCCACATCGTGCTCGCCTCGACCATGTGGGAGGAGGTGATGCAGCCGGCTGGGATAAGGCGCGAGACGCAGTTGAAAGGAAACAGCGAGGTTTGGGGGCATATGATTGCTAATGGCAGCAAGCTCACGCGGCATCATAACAATCGTGATTCTGCGGTGGCGATTATCAAGAGTGTGCTGGCTACTTCGGATCAGGCGGGTGAAGTCGCGCTCGATATTCAGAAGCAAATTGTCGACCAAGGGAGAGCACTTCATGATACTGAAGCGGGCAAAGCGGTGCAGTTGCTGCTGGCCGAAGAGCGGGAGGCAATGCAAGCCAAGTTCGATGACATGGAGGCGCTGCGGAAGAAGGAGATGAGGGAGATGTCGGAGCAGGAGCGGAAGTTGAGAGAGGACATGGCGCGGAACGCAGATCGCCAGGAGCGGCTGCGGAAATCTCAGGTGCAGGAGCTCATGGAAAAGTACGATGATCTCCAGCAGCAAACGGTGCTGAAGATTGCGGATCTAAAGCACGAGCACGCAATTGACAAGGAAGAGGCCGAGCGCAGGTGGGACCACAAGAACAAGCTGACAATGCAGGAAATGAGATACGAACAGGAGCGGGAGCGAAAGAAGGTACAAGCGAATTTCCAGAAGCAGATGAACGACATACAGGCCAGCGCGGACCAAAGAATGGAAGAAGCTCGAAGAGAAGACCGGCAAAAGCGAGAGCAGGACCGAGTGCTTTACGGCAGACAGATTAACGAAGTAAAGGCCAGCTCTCGAAGGATACAGGAAAACGCCGACAAACGTGTCGAAGCGATGACGGATTCGATATTTGCGGACGCGGCTGCGAGGAAATAATCTGAGCGCAGATTAGCCCAACAGGCCGAGGTGGCGAGGAAAGAGGTTGAAAGAGTGCGAGAGCAGGGAAATGCGATTCTCGAGAGACGGACGCAGGAGTTGAACGCTAGCTTTGCACAGAGAGCCGAAGAAGTTCGAAAAGAGAACCAAAGAATCCGAGATCAGGACAAAGCGCTTGTCGATAGACGGTTCAGCGAGCTGGAAAGGAAACAAGAAGCAGACCAGAGAGAGTCTGAGAAGAAGCGAGAGCTCGAACGCAAGCAGGACCTCACGATTGCCGCACAACCGAGTCCGCTTGACATTGCAGCACGACATATTTCATTGCTGACGTTTCCAGCACCGCACGCTGCTGCAAACTCGTCTTCGTTCTTGCAAGATACGTTCAAGGTAAGTCACAACCCGCGCAAATTCGCGGCCCATCTCGTACAAAACAGCTGGCATTCAAAACAGCATAACGTTTTCACACCAGTGATTCCTTCCCTTCACTCGTCGCTGATCGCTCCACCCCTAGGGCGACCCACTCTATTACCATCCGGACGCTCTCAAGGACGACAGCGATTAGCCACTCATCTCTGCAAGATTATCCTTCTCTTCTCTTCGCCTCTCGCCGCCCGACTCTCCAGATAACAAACCACACCGTTGTGTAAGATCATCCTCACATTAGACGATTTGATGCAACGAGCTGTGACCAAATGCTAACTATGCAACAAAGCAATTGTGCAACTCGCATGTAGCCCATGTAGGAGATTGTGAGGAGGGAACATCTGATCTGAACAAACGGTTTATTGAATCGCTGCGTATGTAAGCACTGAACCAGGCGACTGCATGTAGTACTGGAGTTGGCGACCACGTGTGGATGTTGGCTTCCATCTTCCCGGGCCACTAACTAGTAACGTGACGCCAGATTGTGGAGATCGGTATAGACTTTCAACGCCACCCCACGATGATCACTGGGTACAACGGCCTAGTCGTAATGTAAAGGCGCTGAGTGGCCAGTACGCAACTTGTTTCTAGCCCACAAGGGCAGCTACAGATCTTCCGCCATGCTGGACTCGGCGTTCAGTTGGTGTAAGATTTGGGCTAGAGGAGATCATCCTACGCTGAGGAAGGATAGACTCTGTCAAGGTTCTTGACAACGAATCAACGGAATGCTTTTACTACAGTACTTGTGCTAAAGTGTACACAGCCGAGGCTTGATGGCCAAAGATCAACATTGAATCCAAATCCCCCGGCGCCCTAGGACGGGCGAGACTGCATTACTGGAGTGACAAATGAAAGCGTGGAATACTTGTAGTGGCCATTTGGCCCAACACTAGCGACAGCCGTTTGGTTTCATCAACTCGTTACCAACATCATGTTCAAAACCACACTGCTTGCAACGCTCGGCGTTGCTGTCACATCTGCCCAATTACTCGACATTCCTGGGTTGCTTGCAGGTCTGGCACCTGCTCCCGCAAACGATCCGAGGTTCAGTACATTCACACCACCAGGTCACAACGACGGTAAGCCCGCTAACATTCCTTCCATTGTGACTCGTGGCAAAAGCATACTGACTGATCGTGTAGTCCGCTCACCATGTCCCGGACTTGTAAGACTTTATCCAATGGGACCATGACACGCAATTACTGACGACCATTCGCAACACAGAACGCTTTAGCAAACCATGGCTTCATCCATCACGATGGACGAAACATGACCGTCCCCCATCTCGTCTCAGGCCTCGCAGCCGGCCTCAACATAGGCGCAGACTTCTCAGTCGCCGTCGGCGGGCTCGGAGTGCTCTCATCCCCCGATCCTCTCGGCCTCGCTTTCGACCTCAACGACCTAGACCAACACAACTTCCCCATCGAACACGACGCCAGTCTCAGCAGAGAAGACGCCTACTTCGGCAACGACTATTCCTTCAACAGCGGCATCTGGGACCAGACCAAATCATTCTTCAAGGACGGCAAGACCGCGCTCCTCCCAGCGGCACGCGCAATTGCCAACAGGACCGCTGATTCGAAAGAACGCAACCCAACGTTTGTTTACGGTCTCCAGCAGTTCATCCTGAGGTATGGCGAGATGGGTCTCGCGATTCAAACTATGGGCGGAGACGATCTGACTGGCGTGGCGCGACTCGATTGGGTCAACCAGTTGTTCACCCAGGAGAGACTCCCGTACAACCTCGGATGGCGTCCACGCGCCGAGCCTGTCACCCTTCCTAGTTTGGGTCAGATGATAGTTGAGATCTTTGCTGTCAGTCCGGAGAAGCTGTCGGAGGGGTACACGATCACTACGTAAGTTCCTTCCGTCCTCTTGGGTTGGTCGTTCATGTTTCGGATTTTTTACTGACGTGATACTGCTCCAATAGTGATTCTTACAAAGATGTCCTCATAGGTATTTACGGTGGCTCGGAAGTTTTCAACAATGTCACTAGTGGGCTTGCCAGCGCTCTCGATCTGATCTGATGATATAGTTTGGAGATGAGGAACTTAAAAGGAATGTTTGAAGAGCCAAACGACAAACATGAGGGCCACGACTGTCATTTTCCATAGCTAGCAAATTTTCATCATCGATCAAGTCGTTAGGTTCAGAAACACATTAACAAATTCAACGCCCAACCCTTGATGGACGCATTACTGTCTGCGGCATCTGTATAGTTAGCTAGCACAGTAAATATGCTCACATCCACATTGTATAGACCTACACCCGAGATTCAGGGAGGAAACCGTGGCGGATCTCCATAGGTTGAAGAGGGCCTTCATCAATTTGCTAATGAACTGCGACAAAGTACCTGCGTAACACCAAGGAGCGACCAGACTCCAGCATACCGACTCACATCTCGCTCTATTGATCCCTCGGGCAGTGACGTTGATTGTGCGAGCGTTTGATGCCTGAAAGTCGACATCTGTGTATGAACGTCCAGATTTCCCCTACACTTTAAGCATTTGCACTCTCTATGTGGTCTGACTGGCACGGGCAGCCGCATAAGTCTGCCTAAGGACGGACTTCCACTGAGGGATCTTCCGAAGGATCTCGACAGTGAAGGAGATACAGGCTATCATTAGCATACAACCAGAATTCATGCTTGCACGGACGCGGAGGCTACCCGAAGGACCTCGCCAGTGAAGGAGTGCCGACAGTGAATAATGCATCTCCTTAGCTAGCAAGTGACTCGTCTAGTGACTCGCAAATTCATTATCAATATCAGCCTATACCAATAAGAGGACTGTATTTCGTACAACTAAGCATCAAGATCGATACCTGATTTATATGGAAGCGTATCACTTAAGATCAAATTGAGTGAATTTTCTAAGATTTGATGTAGTAAGTCTCCTATCTTTGAACTATATAGTATACTAATTGTGTCTACTTATGTAGCTATATACGTGCGTAGTAGACAAAGTAATGCTTCGTCAAAGGCAACATCTCCTTAGCCGTCCGGTGACTCGTCTCTAAAATTGATCTTGGATTCACGGAATCAAGCTGTAACATTTTATTCTGAAATTTAGTTAGGGTGTATCCTTTCGACGAGGTTTAGCTACGTTAGGACTTAGTTCAACTCGAACGGACTGTTAACATCTGGATGAGATACCAGAATGCATTTTAGGGTTAGAAACCCGAGCGAGTCACCGGACAGCCAAGGAGATGATGATTCGCATGAATACCGTGGTTGAGCCGGCCCTGCCGGTCAGGGAGGTGGCGTCTGCATGTGGTTGAGAGAAAGATGACGTCATTGAAGTGGGATTCTCCAACCTCCGAGGAATTACCAGGCAAATATCTTGGCAAAATTGAGGCACAGCGAGCAGACAGCGGACACCCTTCTCCACGAGCATCCAATCAATGCTCACATTTGGGAGTGCTCTTCCCGAGGTACATGACGCTTTGCTTCATGCGGCAGGCTACAGCGCTGCCAGCGGCGGCCCGGCGCATCTGCGGACATCTCCTTCACCGGCAGGCTGCAGCAGCGTACTTCGGGTAGGCTCTGTGTCGGTGCGTAAGGCATCGACCAAAGATAGATGCTGATTTGCTGCGACCGACGATGATGCCTGTTCTCTATCGAATCTGAGATCTAATAGGCCACAATACACTCAAGTAGTCTGCCAAGAGACCCTGCTGAAGTACGCGACGAAGTACGCTGCCGGTGAAGGAGATGATGCACTTTTGGGCGGAAGGCAAACCACCAGATTGCGCGCTGAATAGGCATAAGTCTGCCTGAGGACTCCCACTGAAGGACGCGCCGAAGGACGCTGCCGGTCGAGGAGACGGTGGTTAGGGCGACCGCCCTATAAATTGATTCGCCAGCGCAAGATTCTGTCTGCGTCCATAGCTACTAGTCTTTGTATACATGAAGTATAAGGAGGTATCTCGGTTCATACTTAGCAAGTCAGAGTGTAAGAGCGTACCTCTAGGAGCCTACCTCCTAGGAGGTAGAAGGTATATATACATATCAGGAAACTTGGGACACTCCACTCCCACGTTAGGAATCACTCGAACCAACCACAGTCAGGGCGTGTGGAGTAACTAAAGGTCGAACAGTCCTCTCGCTATACATCTAATGGTCGAGACGCTCAGTACCATTCACTGCATCAACAGTCGCGCAACTTTGGCAACCTCGAAGCACGGGGTCGGGTACGTTTGATCTTCCATTACTTGACAATATGGTGAGTTTCAGGACCTCTCTGAAACCTTTATGCCAATAAGTCACACTTGCCGGAAGAATGTTGCCTGTATAAGGTTGTAAGCGTGAGATTCGCCGAGGCCTGGAAGAAGTGTTTACTGTGAGTAGACGGAGCTCGGCATCGCCCGCGTCGTCCCCTTTGCGTCCAAAACCCGCTGCAGCAAGCTGTAATTTGCGCTTCTGATAGGTCTTAATTTGCTGTCGCGAGGCAGATATCAGCACCGCTTAGAAACACCGTTTGGTTTCGGCATACCTCTTCGATGGCACCGGCAACGTGATATCGCACAATAGTCGTACTCGATTCCTGACCGATGCGGACGATACGGCCTATTGCTTGGCTCTCCACGGCTGGGTTCCATTGCGGCTCGACGATATGGATGCGCTTAGCTGCGGTGAGATTCAAGCTTGTCATTGGACATCAGTCGTCAGTCTGCAAGTCTCTCGGTGCGAATGCAGCTTACCCTAGAGCTCCTGTTCCAAGAGTCATGAGCAGAACTGATACATCCGAGTTGGTTGTGAACCGATTGAGCGCATGAACCCGGTCTTGTTGTGAAATCTTGCCGTCAATGCGTGCGTATTGCAGACCACTGTTGTCACAAAGCGTCGCGGCCACATCAAGGGTCTTTAGCCAAAATGAGAAAACAATGCTGTGGGTAAACGCGTAAGCTGCGCTCCTCAATCATGTTCCACGGGATGTTGAGAAAGCGATAGTGAATTGAGAATCAAAGCCGACGTACCTTTTCTCACAATGCTGAGTCTTAATCAGATCAGCCACCACGGCAGTCAATTTAGAGGAATGTGCCTTTGCATTCGCTTCACAGCTCGGTCTGCCAGTGCTGCTGAACGTCCGCCGCTGCACCTGCGCATGGCAGATGGGACAGAAGAACGTGTTGCGTTGATCTGCTTCCAAGGCTGGACCATCATCATAACAGCTTCCACATATGAGGTGTGAGCAGGCCCCGGTACCCAGCACTGCGGACGATGAGATATCCATCTGCGCGAGGATCTCGACTTCCAAATGGCAAGATGCACATCGAGCTTCATCTGCTTGCTGTGCCAAAGCCAAGGCCTCGTCAGGATCAAAGTGACGGTCCGTCTCAGCGTCTGGAGTACTGGTGAATGTGCCTTGGTCACAAAACTCTCGGAGACGCAGGATAGCCCTCAACATCAGCGCTTTTTCTGCCGCTTTCCCACTAGCGGACTCGTCAAGGGAACGTCGTGTACGCCGTAAGAGACTGTGATACATTTGCTTTTCATCAAGCGTGAAATTGACAACTCGTGCTTCCTGGAGGGTCTGAGGGATCGTTAGAATTGCCTTGGTCCGACGCAGGCAAATTGGCGAGAGAACTTCTTTGAGCAGTCTGCAGCCTTTCTTGAATGATTTGGCTGCAGTCTTCGTGACGTGGGCCTGGAAACATCGACGATCCTCGAGCTGTGGTACCCTGCAGAATGCGACAAGAGCTCCAAGGTCTTCCACCTTGTTGGAGATGGGGGTGCCAGTCAAGCACCAGTGATGTTGTGCAGCGAGCTTCATAACCGCCTCAAAGGATCGCGTGGCTTGTGATCGAATGATATGAGCTAAGAGCAGCTATCAGGCTACAGTGCTAATATGCAATTCCTTCGCAACTTACCTTCATCCAAGACGATTCTGAACCACTTGAGACTGTCCAGGACATTTCGCCTCTTCAGGACATCAGATACCACCGTACCGTAGGTGGTCACAACCAGGTCAGCACATTGAGCATCTGCGATATGACGCGTTCGGTGAGGTCCATGGTATGTGATCACTCTCAATGTGTGAGGGATAAAATGCCTAGATCAGTCAGCCCGCGTTCCACTTGCCGTCCAATGCAGAACTAGGAGACTTCCTTACTTCTTTACCTCTCTGATCCACGAGTCCAGGATCACTAGCACGATCAGCACAAAACAACGATGGACTGACGGACGAAGCTGAAGAAGGTACCTACTGCTGTTGGGTACTATCACAAGCGTAGCACTAGTACGAGGCAAAGGCTCAATGTTCGGTGCTCCGCCCGTGCTCGCAACCGCGAAGCTTCTGGCATGGTCTTGAGATGATACAATTAGCGAGAGAGTCGTTAGCGTTTTACCAAGGCCCATGTCGTCGGTCACGATACCGCCTCGCGGCTCATCTTGTCTCTCGTCACTTTCGATTCTGGTGATCCGGTGGCGGGTGCTTCTGAGGTCAGCTGAACTCTTCTAGTAAGATGATGTCCCCAACGCCTACATCTGCGACGTGACTCCGTCTCTGACAGGTAGCCAATACCTCATCGCATCATCCAAAGTCGTAGCGCTCTCTCGGCGGCACATAAAGTCAAGCGCATCGACTTGGTGCCTACACTCTCATGGCGCATCAGCTCGTTGCAACTCGATGTTGATATCCCAGTGAGCTTACCCCATCAGCTGTGTTGTGCTCACTAACTGATTGTTAAGGAGTTCACCTCCGTCAAACAGGGAATCTGCGCGGGCTTGACCGAGGTCGTCCAATGCTGCAGACCAGTCAGTGTCAACCGTCTGTGCATTGCTCGGCCGCAAAGCTAGCTCGCGAAGCCACACATCCACCTTCTCCAGTCCTCCAAGCTGGAGAACGTGCGGATTGTGGTATTTTAGTCTAGTGCTCCTTGGGGATGGATCTTGGAGATAGATGGCGTTCTCAGACAATTTCGCGCCGATCTCGTCAGCAAGGCGAGCTGGACCTTGGATGCTGAGGTGGATATGAAAGCTGTTGTCGCTCGATCGTAAGCTGGGACGGCGTGTGAAGAGGTCGCAGCATTCGGTCCTGGGCATGTAGGCATGCACTTCGGTTCGCGGGCAGAGCAGATCTCGCATGATCTTGAAATATTTAATGTTCATCTGCGCGATACCGGGTGCTGCAGGCAGTCCGACAAGGCATCTTGACTGCTGAAGGGTCAAAATGAGCGACACGTGGGATTGACTGTCATCGGCAGCCGATATGTCTTCGGCTGTCACACGAACAAAGCCACGCAGAAGAAGCTGACAATTGACATGTGGGATCTGGACTGCGTCAGGTTGGAGACCAGTCCACGGAATCGGACATCTCACCATGCCGTAGCAAACGTCTTCTTCGGCTTCAATGCTGATCTCACGGGCCGCTAGCTTTGCTTTCCGTTGCGCAGACGCATGTGCACCGGGCCTTGGAACATTGCGGCCAACGGCGGGCGTACTTGATCGGGGCGTTTCTTCACCGAGAGATGGTAGAAGAAAGTCGCAGCCCGCAGGCTCATGGGATTGCTCGAACAGCCAACGCAGGGATGGCACATGTAGTGACCCATCGTTGCTGGGTGCGAAGTTGAAGCTGCTTCGCACGCCACTTGGGCGCTTACCCGTTTGCACAAAGTCGGGATCCTCCTCGCCTGCCCGCTTTTGGGGAATCATCTCAGCACGTGAAGTGGTTCCACAGCAAGATCGGCGTCGTGGATAAATGGGTAGGAGTAAGGTGAAGCTGCAGTTTACGGGGGTACGGCCCCTGAGCGCAGACTGTATACATACCGGTGTCCGGTCATGCATGCATCCATGCCTCGTTGAATGCATAGCTTGCTGCAAGTTGCCTGCAACGGGCGCCCCCAACACGGATAACCGCCGACGCGGCGCCACCTTCGCTCTTTCCCGCCCAGTACCCACGATCAACCACAACATCAGCCTGCTCTACCGCGCATGCTCGTTCTCATGCACAAAGATGTCCACCACGTACACTGGCAGACAGATTGGGTTTGACACACTCTCTCATGAGCTTCAGACTTTCCGGGAGGGTCTCACGGATGAGCAGGTCGCAGCCTTCGAGGCGATTGACCTTGGAGAATTAGAGGTGACTTTAGAGGCTATTCAAAACAAACAGAGATCGGACTGCAGAATGCAGGATTTGAGGCGACTCGAACAATTCCTCAAGACGATCGACTCTTATTGCGAATTCCTCTTGACCTGTGGGTACACCGACGCACTGGAGCTTGTAGCCTTTGTCTGGGTACGACAGAGTGTTAAGAACTGAAACGACCCCAAAGCGCTAACGGCTGTCATAGGGTCCGATGAAGCATGTCTTAGAGGTTAGGACAGCGTATCTCCGACTTCAGACCCTTATCTGATGAGCTCGCTTCGCAGGTGACATGTAATGCCGATGAAGCTTTCGGGGCTGTGCTGGATGCCTACCAGCAGATGTCGAGCACCATACCTGAGGTGGATCAGTTACGATTACTCTCTGCCGCCCCGCCGGTCTTGTCGATGGTGCTTGCAGCGTACTTCCAAGACATCTTTCTCTTCCATTCAAGAGCGATGCAGTTCTTCAAGGGCACTTGTAGGTCTTTGAGAGCAGGGTTTAGGTCCGAGGCTGACGATTCATAAGTATGGAAATACCTTTTCCAATCCACCTGGAAACCGTTCTACTCGGGATTCTTGGCAGAACTCGAGCAGATGCGCCACCGGAAGACCCTTGTCGAGACCCAAGCGAGCATATCTGAATTCCGACAGGCAAGGCAACATCATGTCCAGGTAGCAGCAGAGGACAAATTCCAACGGTCGAGAGAGACCCTTCAACAAAGGCATGCTGTCGCGGATTGGCTCAGCCCAGCAGATGTTTCCGCATACCAGGAGGCCGCAAGGAAAGCAAGGCAGCAATCACCAGGCGGCGGAGACTGGCTTCTTACTCGTGACATATTTCGTAGCTGGTCACATCCAACGTCAGTGACACCGCTACTCTGGGTGACTGGCATTCCTGGTGCAGGTAAGAGTTTTCATGATGATATTATGGGCGATTGTGCCTCGAAGCGTCCTGCTGAACGCATCCAGGGAAGACAGTTCTGGCATCTCTCGTCGTGGACGAGCTGCCCACAGCCACCGGTGCAAAGATACTCTACTTCTATTTACGGCAGGATGATTCGGAACGCAGCAGCCTCAATGCTCTGGCACGATCGTTAATACACCAAGCACTGCAACACGAAAATGGCCTCTTGCTGTATATCTATGATCAAGCCGCTGCGTCTACTGATGTCAATCTGCGCTCGGCTGCAATGGCTGGAGATTTGCTAGAAAATTGCCTTCGAGCACTTGGGGACTCTTCATTGGTCATTGATGGACTTGACGAATGCCCTGCCGAAGAGCAGCGAAACATAGTGAGTCTGGTGCAACGCTTTGTCAAAGATTCTCCGGCTGCTGAAGATTCGTGCCGCTGTGTTTTTTTCAGTCAAGACGACCAGAACACACGGCCTTTGCTTTCAAGACTCCCTACCCTAAGCATCCGCCCTAAAGATAACTCTGCCGATATTTTCGCCTACTGCACAGTCAAAGCACAAGAGATCGGGAAGAAGTTTGCCATGAAAGAAACGGAGTGGTCAAATATTTCCTCGCAGATCGCATCGCGAGCTGATGGTTAGTCACTCGCATTCATCCAGTCTTTAATGATAACGCAGCACTAACATTTGCCAGGCATGTTTCTGTTTGCGAGGTTGGTTCTAGGCAACCTCTACGCACAGACGACCAAAGGGTCCGTTCATGAAGAAATGCAACCAAACAACTTTCCAAACGGCCTGATTGAAGCGTATGTATCTTGCATTCGAGCTTGTCATTGAAATGTTGGTTGACCTCGCCTAGGTATGGCCGAATCCTACTACGCCTCGATGAAGCGCCTGTACCGGAGCGAAGGGAAGCATCTAGACTTCTTGCCTGGATATCATGCAGCACACGAGTGATGAAATGGCAAGAGATACAATGCGCTGTGAGCATTGATCTGGACCGTGAAAAAGTGGACTATGAGAGCCACAAGCTCAGGCTGGACGCGAAGCAGCTCTGCGGAGCGCTAGTCGAAGAGCTACCAAATGGCGACGTCTGCTTCGTGCACGCTACCATGAAACAGTTCGTCATCTGCATACACCATTCATCCGTGCTCCATCTGATTTGATTCCTAGCTACATGATCAAGACACGAACCGTCGTGCCGCGCGAGCGACACGCGCAGCTCGCTTCACTGTGTCTAGGATACCTCAATTTGCGATACTTTTCGGGCTCTGATGGCACTCAAAGTAACAGGGATAACATCCAAAGCAATCTGTTGCAAGGCCACTACGCTTTTTTCGACTACGCAATAGCAAGCTGGGGAGAGCACCTCATGAATGCCATGACAGAGTGTGGTGGGACCGGAGAACAAGACGGAGACCTTGAAGAAGTCATGACTGTCTTCTTCGAGCTTCACTGGACACCACCAAGCATCAAACCTTCCGTGCATGAACGAGTGTTGAGATGTGCTCGGAATATCCGTGACAAAAACCTTCAAGAAAAGAGCATGATTTCGCTTTCGTCTTTCCACAACATCATGACGCTACACCAACCCGAAGAAACAGCTATGGATTGCATTGACTTATACAAATTCCTCGGCCTCCTGAGAAAAGTGCATGAAAGGTTGGCTATTGATGGAAAACACTCAAGCACTCTCGCCAGATACTATCCAAGGAAGGTCTTCAAATGCCCACGGCCTCATTGTCGATGGTTCTACGAAGGATTCACCACGGCCCATGAGCGTGACGACATCCATCAAGCGAAGCATGACCGGCCGTTCCGATGTCAGGTTCAAGACTGTTTCATGGCGGCCTTGGGATACAGTATGAAAGAAGAGCTTGAGACGCATACGAAGAATTATCACAAGGAGTTGACCTCCGAGAATGATTTCCCCGAGCAGCCGTCCGAAAGCGAGATACCAGCTCCGTCGTTCTCTTGCCCTCAATGTGACAAGGTCTTCACGAGGGCGTCAAACATGAATGCCCATAAACGTGTTCACGACAGATCGACTAAGACTTTTGTCTGTGAAAGATGCCAGTTGTCTTTTGCGCGTTCCGTTGACCTCACACGGCACGAAACCACTCACAATGAAGCAAAGCCGTTCAGTTGCCATTGCGGGAAATCCTACAGACGATCAGATCAATTGACAAGGCACCAAAAGGCCCATAAGAATGACCCAGTGTCGGTCTCGGAGGCAAGCTCTCAAGTCTCTCAGCCCAACTCCGAAGGCTCGAGCAAAAGACTGCTCTCAGATCAAGGCCAACGCCATGAGCCTGCAACCATGTCACTCACGAATGCATCGTTCTCAAGCACACAAGAAAAGGACATATACAAGTCAACCTTCGGAGATCCTTCCGGACAAAGGGGGTCAAAATTCTGTCTACACGGCGACAAAAGCGACCGAAAGGCGTTGTCAGACGATGGGTACGTTCACGTTGTCCATGATTTTTACGATGTCCCAAGCTAAGCCTTTACAGAGCAAAAGGATCTGCAGGCTGGATAGGACACCTCAATGACTGGGTCTCACAAGCAAGAAAACGCGCTTTTCTCCCCCCACTGACATTCGAAGAATCTTCCAACAAGCTTTTGCCGTCACCAAATGCTGTCCGAATCGCAATTCTCGACACTGGAGCCAACTTCACGTCAACCACGGCGTCTTTAGTTTATGACTCCAGGGTGCAGCAGTATGTCTCATGGGATAGTGGACATCACCCGATCGTACACGAGTCGCTAGGCGAAGATCGAGACGGCCACGGAACTCACAGTGCTTCGATGCTCCTGGACTCGACACAAGGGACAGATTGCTTGGTTCTTGTTGCCCAGGTCTTCAATGCGGCTCAGGAGAAGGAAGACGGACCTGGACCAGACGTCGCCGTTCGGATCAAAAACGTGAGCGAGCAGAGCCCTTGTTTTACATACGCTAACAGATCCACAGGCTATCATGTACGCCGTCAAGGAATGGCATGCAGATATTATCACGATGTCATTTGGTTTCAACGGCGAGGTCCCCGACATCCTCGAGGCCATTGAGTTTGCTAGTAAGCATGCTCTCTTGTTGGCGTCTGCTTCCAACTCCGGGGGTAACGACGGAATAGCATGGCCAGCGCGTTGCCCAAAGGTCGTTGCGATCTTCGCTAGCAATCACGAAGGCAACAAATATGGTCGCAACCCTGATCCAGTGGGTAAACACAATTTTTCGGTGCTTGGAGATCACGTTGAAGGCTGGAAGCCTGGCACAGATGACAAGGAGCATCGTTCAGGCACCTCAATAGCAGCGCCTATTGCGGCGGGCATCCTGGCCATCATTTTGTCTATTCTGCGGCACGGCAAAACCGACTTCCTTGAACAAGTTCCAGAGGAGAACCGAGAGAACGCGCAGAAAAGGTATGACAAAGCACTCGAAAAAGCCAAGGACGCGCACAGGATGCGAGCTGTCTTAGAAGCGCGTTTTTCAGGGCTGCGTGATGGCTACAACTATATCTCGCCGTGGCGGCACGTCGACTTCGAGACAATCCTTCACAAAACCACATTGCTAGAAGAGATTATACAGATACTGCTGAAATAATGGACAACGCGATCATCACCAGTCCCAGACTCACATTCAAACGAGAATATTTTCAGGCGTGCATGGCGTCACCTCCCACGACTCTTTATCCTTGTTCGAATCATCGAACAGTGCAAATCCGTTAAAATTCTTCTCTTTGTATGAATCGTCCTTGTTGACTTTGATCCGAACGAGTTGATACGCGAGGACAAATGGCGTGCTCGCAGAGGAGGAGAGGTTGGTGTCCTTGCCTTTGCTGTACTCCGTCTCCACTCCGCCGCCGCCAGCTTCTGCTGCCTTGGCGTCGACATTGGTCTTGTACACTCGCTCTTTGCCCTTGCTGATATGGAAGGTCCCTTTCGTGACGACCAGCACGCCAACAACCTTGAGCACCTTGCGTCAGTTCTGTGTCGAGCATGGGGCCTGAAAACTCACCAGGTAGACCGGAGGCTTGTTCCATTTTTTACAATAAGATGAGACCAGCGGCTTCTTCACCAATTCTTGGAAATAGGCATGGTCCGGCGAAAACCAGTCGGCTTTGACGCTGTCCGCATGGAACTTCACGTTCCCAGAGCTACTTGAACTCCCGCTGCCTCCCAGACCAAGACCGAGTCCTGGTATGCCAGCGCTTATGCTGGCCCACAGTTTGCCAGCGATCGTTTGGTATTCTTTGCTATCCCAATCCCACGGCTCTGGCTTCTCGTCTTCCGGGTTTCCTGCTTCTTTGCCCTCTGGTGCCTCAGCTTTCTTGATACTGACGAGCGGCTTCTTGCTCAGCGCACGGCGTGGATCTTTCGGATCATGGAGCAACGTGCCCAGTACAAGGTCTTCGTTTGGTGGGAACTTGATGTGTGGGAGCTGGCTGACGGGAGTCCATATCTGTTCGAAGTGGGAAGACATAACCACTGTAGTTGCGTAAATTCCGAGGGAAACTCTCGATAGTGACGATGTTGACGAGTAGAGGTCGACTCTCTCATGGAGAGGTGAAGACGACGAGTATTCTGGGCCTCACGGCCTCACAGCCTCATCGGCCTCAAGGCGGCCTCACAGCCTCAACTCATCAGCTTCGAGGCGGCCTCAAAGCCCGATGGCAACCAAGCTAGCTGTTTGTAAGGCTGCAAATCGCAGCCACAGTCGTCATTGCGTGAATGCGCGCAGTTCTGTACAAGATATATCATTCTAAGCTGTGTAAGGATACCTAAACATATACAAGAAGATACGTGGCAGGTCGGACGAAGCAACCCCATGGCTTGTGGTCAGGCCATCCTTCTTCGGCCGTCTATGTGGGGCCAATATTAATACAATGGTGTGGCTGTACGCTGCATCATACTTGCATACCTCCTAAATTATGCAACTTCGTCTCGCTTGGCTCTGGACTCGGTCGCATTGTTATCTCTCCAGGAGGATGTTAGTCTATGGCTGGAGAAAGGGCCGTTGGGCAACACAGATGGTTTCCTTTGCGATATTCCTACCTACGGATGGGTCGACAAATGCTGATGTAGAAAACGAGAAGTTATAGAGTCTACAATCTGCGGCGACGACGCAAACACCGAGCTTGGGCTGTGCTACGGACAATGACGAAATGTTTAGACTACGCGAGAGTGTGTCCGCGTTTGACAATTTGTCTGGATGACATAGGATGGTAGCCGATGTTGCAATCCATGATAGCGAGCCACAAGGTAATTTAAGCAAACTCTGAAATAAGGATTCTCGATGTACATGCTACATGAATGTAGCTCGGACATCGTTGTACTGCTAACCTCTATTTGAAGAATACGTTTTATCAATGAAAGGAGACAACATAGAATCACGGGAGTTCGGGCCGCAAATGGCGACGGGGGTGTGCATAAGAATCAGTGACTTAGGTCTGTCCTCGTCAAGTTCGATCTTATTATTAGCATCGCAGATGCTACTTTATATTATGATTCATCCGAGTCCAGATGCCCTTGCTTGCACTCGATGCAAATACAGTCACTTGCTACCAAATAACAATTCATCGATTTACAAAGATGAGTTTATATTTTTCAATACATTGTTGTTACTGACACA
>Ga0265797_10005192_pt1 | contig 19204 bp, 20 predicted proteins | sample P2T30metagenome_FD_192433 | JGI IMG/M metagenome (GOLD analysis project Ga0265797, IMG submission 192433) | Plant litter microbial communities from East Loma Ridge, Irvine, California - P2 T30 | ecosystem: Environmental > Terrestrial > Plant litter > Unclassified | place: USA: California... | reverse complement strand
TTGTTCTTTCCGCTACAATCCTCTGTTGTTGTTGTTGTCAGTATGTGTCGATGCATGAAAAGAATTTGGACATTGTTCAAAGCCAGAAACACATGCATACCTTGGATGTTCGCACACGAGTTGTAGTTGGTACCCGAAGCGCCGTAGCGGGTTGCGCAAACTGCTTGCTAAGGTTGTAATTTACCCTGGGCGCGCGCCTTGTGCGTGGGTCGGGCTCCTGCCACTGAGGCCCGTTTAGAAGAGTGGTAAGCTTTGGATCTACGTATGCGCTGGTAAAATTAAACCGTGTCCGTGTTTCTGCGGCTGTGTTGAAGACGACGTCGTCTTTGTCCTCGCCTTCTCCGTCGTCGCCGTTGTCGTAGTCGGAACCGGAATCATGGTCGCTCGTCGTGGTTGAGACGTCGTCTTGGGTGCCGTCGTCTGATTGGCTATGGTGCTGCATCCTGCCGAACACGTAATCTAGCCTGGTTCTTTGGCTAGCTTGTACCTGCAGGGCCGTAGAACGCGCAATCACAACCGCGAATACGCAGACTCACAGACTCGCAGAGCTACTAGGAAAGACTGGACGCAACTTGCACGATACAAGTGAGCAGACAGAAGCGGAGGGAGCATCAAGCAAGAAAGAGTTATTCTCGTGTAGGGTGATTTCCTCCTTCACCGCGCCCGGCCTCCTTCACTCGCATATTCATCAACGTGCCGTCGACAGTCATCGAAACCGCAGTCGCAAAGAAGAAGTCTTTGTTAGTTCTCATCGGGCGTCCTGGTGTGCAGCCATCTGTTTGTTGCGCGCACACCCTACCCGAGCTCATCGCAACACACGAGCAGGTTGAAGGCAAAGTATGGCTATTGCAGAGGACGCAGCAACGGTACTCGAGCAGTTTGTACACGACGGTAACACACTGGCCACCACTTGTTTGCGCGACCGTGGCAGCTGACAGTCGACAGTGGCCAACCTGCCGGCCGAAATCACTCATCTTTACGAGGAGGTGCAGGCCAAAGACAACCAGATCCAAGAATTACGGGCTGGGATACAACAACGCGATGGCAGTCTGCAAAAGTTTATCAAGCTCAACGGCAGCCTGGTAGAGAATCCAAAGGAGGTTGCCTATTCCAAGACGATTCTTGCAAACTACGAAAAGGCACAGCTACTGCAAGAAGAGAAGATTGGACTGGTTGAAAAAGCTGCTGCACTCGTATGTGTTTTTGTCGAGGTTGTGGATTATTTGCTTCTACTAACAACGATACAGCTCGACCGTCACGTGAAGCGACTTGACGTGAAGCTGCGAGATTTGCAGAGTGATGGCTCCATTCCCACGGATCCGCAGATGCCTTCGCTACTCCGAGACTCACCTGGAAATCTGGTTCCGCCGGCGTCAGCAACAAACACGGGCGCCAATACACCGCTATTGTCCATTTCTGGCAACCAAGGCGGCGGCGCCCCAAATCTCGCGCAAGCCGCTGCCATTGCACGAATCACCAGCGCCACCAGCGCAGGCATCAACAACTCCAGGCTGAACCCGTCACTACAGAACATGCAAACGCAAGCGCTGCTGAACCAGCAACGGCTCACAAACGCGCAGAGTGCCATACAGGCAAGTGCGCGACAAGAGCGGGAGGCATCAGCCGGGAGCGACAGCAAGCGGCGTAGACCAACAGGAGGCCTTGGGCCCCTCCCCACAGCATCCTCGAACCTGGGCCGGCAAGGCTCCATCGGACCGGGGACGCCCAAGCCGTCCACGCCGGGTTCGCGGGCAGGCAGCGTAGGGCCCAGGCCACCGAAGAATGTACTCGGGGTGAAGAAGGCGAAACCGCAACAACCGTTGCGCAAGGCGGCGCTGACGGCAAAGTCTGGGGTGAACAAGAAGCGGCGCAAGGGCGGGTCGAGGGCATCGCCTTCGACCACTGCCGACGATGAGAGCGTGGCGAGTGAGGCTGGCACGGAAGACGAGGACATGTCGGGGATTGGAGGCGGGGATGCAGAAGAGGACGAGTCGGACGACACCAAGTACTGCACCTGTCAGCGCGTCAGCTTCGGCGACATGGTAGCGTGCGACAACGACAACTGTCGGTATCAATGGTTCCACTGGGAGTGTGTGGGCATCAAGGAGGAGCCGCTGGGGGACTGGCTGTGTCCGGAGTGTAGGAACCAGGCGCCAGCCAAGATCAAAAGAGCGCGTTGAGGGGGTGGGGCGGGGGGGTTTTTTTTTCTTCTTGTTTGGTGAGGGCCATGCACGGCTATGTCAACATTTGCATCAAGACAGGAACAGGAATGCTACTTGCAAGACGGTTGCCATTTGGGGCTCGCACATATAGACGGCCGCGTGGACGGTATACCGCAGTGATATGATCGCCGGGCCAGGCCAGACCCGAGAGCCAGGGTGCTGCTGCTGCTGTTGCTAATCTCGGCGGCACACACCCAGCCAAGTCCAGTGGGAAGGAGCGACCAGACCACACTTCCCGCCGACCGTGGCACCACGGCGACGTTGCCAGCAAGGAGGCTGGCGGGTGCCACAGCAGTCAGCGCTGCCTCAACCGCCACTGTACCGGCAGGCGTACTCTAGCCCACGACTTGGCCGGTTGGATGGACGGCGGCTTGCATGCCGTACCGGTGCCGTGCCAGCAGCGTACCTCACAGCACCGTCAGCACACATCCGCCACTTTGCAGAACTGCCTCCCCCAAGCCACTCGCCGCCCCGCCTCACAGCCATGGGTGGTTCCCGCACTCGGCTCCTGCCATTCGTCGCCCTGCCTGCCTAACCCCAGACCGGCTAGCGGCTTCCAAGGCCCTCGAACGCTCCCCCCCCCCAAGCCACGGGCCGGCAGCGAAAGGGGCATCATGGCCGACATTTGACAACAGCAGCCTCTTAAGTGTGTTAGTCGGCCCCGGCGCTTGGCTTCTTGCTTGCTCGTATTGTTCGCTGCTGCTGCTGCTGCTACTACTGCCACTGCCAACTGCCCACTGCCACTGCTGCCCATTGCGACTACTACTGCACCCCCCAGGCTCTTTGACTAGAACGCTGACGTGCACCCACTTTCTCTTAATCGCCCGCGGCTTTGTTGTTCTGCACCCTTTGTGCCTCTTCGTTCCTTCACCGCATCGCCTTCCGTGACAGTGCCGAACGTCCGCCGTCTCCTACCACGCCTAGGGTTTCACCAGCCCGCGCCCTCTGCAGCCACGCCGCCGTCGTCTGGAACCTACTGCATCTTCACTCGCTCAACTAGCACACAGCTCGGGCACGGATATACGATACGAGCTGACAGCGCGGACACCCGCGGGGTGAAACTCCACGCCGGCCACGACAACCGCCATGAACACCCGCAATGGCGTCCTTTCGCCTGTTTCGACCGACAGCCAGGACTGGTCGCCCATCGCCGGCTACCGCAACATGGCCGCCGACCACCCTTACTCTCCCACCATTCCACCCAACGGATACGGCCCGGGCACCCCCGATGGAGGCATGCTCAACGGCATGCGCCCCGGTACAGGCAACGGCAACCCGTCGCCGCCCAGCTCCGTCGGCCGCTCCAGCGACGGCACGGGGCTGTATGCCTCGAGCATGAGCGACGCTTCCCGCCAGATGATGGACCCGCGCAAGATGCAGGCGCTGGAGGAGACCATGTCGGAGCATTTCAACGTCCTCAAGGCATACCTCGGCCCCTACCTGAATGACGAAAAGGGCAACCCGCGACCGAGCAGGGCCAAGGACAAGCTGACCAGGCTGTCGGCTGTACAATTCCAGGAACTCAGCACCGACGTCTACGACGAATCTATACGCAGAGAGGCCGATCGCAAGCGCGGCGGGCCGGGTGCGCCGGGCAACGAGACGCCCAAGTACCTGCTGCCCAAGAACAACTTCCACCCGAAACGCAACCAGGCCAGGCAAAAGCTGTCCACCCTGCCTCTCGAGCGCTTCCGCCAACTCGCCACCGATGTCTTCTACGAGCTCGAGCGACGATTCCCGCGCTTCACCGGAGCCGACATGCCGCCACGCTCCGCCAGCCCAGCCGCGAGCATCGCAAGCCGCATGAGCAACAGAGGTCCTCCGAGCAGAGTAGGCACACCCAACAGCATGGGCGGCCGGCCCCCGCCTGGCCCAGGATACCGAGGGCCGCCTCCAATGGGTGGGCCCATGGGGGGTCCAGGAGGCCCTCCCATGCGGCCCGGACCTGGATCGCGGCCTGGATCCGGCAACGAGCCCAATTCCTTCGGACGCCCTCTGCCAAAGACATTCCAGTCCAACACCATTGTACCGAACAAGGGCACCCTAGTAGAAGACGACGATGACAGCGCTGCAGACGACGACGATGCTTTCAATCTCGAAGGAGCGGCCGCGAGGCGCCAGACCAACAAGAGCGCAAAAAGCATGAGCATGGCCCAGGAAAAGATGACGGCAGATCTGCAAACCCAGGTTTCCGAGCTGCAGGCCAAGATCGGTTCACTAGAGGCTAGCATACGAGACAAGGACGACGAGCTTCGGCGACTTCAAGATCCCAATCAGATGCGAGATGGCGCCTCGGCATCTGAGCGTGCTGAATGGGATCAACTTCGCTCCTCTCTGGAGGAGAAGCTCGAAAAGGCCGAGAGTCTCAACTCGTCACTGCGCTCGGAGATTAACAAACTGCGCAGCGAAAACGAGGGCGTCGAGAATAAGCTACGTGACCAAATCGCCAGTCTCGAATCTCAGCCCCGCCAACAATCCTTCGACGATGGCGATGCCAACTGGAGACAGCGATGTGAGGAGCTCGAGCAGGAACTGAGTGAACAACAGCAAGTGGCCGAAGAAGTCCGGAGGGATGCGTCTATATTCCTGCAAGAGATGAAGGAATTATCGGCTCGCAGCGATGCGGCCGCCGAAAAAGAAGAGAAAATGGCAAACCAGGTCTCATCACTCGAAGCCGAGTTGAAGGACTGGAAGTCTCGATATGCGCGTGCGAAGACGCAACTCCGAAATCTCAAAGCGTCCTCCATGGGCCTATCCCAGCTTGTGTCGCTCGACATCAACAGTTACGCACGCGACACGAGTTTTACATCACCCGATGGGCTGGTCAAGGATGTTCATGTGACCAAATTCCAGCTCAGCATCGACGAACTGCTGCAGACAGCAAGGAGAGCCAACGCAGAACAGACCCTCGAAAGTATGCGCCATGTAGTCAAGTGTGTACGAGCAATCACCGGCGACATCGACAGCACCCCGCTTTCCCAGCTCCAGTCGCCCAGCAGTAGTGTTAGTGGTGACATTCTAGCAAGCCCCGAGAGGCAGCAAGCAAAACTCAAGTCTCGCGTCAGCGCCACGGCAAACAACCTCATCACAGCCACAAAGAACCATGCTTCATCTTCTGGACTGTCACCGGTCAGTCTATTGGATGCTGCCGCCAGTCACTTGTCCACCGCCGTGGTCGAGCTGGTCAAGCATGTCAAAGTGCGGCAAACCCCCGAAGACGAGCTAGATGCAGAAGACGAAGACGCCGACAGGCCCATGCCTTTGAAACCCAACGGCAATGTCGGATACGGTGGATATCCATCCAACGATTCAAATCTGAATGGCAACGGCAACGGCAACGCTGCTGCTGCTGCTGCTGCTGCTTCGAATTACGGCCACCAACGTGGCCGTAGTAGCAAAGGTGGCAGCAGTGACACGACTCGATACAGCAACTACAGCTCGCCTTATAGTGGTTACGATCGTCAAAGTGCGGGTATGAATGGTACGAACGGCACGAACGAAAGCGGCATGCTCGAGTTCAAGGTACGTTCCTGAACAGTACCCAAAGAAGGCAGCACATTGACGATGGCAGAACTATCTCGAAGATCAGACAGCCCTCCTCGTTCAAAGCATCCAGCCACTGGTCAACCTGATCCGCTCGAACCCCGAGTCTTCACCCGCCGATGAGCAACAGATCTACCAGTACATCCAAGACATTTCACAAGCCGTCGATGACACCGGCAACAAGACGTACGATGCCGTGAACCAAATGTCCAACCCTGCTTTGAAGAAGCATGCTATTCCAGTCGTGGAAGTACTCGATGAATGCAGACAAAACATGCTCGCTGTCAACATCAGTGACGGAGGTCGCGAGCGGATTCCACCCCTTGCTTTCAAGACAGCCAGGGCTCTCAAGGTGCGTTCCTGGAGAACAAGTAGGAAAACATTCGCATTTGCTAACCGTCCACCAGGAGCTCGTACTCCGCGTTGACCGCATCGAGTCTGGCGAACTCACCGTTGACCAAACACTGAAGATCGAGCTATGATGCCAGCCAACGCATACATGGCCATGCAACGTTTAATGCGCCTATATCTTTAGTCTTGATAGCGACCTTTTCTTCCACGTCGATTGAGTCGGCATTGGACTTTTTGTCTCTCTCTTTTTTTTATATTTCCTGTACCGACAGCGAATGTTTCGTCGAGCGATGCTTTTCTTGCTTGTGTTTGTTTACTAGCGCTTTTGTGTACCATTACTTCCAGCGCTGATTCCCGGATACCTACTTTTCGACCTGCTACAGGTTTACGAACATGCGATGATCAAGATTATCTTTCTAGCTATTATCTGTATTTATGACGGTAGCAGTTGCCGCGCAAGCTTTTTGTTTGGGTATAGGGCATGAATCTTGGCATGGGATATTGTTGTCTCTGGAAATAATGGAACTACTTCGAATTGAGGGATGAGGTGAGGGACCATGGAGGGTGGCGGCTGTTATTGTGTAATGTAGGCGGAATTGGCCAGGTCAGGGTTCTGCAAAGGAGTGGTGGTGCGGTTTAAATACTCTTGATCACACGTAGTCACATCATGAACGGGTGCAATTGAGTTTAGAATGTGCGCAAACGTGCCGGCCACCAAACCTTGACCCTGGCCGTCCTTGTACAGTGTGCTCTCTTGCCCTCCTGACCGTCTGCTTCAGGCCAGAACGACAGACGTTTGTACCTATTAGCAAGGAATGCGCTCTGGCAATGACGTCAGCATACATCTGGTACGCGTGTGCGCCCAATGGGGCGGGGGATCACATGCGCAGTCACAGCCTCCCCGTACTAATACTAGCCTCTTCTCTCCAGAGTCCAAGTTTCTGTGTTGACAGGTCATCGTTGGACCTCTAGATGAACACAAGACTTGCTCTCAACTGACACTGAGAAATCACAAAGCATTGAGAAAAGGCCTAGTCGAGAGAGCAGCATGGCACAACAAATGGCACCGGCATGGCCAACGCAGCAGCGGCCTGCCTACACCGACTCTATCCTCACCATTACAGACAGCAGTTGCGCTGATCCCTATGTGCTATGGGACAAAGGCACTTACTACATGACCTTTACCTGCGGCGGACACATTGAGATTTGGTCTGCGGATTCACTCTTCGAGTTTGAGAAGAAGTGCAAGAAGAACGTCATCTGGCGTCCTCCGCCAGACCAACCCTACTCGGCCGATCTGTGGGCTCCGGAACTTCACTCCATCCATGGCCGTTGGTACGTCTACTTTGCAGCAGATGATCCGAAGCACGGCAACAAGTCGCATCGCATGTATGTCCTTGCCGGACCGCCTGCCGACGAAGACCCTCTCGAACCTAGCAAATGGAACTTCTTCGGCCGTATGGGTGGGCTGCCCGAAGATCAGTGGGCTATTGACGGAACGGTCATCACACTGAGTGGTTCCATGCTTTTTGTCTACTCTGGCTGGCCGTTTGGCACTAATGCCGATGAATCGCGCCAGGAAATCTACATTATTGAAATGACCTCGGCGACAGAATGCACAGGTCGGCCCATCCGCATCAGCACGCCAGATCTTCAATTCGAATTCTCGGGCACCAGTGGCATCAACGAGGGTCCGCAGTTCTTATGCTCGCCAGATGGCCGCTGGATGGGCATCGTGTATAGCTGCGCTGGAAGCTGGACACATGAGTACAAGATGAATGTCCTTTACTATACCGGTGGCCATCCTCTGGATCCTCACTCGTGGTGCAAGTCCAACACACCCCTTCTCAAAGCTGCTCGCGACGACTCCCCGCCCTACGGTCCTGGCCACGGCAACTTTGTCCTAGTCAATGGACCCGGCGGACCAGAGGTGTGGGGCGTTTTCCATGCCACGGATGCAAAGACTGGCTGGGAAGGCCGCAAGGCCCGCCTCATGCGCGTGGGCTGGGGCCACGGCGGACCTTTTATGGGCTCTGGCGAATGTGGAAGGTGCTGTGGTGAGGTTGAGCATTTCATCCAAGGTTGCCCTGGAGGCGTCTGTGGAGGTCAGGGACACTGCGGAGGAACTGGAGGTGCAGGTGGTACTTTCTTGCCACCCGGTCAGTCTGGAGGACATCATGGTGGAAGTGGAAATGCGACCGAAGATCTGAAGAGGGAGGTAAAGAACTTGGTCAAGGGTGGAAAGGGACTCATTAGCAAATTTCTCAAGTAAGAGGGTTTTACGAGTCTGCAAAAAGCCGTCCCCCTTGTCCATCATAGCCTTCTCAGGAAACACTGACGCTATCAGTCAACATGTATCTCTCTGCTTTTGTCATCTCTATAGACTCACAGAATACATCAACATGTACAGCCTGCTGCCCTTCTACTCCACCACCAAGGCTTTATAAATGGCGTTGACATAACTATTCGTCCGCTCGTTTCCCATGCCCATCTTCTCTTCGTCGTCTCTCTTTTGTCCCAGCCCCGCATTCTCCATTTTGTTCATGACATAGGCGATTGTCAGCCCATTCTCCACATCGACGATAACCTGACTGCCCCCCCAACCTCCCCAACTCGCCACTTTACCCTCGGGCAGATTCTCAAATGGCGTACCCGGGGCCGAGAGGCCAAAGCCCAGGCCAAACTTTACATGCATGCCGGTTACGAGGTCAGTACCGTGTTGCTGTGTGACGAAGATTTGCTCGCGTGTCTTGGACGAAAGGACTCGCTCATCCTGCAGCGAGAGCGGCGAGAGCAGACGGACCAAGGCCCTCGCATTACTAAACCCATTTGCGGCTGGAAGCACCGAGCCACGCCAAAGGTCGGAGTTGGCCCCCTCGGCAGGCATGCCAGGGTTGATGGCCAAAGTCCTGAAGCCGATACTGCTGGGATCCTTGAACATTTCCGGCACAGGATCCCCTGGCTTGGGTGCTGGGGGAGGAATAATCTGCGCAATGCGCTGCCAATCCTCCTTCTTGGCTCCGTATTGGAAATCCGCATTGGCCGGGCCTGCCAATTCTTTGGCGACAAAGTCCTTGAATGGGATGCCGGTGACGCGACGCACCAGCTCGGCGAGAAGACTGCCCATGGTGATGGCATGGTATCCGATGGCGGTACCGGGTTCCCACCACGGCGCTTGCTGCTCGAGGAGCTTGCTGCTCTTCTCTAGGTCGCATGCATCCTCCACCGTAACCGCTTCTTGCCACCCGCTAAGGCCTGCAGCATGACTCAGCAAATGCCGTACCTCGACGTTTGCCTTGCCGTTGGCCCCAAACTCGGGCCAGTATTTAGCCACCTTTTCCGCGGGGTCGAGTAGCCCGCGGTCGATGCACACGAGGACTGCGAGCGCGGTGACGGTTTTCGAAGACGACCAGATGCAGGTAATCGTGTCTTCCTCCCAGGGCCGGGTCCGCGCAGCATCAGCATAGCCACCCCAGATGTCCATGACCGTAGTACCACCAAGGTTGACGCAGAGAGAGGCTCCTAGTTCAGCGCCGGAATCGAGAAAGGATTGGAAGAGGTCGCGCACTTTGGCGAAGCGTGCGTCGCTCGTTCCTTGGACTTGAGCCATGATGATGTGGTTGAGGCCGAATGTGCTGGTTCTAGTCGTTGATGTATGTTTGGAGTGACGGAGTTGTGGGATTGATCAGTTGTGATCAGTGAGTGGAGCGAAATATGTAACACACAGGCTACCGCCTCGGTTACCGTAGCAGCGAACGTGGGCCGGGAAACGTGTGAACCGTCTGCAGCGCATGCTAGCAACACATCTTGGCCTATCAAACACCAGGATGATCCTTTGGCTGCGCCGTGTTGTGGTTCTGCAAGGTGCCAAGGTGTGGAAGTCCGCCTAGAGCGGATCTGATGCGGGATTTCCTTTTAATAGCATCCTTCCAATGGGAATCAGGTAAGATTTACCGAGTTATGCGCCTTCAGGTATGAAGCCACCAGAGCCCTTGACTAACCGTAGCGGTGTTCCGCATTCATGGGCTACATCAACGCAAAAGCTGAAGTATCCTCCATCACTCGTCCAAGTTGCTGTGTACTGCCATGAAACAGAGTCATTCACATACACCGATGTCATTTCATGAAGAGGTTGGCAGATTGATCGACTGTCTCTAGAAGGTAGCCAACAATGTCCTCCTACCCAAGGCGGTAGCAGTTGCTTCCTCAAAGATGGATCAAACCTCTCATGACGCTTCCCATCGACCGAACCCTTGCCCTCTTTCTTCGTCTTTTCTATCCACTCCCTTTTCGTAAGACCTGGAGAGGTTTAGACCAGCTTCTTCTACGTGCAACTTGGGAAGTTTCACAGCCGAGGGTTTCCCTTGGACATGAGCTTTGACAGATCTATGAGCTACCCAGGGCTCTTGCGGGTATTTTGCATATTGAAACCTTGACGGAGGATGACATCTACCATCTGCTTGGCGCTCACTGGTTCGATGGGCGGTAACATCTTGTCAAGTGCCATGTCCTTTACAAGTGCCAACACTTCGGCGAACATTGAATCGTACTGCGTATCATCTTCCAATGGATTTAGCAGCCAATCAGGTTCACATGTATCGTCGATTAGAGGGGCTGATTGATCTGTGCCTTGAGCGGGCGAAGTTTCTGTCGCTCTCACCTTGGCCAGATTGACTCGGATTCTTTTTCTGGTTGGAGTGGTAGCGTCTCGTTCATCATTCCAAGGATGGGCTTCTAGTGATGGCGGAAGGGGTTCGGGCATGGGTGAGGAAAGTGCTAACAATGAAGTCGCAGCAGCGACAATATCAAGACTTTCGATGTGCTCAAAGTCGTACGAGACATCCAGTAAGTGATCGCCTGGGGAACGCTATTCGCTAGGGCCCGGGCCAGACGTGGTCGCTATCTGGCTTAGCCAGTCACTTCCGGGTATTGTGTTGGACATGGGTTGCGCCAAATGTTGTTCCAAGTGACCCTCAACCCGTATTTCAGGCGCCGGACTTGTAGGTGTGTGCTGAGCGCTCATGTACAGAGAGTTTCGGTACATTTCGTGTATCCTCAAGTGAGTATATTCGTCAGTGGGCAAGGGCCAGTAGTTATTGGCAATATAGCGGCATAGGCGTAGTTCCAAGGCGCCTCTCTTGTCCTCGGCAGTCTGGTTCAGTTTGCTGACGATGAACTGACCGATTGGTAAAAGTCTGTGCTTGAGAATTTGAGGGTAGCGCCGTGTTCGCAGACGTGGATTGTACGGTGGTAGGCTCTCGGGCGTCAGTGCCTTGAGCCTCATGAGATGCTCGCGGACGGGCTCAAGCAAAGGCAATACAGACATGTCAAACGTGTTGTTGTCTACTTGAGATACTGGCATGTTTGACAAGAGCCAGTCGCGATATAGCTTGCTTTCGTTGAACGACTCAAAGACGGACCGTTGATGGGGTATGTTTCTGACGCGCGACAGAGTAGGGATATTTGGCAACTCTGTATCAATGAAAGATACGTGACGCGGTGGTGCTGGAGCCGTTGAGTTGAGGGTAGCTTCTTGGTAGTCAATATGCATTGCCTGGGGGTAACTTCATGTATTGTCCCCATCGTCTGATGCAAGTGCCTCGGCGCAGTCGGAGCCTTCCGCTTGGAGTAGTGGCGTGATGTCTGTAGTGGCTTCCTCGTTGTCAACGGGCGGGCGCGGGCCAAATGCCCATCTTACACCATAGCCGAACATGGCCATGCAGGTTTGAGTAGACAGGTGGATGAGTAGTGAGAGAACGGCTGACATGTGGGGAATGTTGTAACTAAAAAAGTGTGGGGGGATAAACGCAGCTGCGGTGTGCTACCGTCATGTGGAAGTGGGCGACGTATGAGCCAAACGCACAAGTCCGTACGAGCGGGTGCGCGCGACCATCAGAGGCGACACAAAGAAGCAAACAGGGAACAAGTAGGAAATCAAGGAGATGCAAGTGAAGTATACAGATTACATCGAATATTCGTCATAACATGCAGGTTGTAGTGTACAGTATCACAAAAGGAAAAAGGCATGTCAAGGAAGCAAGCGCTGACTCACTTCTGTGTACGCAGTCAATGGGTCTTCAGCGGTGTCTCGGGAGGGATAGGAGACAAGGAGACAGCGGATTAGGGTAGACCATCACCGCCCTTCTCTCCATCCTATGGGTATCAGCGCCGCCGCAACCTGTCCGACCCCGCGTTCCGTCGCAAGAAGATTGAACTGAGCAGACGCATTCCTTGTGTCCTGAATCTCAAGCCGTATCCCCAGATTGTTGAGATATTGGCGAACTGCAGGCGCAATTGGCGTCGTGTTGGGTCCTGTACCGATGATCAGAATATCTGTTGCAGACTGTCAGCCTCATCCACGCTTGTCTCCTGGGAGTAGGGCGTACCAGGCTTTGGATATACCAGCTCCAACACGCCCCAGGCCCCCTCGTGCACCACCCACTGTCCCCGCGCGTTCAAGAGCTTCCCGGTCATGGCATGCTCGCCAGTACCGCCTTGAGCGGCTGTTCCCTCTTTCCTCCCGTCTTGTAGCCACGGCCGCCACCGGAATGCTTCACCACCTACCAGTAAAATGCCGCTGCCGCTTATTCGCATCTGGTTGTTGAGTGCAAAACCGTCGCTTGTGCAGGCGTCAATTGATGTCGCAGGCGCTACCGTGTTGCGCAAGACATCGAGAGCGCTGAAGTCGGTTTGCGTATCCTCGTCACTCTTTGGGCCACGGTCGCGTGATTTGGGTGGTCTGGACTGGAGGAGAGTCGAGCGTGTGGCGTGCAGACAGCGTGTTTGTCGTCGGGCCGTAAATGTTGCAGGTCTGGGTTTTGGTGCACTTGCACATGGGATCCGGGTCATACATTTGGTGAGGGAGCTCGCACACTGCATGAGATTTCGTTCCATTTGTGCGGGTTGCAATTGACCGCTGTGACGCTGGTCGGCAGTGGATATATGCAAGCCAAAAGATGCTACAAACGATGCTGTCATCGACTGCAAAGAGCTTGGACCACTCTGCAAGCGACAAGACCAAAGACGACCCCTGCGCCATATCTCAACTTGGGCTCCATCCTTCTTCTTGTCCTGCCAGCAAATTCCAGATGCAACCATGTGCGGCAACAAGTCGTGTATGTGCTCCACGCCATCAAGCACCCTAGGCTTGCGCACATAGAACCATGCCAACCAATCTTTCAAGCCCTCACGGCCCCGCTCCTTTTCTTGTCTCACCAGGTCTCTCTGCGTTCTGATATTCACACGTATCTAATCTGTCTCTCTCTCTCTCTCTCTCTTCTTTCAATCCATCTCGTCGTCTGAATCAAAAGCTGAAGGGAGCTCTTCGCATGTCATCTCAGCCAAGCCCATCATCTCGGCAAACGTCTTCCTCTCTTCGCTAGCTGTCCTCGTCTCCAAGCATGCCGTGAGCTGTGATTTGGTCTCTACTCGCTTTGGTGCCTGTTTGGGGAATTCCATTTGGGCTGATGCGGGCTTAGGTTTAGCCTCATCTTCGCCTGGCTCGCTCACTGTCGCCCAGCTCGTAGCAGAGCTCCATTGTCTGCGCTGTCTGGCCCTCGACACGTGCGCATACTGAAAGTCTGGATTTGGCTGATCCACTCCTAGGTAGCATCGCTCGCTTGCGGGGGGATTGTAGTCTCTTGTCGTACCGCAATCCCTGCACAGGTCTGAAGCCTTCAGCCCGCCATTTGCTGGCGTGGGCGCACGCACTGCGCTGAATCCGGTCCAGCTGCAGAGGCTGACAGTTCGGCAGCCAGGTGGCGTGTAGATGGGGTCTGCCCACGAAGCAAGGCATTCGCGAAGGTACTCGTTGCTGGCAGTTGAAGACTTGCGCACATCCGTGACTGTCGCCGTTTCCAGTGAGGGAGAGAAGCATTCTTGCAAACACATTGCGATTTCAACACCTGCAACCGTTGTACTAGCGGTTTGGTAGGTGATTGTAGTATGTCTAGGAGCAGTGGGGAAAGTAAAACTGTATTATGTTTCCGACTCGACGAAGAACTGTCTTGCGTGGGATGTGGGGTGAGGGGGTGAGACAGCGTACGAGGTAGGCACTGTGGCTTCACAGTGCTTGATGTTTTTCGTCCATATCTCTATTGTTCAATGTGTGTGGCTCCGTTTCATGGTTCACCTTCACCTGCCAAGCCCACCAATCGCAGCCAACCGAAATCAAGCCATACTGCCACGTCCGAACTCGGTGGCTGTCAAGATCAAGGCAATCTGGTCAGGGCAACGGGCGCGCAACGTGTCTTGGGTCACCGATCGGGAAACTCGTCTTCGCTCCTGCCTTTGCGCATGATTGGTGACGTCTGTCTTCTTCACCAAGCCCACATTCGGAGAGGCGCAAGTGCAGTGCATATCGAGGCAAACCGAGCACTCTCGATAGTAGACCGCCATGAGGTATATTTACAGGATAACAAAGCTGTTATTGATTCAAGAGTCGTTTACCATGCTCATCGAGTGCAACAGGAGCCCGTGCCCATGAACTGGTCTAGACGTGTTGCTCGATACGCAAAGGTCCAGGGTAGCGTGGCAACGGCTCCTCTTCGTCGTAATCGTATTTAGGTGGGCTATCCGGTTCGTCGTACAGGTATGGGTACGGACAGGATGGTCCTGTGTCGGAATCTGGCGGTACCTGGCTAACTAAAATAAGCATCTAATGAGATAGGCAGGCTAGGCCAAGGGCCAAAGTACCTCGACTGGCCGTTCTCTTTATTGTGTGCTGGTGCAGGAGACAGACAGAAGCATCTAGCTAGCCAGTGAAGCAGAGGCATTTGTTTGGGGAGAGAAAGCTACAGTGTTCTGGCTACATGTAAGGAGATGTTCAAAAGAAATGGATGCAGGAAAAGTCTCGGAAAGCAGAAGAAATAGGAAGTCGACCAAGCAACACATTAGATCACTGCACCATGGTTTCGTCAATCCCTTTTTCAACGGCGGCAACAACGGCACGAGCCGCACCACACTGAATTGACGCAGGCATGAGTTGGTTGCGAAAAGAAAGTAAACGTGCAATGTGGCGCTCCATGTGCATGCTGCGCACCCACTTCCAAGCATTCTCATACTCGAGGATCCATGTGATAACTCGGCAGCAACACAAGGGGGAAGCAATCGTAGCGATAAGTAATCATCCTAGATCCTTTGTAGCAGGAAGAGAAAGGGGAGTGGGGTGGTAAAATGGCCCACTGCCTTGGCGTTGCCAGCTGATTCGTGCGTGGTGTTCCGACCGCCTTCCCGAATATGCAGGCGAGGTTTCATTTCCCACCTGCATGGCAAAAAAACGGCAAAGATACAGAATACCTACGTGCGGCTATATTCCACGAGTTTTGCGGGCGTGCAGCGGCATCGTGCATGCACTGCTTCGCACCCGTTGTGACATGTCGCACTCCCGAGAAGTCGCATGGCTGGCAAGTTCCGATTCACGACTCGTCTATCCACCTGAGCACGCGCGCATTTCCTAGTACCAAGTTCGCTCATTGCTCGTCACCCCCTGCTTCTTGAATGCTACCACCTACATACTCCGGATGCCAACATCTCTTTCATCAATTCGTTTACCACTGCCTCGATTCGTGTTGTAATTACCGGCCTCACGCTTTACCACATGTCGACGACATTTGGGCTTACCAGCGAACTGCATACGCTTTTTGCACGTCGTATGCAGGCTGTTGGCTGTAGTACCTGAGCTAGTCGTCAAGTTTTCCGTCCTGTGCGTGTCATGAGCGGAGTCGGATACCCCACCATACAAACCTAGTCCATATCCGCCCAGGATGCCTTCTTCTGGAACATGTCCGGCGCCCGAGTCACTAGCAAAACCACAAGAGTTGATTCAAGAACCCGGACTGTGCCGAACGCGTAAGAAGGTATGACGTTACTAGAGAAGACGAACATACCTAGCCAAGACCATCTAGCACATCGGTCAATACCTGAGCTGTCCTTCCACTCCACATTGGCAGCAATTACCGTATCCACCATCAAGCTATCTCCTCGTCCTGGTGGGTTTCCATCATCGTACTGCAGCTCCAGGCACCGTTCATCGTCTTCTCTTGAGCCTTTTCTAACTTACTTGGACAATACTGGCGCATCCTGCGCTTTGTCACGCGAAGATGCCCGGATGGCGCCGACATGTTGTGCAGCAAGACAGTCAAAATGATATTGAGAGAGTGGATGGGCTTGATCGCAAGATTGCGGCGCCGCTGTGTTCGTTTGCTATATTTTTTAATTATAGAGGAGCGGTAGTTTTGAGTGGCTGGTAGGGACGGTTGTTGCATAGAACAGCACGTGACGCCAAGGCGATCTGGCAGGGGCCAACCCGCGCAATGCGCAAGCACACCCTGGTGCTTGTGTTCGCTTCCAACGGGTAACTCAGGTCGACAGCATGCTTTGCTTCGCTGTTCGTGGCCTGCAGAGAGGTGACGGACGGATTTCGCAGTATCCTGAGGACAGGTTGGGTACAAGGGTAAGGCGGAGCCCGAGAAGTTGAGCTCTGGAAAGATTACTGTGCCGCTCATTTTGCTCACTGGTCGAGCGTCGAGATGACATTTAATCACGAAGCTGTGATTACGCCGTGTCATCCTATGTCGTCGAACATTTCTCTGGTGAACACGTTGATTTTGATGGTGTTGGTGGGGGGTCGCAGCAAGTCTCAACAGGCTCCAGAACGCGGTTGTCTGGAAAGCAGCATGTTGAGTGTCTCCTGCATCACCACGAATATTGCGAAAAGAGCAGGTTCATGCCAAGACAGTTCTTTGGAGGTGCGAGGCACGGAGTCTGGGGTACAAATTAGTCCACCAATGCCATCGACTATGCATTCGGATGTGTGGGGAAAGCCTCACCCCTTTGAATTTAGCGTACCGACGCGGACCGATTTAGCCACTAGTCGTGAGGGACTATGGGATTATCGTGGAGAAGTCGAAAATTACTCCGCGCCGAGGAGGCGGCTTGAAGGGCTAGACGCGTCGTATGTTGGGGTATATTATGGTCCTAGTATCGTGGGTGAGCTCGATGTTGTAGGCTTTGACCTTCGTTCCATCATTTGCACGCATTGGCCCTTGGACATCTACAAAGATGCGCGTCACCGAGATATTAGCATGCGGCCTGCTGCAAGCGTCGTTGGCCTTCTCTACATCCATCGACGCACGGGATGTGAAAGTCGTCGCATCCAAACGTCCAAGTCATCCAGCTTACCCTTACCACCCGAAAAAGACGTGTCCAGAGTCACCTCCTCGTACAAAGACATGCAGCGTTAAAGCGCGCGGACATGGCAAAGATGATTCCAAGAACATCCTCAACGCTATCCAGAAGTGCAATAACGGCGGCCACGTGGTTTTCCCCAAAGACCAGCACTTCACGATTGGAACAGCGTTGGACCTTACCTTCCTCAACAATATCGATCTTGGTATGTTGCGGAATTCGTGTCATGTTGCCACTGCTGACACGGCTATAGATATCCAGGGAACCATTCAATTCACAAACGACACGGACTACTGGCAAGCCAATTCGTTCAAGCAAGTGTTCCAGAATGCCACCACCTTCTTCCAGCTCGGCGGCACCGACATCAACGTGTACGGAGGAGGCACCTTGGATGGCAACGGTCAAGCTTGGTATGATCTTTACGCCAAGGACATCTACATCCTACGACCCATTCTTTTCGGTCTCATTGGTGCGGAGAATGCCAAAATTTCGGATCTGAACTTCAGATACAGCCCACAGTGGTACACGTTGGTTGCCAATTCCAGCAACGTTGTTTTCTCCAATATCGACATCTTCGGAGACAGTACGAGCAAGAACCCTGCCAAGAACACTGATGGGTGAGTCGGTGATGGATCCAAGTTGGATGATATTAGATGCTAATGCTGCAACAGCTGGGATACATATCGCTCGGACAGTGTTGTCATCCAAGACTCACACATCAACAATGGCGATGATTGCGTTTCTTTCAAGCCAAACAGCACCAACATGATTGTGCAAAATCTCATCTGCAACGGCAGCCACGGCATCAGTGTTGGTAGCTTGGGCCAGTACCCCGGCGAGATTGATCTTGTTGAGAACATCTACGTGTACAACATCAGCATGTCTGATGCTTCCGATGGCGCGCGTATCAAGGTTTGGCCTGGCGCTTCTTCTGCCCTCTCCGGCGATCTTCAGGGTGGAGGCGGCGGTGGTGCGGTCAGGAACATCACCTATGATGGCATGGTTATCAAAAATGTCGACTACGCCGTTGAAATCACCCAATGCTACGGGCAGAAGAACCTTACTCTTTGCAACGAGGTAGGCTTTTCAAGTTCTGGCAAGGACCGAACCAAGTCATGCTGCTAACACTAATGGCAGTTCCCCTCTAACCTCACAATCTCCGATGTCACCATCAAGAACTTCAAGGGTACTACGAGCAAGAAGTACGACCCGCTTGTTGGCTATGTGGTCTGCTCCAGTCCGTCGGTGTGCTCGAACATCAACATTGAGAATGTGCATGTCACGAGCCCGAGTGGAACGAATCTGTTCACCTGCTCGAATGTTGCGGGCATTGAGACGCAGGTCAACTGCACGACCGTTGGCGGTAAAGGTGGACACTCGTAGACGGAACGTGTTGTGGACATGGTGACTTACTAACCTAATCCGAGCCTGGACCTTAGTTGCCATGACTCTACTAATACAATGTTTAATTTTGCGCAAGCGTGATTTACTTGCTGTGACTATTTGCGCACCGAGAATGGAAGCGATGTTTGTGACGTCAAGAGGCACAGAAGCCGGAGACGGTAGGCTGGCAGACACGTGACCTAACCCGACGCGACATTATCGTGATGATGACAGGATGCTCCAAGTGAAGCTGCTGCTAGTTGGGTACGAGGTAGGCATCATAGGGCCGAGTCACTAGGCCGTTGGCCAGCAGATCTGCTATCACTCTTCACCGCTCTCCTCGTGACGGGGGGGTTGGATAAGCGATGTAGCCGCGGAGTTGGCTGGATTTGGAGGTGGCATGTCATCCTTCCATGGGTGCGCTGAGACATGGCATGCTAAAACGTCCGTGCGCACGCGCTATTTTAGGTGCATTAGCGTCTCTTAGCACCCGTAAACTAATTTAAAACTAATTTAAA
>Ga0265797_10005191_pt1 | contig 19204 bp, 18 predicted proteins | sample P2T30metagenome_FD_192433 | JGI IMG/M metagenome (GOLD analysis project Ga0265797, IMG submission 192433) | Plant litter microbial communities from East Loma Ridge, Irvine, California - P2 T30 | ecosystem: Environmental > Terrestrial > Plant litter > Unclassified | place: USA: California... | reverse complement strand
GCTTGCGTGCGTTCAATGGGCTTGTCAGTCGGTTATTGTTGTGATTGGTCTCATATTGTGTCGTTGGATAGCGCCGTTCGCCATTGCATATCGCTTAAACCAGTCTTGCCACGTCTTCCCTAAGCCTGCTGTAGCTTTCGTCTTGCCCGTCCCTGTGTTGGTCGTCTGGCTGCTGATCTAGTGTATTTTGAAGATCGGATCGAGCGCTCATGCTGTGTCTCGTAGGATGCGGAGTGCTCTGACGCGCTGGCAATCGCGACACAGACGCGTTCCCCGAATGTTCCTTCGTGTGTGATCTCGATAAGCAGAGAGACTGATGCTCTACTCGAAGGAGTTTTGACGCACTAACAGCTAGGCGAAACAGGTTTGTTTGGAACGAGTTGTAGTGAATGGTTTACAAGACACTTTTTGGTGGAGTTGCTGGAAAAAGTGACTTGGGAATTGAGTGGTGTTGTGAACTGAGTGGGGAAAGCTTCTACTTCCGACACCCACGATAGAACTATGTAAGTCCCCGCACCTTCTTCAATACTGTAGGGGCAACCGATTGATCTGTCATCCTAGTGTTCGCGGCAGAGCGCAACAAAAACATGTGCATCTACTGGATGCACTCGCCGCGCCACGTCGCCATCCTTCACAGCGACCATCGCACGAAAGCTGGTACCTCCGGCACAGCAATGGCCGCCCAAGTTCGCATCAGTGCACCGGTTACAGAACGTACTGGAAAGTTTCCACAGGTGTGGTGTTGTCGAAGTGGGAGGCCTTCAATATGGGTGTCATTATACAGGCTTGGTTCACAGCGTCTCTATACATCAAATCGCTAGTTGTTTCAGCGCCAGGGTGAAGGGGCTTTGCCTGTTTTGTGCGAGAGTGCGAGACAGGGGACTTCGCAAAACAGCTGTGAGCATGTACACATCGGAGACAGGGCCGCTGCTTTCGATGAGCTAGAGTAGGTACTAGAATATTGATGAATTAACTTAATGTTGAATGATGAAATAAAACTGGATAATTGTTTATAGATGATGAATAACAGCCGGATGATCAGGGTGCTCGACAAACAAGCATTACGCAAGCTGTTTGCATGTTTGTGCTTACGTAAGCAAGCAAGCAGTGGTCTAGAGATAAGCAAGCAAGCAAGCAATCTCGGCTGCTTGTTTGCATGCTTGCGTGCTTGCCTGATATAGGTATATTGTTGATGTAAGTGAAAATCACTCAATTCATCTGATCTTCTTGAGAACTCCAACCCTGACCCTTAATGTGCGAGTAGCTCCGTCAGCCAATCGGAGCAACTCCTGGCCGCAATCGGAGACCCTGAAGATCTCCTCATGCTCCTTAACGCGCTCTCAATTCGACTTCTCAAGTGACGCGTCTCCCTAATGGCAGCTACTATTAACTTTACCATTTTATCTAACTAACAACCAATGTAGATTGGATTCCAACAATTCCACAGTCTCATCTTTAACTGCCGAACCTGAAAATCTAATAGAGCTACTATTGGATACTCTAAAAATCAGCAGCTTTTAAAAAACCACATTTTTCAGTGCCTCAGGCTCGTATACTACTGTAATGCTTACAAGCACTCGCAAGCAAGCAATTAATCTCACAAGCAAACAAACAACGACCTCTGACTAGCCAAGCAAACAAGCAAATGGTCGCAAGCATGCTTGCTTGCTTGTCGAGCACCTTGCGGATGATAGCCCGATTCCGAAGCCGGAACTTCTTTACGACTTTGTCACTGGCAGAGTCAATTTTCGTACCAACGTGAAGCGCAGAACGAGTAGAGTCAGGCGCGACAAGTTTGACCTTCAGCGTCATGCAGGCGGGGTTGTTACCGCCCTGCAAAGGCGGCCCCGACCCTTTCCTGGAGGTGATGTACCGGGAAGCTGGCCCAAGACACCAACGTTAGTGGTGGTTCCTTTGGTTGGCCAAGACGAGGATTGTGCACGCGATACGATGAGCTTAGCTGAGGGGTAGCGTTGCTGGTTCTCGTCATATCGGACACAGAGCAGGCTATCACATTGTCCTCGGGTATTAGATGTTTGAAGTGGTGCGTCAAACGAGCGCATACGCTCGCCGCCATCACACGGTTGTTCAAGTAGACGAATTATCGTTGGTGGCACTTATGACTTCTACGGCAAGCGCGCAACCCGGGGACAGGCCCGGAGTGTAGCGCCGGCGTAAGATTGCCTCGAGCGCTTCCCGCAACACCCTTGTTGCTTCACGGCCGTTGAGCTTTTAGTCCTCCTCTCCGGCGGAACCGAGATTGCGGCTCGCTTCACACCTCATCCGGGCCACCAGGCACCCACAGCTATTCCGAAAATGTTTCTACATAGTCCTACTGTAACAACGCACATGACTGTTCGGCTGCCGCAAGTTTGTTTGTTTTCTTCCTAATTTTTTGTCGCTAGTATCTTCTACGGAGTGAAGATCTGATATGCGAGACGACCATTCAGGCGTCGAAGTCTGGGTGCTGTCAAGCGAACAGTCTACGACATATCGAGAGTGGAAGGCACCGCTGTCCTCACGGTATTATTCGAGCCGTGGTAGACGGATATTCATTGAAGCGGTGGCAGAAGAGCCATTTGAGATTCACACGGCTATAAATACTAATTTCGACTGGGCTGCTACGAAGCATCTCTTGATCTCATACAGGATAGACGGTCATACCGTCAGGAAGAGATCGATCTCCAAAGAGGATCTCCTGTCGTCCAACCGCGGCTTTGTGCCTGCGCATGATGTCTGCAAAAGCTGCAAGTCTTTCGTTGACGGGACGCTGCAGCGGTGCAGCTTGGTCTTCCATTCCTCGGAATTAGGTGATTTACTCCAGTCCCAATCTGCAAACGCTCTATTGACAGTGCTGTAGTGGACGAACCCCAGTTCCTCTCAGTCGAGGAGGAGGAGCTCGACCTAGCCTCTCGTGGGAAAATCGATGTCCGCATTCAGCGAGTGGAGCTGTCGAGACGCAGAAAACCAGCGGCAGAGAATGTTATAACGCCGGACCGTCAACCTCTTCTGATGCAAGTAGAATCGAACAAGAAGGTCATCATGGACAATGGGAGATCTCATTTTACGCGGTCAGAAACAAACAGAAAGACCGAAGTCGCTTGCAGGAAGACCAATGCTGACGTATTCACAGTTTTGTAGCGCAAGATGTGATGTCTCCGCTGCAGCGCTCTCGGGGTTCGCCTGTAAGAGAATGGATCCCAGCAAAAGGGCGGGCAGGGAAGAGGTTGAAGTTCGAAATATGTTACACATCTCAAAGTGAGTTTCGCACTGTGTCCGCATACAAATGGTGCAAATGTTGACAGAAGTCAGTGTTCTTGGACCGAGAAGGAATGATACCCAACGTTGCGACATCTACCACTGAGAATGGCAGCCTCGCTTCGGGGCTGAGTCAGGACGCCGCCTCGGTCGAAGGTTCAGCCAGACCCAGTGCAAATGCCATTACCCAGCCTCAACTCAAGCTTTGTTGTCAACATAGCAATCCTCTTGGAAGCAGTGGAGCGAACATCGTGGCCATCGATGGACCTGATAAAGAACAATCCGTTATTTCCCGTAACGGCTCAAGACCTGATGCCCTCGTGTCAGGTTTGGGTAATCATCGCAGAGGACAAACAAATCATACCGGTCCGCGCCAATGCAGAATCGCAGATATCATTAATTAGTTGCCGGCCTTGGGTTTAGTAATGTAACTGTGTAACACATGAGGCTGTTCATATTATACTTATGTGGTACATTTGTCCAGTGGCTTGATGTATGTTATTACTGCCCATGGATGTCTCCTGGCGGATGAAGTATCTCGAGCAACGGTCGTTCTGTGAAGTGCACATCTAGACCATGAATCTCCTGCCAGTGCTTACGAGTGCTGCGCGTGATGATTTCATCGTAATCATTACTAGAGATCGGTCAATAAATGCACGGCCAGTCCCAACGTTCTCAGCTATCCGCGCGCCATCCCATTGAAAACAGTCCTGCGAGCACTCCGTACTGTTGAACATACTTCCTCACAAGTGCGACCTCACAAGCACGACTGCGAGCGCCAGCCTCACCGAGCATCTACTGCCAACATCCTTCCCAATTGAGCGATTCAAAAGCATGGAACAACAGTGGTAAGAGCCGGAGCGAGCAAGGTGGAGCCCTCACCAATTTACGGTGTAATCGACGATATTGAGGCTTAGCGGAGAACAATTTCTTTAGAGCAAGCAATCCGCGGCACCTACCTGGGATCCTGTCTGATGCAGAGTGACAATTGATCGGGGCGAAGCGAAGCGAAACAAGAGCCACTACGTAAAGGTTGCACAAGAGAGGCGAGGGGCAGTGAGATCCCAAGACTGCAAGATACAAATACCAAGCCTACAAGGTATATATTCCCTCCTCTTCGCGCTATCTTTCCTTTATCCTTTCTCATCTTCGCTGCATCCTCCACGGCTCTGATTTCTGTGAATTATACGCAGCCACACACAGTCAAACACACGCACGCTGAATCACACGGAAACACAGACAAGTCACCACACGCAATGTTCCCGGCAGACAAGAACACTAAGCACAATCCATGTGCGTGGAGTTTCACTACGACGTGTCACCAGTTCATCGAAAACACCATTACGCCAACGATCTTCGTTATAGCCTTCACTATCTGTATGGCTTCATCCGCAAGTCTGATCTCCTGGCTAGTGCTCAAACTTCTTGCAAATCTCCCTCCCTGGAAGAACGCTCAAGCCTCGTACGGCGAGATTCTCTTAACTATGCTTCCAGGCGCTGTCGTCGCGGCATGTGGCATATTTCGGCATGCGCGACAGTGCCAGGCGTCAATTGTGTATAGCTGCCAGGAGTCGACCGCCTTACTCTACCGGACCGCGGATGGATGGATGGATGGATGGATGGATGTTGAAAACGCTTCAGCCAGCAGCTGGTGAACGGTGGGGCGATGTGGCTTAACTTACCTACTAGGTGAATGGAGCAAGCGAAATGATGCAAATTCGGGCAAACTCCTAGATGGGGAGAGAGACAACTGGAAATCCGATCCAAAGGTGGTTGAAGCTACGGTCCAGTACCTACAGAAGACAGGTCGGCTCACGAACCAGCCGAAGGAAGGTCAGGTTGGTGAAGAGAAGGACCTACACTCGTTTTACCCGCTTTACAAGTTGTGGGATAAGGCAGCGGATTTCTTTTGTTTAGTCAGGTGCCTATATAGGGACAGCGCATGCCGTCACCGTGAATAGCTTGAATGAAACAAACAATCAATCAATCAATCAATCATTGCGGATAGTCTCGAGAAAAGGCTCGCAGTAACACGGGTTCGAAGCCCGGCAATCAAGTGGATCCTGAATTCCTGCGACGGACCTCAGGCCCAGGTCATTGTCGGCAACTTCGAGTGGATGAACCCCAGCTTATCTCTACAGACGAGGAACAGCTCGACCTCGCTCGCCGAGGAAGATTAAAATTCAGATTCAACGGGTGAAAAAATCTCACAGTCAACGTGTTTTTGACGTCGATCGCGCACGCCTTGAACCTCTTCTGACGCGTGCAGAGTCAAATAAAAAGGTGATAATGGATCATGGGAGATCTCCAAAGTAAGCATGATAGTCTGATCAGAGCTTCCAAGCACTGTTGAGTTCTGACTTAGTCGAAAGGTTCATTGCTCAAGATGCAGTACGCCAAACTCGCCGTTCTTCAAGGTCCTCTGTGAAGCGGTCTCCAGCAGGAAAGAAGCTAAAGTTCGAGATTTTCTACACGTCCGAATGTGAGTAGTCTCAAAAAAAACGTACAACGGATTGCTTACTGATCCAAAACAGGTTTCCTGCATCAACAAGGCATGCTGTCTGCTGATGAACGGGCGACGCTTGAGTACCCAGCCCCTGATGTCCCTTCACAGACTCAATAACGTCCAGACAAAATTTTGGTCAAATCTGGGGCAATGGGCAATCCACAGTCCCCAGTCAACACACTCCAACAGGACAAATCTCTTCGAAGCGGGGGAGCAGCCTTCGTGCATGATAACCTCGCTCTGTCCGAAGCCGAGCAATACTCCGACTCCAGAGCCCGTGCGTACAGACTACCTTCGAGCGAGCGCCGTACAGGACATATCGAGGATAACGAAAAATTCGCCTTGCAAGATTGCTAACATCATCAACTAAAGGCCGGTCCGAATGAGAGGAAAATTCCCTAGTGATCTTCTTCTGGTTAAAGCACTCTCGAGTCAGCGGTGGACCAGTAACTTACCGATCTTTCGCAAGCCATTCTGTCATGCCCACGGTCAAGTCATCAACGCGACCATTGAACGCCGTGAAATTTGCTTTCCCAAAGATCATCTCCAATGATCCACGTCTTCTCTATTTGCTCAATCATTACTCGATTCATCAGACTTTAGACGTGCCCGCACGCAGTCCCCATCGTGGAGAAATCACTGCCATACATCTTATTGCGCAAGATGAAAGATAGTTTTTGTATCACTCTGTACGTCACGATACAAGTTATACGATCTCCTCCTTCCCTGATCAGCTATTGGAAAAGTGGGGGTCTTACTACCGATCAAGGACGATTTCTCACAGTCGTAAGTCTTGTTGTGAATCGCATCGTTTTATTTGTCAGAATGGAAACTTCTCAGGGGGAGTACACGAGCCATCCGTATCTATTTCCAACCCATTTCTTCGCTAATCTCGCTCCTGCATCAATTGGCTGGCTGAAAGCCACATGGTCTTTAGTGATCTGCCCCGTGTGTTGTCGACTGGGTGCCGCCGCAGTGGGATCTAGGTCGACTTTTGAGCCGTCAACGGCAGCTTCGTTTGCGCGAGCATTGTAGTGTTCCAGGGCGCGATCTAGTAGGCACTGAGCGATGCCTTGACCACGATGCGACGGCGATGTCCAAATGCGGGAGACTCCCAGAGAAGCTGGGGTCGATTCCATAGAAAGCTGAATGGGTTGCAATTCCGCCTCACTGTCTTTTTGCAAAACACGTCTTTCGCGGAGTCGTTCGAGAGCGGACATTCTGGCTTTTGCTGGTACGTCGTCTGCGCGTGGACGTCTCGTTGATTGCTGAACGACCTTGTTCCCTTCCATGATCCGCTCGACTAGCAGTAGCCCGATGCATTTTCTGTGGCGCACATACATGTACACCGTATGGCGACTTATGTTCAGTTCGTCTGTGAGGTGTTGGTATGAGGGATCCCATAGTTGCTTGTCGGATATGTCCACAGCACCCAGTTCTCTCTGCGCCGCATCCAAAATTGCTCTAGCACGCTTCCTCCTCCAGGGCTTGTCGTGGCTATCCACCGTAGCAATGCAGTCTCCGTTTCTGGATCCGTCAAATACACTTCCTTCGCGACATTTGCTCAAGAAGTCCTTTCCAAGATCGTACCCTTCTACATTTTGCTTATGGTACTTGTCGTGAAGCTTACGATCCTCGTTTGAAGAAGCAATGTACTCCATGCCGCAAGCTTTGCATCTTTTCTGCACTTTTTGGCCTATGCTGATCTGCATTTGTGAACATGATTTACCGTCCTTTGCTTTGATCGTTGGATGTCTTCTTACGGACCGAGCACTGTAATTGATCGATGCGGCAGACTTTCGCTTCCCCAGCACTGAGAAGGCGTTGGTGACGGACCGAGCTGGTTTTGAGGGCGTTGTATCGTACTTTGTGCTGGTGGGGTACTCTGGAGGTGACGATGGCGGATTGGACGCGACGAATGGCTTTTTTGATAAGACTAGGCTGTCGCTGCTGATTGGAGTGAACGACGGATCAGCCTGAGGCGTCGAAGTGACAGGCGAGTCTACCATGTCATCAATCTCAATCCTTCGTAGCCCCTGCCATCCTTTTTGTAATGGCGACACTCGCTCTCGTGTAACACAGCCAGTGTGTTTTCCCACCCCTCAGTCTTTCCTGGAAGGAATAACGCACGGCAGTCGTAGCAAAACTGAGCGCCGCAGTTGCAAGTCATGTGGTCGCATCCGTCTGCTTTCTGTATCTTTATCTTGCAGGATCGACACTCGATGACGGATCTTTCTGGATTGTCGTTTTCGATGATGCGCACGTTTTCGAGGTGATCAATCGTCCTTAAGCCTCGCCTCGATGCTTACGTCTTTCTCTGAAAGCCTCCTCATAATCTGAGTCATTGTCCCCGACTGCACTGTCCCCAGCAGTCGCCTTTGGACGGTGTTGACAGTCCGTAATGTTGACAAAGCCCGCATAATCCCCCAGATTCCCTACCCTCTCTCAACACCCCGATCACACTATTGACATAGAACTCTTTGAATGTCTGGCACATGGAGGCCCGTTCTGCTGATATATCACGGATGATGCGGTCGATGTAAATTGTCCGAATCCGAGGGTCTGGGTCCCCGGGTCCTTCCTCGTAGCAAGTTAGCACAGTGTCGACGGCTTTAGGCGGCTTTGCGCAAGCGCTTCGTTCCACTTCGAACGTAGTAGGATCTCTAGCACGCCCTTCAAATGGTGGGAGATCCGCTGCCCTATTATCCCTAAAGATCTCCCAGGATATACACTGATCGTAAATCTTCTTTGGCTGAGTACGGAGGTCCAAGAGCTTGTTTAACTCTTCGAGTGGCTACGATATCCCATTCTTGTCAAGGTTGACACTGCAGTAATCCAGCCAGTCACCTATAGATTTGAATCCTTCGTATCTAATATAGTCTGATTCCTCGGGTGAATCGTCTTGCTGACCTGAGATAGTTGTTGGGACTCGCATTGTCCGGGTCCAGTATGCATTCAAAAAGCATTCCTAGTGATTGTTTGTACGTTTGTCGTAGGGGCGGATCGTACGCAAGACACCGGAGCGCGTGATAGGAAGCGCGTCATTTCCCCATTTCTCCTGGCGCCCGTGTCCGGGCTTTAGCGTTGCCCACTCGGTTGCGCCTCGGCCCGAAACGCAACGCAGCACGTTTCTTTCTAGAGAACACCTTTCGATGGGCGACTGTACTACTTACTCGTGCACACAGATCACGAGCGACCATATTTGAAATGAATCTCCGGCCCCGACGAGTCTTTCGAACGGTGGAGGGAGAATCGAAAGTCGCGACGAAAGCTACCAGGTCCCCGGGGAAAAAGGGATCCACGGATATTCATGTCAAGACGCCTTTCAAACCATTGGCACGATATGCCATAGCTTCCGACACAGGTCTTAGGCGCTTGTGCAAACGGCTTGAATCCGCTAGCCAACCTTTTACGGTGTATACAGTTCCAGCAACGCGCAACAAGCATCGAAAACGTGGACGGCTGCAAGTGCAAGATGATTTATTCGAGCAAAGGTTGTCTGTGAGATTCCAGGTGCGGCCAAGCAAAAATTGGAAGCTCCTACGACGACATAAGAGCTTCACTGGTGAGAAGGGAGATGCCGACGGATTTCCGCGATAAGACCGTACTGACAATGGCAACAGTGGGATCTGAAAGCATCGCGAAAGGGGATTTCATCTTAGTCAAGCACGCCGCGACCAATGATACAACAGTTGGCAGCTTCTCAGACTGGAAGGCAAGAGTTTTAGAGGTGCGCGCGCTTGATGAGAAGCATGTGTTCATCCGCGTCAGCTGGCTCAATCGGCCAGAAGACTTGCCGGGTGGGCGTCAGGATCATCATGGCAGGAACGAACTCATTCCTACGAATCAGATGGATGTTATAGATGCTTATTGCGTCAATGGGGCTTTTCAACTGAAGCACTGGGATGAGCTAGAAGGCAGCGGTCAAAAGGGCGTACTTTCTGATGACGTATATTTCTGGAGGCAGACGTTCAACTTTGTGGACAAAACCCTATCAGTAAGACCTGAAATAGATGGTACGTGATTACGGTCTTCGCGAATTATCTTGTGGACCCTATAACTTAGGTTCTTCCTCGATGAATCGCTTCAAACTCTTGACAAATTACATGTGGGATAGCAATTTCAGGTTTTGATGATGACTTGCAAAATGCAGGCATGTTCCATTCAGCACATGGAATGCTTTCTTGGGCATGCGTAGGGTAACCAAGCGCTGTCACCATGGTCAAGGTTTTGTTGGTGTCGTTCTTAACCAAACACTACCCTGCCACCGAATGGTCTCAGAAGATGAAGCTGGAACCTCCCACCGCGCTGCAACCAATTGCCGTCGCGACTACATCTTCTATCATCATTAGCGTATTCTTTGGAGTCTTAGCGGAAAACTACAGATTTGAGTCAGCCGAGAGCACCAAATTGGGTACTAGGACGGAGAAAAGTGAAAAAATGGTCGCAGAAGTACGCTTCCTCTTCTACACAAAGGAGTTTAATTAGGATGATGAAAGCTTACTAACACATCTTTGCGTCAATGTATCTGCTTTTAATGAGTGATTGTGTTTTAATTCTATTGTAAAAGTAGCTAGTTAAGTCTCTAGCACCGTCTTCGATCGTAGTTCGGTGGGAGGGTGTTGTGCCTCTGGTATGTTTCCTTGACTGAACACATCCACCATCACCACATTTGGCCACCGCCCCACGTACTTTTGCATAGCTCTACCTGTGCACCAATGCTTCCTCTTCCTGTTGCCGTGTCTGTTGCAAATTTTGAATCGTTCTCTGGAATCAGCACTCTCTTAGATCGACAAGGCATACGTAGCGCTAGCGAGTAATGCTTTCCAAGTAAGACCCTCGCTATATAGTGCGGCGCCTGCGCTACCGAATCTAGCATTGCTCCAGGCAATAGAGGCTCGGAAGTTGTCAAACGTACGGCCATCGTTTGGTAGTGTATAGAAAACTCGTCCTCTGCAAAAGATTGTGTTGATGGAAATCGCTTCATCTTGTAGATGGCAGGAGTTATCGGCCCAGGTTGCGTCACACGCATATCTATAATCCGGAACAGGATAAGTAATGAGCGATCCGGACTATTCCAGCTTCGCAACCAACCTCCCACTGCCAACACTCTTAACCGATTTCGCTCTAATTCTTGGCATATCGAGCACGGAACTTGACTCAAGAACTCAGATTGGATTCGCACCAGAAAATTATCCGCTCACCACTTTGCTTTCATTCGAAACAACCAAACACCATTTCCAAACTCGATGGAGCAAGACATACCGATGTCAGAGACGACGACAGAGTTTGCAGCTGAGCTTGATTGGCCTGTTGCCCGTTCACTCGATCATCATATCTGTGAAGACGAGTCTTTCTACCTCGTCGAATGAGAACCTACAACGATACATCCTGACCAAGAATGCTGGCTTTCCCATACTACCATCGATGGCGTATCTCTACTGTCGTTTACTGACAAGTGGAGCCTGGTTGACGACATGACAGTTGTTTAGTGGGAATGCCAATGGGTCAACGTCAAGGAACTCGGAGGTGCAGTGGGGGCTGTCGAGGCGTATTGGCTCAAAATCGTTGAGAGCATGAGGTACAGACTCTCACGATACATCGACAGAGTCGTACTGATCGCATCTATCTTAGATCGGCTGCTAGACTCTTTCATCAACCCTCGACGGTTCCACGCACTGCGTTTGCGCTGAACGCAGCAACGTCGACGGCGTCCGCATCGTCATCAGCCTCAACGCCTACTATTGAACTGGCAACCCCAGAGCCAGAGACACCAACCTCGCCTAGTGTCCAGACATTGACACCTTTGGAGTCGTTTAATTGTCACGGCTCACTGAGGACTGCCTTGAACGACCCACCAGCCTGGTGGAGCCAAATTTCATGAACATGGAATGACGAGAGTCTAGGCTCAGCGAAAGGGATCATGCTGAGCGGAAGACACGGTGAAAGTGGATAGAGTATGTGAGATGTTATGTCCGTGGGTTTGGGTTCTGCTATAGGTGTTTTGGAAGAGCGTAACGTCAATTATGACAACCTCCATTGTGCCGTGTGCGCTCGTGATTGATAACTCCAATGCCCACGTGCCAGTGCATAGCCCCACTGATGTTGGGTGAGCACTGGCTCGAAAACAAAATCCCAATAATCCACAAAGAAATCCAAGTGACACATTGTCAGCGCCCCATATTTTGACGCCCGCAAAATCCAGACAAGGTCAGTAGCAAGGAAGACGACATTTTTTATAGACGTTTCGGTAACGCACGGCGCAAGGACATCTCGCACTTCGTTTGAGAATGAGATCTGACTGCATATTGTCGGAATGTCGAGGAAGTTCGACGACGTGGGCTCACCAAGCTCAGTCGTCATACACAAATTCCAAGTTTTGAACTGTGAAGGAGGCATCAGTAGACTGAACACACATTGGAGAGTGGCTGGAAACTCACAACGATGTCGAAGAAGACAATTTGTCCTCGATCAATAAATTCCTTTGGGCTCATGTTGTTTCTCAGCTCCGCAATCGCGTTTTCCTCCTCAGAGTCAGTCAGTTGGTTCACTCAAATGTCCAGGGAAAAGGACGAACTAACCACGTTGTAACTGATCCCATCCTGTCAAGATTGGAAGGTCTCGGGATTTAATTCCCTCACTTCATCGATGACCATGTGGGTAAATCCAAGCATCTGGGCTGTGTTTGGCGATTTGCGGAAGAGTATGTTGAGAAAAGAAGGAGGCGACCAAAGGTAACAGGAAGATACTTTATACCATCTCGAGAGACAGTGGATGAACACGGAATATCAACGTATTTGGACGCCGCAATACTGGGTCATTGCACAATGATCCTTCGTTCAAGTTGGGATTCATCCAGACGAGTCTGAAGGCTGCTACCACGCAATCAAGCTAAAAATGGAAAATGATGGATCAGGTCCAACAGGAGAGTCGATAAATCCACGCCAACCTTGAACGCCGATCAGGCTTTGAGTCCACAGCACTGGTCTGTAAATCTAGACCTGTCTACGCGAGCACGGCACATCCAGCTTTCGTTGACACAAGTCCGCGCCTTGCGTATGTGACCCTCAGCCCAGCCTGCCAGTCGAAGGAGCACTCGTTAGTCGTCAAACGGACTGGAAGCGTAGTTTCTTCGATAGACCACATCTTAGCCGTAACGGCAATCGATCTCTGGGAGAGTTGATCGTGGATGCTAGGTTTAGCGTTGAAAATCTCTAGCAAGGCAACTTTGCCAAACGGTCGGGACAGCAAAGTCCTTAACGACACAGCCGAACCACCGATGTTGATGATCACGGCGTCAGCGACGAGATCGCGTCGACTGGCTAAGTGAATGCCCTCGATTTGGAAGGATGAACTGCTCCAAGCCTGCGTACAGTCCTCGCGATAATCCAAAAATGTGTCGATGTTTTCCCAAACATATTCCGCACCAAGGTCCTCGACACTAGACTGGAGGTGAGCGAGGCTCTGCTGCACAAAATGCCATTGACACAGATCAGTATGTACTGAAAGAAAAGATGAGGAGCCGTCTTACCGTGTCCATAGAATGTCCGCGATTCTGTGCAAACCAACAAGATGGCGTATGTGGCAAACGAGACGACTAGGCGGGTACGACGGTACGTTAGAAGGCAGGGCACAAATTTCCAATACAGAGCTTACCTTAGGCCCGATGTCCGGCTTGATCAGTGCCATGGCAAAATTCCCCGAATGAGCTGCGTGCTGATGGTATACTGGAGATGGCTTGTAGGTGCTCAGGGGGCGGTCCTTTTATCTGAGCCACTCACGTAAGGCCAAGACACGAAGAGTGGGAGCTCATGATCTGGAGCTTTAACAGACGATACCCTTCCCACCAGAGGCACACTTGATTGGGAGGCGCACTTTCCGCTGGGACACACTTCCCGCTGCAGACTCGAGACGCACTTCTCGTTGGGAGACACACTTCCCGCTGCAATATCGCCCGCTGTAGAGACGCACTTCCTCCTGATGCAGACTCGTCCTTTTCATTGGGAGACACACTTCCCGCTGCAGACTCGCATCCTGCCGTAGAAATGCACTTCTCATTGGGAGACACACTTCCCGCTGGGACACAGATTTCCCGCCGCAAGGGCAGGCACAGGTCACACGGAGACACGTCTTCTGACACTGGCATGGACTTGGCAGAAAATCGGGTTACGGAGCTGACCACGCCTGGCAGCCGTCTTGCCCACCTCCTTCGATCCATCTTCCAATCAACTGCCGCTCTTAGGCGCTCCCGGGTTCTTGCAGTTTTGTCTTGCATGGATCGGCATTGTCTAGATGACGGTATGCAGATTATACCGCAAGTCAGGGTCAAAGCCTTCTGTTGTGCCGTGGAGTCCGCGTCTTTCTCAGCACTGTCTCCAACGACCTCTCACAACTCTGTTCCACCCTTGATGCGAAATGGACACGCTTCCCGATGCAATCGCCCATGCTATCCGATCCGGCGCTTCCAAGCTCAAAGGTGGGGACGGCACTTTCCTCAACACAGTTCCTGGCCAGGATTTTCTTGCCCGCTTGAGTGAAGCTTGGAAGAGAATGGCACGTAAAGTGCGCATGAAGGACGACCTCCGACTCAGGAAGCTAGGTCAATTTTCGATATGCTTGATGAATGCGCTAGGACAGAAATGCCCGGGGCAAGCATACTTGATCTGCCCTGCGATGATCGGTTAGCGTTCATGTCCACAAAAGACGAAGCAAATGACTGACTGTGACTTCAGCTTCCTATACAACACCCCACCCAATCCCACTCAGTCGCTTTTACAGGACGCTCCTCACGGACATCCCTGCGCTCGCAGAATCAACATACCATCGTCTGGTAGATGATCGTCGGTGGATGCACACTGTTCCCCAGTTCTCACTCGTTTATAAGAAGCTCACAAGAGACCTTAGAGACAGCAGCCCGTACGATGACGATCCCTTGTGTGCTCGCCATAGTGTGATTGTGTGCGGTGGTAGCTTATTACCTCGTACTGACGTGGATATCAGACAAGGATGCAAGTTGTGAGCAATGCCATGCCGACTTCGGGTCTACCCGGTGCGCTAAGCACAGCCCCGGCAGCCCGGCATTTGTACTGTAAAGTGCATCCTGCCTGAGCGAACAGCCTTGTGTGGGGAAATCCTCCTTGCTTGGCATCATGTGTCACATCCTACTCTACACCCGATTCACATCTTTTTGCAGATCGGACACCGTCATCATTCAGAGGAGATCAATATCGATCTACAGCTGCAAAATTGCGCAATTCTGCTTAACACGGCGTTGAACGTTGCAGCATAAGATGCATCGAACCGCTAGGCTGATTTCCCGTCCCTGTACTTCTTGCCCACACATTGGCCGGTGTATGGAGCCCAATGCCTTCAAACTCCGCCGAAGTACTCGCGATATGCTTGATTATCAGTAACCGAAGGCCTGAGTGAGTAGCGTACTCGGGAGGTGATGTAGGGGTGAATTCTGAATGTAAGCATCAAATCACGCAAATTGGGAGCTTCTAGCCCCGCTAAATAATGTCCTGGGACTCTTCGGCACCAGTCTGACCGGCTCCAATATCTTCGCATGCGAGCGGGGCGGGACGGTCCACTAGTGCATAGGTGTTATACAAGAATAGAAGCATGCAATTACTCACAGGCACGAGGGGTCATGATGGGGATCTCAGTTTAGCTTTGCGAGTTCCAGGGCAACACCTATTTGCTCAGCTCCAGCGTTTCTTCTCGTCGTCTAACCTTGCCATATCAGATAGCCGAGCTGTGCATTGGAATGATTGTGGCAGGGTGATCTGCCCCTAGTTTGATCCTCCTGAACCATGACAGGAGTTCCTCTAGCTGGATAGCTTCGATCGTGAAGCCGTTCTCCAACCTTAACAACGTTAAAACAGACCAACGCGCTGCTTGGCCTTCATCAATGCCTCCTTACACTTCTCGGCGCCGAGGGACCTGCTGTAAACAGCTCCTCAACACACATATCCGAAGTGGAGCTGTGCGATACAATCCGATTTTGCTGCAGATCAAGAACACCTCCATGCAATACTCAATAAGGGAAGGCACATGGCCTCCGTGTTCATATTTTGCGTTTCAAGAACGCATCAATTCGGCCGAAGGACCTCTTCCACTTTCCCCCCCCGGCTTGAGTTTGCGGACTTGGTCCTGGTTCCGGTGTTAGGCATTCTTGAGAGTTCATCGGAGGAGAATTTTTGGGTGGTCGATTTTGTAATGTTTTTGGTCCTCCGATGATTGCTGCGCCGTGACAGAAAGCCTCGAAAACGTCCACAGGAGGAGCATTGGGAAGAATTTTGGCATTCGCTCTGGCCGACTTTCCCAGCCTGCTCTTTGTTTCGCAACGTCCGCCATTCATGCACGCGCACGTTTCGGACGCCAATTGCGGATCGAACCCGTGCCAGAAGTATTCATCGTTGATCTGCAGGAAGCCTTTCGAATGGTCTTTCCTGCGTCGCATCCTTTCGTCGCCCTTCAAGAGGTAGATAGGGGTGGCCAGATAGTCGTGACCAGGCTCGACCGGCTTAGCCCTGTCACACTGCCCTCCTAGTTTCTCTGGCAAAATGATGTCTCCAAAGGTGTGAGCAAGAAAAACTATAGCACCGGCGTCTTCCGCGAAATGCAGCCACCCTCTGTGCTCTAGCTCTATCGCCCGAGCCTTGTAGTGACCTAGATTTGACTCAGTATGTCGTCATCGTGAGCTTCAACAGACACAAGACTCACCTCGGTCGGTGTGTTCACGTATAATGTCGGCAATCTCCCAACCCACCAAGAGGGGCGACGTGGCAGGCTTCTTGATGTCTACTTGCGGCATTCTTCGCTCCCATTCTGACATAGCCGCCTGCATGAGGCGCATGACTTCAAAGAACTGGGAGACCAACATCTCGAACGTAAAATCGGATTCAGTCGTCTTGGTGTCTGTTCGGGTGGTCTCATCGGTTAAATTGCTCCCTGTTGCGTAGGCAGAGTCTGAGCCAGGGTCTCCCAAACTTGAGCTCCTGCCCTGAGGCGTAGACGTGATCTTCTCGACTTTGCGACCCTCCGGTACCTGGTAGATGGACAGTTTTCGATTCTGTATCAAGACACTCCTGGCAAGAGGATCACCGCTTCGCAGCATGGCAAACTTGAAATGCTTCCAAATGTTTTTGTCCGCTCTCGCAAACATGTATGCGACACTGATATGCAGTAGAGCAGTATGTCCGTCAACAAGCCATGCCCTTCTGTCTTTGCTACCATACATGAGCACCTTCCAGTTTTCGGTCATGTTGAGCAGAGACTCGAAGTTTCCAGCTGGCGAAATGGACGTCCTCGTATCTTTCCTGCCCAGAGTAAAGGTGAGACCCACAGTAAAGTACTTGCCGCCGGCCAGTGACATTGCGTTTGGTGTTGCTGTGAAATGCTTGATTGGTTTGGATTCGCTCTGCTCAAGGTTGTAGAAATCCTGGCATTTGATCCCGGGAGCCGGAGATTTGCTACCTGCCAGGACACGCGCTGATGGAGTCCAGATTCCAACAAAGTGGCGCCGACTTTGGATGCCAAATATTTCCTCTATGGTGACAGATGATACTGATGCATTTGCGTGAAACGCATGAGCCTTGTCGTATGTCATGGGGCAATCGGTGCTATCAGTGCTGAGGAAATGCCACACAATAGAAGACTCGCTCTCCCAGACGGGAACAAGAGCAGACCTGAGGCCCATGAACAAAAATTTGCCTCGAAACATTGTAGCCCAATTCGCGCCACTAAGTGCAACGAGCATGTCGATGGAAACCTCAAGACCTTTCTGATGGACGTCGTCGCTCCTTTGAGGAATTGGGTATCCCATCACGATGACAGGGTTGCGCAACATGCCAAACCAGCACGAGCCATTGTCCATCGGCTGAGTTTGGGTGGTAGGCTCATAGCTGAACCGCAGGTCCAAGGTTTCCTCGTCAAGCTGTGGCGAGCATAGTGCTGGATCATCACTTGCCCCATTTGCGCGGCATGCAGTCGCAAGCCATATGTACGCCTCTGCAATCTCCAGTTTGCCTTGTGGACTTCCAGATACGTGAATAATTGTGACGTCGTCGTTTAACTCAACGAACAAGGTAGCTCCTGCAATATCAGTTCTGCGGTTCTTTCGCTTCGTCGCCGTACAAGCGGACTGAAGGCAAGCAAGGACTCCACGAGAGACGTCAGGCCATACGTCGTCGAGATAGTCCCCAACAGTGCAAACGACGGAAGAAGTTGATGATCCGCAGTACACTAAGACTTGGGAGATGTCACGCATTGTAAGCTCATACTGGCGCTCGAGAAAGTCCAACGGATCCCATGGAAGCATTAGTCTCAGTTCTGATGTCGAACTTGTGCGTTCCAGATAGCTTGCGATAACACTGCGCACGGTGTGATATGATCCTTCGGGACAAGAGCGTGACGTCAATACTCTCAGCCGTTGAGCGAGCCATCTGAACTCTGCACTATCCAGAAGAGCGGCCTCAGCGGGCTGCGAAAATTTCCGCTCTGTGTCGTCGCAGTTACTCCTATCATCATCCATGATGTCAGAGTAATCTGAAAGATTTACATCTCCTTTAATCTTTTCCGCTGACTGCAGGTTTTCGAAGCTGCTCTGAGAAATGCTGTCTACCGGGTCCGCGTTCAATTCTGACAGATATAGGCTTCTCATCCTGTCTTTACTTGAGACATGCGTCGAGAACTCATACCGAATTTCAGCCTTAGCTGTTTCATCGAGAGACGCAGCGATGAAGTTTCGCCGCCGCCTCACAAAGTCAGCGGCTTTGCTGTAATCTACGTTGGTACCTGCAGCTTTTTTGGCGATTATGGCAAAGTCCTTCAACAAACTCTCAAGAGTACTCGGCGCAGGGTCTGACTTCAGGTCCGGTCTGATGCAAGAGATGAGTCGGCTGACAAACTTGTTTTCAAGGCGGAATTTGTGTTCTTCCGTAAGGGGAACAGATGTCCCAGTCGTGTTGATACTGGCCGTATCTGAGGCTTCCACTTCAACAGATTTGAGGATACTGTGTGGCTGCAAGCTCGATCCAATACCAGAATCATGGAATGAGTCGGCAATCAAAGGGTGAGCGATGACTGGTTGAGACAGCAGCAACCGTCCAGCGTCGGCGTAGTGGACAGACAAAATGTGCATCGACAAGATTGTGTCGGGGTGCTCCGCTCCCAGCTTGCTCTTCCTCAGCTGTAAGACTTCTTCGCTTAGCTTCAGCGCTTCTTCTCGTCGACCAGCCTCAGCGTAGCGAATAGCCAAGTTATGCATCGACGAGATTGTGTCGGGGTGCTCCGCTCCTAGCTTGCTCTTCATCAGCTGCAAGACTTCTTCGCTTAGCTTCAGCGCCTCTTCTCGTCGATTAGCCTCGGCGTAGCGAATAGCCAAGTTGTGCATCGACTGCAATGTGTCGGGGTGATCTGGTCCCAGTTTGCTCTCTC
>Ga0265797_10005189_pt1 | contig 19207 bp, 16 predicted proteins | sample P2T30metagenome_FD_192433 | JGI IMG/M metagenome (GOLD analysis project Ga0265797, IMG submission 192433) | Plant litter microbial communities from East Loma Ridge, Irvine, California - P2 T30 | ecosystem: Environmental > Terrestrial > Plant litter > Unclassified | place: USA: California... | reverse complement strand
AAGCTCGAGCAGCTTCGCGAGGCCGACGAGATGAAGTTCTCCCACAGCCTGCAGTTCAATGCAGTGCCGGACTGGAGCAACCACTACATTGCCTACAGCAACCTCAAGAAGCAGTACGTGGCGCGTCCCGGCGGGAATGAGGAAGTATTAGTAAGATCGAGAGCTGACAGACTGTGTGTACAGAATATACAGCCTTGAGACGCAGCTCAACCAGAAGCAGGCGCATACCGATGCCGAATCCTCACCACTCCTCAACGGGGATGCCGACGATCCTGACAAGGTCTTCACGAATACCCTCGACACGGAACTAGAGCGCGTCACGTCTTTCTACAAGCTCAAGGAGAATGAGATCTTCGAGGAGATGGAGGCCCTGCTCAAGGACGAGGAGTTGTTCGAGTACCACCAGGAAGAGTACAATGAGGAGAACGAGAACGCGCCACCAGGGAAGAAGATGCGCAGCGGAAGTGTTTTCAAGGCCATCGGCTTCAACCGACCGCGGGCCATGAGCGGTGCGAGCGGGCGATCAACAGACCACGGCGCAGAGGCAGATGGAGACGAGGACGATTCGGACGAAGACGTCGACGAGACCGCACAGCTGCGTAAGAAGAGCCCAGACGGTCAACGGCGACGCAGACGGACGACCGACGAAGACATGGCAGCCTCGCACGTATCTTCAAGACGGAAGACGAGCGTCGCATTCGAGGACTACAACGACATGGCTTTCTCAGCGCTGTACGACGAAGGCGTGTCGCTCAAGAAGCGGGCCGTCAGTGTCTACGTTCTGCTGTGCGAGCTGCGATCCTTCATCCAGCTGAACAAGACGGGTTTCGAAAAAGTGCTGAAGAAGTACGACAAGATCATGGACCGCAAACTCAAAAAGACATACCTGAACAAATACGTCTACCCGGCATATCCCTTCCAGCAAAGCACCATGGACACGCTCACGCGGAACCTCGAGCGCATGGAAGAAGCGTACGCGCAGATCGGCACAAAGGGCGACATCGTAGAGGCGAAGCGCGAGCTGAGACTACATCTGCGAGAACACGTTGTGTGGGAGAGAAACACAGTCTGGCGAGAGATGATTGGAATCGAACGGAAAGCGCAAGCGGCCAACATCGGTATCAGCCATACACTGCTCGGACGCGACACAACGGGAGGCAAGATCAGACGGCAAGGAGACGAGGTCGAATCAGACATGAAGGAGGTGGATACGCCGATTGGAAGATATCGGTGCCCGCAATGGCTCGTCAGCAGGACTTTCTGGATTCTGCTTGCTTGTATAGCGGTCTTCGTTGTGCTGCTTGTGGTGCCTATCATGGAAGCGCCTGAGCAGCAGAACTGTCTGGCCATGGTGATCTTTGTCAGTTTACTATGGGCCACCGAGGTATGCAGAGTATTCGAAATCTCCAGTTCTATGCTAATTACCACAGGCTATACCTCTCTTCGTCACTTCACTCTTGGTGCCTTTCCTCGCAGTAACACTGAATGTAGTCCGAAGCGATGTGGAGCCTCACCGAAGACTAGAATCCAAGGCAGCGGCGTCCTACGTCTTCTCCGCCATGTGGACGCCAGTCATCATGCTGCTACTCGGTGGTTTCACGATCGCTGCCGCGCTATCCAAGTACAACATCGCCAAGATGATGGCTACGTTTGTCCTCAGCAAGGCTGGAACGAAGCCAAGAACCGTCCTTGTGGTCAACATGTTCGTCGCCATGTTCGCCAGTATGTGGATCAGCAACGTTGCCGCACCCGTGCTCTGCTTCTCCATCATCCAGGTACCTCAACACCCTCCAAGCCCTCCTAACCAAGCTAACATCACAGCCCATCCTCCGCAACCTCCCCGCCGACTCCGACATGACCAAAGCACTCCTCATGGGCATCGCCCTCTCCTCCAACATCGGCGGCGCCGCATCCCCCATCGCCTCGCCCCAGAACCTAATCGCGCTGCAAAACATGCACCCAGAACCTTCCTGGGGCGTATGGTTCTTCGTCGCACTCCCCGTCTGCATCATCTCCATCTTGCTCATCTGGGTCTTCCTCCTCATCACCTTCCAACCCGGCCGCGGCACCAGCATCGTCCCCATCCGCCCCTTGAAGGACAAGTTCACCGGCGTGCAATGGTTCATTAGCGTCGTCACCCTCGTGACCATTGTCCTGTGGTGCGTGAGCCACCAGCTTGAATCCATCTTCGGCGACATGGGCGTCGTAGCCATCATCCCCATCGTCCTCTTCTTCGGCACCGGCATCCTAACTAAAGAGGACTTCAACAATTTCCTCTGGACCATCATTATCCTCGCCGCCGGTGGCCTCTCCCTCGGTAAAGCAGTCAATTCATCGGGGCTGCTGCATACCATCGCCGAGTCCATCACCGCCGGCGTCGAGGGCATGAGTCTCTACGGCGTTCTCGTCGTGTTCTGCGCACTCATTGGTGTGGTCGCTACGTTTATCAGTCATACCGTTGCGGCACTTATTGTGCTCCCGCTTGTGCAGCAGGTCGGGCAGCAGATGCCCGAGCCGCATCCTAATCTGCTGGTTATGGGCGCCGTGTTGATGGCTAGTGGGGCGATGGGGCTGCCGACTAGTGGGTTTCCTAATATGAGTAAGTCTCTCTTTCTTGTTCCCTAGTTGTGTTATTGGGAAGTGGATGGGTGCTAACGTGGTGCAGCTGCGATTATGATGGAAGATCAACGGACTGGACAGAGATATCTTGCTGTGAAGCACTTTTTGACGAGGGGTGTGCCGGCGAGTATTATTACTTTCTGTGTTATCATTACGGTTGGATATGGATTGATGCTTGCTGTTGGTTTCTAAGCTGGGTTGAGCGCATCGCATCGTTTTAGACTGTTTGTTGAGTGAGAGTTACGTTTCCGCATCTTCAGCGAGGGAGGCGGATTTAACGAATCAAGCATCGTGTTTCCTGACGGTGTTGTTGTAACATGCCGTAACCCTGCCCCGTATGACTGTCGATGAAGTGATGTGCTGTCAAGGTTGCTTGTTGGAGGATGCGATAGTTCTTATTGTATCACTGTCTACCAAGTGGTCTGTGGTTCGAGGGCCTTGTTACATTGTATGACTGTTCTTTGAAGGATTGTTGGTTGTGCGGTTACACCAGCACGGATCTACATACATACTAACATCTATTATAGGAAATTGTGCCGTCGGGCTCCTCCAGCTAGTTCGATGACTGTTTAGAAATTGTGTATTAAATGAAGGTGAGCGTGCCCTGTACGGATGTGGTTTGGAAACATAAGAGAACCCATTGTCCCCTCCGTCGATTACATTGAGCTTTGACCCTCCGCCTGTCAGGCTGTCAACACGAGGTTACTTGTATTGCTTAGCCTCTTCTAATTAATTTCTCCTTCCGAATAAAAGCTCATCATTCTCTAGATACTCTTGCTTCAAAACTCCGTTGTCATGGAAAAGCTCCTTGAGTCCGGCGTCGTGGCTTTCCCTTACCGAATTTTCACACAAGTCGCACAACTTGAACTGAGGAGAGACACGGCTACAAGGATGATAGTGCTTTAGTGGGTATTGTGGTTTTGTTGCAATCCACTTTTCCCTTGCCTTCACCAATGCCTTGGTGAAAATACCACGAGAGTCCGGATTTCGAGGATCAATGTATTGGAGCCAATAGACATACAACTGCCGACCCACGCAAGGGAAATTGCCATCCTCATCGGGACCGTCGTTGTCGGTTTGCAATTTCCGGATTTGCTTCTGGAGCATGTCGTACAATTCCATCACTTCTTCGGCTATGTCGCTGTTGTTCTGATCCTCCGGCGCACGCTTTTCTTTCCACACATCCAGCGCTTCCTCGAGACTTGAAGGCAGAGTCTTCTCGCAATGCTCACAGGGATCGGTCTTGTCGCCGTGATGCATGTTTCCGACGAACTGACAACAGATTCCTGCCCTTTTGAAGACGCAAGGCTCTGGCACTCGTGGGGGTGCCATTACTCCTGGATTGGTCGACATTGTTCTTTATTGGGGACTGAGGTTTTTGGGTGCACAGATCAAGTTTGTTCGTTTGGTTATTGGGTTGCAGACTGGAGATAGAGGATGTGTATTGAGTACTTTGATGTCTGTTCTCTGCCATTGTCTCCAACGTTCTTTATACTTTCTATTCTCGCGTTCAGTTATAGAGTATGACTTCGTGGGTGTGAGTAGATTCATGGCTTTCTAAGGTATCGGACTTCTAGAGGGTCTGATCTCGGTGACGCGTGGAGAAGGGGTGACTTCTGTATACACTAATTCAAAGTCGTGGAAAGACTCATGGCGGATGTTGATGGCTTGGATAGTGAGCTCGTGACGTATGAGGGTGCGAGTCGAATCGAATCCGACTCCTTGACACGCGCGCGCGGCTTATGCTGTGGGCGAAAAGAAAAGACTCAGCATCGTCGATGAGTGTATTCTGAATCACCTTAACATATGTATCATCGGCACGGTGAAGTGCTTGGACAGAACGTATCCACCAGTGTCGTGACTGCCCAGGTGGGTTCGACGACACTGCGTCAATAGCTGCTAATCCTTCTTAGTGCGAACTCGTCGTCCATGCGCGTCGATCTGGAGCCTCACTTACTGTCTCCAGACCCATTCTCATCTTCAGAACTCCTCTTAATCATCTTGACCGCATTATTTTTCCCAGAACACTCTCCACACGCACCTACCTAGGCAGGTGGGGCGGCGGTAACATCCGGGTATCTCGGTCCCATCGGCGCAGCAAGCGGCATAGTCCTGCCAACACCATTGTGAGAATCGAAAAATCCGAATAACCGTTTCAAAGATTCGGTTTGGCAGTGTGGTGACCATTGGTGTTGGGGCGCGAACTCGGCCTTGCGTGCCTGGGTACCTAGGTAGGCTACCCAATCATGATCCATAGACGTCAGCTTACGTGCATTAGCGTCACGGAAGCCTCGAGGAACAGCTCGCGTGGGGCCAATGCCAACTTCCTCCTCCATTCTACTCTACTTTTATCGTAGTGCAATATATATCCAACGATAACGGACAAGCAAGACGCCGGAGAACCGCTATGGTATTGGGTACCTGTCTCGCGGATCAATGCAGTCAGCAAATCCTCAAAACCATTGCAATGTCTAAGCCACGATTTTACTCCCGTTGGGCAGACCCATAACCATGTCGAGGAGAGCCCTTCCTTCTCTATCCTCTCCTTTTCTTTCCCTCTCCGTGAAAGCCAGCCAGATACCATGGAAGGAAATGTTGGCGCACCAATAGTGGGTGAGAGTCCTGGTTCACAGCATTGCGACGTCGACGACGCAGCAAGATTTGCCGGCGGGCCACCCTCAGTCCAGTATCTGCGCATGTTCACCAGATACGATGGAAACCCCACAGGTCGTGTAAACACGTCTGTGGTACAGCCAGATCACCAAAATGGAGCCATAGGTCCTACGAGGCTCCCCAATTCACCACGCACCTGCAACAAACGGGACGATGCGGAGTCCTCTTCACAAAAACGTAAATACCGACAGACGGCATTCTGGAAGACTTTGGGATCAATTTTCGGGTTCTTTCTTGCAGGTCAGTCTCGTTTGTCGCAGACAAATGACTGTACTGACGATTTTCGAGCTCTCTTCGCAGCGCTAGGACACTTCATGCTTGTCAAGCATCTTGATCGGAGGCCAGTCGACACTAGCTTCCTCACACAGACACAGGTTTCAGCAGTCTCTATCTTGTTGAGTACAATCTTTAAGGCTGCATTGACTGCTAGCATGGGCATGTGTTTCGCGCAACATCTCTGGTACCTCCTACGCGGCACGGCAATGTCTCTTTCGACAGTCGAGATGCTCTTCGTCATCCGCACAGATATCTTGGCGTTACTCAACCCACAGGGGATCCGGAGAGCGCCTTTACTATTCCTTATGGCACTTCTGGTCTGGTGTATTGGACTCGCAACGATTTACCCGCCAGGAGCACTGATTGTGGTCTTCCAAGCTCAAGAGTTCACTGAGTCCCGCAATTTGTCGGTCATGAACCCACCTCTTCCGCTGCATTTGGATCTGGCTGGGGACGACAACTTCCCTACTTTGAGCGGCGTTGCACTGGAGACAGGGGCAGTGGGAGCTCTCGTGGGGGAGCCCGAGAACCCTCCATACCGATATTTCTCCTACGGGTAAGTCCAACATTACGACCAGTCAGTCAAAGCTGACTTTCTAGTGAACCTTTACCCGCACTGATGTTTGTCGCACAAGCAATCGTGTTCAATAATCAGATGTTCACTCTCCCGAGTCATCCAGGAGAAAACTCCACTTATCAATTACAATTTAGAGGGCCACACTTCAGATGTACTACTACACGCTATAACAGTACCATCGCACTTGACTACAAACCGTGGGGGTATATTGAGGCACTAGAATTCACGACAGCATGGGATCGAGAACGACTTATCCACACGTCGAGGCAATTCTACATTACAAGCTATACTGTAAAACGTGAGCTTAGTGGAGACCTAGTCGGGGAAGCGACTTGTATGGTCGAAGAACAGATCTGTATAGCTCAGTCTGTACTCTACAATGTAAGCATCACGTTTCCGCGCGGTGTCCAGACAGTGGATTGTTTCTTCAGCGATCTAAAAGCACTGCCGAGAAAAGTCGACCCTTTCGGTGCAGAATTATATTTGAAACTTGAGCTGCCACCGGAAATACAAGCATTACATAACTGGTACCAGATTTTGTCAACATCTATACCTGCCTCGAATGAATGGGCCCTTCTAGACGCGCTGGGAGCACTTATTGAGGGCAAATCATTTCAAGGGACATATCCGTCGCTTCCGTCGCCGACATCTGGATATCCGGCCATGGAGTCCCCAACAGAGCAAGGGCATCACGGCGGTTCAAATTGTCATCAGAGAGCGGGGTCATCAAGCACTACACCAGTTTATGATTGCGATGGTTGGTGGCGTGGCTTTGACAATGACACTGAGAACTGTAAGTCTTTACCAATAGCTGTACAGCAGTGCAACTGGTAATCGATCCGAAGCTTTACTCAAGGGCACCGTCTTTCATACGACCCGATTCGACCGCTATGAGACCATTGTCGACTACGACCCAAGACAATCGCTCAATATCACCGAGGCCATGCTCAATGAGGTTTTGGCGAACATCACGATTTCAGCCATCTCACTCGGCACCTGGTGGGACATGATACCAGTTACGAGTACCAGGTATCGCAGTACATACTTGCTCAGTAACCCGCTTAATCTCATCCTTCCATACAGTATATGTCTAGCAGCAGCGACTGTCTTCATGGCTATTGGGATATGGTCGCTATGGCGCAATCGCGCGCCCGCGGTCGATGGAGGCTTCCTCCAAATCATGATGGCGGCCGTAGGCGATACGGAAATGAGCCGAGTTTTACTGGAAGAAAGGGTAGCTGCAATAGATGACATGACCGATGAGTTGAGTAGCTTGAAGATTCGCTACGGTGGACTGGTGAATGAAAACACCGCGGGGGCAGAAGGCGAACGATTGGGGTTTGGCACCGTGAATGAGACCATGTCGTTGAGAAAGAAGAGATGAAATTGTTTAATTCTGGGATGTCTCGTTCGTACAACAAACTACAACGACGACGTATCTCGCATTCATGCTACTGTACAATGATGATGCCTAACCCATTATCAGCCCATTAACATCCCCCATGCTAATCCCCATCCACTCACCTAACTCGCCATCCACCGGCTCACAAACGGGATAATCGCCGCCGCACCAAAATGCGGTGCCGCAAACCCCAGCCCAGCATACTTCATCGTGACCAGCCCGTCCACAAATCCATCCACCGCCAACATCGTCGCCATCAACGCCACAGCCTTTACATCCCCTCGTTGCAAGAAGATACCCGCGATGATACCAAACGTCAAGTTGCGCCCGCCCATACATTGAACGAAACCAGATGCGAAAGTGTCGGGCTCAACGGGCATGCCAAAGCCAGCGGCGAAGGTGGTGGGGGCTAGCAGGGCGAAGAGGCCGGTGCTCAAGAGGAAGCCGGTTACGCCATAGTTGGCGAGGAGTTTGAGTTGTGTCGACATTTCGAGAGGGTTTTAAGATGGTATGGTTGTGTCTGATATGGAAGGAATGATGTGATCGTGAGGCAGGTACCTACGTAGGGAGGCTAAACGTGACGTCATGATGTTATTTCCTTTGCCGCAAACACCACATGCATCGATGCGCTTCACATCAAGATGCCACCGATACTATTGAGCGCACATTTCGATGCAGCTACCACTCTCAATGGGAATCGCAACTGTTCCAAGGTTGGCAAACTGGGTTCAAGCGCCGATGAGGGTAAGGATGTGATACATTGTTCATACTGTTCAATACCCTGACGCAAAGAGCGGTGGACCGACCTCAACACAAAATGGATGGAATTATACAACAAGTAGTCGATATGTGAAGTTGGGTAGATATGTAATCGGACAAGGATTGTAGTTGCGCCAAGCCTCTAAATTGTGTCGCCGATGAGAAGTAGGGCCGACGTTTGCTTCCCACTCCGCATATCGACATGTTACAGCTGGCGTTATGCGGTATTTCCGGTATATCTTGGTAAAGTGCACTTCCTTAGTAAGACTAGTTCGGAGACAGAATGCCAATGCAGGCGGAAGAGCGGTGATGTTAGCAAGGCACCCTTCCTTTCAGCTGTGTTCGAAGGGCGTCCGTGGACACCGTCTCCGAGCTGCTTACAGATGGCGGAGTTTGGGTGGTTGAACAACAGGTTTTCGATCCAAGACTTGCAAGGTGTGGACAGGAAGCGCATTAGTTGACAGCGGTAAGAGGGTATAAAAGAACAGCACTTCTCATCTGTTGTATCCCTCATCATCAAACACTACAGTTCCTACACCCGATTACTACCCATCTTCCCAAGACCAATCGCCAGCATGACTTCTCGTTACGCTTCCGCCCATCAATCACCCAACGGCCCCGGTGACCAACGCCCTACGGCCTCTCAGATCATCGCAGATGAGAACCTCCAGGGGAAATGGTCGGACAAGACAGTCCTCATCACCGGCTGCTCATCTGGGCTTGGTATCGAGACCGCAAAATCGTTGTTCGAAACCGGTGCGACGCTCTTCCTTACGGCTCGAGATCTCAACAAAGCCAAGTCCGCACTCGGAAGCCTAGTAGACAGCGACCGTGTTCACCTCTTGGAGCTCGACCTCAACTCTTTGGCCAGCGTGCGCAAATGCGCCGACTCGTTCCTGGCCCAGCACGATCGTCTCAATGTCTTCATTGGAAACGCAGGCATCATGGCGTGCCCAGAAGGTCGCACCGCAGATGGCTTTGAAACGCAGTTCGGCACAAACCACCTCGCTCACTTCCTGTTGGTCCAACTTCTTCTTCCCACGTTGGTCAAATCGAGCACCCCAGAGTTCAAGTCGCGAGTTGTCATGCTTGCGTCCACCGGCCACCGCATGGGCGGTATCCATCTGGACAATCTCAACCTCGAGGGCGAGTACCATCCCTGGACAGCCTACGGCCAGAGCAAAACAGCGAACATCTACACCGCAACCGAACTCAACCGCCGATACGGAAGCCAAGGTGTACAAGCGTTCTCCGTCCATCCCGGATTGATCTTCACTGGCCTCATGACGCATATCGACAAGGAGACGATGGAGTCATGGGACAAGAACCCCAATATCGGCAAGGCGCTCAAGAGCCCGCAGCAGGGTGCTGCGACTACGGTCTGGGCAGCTACCGCGAAGGCTTTGGAAGACCAGGGCGGCAAATATCTCGAAGAGTGCCAGATCTCCAGCGTACTCAATCCAGACCCTGCATCCGACGAACCCGGTTATGCGCCTCATGCGTACGATGAGGAGAAAGAGAGGTTGTTGTGGGAGAAGTCTTTGGAGTTGGTCAAGCCTTTCATGGAGTAGCTTGCGCGTCGTCTATCGTGCCTCTATTCGAAGCGCTCCTTTTGCTAGATTCTAGAAACTACGCTCCCTTAGCAATGTACAAAGGCGACAAGAACTTGTTTTGGCCCATATTTGTGCGAAGATCTCGCGAATTTTGTGCACAACATGTAAAACCACCACACGCGATTTGATGATACGTGAAGAAGCGACTGTTTCGAAGTGTTCAAGAAGGCGGTTGCGCATTAGCGCGAAGATTTCGTGAAGTACGGTTCTGAAGGTACAGACCTCGTGACTGCGTTGCGCGTACAGGCTTCGTCACGTGCGCAGAGCCTTCTCCATAGAGTGATGTAGACTTGTTCGATGACTCCAGAGCGAAACCCTTCGACGCCGATATTGCAGCTGTGTTAGAGCGTTCGAGATTCTCTAGGGAGAACTATGTTGCCTGCAGCATTGGAGCTGTGTCGGGTCCACGGGTCCCGCGGACTGCAGAGACGGAACAAGGTGGTGGGGACGCTAGCTACGGATGGCGGATGAGTGGGGCACGCGAACCCAAGGCGTGGCTGCCAGGTCGTCCGCCTTCTGCTCCCTCCCGCACGCCATAACATCAACACACGACTACCTTCATCATGTGTCTGAGGCTTCTTGTTGTCGACTCACTTTGAAAGATGCGGTTCTCTCTGCACTAGCTCCAGATCTGGGATAACGCTGCAAAATTTCCTCAGACATGGCGCGTCAGGAAACCAGCGGACGGCGCTCACTCCCTAACTCCGCAATGCTCTTCAGCCGCCAACCCGAGTACTGCACCTTTCAATAAAAGATGACAAACGGTTCCATCCGAGTTCAGCAGCGCTGGGGCGTCGGACGAATGTCCAAGGCTACCTAGTTAGGCGTACGTGGACTCCTATTCAACGCGCAACTGAGGATTACTCAGCGGATAGTGTTCGCTATGATGGCGAGTATTGAGGTAATTAGGCCTGGGTGCTTACCGGCCTGGGTGGCCTGAGTGCTTACTGAAGAGCGAGAGTTGACGACAGAAGCAACAAGAATTGCTCGGGCGTAGCCAAGGCCCAACAAACAATGCACGATCGACCCGTACAAAAAGGAAAGCAAGCTTCTTTTTCGCTGCAAGGGATGTACACAAATCAGGGGTTCTTCCATCACCGACACAGTACTCAGAGACAGCCTGCCTTTCAATATCAACCCAGCTCTCCTGAAAAGCCCTCAATCAACCACCGGCTATGCAACACTTTCGCGCCAGGATGAAGCTCCTGTCCGTCTTCTCAGCACTCATGACCTCGACGTTTGCCACGAATGTTTCAACGGTCTACCAGTTCCCCAACGGCACATGGGCCGAAAACATCGCTACAATGGGCAACGGCTCCCTTCTTGTGACAACGCTCGACACTGCTCAAGTTCTTATCGTCCACCCGCAAGGCTCACCTGCAAGTTCTTCCGTCATCGCCACCTTCCCGAATGCAACTGGCGCCCTAGGAATTGCCGAGTTCCAGGAGGATGTCTTCGCTGTAATCGTTGCGAAGCTAGTCCCTGGAAACGCGACGAACCCACAGAGCTTTTCGTTGTGGAAAGTCGATGTGACTGCCAAGGATGAGGGAGTCAAAGTCAGCAAGATGTCCGAACTGCCTGACATGGCTATGCCTAATGGCATGGCGGCATTGAATCACGAAATGTTGCTGTTAGCAGATTCGACATATGGAAACATTGCTGCGTACAACGTCAGCACTGGAAAAACGGAAGTCGTTCTCGAGGATCCTAGCTTAGCAGCCAACCTCTCTGCGCCTGGCCTACAGCTTGGTGCCAACGGGATCAAATTCTACAATGAATACGTATACTACACCAACACCGCCCAGGCTCTGGCTGGCCGCGTTCGAGTCCACCCATCTACTGGCAGACCCAACGGCTTTTTCGAAACCGCGCGCGACTCAACTTTCAGCGCTCCTGACGATTTTGCAGTTGCAAAGGATGGCAGCATGTACGTCTGTGCGCCATTGGCAGCACCCTTAGGCGACAAAATCCATCACATCGAACTCAATGGCAAAGTTACGACTATCGCTGAAGGTGGGTTGGTGGCGGGCTCTACGTCGTCGACGTTCGGAAGAACGGAGAAAGACAACAGTACCCTTTATGTGTCTACTATGGGTGGCTTTGGACCGGATGGAACAGCGAAGGCTGGTGGGAGGGTTGTTGCGGTAAAGCTGCACTAGTAGTACCTGGGATGAGTGAAGCCTCGGATTCAAGACGGGGCTTCGAGGGTCGGGCGTTTACGACAAATGATAGACCTTTAAAGTGGATGCACTTTCAAGACATTTAATCCCAGTCTAACGCATATAGCTACGCATCAAGAGGTCGTGACTTTGGAATTACTAGCGTTTGTATATGGAAATGGCCAGTAGCAAGGCTTAAAAGTCAAGGGTCTGCAAGCACATCTCTTCACTTTGATCGACTGTCTCATATGATCCACTTTACAATGACATAATAGGATATATGACAAGGCCGCAACGATTTGTCAAAGCTACAATTCTGCCACTACACGGTCCTCTCCAGTACAGTACTCCCGCTTGAGCAAGAGCTCCACGTCGGGCTCCCAACACCTCCCTTTCTACACATCACCGAAAGCGCGATTCGAGGGCGCTACCTCAACTTTGCAGCCGATGCATTTCCTCGCTGTCTGTGCTATTGCAGTTTTCGTTCTCGCAATGGCCTGCATCATGTACAGCTTCATTATCACCGCCATCGACAAAGCTACTAACGCCAAACTCCATGCCCCGACAACAGATCGCCGTTTCAAGCGACGCATGTGCGTTGGTTCTAGGCGTAGGTGTCTTGAGCCAAGTAAAATCTTGCTTTCTTTGCTGACAGAGAGCTACATCATAGCCGGAGACGTCAAGTATGCATACACCGACCGACGAGACAAAGAAAAACTACTAGATCTTTCAGATCAGGAACTGATCATGCTTGGTATAACCTCGAAAAAGAAAAAGAAAGCAGGGGATTATTATCTCGAGGCACTATGATGCATGAAGCTGGGCTATAAAATATACTGGGACATATCAGACTGAAACAGCGCTTGAGTGGTGATATGCAAAATGCACAGATATCTGGAACACCGATAGTTTATACCAATACACATGAGTGTTATCATCCGTATTATACAATTGACCTAATGCTTTACCTTAATCATCGCCGTACGCCCCATTGTGTTATTTCCTTGCAGGAATTTATCTCAAGGCGAAGATATCGAAGCCCTTTATCCCGCACGTCCACATGGCAAAACGAGCAAGGATAAGCCAGTCGCACGAGATGGGGCATTGATATAGAATTAGAGGTGATGTGGTGAATTGCTACAAACCGCTGCGTCGGACCGTAATGTTGGATAGCAGTCGCGCAGCCACTCCATGCCTTGCGGCAAAATCTACTCTAGCTCTAAGTAACAAAGCTCTCAGCCGCTTTTCCCTCGAGACCCACGGATAAGGCCTGATATTGGACAGCGTTGTCTCTTAATTGAAGTCCTCTAGCAAGTGACGGAGATACCCTTGATGGCCGGGCCAAGGGCGTAGCAGTCCCCAGGCCTAGTGACATTGGCGAACTGGTTCACACTAGTGCATGTGGCATCTGTCCAGATAGCCACTGCTTTTTGTTAGCTCCATTCATATCATAGCCCGATGCATGGGCTCGAAAGATAATACCCACCCTTGCAACCAATGTTGGCATAGTTGAGCCTCAGGCTAGCTTGGCAAGCGTCGGTGATGGCATTGCATCCGGCGTGAAGATCGCCTGAGCCAGCCTTGTTGCAGATAGTTCCAGTGCAGCCACCACCAGCATACCGGTCGACGGAGGCAACAGTGGCGACCTGGCGAGGCGAGAAGTCGGTGGCGTGGGAGGCGGTGGCCAGACCGAGGGCGGCGACAATGATGGTGAGAGCGTACATCTTGGAATATCGAAAGATTGAAGAGTATGATCGTTGAAGAAAAGACTTTGTGATTGTTCGCTGAAGATGGTCGTAGCAATGAGCGGAAGGAGAGAGCATTCTTATACTTGTGATCGCCTACAACTCAGAAGGATAATCTTCAAGCGAGGCTGCAGTCTTGAGGCATCAGCAGCTCTTCGGATCATCGGGAGGCATAGCCTCATCCTTCGGTGTGTTGTCGTTGTTGGTGACGAGAGCTCGGATGTACAGCAGTTTATGGCCTACCTCACGCATAGCCAAGAGCGTCAGCGTAGCGTCAATGCGATTATCAAACGCCAATAGCGATGCCGAATAGCTGACTGAGTGGCCTATGGCTTGTACTAGCAGATGTGGCTCTTGCGGAGTGTGGACTGTGACGCACCAACGAGCGGTAAGATAGTCTAGCTGGCAATGATATGTGATATCCGCGGATGGAGCGCCGGCGTGATAGGCGATTGCTGAAGGTATTTGGTATCGCTCCGGGCAGTTTGGCAGTGATTTGCGTGGTAGTTTACATAGTAGAAGACCGTTGCCTGGATGGGGCTAATTCCGAAGATGCAGGAAAGTGGTAGGCATTTCCTCACTTCTCCATACCCGAATAAGCGAGAGCTCTGGAAGGTCTTTGCAGGACAGCCGAGGCCATGGTAGCACAGCGTTAAGACCAGTTTGGCGCGACATAACAAAGGGTCATGCTCTTCTCAGCGGTGGCGTGTTTGTTCTGCGATGATAGGGCCACAGTGCACATTTCCCATGCATCTTAGTGGTAGGTACTCCGACTCAACGAAATCCCTAACACTTACGTACGCTAGAGACTACCCAATGAAGGGCTACGTAAAGACGCGGGTGTCGAACAAATCGAACGTGTTGGCTGACGAGTCGGCAACCCGGGACTAAACTCATCTTGCAGTCTTCAACGTATACGAAGAAGATCGGTCATCGAGCTGATCATAGGCAGTCGAGCATCATCGAGATACCATCCAACCCTGCAGCTATATCAGTTGGTTCCCACACATTCAAGATAGGCATGATGATATGCAGGCTCCCTGTAGGTACGATCGCGTGCGGGCTGACACATGAATCTGGCTAGTTGTTACGACGAACACTACCGAGTCTGTGCTAGTCATAGCCTCAGTGTTCGTCTTCAATCGCCTGGACCTCATCCTAACTCTGTCATGCGGGGTCATCTGGTAGGAATTGCTGTAAGAGCGAGAAGTCCTGCAAGCCTTACTAGCAAGTTCGCATGCCAGGTGTCTCAACAAGCCTTCCGGGGACTAGCCTTCGGGCCACACGCAACTGGCGGGCCGAGCCTGTTGTGTGCTTCGGCTGCCGCTTACTGCATCGCGTCTGCAGTATGTAAAGCTAAAATCCCAATCCCAATGTTTGGAGTTGTACTTCCACGTGGGCCATGCTATCCGCACGCTCCGTAGGGATAAGACCCCTGAAGTGATCTGTAGCCATGGCAGGCAGACCCAGTCGTATACCCAATTCCTCTGCTCGTCCAACCGACAGATACTGCACTGGGTAAGATCATAGGTGCTGGGCCTAGACGCGATGGTAGAATGACCGGGTAAATTCGGTCTCGCATGATGGGCGTGCATGCAGACATCGTATTTGACCTGATAACCTGGTCTGTGGGTGCATAGGCGGTCGACGCCGGATCCCCGTCCACCAACAATGGAGCTACATATGCAATTAAGGCGCTGGAATATGAGCTTGGATCGAGAAAGACGAACAGCAGGCTCCGCACAAGATACAGGAGAGTCTTGGCATCCGATGCAGATGGTTGGCGGTCCGTGTGCGGGCGTCTGACTGCTGATGCGGCGGCGGGGAGTGATGCGCGTTCGCCCTGAGTTACAAAGCATTGATCACCTTGATCTGACCACCGAACGCGTCTATCGGAACTTACTCGACCGTATCATGTTGAAAAACGAGATGGCCACATTGTAGAGCGTGTGATGGAAGCGTGGAAGGATGGAAGCCGCGGAGCCGCTGTCCGCAAGGCCCGTCTCGCTAGTGGCTTAGTAAGCCGGATTATGTGATGATACCATTTCGACGCGCGCCCTGGTCACGGGTGAAGTTTAACTTTCATCACAATCACCGTTTGAGATACTTTCTTGTCCTCGCGCAGCCTTGGAGGTATTACAAGGCAAGCGTAGACATGCATTCTTGCGCCTGTGCACAACAAGGGTTTGGGAAATTGCGAACATGGAGAAGTGGTGCTTGCAGCAGCTTCAGATCAGAGCTTCGCGGGTGCTTCTCGTGCTTGTGCCAGTCCACGAGCAGGTGAAAGTGTAGCATAAATTACAAGAGCAATTAATATGACAGATAAACACAACGATCACTCGTACCCCCCGCTTCATGTTAGACTTGCCGTCTGAACCTTCTCAAAGGTTTTTGTTGATCGGCGGGTTGATCAGGATCCCAGCCAACCAAACAATTGACAGTCTCCGCCCCAAGCCCAGGGTCGTTGATGCGGTCACCAGTCGGCATGCGGAACTGTCCCATAAGCTTGACATACGAGTCAAGCGCATCGACCATAGTCTTTCCAAGAGCCAAAGCCTTCTCAGCCCTAGTGTGCGAATAGAAAGTCAGCAGTTCGAGCGCATCCTCTCGCATTCCGTTCTCGACCAAAGTCTTAGCGCTGCGCTCGACCCACTCCATATCTGCGAATGACGCGTTCTCAAATCCGTGGAGCATGTCTTGGACGATGGGTAGGTATGACTCCGGATCTGAGCAAGTGTAGAAGAGAACCTGCTTGAAGATGCGTCCGGCAAAGTGCGTGGCTTCTTGGTATTGGTAGTCGGTATCCAAGAAGGTGGATGCGGCATCTTTGTAGAGATAGCGATGGAGGCCGTACTCAGGTGGCACGCTCTTCACACCCAGCCACCACGGGTTGAAGGGTGCGGTCACAGATCCGGTTGGAGCGACCCAGATGCGAATCAGATCCGGGTCCATATTTGCGCGAAGAGACACGACTTGGCCATATCCGGCTTCATCATCTGAAATACGGTAGTCCCGAACGCGCTCGATGAGGTCTTTCTCGGTCACCGGCGCCATTGCGCGGGTGGCATTCTCAAGAGCCACTTGAGACATGTACTTCGCACCTCCATCTCGCGCGGTGTATCCCTCCGCTTGGTAGGCATATGCATTGAAGATGTTGAACGGCTCGGTGCCGTTCGGGTTCCACCAGCCCTGTTCGACGGCAAAGCTCACGATGTTCGGGCTACCCATGTAGTCTGTACTGTTTTCGAAATCGACCGGGAAGTCCTCAATGTAACCTGGATAAAGCACACGTACATCGTTCTCGCCGAGACGTTCTGCAGCCCAGAGCTTTTTTCCTCCTGACATTTGCCATACTACCCAGCCTTCGTTCGCATCTGCGATTAGATGGGAGTTGCCGCCGTAATCGGCATATCCGTATTCTGCGATCATCTGGCCGATGAGCTCAACACCCTCGCGTGCGGTGCTCGCGCGTTCCATAACGATACGAGCTAGGTCGGAGTATTGTAAACCTGTCTGAGGGTTCGGGGTCATGGCAATAAGATCATCTCGGTTTTGTGCCCAGATGTCCCTGACAGCGACGCCCTTCTCATTTACACCGCCGTTCGTCAGAGGAGGTGGAAAGCCCTCGAAGTCGGAGTATTCCATGGAAAGATAGCGGAATGTGTGCGGCACTTGAGATATGTTCATCAACTTGCCAGGCATGGATGCGTCTTCGGTAACTCCAACTGTGATTGTCGCATTCGGGGCGTGGTCCTTTGCTGGGAAGATCTGAAGCCAGTGCGAGGACACTTCTTCTCCGGTGCCACCCAGCATAACGCTGCCATCCTGCGTTAGATTCTTTCCGACGTAAAATCCATAGCTTGCTTGGGCGGGCTTCGCGAGGCTCAGAAGCCCCACTGCAAGAAGCTGTGTAAGCATGTTGCCGTCCGGAGGTAAAGATGAAGAGGGAAGAACATCGAGCAAGTATCTCGGAGTTTTTCTTGCGGATTCTTTCTCACGGCAAGGGTGGGGGTGCTCAAAAGCGGTCCGACTACGTCAGATAACTCCGACACGGCACATTGCGGAGATCGCATCAACTGGAGAAGGTCAAGCTTGTGGTGTTGGAGATGCGCTATGCAGGAACCGGTTCGGTGGGCCTTGGCACCTGAGTCGTGAACTACTGTTCGGAAATATTGTCGGGCGCGGCGGTCGCTTATCGCACACGTGAGTCCAATGACCGCTGTTGCTTCACAGCTGCGCTCATCCTTGACTGCTGAACGTTGCAACGTTGTGATGTAGCGGTGTTGAGGAGCGCGTCTCGCAATTTGAGCAGGCGGGGTTGGTTCGCAAGCCACTACGCTAATCATGCGCGAAGGGGCGGGTCGTCGGGTCTGACTCTTTCGTGTCTTCTGAACTCCGTCGCCAGCATGCATCCAGAAATCTCCGGTGCCAATGAGATTATGATGCGGTGGGTTTGATTGCTATCGCTCAAAGTGACTCATAAAGGCTCATGTCTTCCGCACGTAGCAATCTCCAACGCTACAACGGCCATCGTGAGGTTCGCAGGGCTTGCGATCTCGAAAGAAGCGTTATGTTGGTGCCTGGAGGGAGCGCAAGAGCGATGAGGTAAGTGTATGAGCAGACTAGGAAGGTCGACAACGCCCTCGCCATGTTTTGCGCAAATTGCGCCCTTGAAAAAGGCGTTGTGTTGGTATCTAGGAGGATCGCGAGGATGCTAAGCTATCTACTCGTGAGTGCATACGCTAGGCAGACACATCGACCTGTAGGCATGGGTATAAGTATCTGAGGCATCCAGGCTGCAACATAGCAGACTCACACTTCTCCTCTAGAGTATCTAGGTATCTCAATCCCTCGAATTATCATCGCATCTTTGTCATCACTACCACCTGCGATGGCTTCCGGTTCGGCGCCCTCTACTATCCCGCGTCAGCGCATCCGCGATCTGTTACCAACTCTGCATCTTGGTCGCTACCAGCCCGGCCCAAAGAACAGTCTGACAGACATTCCCGGTGTACTCGTGCACACTGAGTCCATCCATTCATCTCCTGCCTATCCCGATGCCCCACCGAACGACATCAACACTGGCGTGACGACCATCATTCCGCGCAAGGACTGGTTTCACAAAGCTTGTTTCGCAGGCATGTTCCGCTTCAACGGCTCTGGAGAAATGACTGGAGCGCATCTAATCGAAGAGATGGGCCTTCTTTTCTCTCCAATCATCATTACGGGGAGCTTTGGCGTTGGCTCAGCGTATAACGGCATCTACGAATATGCGATCCGCGAGAACTGCGACAAGAATGGAAAGGTCGATTGGTTCCTATTGCCTGTCGTAGCGGAGACCTTTGATGGTTTCCTGCACGATGTGTCCAAATTTGCTGTGACAC